>Ga0116153_10000343_pt1 | contig 64248 bp, 63 predicted proteins | sample AD_UKC028_MetaG_FD_89896 | JGI IMG/M metagenome (GOLD analysis project Ga0116153, IMG submission 89896) | Active sludge microbial communities of municipal wastewater-treating anaerobic digesters from USA - AD_UKC028_MetaG | ecosystem: Engineered > Bioreactor > Anaerobic > Digestate | place: USA...
CCGGGCCAGGAACCGGACCCAGTAGTCGCCCCCGAGGGTTTCCATCCGGTAGTCGCTGATGATGACGTCCACGTCGTTGTCCAGGAGCTGCTTGATGGCCCCGACCCCGTCGGAAGCCACCAGCACCTCGTAGCCCCGGCCGCGCAGGAAATCCCGGAGGGAGAGGCGGATCGAGTCCTCGTCCTCCACGACCAGGACGAGGGCGGGACGGGTCTTATCCGGCTGCAACGGGGGCCCTCACTTTCCCGGCGAACTCCAGGAGGGAGGCGGTGACTTCCTCGAAATCCAGGGGCTTGGGGAAGAAGGCGTCCGCGCCGTCCTCCAGCATGGAGCTTCGCTCCTCCGGCCGGTCCAGGCCCGTGATGGCCACCACGTAGGGTTTGCCGAAGCTCGGATCGGTCTTGATGCGCTTGCACAGGGAGTGGCCGGTGACTCCCGGCAGGTCCACGTCCAGGATGACGAAGCCCGGCCGCTTTTCCGTCAGGATCCGTCCGGCCTCGAACCCGTCGAAGGCCTGGGCGATCGCCAGGGAGGGAAGCTTCTTCTCGAAGTACCGCCGGAGGAGGTCGTTGAGTTCCCGGTCGTCGTCGATGATCACCAGGGAGTTCCAGTCCACGTCGAACCGGGACTTGCCGGAGAGCTCGTCGGGGATCCGCATGCCCCGGCCTTCGAGGAAGGCGCGGAGATCCTCGGCGTAGACCCGGTACTGCCCTCCCGGGGTGGTGAAGGCCTTGAGGTGACCGTTGCGTATCCAGTTGATCGCCGTCTGGTTGACGACGCCGCAGAGATTCGCGACTTCCAGGGCGGAGAAGATCCTGACTTTCTCGGTTGCTTTCGGCATAACAACTCCTGGCACGGCCGTCGGCGCCTAATTACTTATTCTATAAATATCAATTTTATTATAGTCACTATATCCATAATGTCAAGAATCAGCCGCAAGAATAGAGGATGCCTCGATTTTCACGATCCCGTGCCCCAGTGTACTCCAACCTTGTTGATTTTTCCATGCCAAACCCGTATCGTACCCGCCGCGACGCGAGCATCCCAAGGAGAGCACATGGAGCTGAACCAGGAGTACGTGGACGGGCTTTCCGTGAACGAAGTGGCGGTGATGAACCGGATCGCCGGAGAGCTGGGGATACGGACCGGCCAGGTGTCGGCCGTGGTGTCCCTGACGGCGGAGGGCTGCACGGTGCCCTTCATCAGCCGCTATCGGAAGGAGCGGACGGGCAGCCTGGACGAGGTCCAGGTACGGGACACGGTCCACAAGTACGAGTCCTACGTCAACCTGGAAACCCGCCGCCTGGAGATCGTCCGGGCGATCTTCGGCCAGGGCAAGCTGACCGCGGACCTCCACGACAACCTCCTCAAGTGTTCCAGCCTCGCGGAGCTCGAGGACATCTACGCCCCCTTCAAGAAAAAGAAGAAGACCCGGGGCATGCTGGCCCAGGAGCGGGGGCTGGAGCCCCTGGCGGAGCTCATGGTTTCCGGGGACGACGCGGCGGTGGAGGCCCGGGCCCCGGAGTTCGTCCGGGAGGACCCCGAGAATCCGGAGCTTTCGGTGCCCACGGCCCGGGACGCCCTCCAGGGGGCCATGGACATCCTGGCGGAGCGTGCCTCCCAGGATCCGGAAAACCGGGCCCTGGTGAAGTCCTGGTACCTGAAGACCGGGCGCCTGACGGTGAAGGGAGTCGGGGACGAGTCGGCCAAGGCCAAGAGCGTCTACCAGATGTACTGGGAGTACTCCGAGGAGCTGTCCCGGGTGAAGCCCCACCGCGTCCTGGCGGTCAACCGCGGGGAGCGGGAGGGGGTCCTGGCGGTCACCCTGGACGTGGACGAGGACGGGGCCGCCGAGCGGCTCAAGGCCAGGTACGCCCCCCGGACGACCTACCACCGGGACGCCCTGGACGACGGCCTGCGCAGGCTGATTTCCCCGGCGGTCCTCCGGGAGATCCGTTCCGACGCCTCGGACGCCGCGGAGGGCCACGGGATCGACGTGTTCAGCGAGAACCTCAAGAACCTCCTGCTCCAGCCCCCCATCAAGGGCACCCGGGTCCTGGGAGTGGATCCCGGGATCCGGACGGGCACCAAGTGCGCCGCCCTGGACGAGACGGGGAAGTTCCTGGACTACTTCGTGATCAACCAGGAGACCAAGCCCGAGGAGGGCAAGAAGGCCGTCGCGGAGGCGGTCCGCCGGCACTCCCTGGCCCTGATCGCCGTGGGCAACGGCACGGCCAGCCACGAGGTCCAGAAGCTGGTGGCGGACGCCATCTCGGAGAACGGGCTTTCCGTGGCGTACACGGTGGTGGACGAGGACGGCGCCTCGGTCTACTCCGCCAGCGACGTGGCCCGGGAGGAGTTCCCGGAGCTCGACCTGACCATCCGGGGGGCCATCTCCATCGGCCGGCGCCTCCAGGATCCCCTGGCGGAGCTGGTCAAGATCGATCCCAAGAGCATCGGCGTGGGCCTCTACCAGCACGACGTGAACCAGAAGCGCCTCTCGGACACCCTGGACGAGGTGGTCGGCTCCGTGGTGAACAACGTGGGGGTGAACCTGAACACCGCCAGTCACAGCCTCCTCAAGTACGTCTCGGGGATCAACGCGGGCCTGGCCAAGAAGATCGTCAAGTTCCGGGAGGCCAACGGCCGGATCTCGGGCCGGGACCAGCTCAAGGGCATCCCCGGCCTGGGGGACAAGACCTTCGAGCAGTGCGCGGGCTTCCTCAAGATCCCGGAGAGCCCCAACCCCCTGGACAACACCTGGGTCCACCCGGAGAACTATCCCCTGGCCGAGGAGATCCTGCCGGTGGTCCGGGAGGGCCGGGACCTGACCAAGGACCTCCGGGCGGGCCTCAAGGAGAAGTACAAGGTCGGGGATACGACCCTGGACGACATCCTGGGGGAGCTGAAGAAGCCCAACCGGGATCCCCGGGAGGACCTGCCCAAGCCCATCCTCCAGAAGGGGGTCCTCCAGTTCGAGGACCTGTCCGAGGGCATGACCGTCACGGGCAAGGTCAAGAACGTGGTGGATTTCGGGGCCTTCGTGGACATCGGGATCAAGGAGAGCGCCCTGATCCACGTCTCCGAGGTGGCGGACCGCTTCGTCCGTGACCCCATGGAGGTCCTCAAGGTGGGGGATGTGAAGGAGTTCCGCATCATTTCCCTGGATCCCGAGCGGAGGCGCATCGGCCTGTCCCTGCGGAAGGAAGGCGCCGCGAGGGGAGGCCGGGGCGCCGGTCCCTCCCCGGAGCGCGGGGCCGCGGGAGAACATCCGGCCGGGGCGGGACGGGTTCCGGAGGGCGCGGGCACGGACAGGGCCGCCGCGGCCGCCCCGGCGGGGGCGCGCCGCGGCGCGGTGGTGCGCAAGCCGGGCGCCCAGGACCGGGACGGCCCGGCCCGGCCGGAGCGGCGGGACGGTTTCGGCGGCGGCCCGGGGTCCGGACGGGACCGCAACCCCTACTCCCAGTCCGCCCGGACCCCCGCCCGGGGGCCCAAGCCGGAGGACGACGACGGCACGACCTACAACCCCTTCGCGGAACTGCTCAAGGGCCGCAAGGGCTGACGTACTCGGCCCCGTTTTTCCCTCGTATTCCGGCCGCGCTTGTCATATATTCGTAGCAACGGGGCCATGCATGCATGGGGCCGATCCCGGCCGGACCCCGCCGTTCGCGAGGAGTCAGCCATGAAACGTTCGATGCGGGCCGGTTTCGTGTTCTTCGCCCTCCTGGTCCTGGGAACTTCCCTGGCCTTCGCGGCCCCCCCCGGCACGACCGGGGCGGCCCTGGGGGAGGCGAAGGTCTTCGCCGCGGCCTCCGCCAACGCCAAGGTGACGGCCACCCTGTCCGCGGGGGATTCCTTCCGGGTCCTGGAGACCGGCGCCCGGGAGGAGGCCGTAGCGGGCCGCCGGGGCCGCTGGCTCCGGATCTCCACCCCCGACGGGGTCCAGGGCTGGCTCCACGGCGGCTGGGCCGTGGTCAGCACCTCCTTCCTAAAGCTCGCGGATTTCCCGGATTCCTCCGCGTACGGCCGCTACATCGCCTGGGCCTTCCCGAAGGGCGAGCGTGTCCGGGCGGTCCAGGACTACGAGAAGGTCGCCAAGGGCGACCTGGGCTGGTTCTTCGCCCTGGACGAGGAGGATCCGCCCATCCTGGTGGTCTGGGACAAGGACCTGGACGCCACGCCCTGGGTGGAGGCCCTCCCGGAGGGCTTCCCCCGCATCCTGTCCGGGCGAGTCTACTTCGTGTACCCCGACGCCGTGGAGCCGGTCGGGGAGAAAGCCCTGGCGGATTTCCCCAAGCTGGCGGAGCAGTGGAGGACGAGCGCCTCCTACGAGACCCTCTTCCCGATCGGTTCCCGGGTGGTCCTGGGAGAGCATGCCGCCCTGTCCAAGACCGATCCGGACTCCAAGAACTGGGGTGATGAGATGTCCGACTACGTCGGCCTGGAAGCGGTCGTGACCGGCCACCAGGGGCAGGATCCCTGGGGCCGGCCGGTCGTGTCCGTGGACGTCGACGAGGGCCAGTTCTACTGGCGGACCGAGAACATGGAGCTCCTGGAGCGGGGAACCGGCGAGGTGGTCGACTCCGGCGACGAGGACTACGGGGACGGGGACTATTCCTACGAGGATTACGACGACGAGGACTACGCCCTGGAGGACGCCTTCCCCGTGGGTTCCCTCGTGGTCCTGGGACGGCATCTCCAGCTGGATCCCGAGGACGAGGAGTCCGCGTACTGGGCCCCCGAGATGGACGAGTACGTGGGCATGGAGGCCTACATCACCGAGCACGCGGGACTCTGTCCCTGGGGGGAGCCCACGGCCCTGGTGGACGTGGACGGCGGGACCTTCTACTGGCGCCTTTCGGACATGGAGCTCCTCGAGGAGGGCCCCGGGTACTGGGAGGGCGGCGAGGTCTACGACGACGAGGGCGAAGGCGAATACGAGGACCTGGGCGAGGACCTCTCGGGCATGGTCGGGGTGGGCACCAAGGTGATCCTGGGCCGCCACGACGACCGGAACGGCGGCGACAACTGGGCCCCGGAGATGGACGCCTTCGTGGGCAAGCAGGCCACGGTCACCGAGATCATCGGGGCGGATTCCCAGGGTTTCCTGGTCGTCGGGGTTAAGGAGAACACCTGGTCCTGGCGGATCCGGAACATGGCCGTCGTCGGCCGGGGAGTCGCCGGGAGCTACGGATTCCAGGTGGGCGACCGTGTCGTCCTGGGCCGCCACCGCTTCGTGGACGGGAACGAGAACTGGAACCCCTCCATGGACGCCTTCGTGGGCATGACCGCCCGGATCACGGAGCTGGTCGGCACGAAAGGGGACGGTTCGGACTGCTTCCTGGTCCGTGTGGACGCGGACAAGGGCAAGTGGGTCTGGCGGGCCGAGTCCCTGACGCCGGTGAAGTGAGGACGCCGCGATGTGCGACACCTTCTGGACCCCCGGGGCGGGCCTCTCGTACTTCGGCAAGAACTCGGACCGCAAGCCCGCCGAGCCCCAGGCCGTCTGTATCCTGCCCCGGGCTCCGGAAGCTCCCCGGTCCGCCGTGTCCGGCGGCGAGCTTCCGTACCCGGACAAGGGCTACGCGGTCCTCCTATCCAAGCCCTCCTGGATCCGGGGTGCCGAGATCGGCCTCAACGAGAAGGGTGTCGCCATAGGCAACGAGGCGGTCTTCTCCAAGTGGCCCGCCCGGAAGGACGGTATCCTGGGGATGGACTTCCTCCGGATCGCCCTCCGGTCCGCCTCCACGGCCCAGGAGGCGGTGGAGATCCTGGTCGAGCTCACCGAGCGCTTCGACCAGGGCGGGAACGGGGCTTACCGGGGCCGGCTGTTCTACCATAATTCCTACCTGGCAGCGGGCTTCGACGGGGCCTTCGTCCTGGAGACCGCGGGGAAGCGCTGGGCCTGGAGGAAGGCGGAGGGACCTTCGGCGATCTCCAACTCCTACTCCATCGGCCTGGACTACAAACGCCTGGACGCCCAGACCCGGAAGGCCATCTCCCCGGTGAACGAGAAGATGGCCTGCTACGACGAGGCCGACGCGGGCCGGATCGGCGAAAAGGAGTCCTGGAAACCTTACGTGGAAAGCCGCCTGCACGCCTTCCTGACCCAGGGGGACTCCCGGCGCCGGGCCGTGGAGGGGCGCCTGGCGGCCGCGGGACCCGGGCTCGACCTGGCCGTAGTCCTCGACACCCTGCGGTCGCGGTCCCTCCCGGACCCGGCCCGGCCGGGCAAGACCGCGGTGATCTGCGCCCACGACGGGGACAACCTGGGCTACCCGACCACCGCGTCCCTGGCGGTGGAGTACGATCCGCGGGCGGGCCGCTGTGTCGCCTGGTTCACCGGAACCTCCTACCCGGACATCTCGCTGTACAAGCCCGTCCTCCTTTCGAAGGGCGAATTCACGCCCCTGTGGACGGGCTACGATTACTCCGAGGACGCCCCGGCCTCCCTGGAATACTGGAAGCGGGGCCGGGACCTCTACCGGCGGGGCGGGAAAGCCCTCTCCCCGGATCCCGAGTTCCGCAAGGCCCGGGACTCCGCCCAAGAACGACTGCGGGAGGCCGCGGGCCGCGTGGAGGCGGACGGGATCGAGGCGGTCCGGAAGGACGTCGCCCGGATCGTCTCCGACTGGGAGGCTTCCTTTGATCTGTCCGGACGAGGAGCCCCCCGGCAGCCCTCGGCATGAAGATCCTCCACGCCTCGGACCTCCACCTGGGCAAGACCCTCCACGAGCGGGACCTCGTCCCGGACCAGGCGGCCATGCTGGACCAGCTCCTGGCCGCGGCCGTGGAGCACGATCCGGCGGCCCTGGTGATCGCCGGGGACGTGTACGACAAGGCCGTCCCGCCGCCCGAGGCGGTGAGCCTCCTCGGGAACTTCCTGGGCCGGGTCAAGGAGGCCCGGCCGGACCTGGGCGTCCTCGTCATACCTGGGAACCACGATTCCCCGGCCCGCCTGGGCTTCGGGGACAGCCTCTTCCGCCGGGCGGGGGTCCACGTCCGGACCCGGCCGGAGGACGCCGCGGAACCGGTGGTCCTGGAACGGGACGGGGAACGCCTGTATCTCTGGGCCCTGCCCTTCCTGGGGGCCGGAGCCTTTCCGGACGCGCCGAGATCCCAGTCCGGGCGCTTCCGGGCCGCCCTGGACCTCATCGTCCCGCGCCTTGCCGGGGACGGGGCCAACGTCCTGGTCTGCCACGCCTTCGCGGCGGGGGGGCTGGCCAGCGAATCCGAGCGGGTCTTCCTGGGCTCCGCGGAACTGGTGGACGCCGACGCCTTCGAGCCCTTCGACTACGTCGCCCTGGGCCACCTGCACCGTCCCCAGAAGGCGGGCCCCAAGGGCCGCTATCCGGGTTCCCCCCTGGGCTACTCCTTTTCCGAGGCGGGGCAGGAGAAGGGCTTCCTCCTGGTCGAGGTCCGGCGGGGAGGGTTCGAGGCGGTCCCCGTGCCCGTGAAGCCCCTCCGCCCCCTGTCGCGGCTGGAGGGGAGCTACGCGGACCTCCTGGAATCCGGGGCGGGTCGGGCCGAGAAGGACCATTACCTGGAAATCCTCCTCACGGATCCCGAACCCGTCGTCTCCCCCGTGGAATCCCTCCGCCGGGTCTTCCCGAACCTCCTGTCCCTGCGCCAGGCGGCCTTCGAGAATCCCTCCTTAGGAGAGGCCGAGGCCGCCGAGGCCCCCGCGAGGGCGTCCGCCTCCCGGGACGGAGCCGGGGCGGCCCTGGAGGACTTCCTCGCCTTCCATCGGGCGGTGCGGGGGGCGGACCCGGAGCCCCCGGTCCTGGAGCTCTTCCGGGAGCTCCTTTCGGAGGCGGCCGATGCGGCCCCGTAGGCTGGTCCTGGCCAACTTCGGCCCCTACCGGGGGACCGCGGAGGTGGACTTCGACCGCCTGGGGGACGTCTTCCTGGTCTGCGGGAAGACCGGCTCCGGCAAGTCCAGCATCTTCGACGCCCTGACCTACGCCCTCTACGGCCGGGCCCCGGAGTCCCGGGGGAGCCTGGAGCGGGAGCTCCGATCCCACCTGGCCCTGCCGGAGGAGGAGACCCGGGTGGAGCTGGAGTTCTGGCTCGGGCTGGACGCCTTCCGGGTGGTCCGTACCCCTCCCTTCCGCAGGCCCCCCAAGAAGGCGACCAAGGCCGGTTCCGCCGTGGAGGAGCCCGCCGCGGCCGCCCTGTATGAGGGCCACGGGGAGGGGGCCCGCCTGGTCTCGGACCGGATCTCCGAGGTGGACGAGATCCTCCGGCGCCGCATCGGCTTGACCCAGGAGGAGTTCACCAAGATCGTCCTCCTGCCCCAGGGGGCCTTCCAACGCTTCCTGGAGATGAACTCCACGGACCGCACCTCGGTCCTCCAGAAGCTCTTTCCCGTGGATCTCCACGACCGGACAGCCGCCCTGGCCAAGGACCGGGCCGCGGATGTCCGGAGGCGCCTGGAATACCTGGACGGAGAACTGGCCCGACTGGACGCCGAGCTGGGCGGTCCCGGGGAGGGAGGGAGCGCCGGAGCCCTCCTTTCGGACCTGGAGAAGGCCCTGGCGGACGCCCGGGACCGGGAGCGCGCCGCGCAGGCGGAGCTGGAGACCCGGAAGGCCGCGTTCCGGGAAGCCCGGGAGACGGAGGCCCTGCTCGAGCGGAGGGACCGGGAGGCCCGGGCCCTGGCCGCCCGGGAGGCGGGCCGGCCCGCCCGGGAGGCTTGGGGGAGGGACCTGGACCGGGACTCCGCGGCGCGCTCCGCGGCCCCCCGGGTGGACGCCCGGGAGAAGGCGGAGGCGGACCTCGAGACCGCACGGGAGGAGCTCCGGAAGACCCGGGCGGAGGTGGAGGCCCTGGAGGCCCGGGAGGGCGAGGCGGCGGAATCGGCCCGCAAGGCGGAGGACCTGGCCGCCCGGGCGGCCGCCCTGGACGCCGAGGCGGGAGCCCTGGCCGCGGCCCGGGCGGCCTGGGAACGGGCCCGGGCCGCGGCTGCCGCCGGGGAAGCGGCGAGGGCCGCGGAGGAATCCGCCCGGGCCGAGGCGGAGGACCGGGCCCGGGAGCTGGACGAGGCCGAGCGGGGGTACCGCGGCCTGGCCCTCTCCCCGGAGGAGGAGGAAGGGGCACGGGAACGCAGGGAAACCGCCCGGACGGCCCGGGAGGAGGCGCGCAAGCTCCGGGACCGGGCTTCCCGGGGGGCCGAGCTGGCCCGGAAGCGGGACGCCGCCCGGGAGGAGGCGGCCCGGAAGGACCGGGAGGCCGAGGAGGCCGTCCGGGACGCCGAGGTGGCGGAGGCCCGGCTCTCGGACCTCGCCCGGGAGAGGGATCTCTCCGCGGCCGGCGTACTCGCGGCGGGACTGGAACCCGGCGAGCCCTGCCCGGTCTGCGGGTCCCGGGACCATCCCGCGCCGGCCGCGCCGCGCCCCGAGGCCTTCGGCCTGGAGGACCGGCTCCGGGAGGCGGGAAGCTCCCGGGACGCGGCCCGGGCCCGGGAGGCCCTGGCCCGGGGCCGGGCCCGGGATCGTAGCCGGGAGGCGGAGGAGGCGGAGGCGGAGCTGGCCGCCCTGGGAAATGTCCCGGAGGAGGAGGCCGCGCGGGAGCTCCTGGCCGCGGCGGAGGCGGAGGAATCCGCGGCCGTGGAGGCTCTGCGCGCCCTGGCGGAGCGGGCCCGTGCGGCCGCGGCCGCCCGGTCGGTCGCGGAAGCCTTGGCCGAGGGCCTCCGATCCGCGCGGGAGCGGCTTTCCGCGGCGTCCCGGTCGGCTGCCGCGGCGGGGGCGGCGGAATCCGAAGCCCGGGCGTCCGCCGGGGACGAGGACCCTACGGAGCGCCTCGAGCTCGTCCGGAGGGAACGGGCCGAGGCGGACCGGGCCCGGAAGGCCGCGGAGGAGGAGGTCCGGAACCACCGGGACGGTCTCTCATCCGCCCGGGCCCGCCGGGCGGTGGCGGAGGAACGGATCCCCGCCCTGGAGGCCGCCCTGGAAACGGCCCGGGAGGCGGAGGGATCCGCCCTGGCCGCCGCGGGATTCCGGGACGGGGCGGAGTGCCGGACGGCCCTCCTTTCCGGGCCGGACCGCGCCCGCCTCGCCTCCGAGGCGGAGCGCTACGACCGCGAGCTGTCGGAGGCCCGGGCCCGGGCCCGGGCTGCCGGGGAGGCCGCGGAGGGCCGGGAGCCGGGGGATCCGGAGGCCCTGGCCCGGGAGGCGGAGGCCGCGGAGGCCCGCCTCGAGGAGGCCCGGGCCGAGGTCCTGGCCTCCTCGGGGAGGGCGGAGGCCGCCCGGCGGGGCGAGTCCCGGCGGCGGGTACTCTCCGAGGAGCGGAGGACCCTGGAGGAGCGCGGCCGGACCCTGGACGGGCTTTCCAGGCTGCTCAACGGAGAGCTGTCCGGCTCCCGTCTGCCCTTCAAGAACTACGCCCTGTCCCTGTACCTGCGCCAGGTGGCCCGGGCGGCCTCCCGGCGCCTCCTGGACATGTCGGACCGGCGCTATTCCCTGTCCGTGGACGAGGGACCCGCCCGGGGCACCGCCAAGGCGGGTCTGGACCTCTCGGTCCACGATTCCTTCACCGGACGGTCCCGGCCCGCGGGCACCCTATCGGGGGGGGAGAAATTCCTGGCCTCCATCGCCCTGGCCCTGGGGCTGGCGGACGTGATCACCCGGCGGGCGGGGGGCATCGTCCTGGACGCGGTCTTCATCGACGAGGGCTTCGGATCCCTGGATGACGAGGCCCTGGACCGGGCGATCGAGGTCCTGGACCGCGTGCGGGAGGGGCGGATGGTGGGGCTTATCTCCCATGTCCCCGAACTCCGGGACCGGATCCCGGCCCGCATCGAGGTGGCCAAGGGCCGGGGAGGATCCCGGATCCGGATCGAGGCCGTGGATTGAACGGGGGGAGCCGCCGGGCCGAGTAGCCCGGTCTAGGAGTTTGTCGGGCTTGCCCACCTAAACAATAGAAAAATCGCATATACGCGATTTTTCTACCTTGCAAACTCCAAAGGAGCCGGATAATCGGGAGTTTTAGCGCCGATCGGCGCTAAAACTCCACATGTCCGACAGGCTCCTAGCCCGCCTTCGCGGTTCCCCGGGTCTTTTTACGGTCTTCGATCCGGATGCCCGCGATCTGGAGCATCCGCCGGAAGGCGGATTCGGGTTTCTTCAGCTCCCGGCTGCCCCGGGTGATCTTGCACAAGGAAAGCCCCAGGTTCTGGGCGATCTGCCGCTGAGGGATGCCCGAAGCCAGGTCCTTCACCAGGGCCCAGCGCTTGGCGATCTCGTCGGCCTCGGATTTCGTGAACAGGCTGTACAGGAATTCCTCGATCAACCGGGGATCGTGGGCGGCCGCGAGGGTCACGGACATTTCCTTGAGGTTCCGGGCGATCAGGTCTATGTCTTCGGCACGTTTCATATGTTACTACGGATAATATCACCTTTCCCCGAACCGCGCTACCCGGGATCGGATCTCCGCGGGGCTTGACTCACTTTCCGTATTTCACTATCCTGGGTTAATGTTTCTTTTGATAGAAACATATAACCGACCCGCCGCATCTGCCGGAGTCGAAACAGCCCAGGAGAACTCGATGAAACGAATCGCCGTGTCCGCCCTCGCCCTGGCCGCCCTAGGGGTCTTGTTGTCCTCCTGCTCCCCCAAGATCGCCCCCGTCGTGGGGGTGGCCAAGTTCGTGTCCCACCCCGCCCTGGACGCCCTGGAGAAGGGCATCACGGACGAGATCTCCGCGGCCCGCAAGGATGTCCAGTTCGACCTCCAGAACGCCAACACCGACATGGGCACCGCGGCCCAGATCGCCCAGAGGTTCAAGAGCTCCAAGGTCAAGGTGGCGGTAGGCATCGCCACCCCCACCGCCCAGGCCATGGCCAACGCGATCAAGGACATCCCCGTGATCTACAGCGCCGTGACGGATCCCGTGTCCGCGGGCTTGGTCGCCTCCCTGGACAAGGGCGGGCCGAACGTCACCGGGACCTCGGACATGACCCCCGTGCGGGAACAGCTGGACCTCCTCCTTTCCCTGAAGCCGAAGGCCCGGGTGGGACACCTGTACAACGCCGGGGAGGCCAACTCCGTGAAGCTCGCGGAGCTGGTCCAGGCCTACTGCGCGGAGAAGGGGCTGTCCTACGTGCCCGCCACGGTCACGAACTCCTCCGAGGTCCGCCAGGCCCTCCTGTCCATCGCGGGCCGCGTGGACGGGATCTACCTGGGCAACGACAACACCGTCTTCTCCGCGATCAGCGCGGTCACGGAGATCTGCAACGAGCGGAAACTCCCCCTAGTGACCGCGGACCCGAGCTCCGCGGAGACCCTGCCGATCCTGGCGGCCATGGGCTTCGACTACTACGCCATGGGCCGGTCCACCGGGAAGATCGTCCTGCGCGTCCTGGCCGGGGAGAAGACCGCCGACATCCCCGCCTATTTCGCCAAGGATCCCTCCGAGATGGCCCTGGTCCTGAACAAGGACGTGGCCGCCGCGATCGGGGTCTCCATCCCCGCCGACCTGGAGGCCCGGGCCTCCCTGGTGATCGAGGGCGGCGCCGCCCGCCGGAAGTGACGGATGATCGAGGGAGTTCTGGTCGAGGGCCTGGTCTACGGGATCCTGGCCCTCGGCGTCTTCATCTCCTTCCGGGTGCTCGACTTCCCGGACCTCACGGTGGAGGGGAGCTTTCCCTTCGGGGCCGCCGTGGGGAGCGCCCTGATCGTGGCCCGGGTCCCCGCGCCCCTGGCCCTGGGAGCCGGCTTCCTGGCGGGAACCCTGGCGGGGGCCGTCACCTCCGGTGTCTACCACGGGCTCCGGGTTCCGCCCCTGCTGGCGGGGATCGTCACCATGACGGGGCTCTACTCCGTGGACCTGCGGGTCCTGGGCGGCCGGGCCAACCTCCCGCTCATCGCCTATAACCCGGTCATGCGGGCCGCGGAGTCCTGGCTGGGCGGGTCCTTCGACCCTTCGATCCAGGCCTTCCTGGCCTTCCTCCTGATCGCGGGCGCCCTGGTCCTGGTCCTGGACCTCTTCTTCCACACCGAGGCCGGGATCGCCCTGGGCGCCTTGGGGGACAACGAGGCCTCCGTGGTGTCCGCGGGGGTGGATCCCGCCCGGCTCCGGACGGTCGGCATCTGCCTGGCCAACGGACTGGCCGGGCTCTCCGGTGCCTTCGCGGCCTCCTACCAGGGCTTCGCGGACGCCAACTTCGGGGCCGGGATCGTGGCCGCGGGCCTGGCCTCGGTCATGATCGGGGAGTTCCTATTCCGGACCAACCTCATAGGCGGCCAGCTGGCCCGGGTCCTCCTGGGATCCGTCCTTTTCCGGGGCATCATGTACGCGGGCCGGTCCTGGGGCTACCTGGCCGGGATCACCCCCAACGACCTGCGCCTCCTGACCGCTGTATTGATCGTGGCCTCCATCGCGGCCAGCCGGTACAAGGGCCGGACCCCGGCCGGAAGGAGGCGGGCATGATCCGCCTCGAGTCCGTGGAGGTGGTCTTCGGCCGGGGCGGGCCGGACGAGCGCCGGGTCCTGGATTCGCTCACCCTGGCCGTGCCCAGGGGGCAGCACGTCTCGGTGATCGGCTCCAACGGGGCCGGAAAGACCACCCTGCTGAACGCGATCGCGGGCTCGGTGCCCCTGGAGTCCGGACGCATCCTGATCGACGGGGCGGACCAGTCCCGGTTCCCTGAGTGGAAACGGGCCCGCTACGTGGGCCGGGTCCGGCAGGATCCCCTGGCGGGGACCGCGGGGGACATGACGGTCCTGGACAACCTGGCCCTCGCGTCCCGCAAGGGACCCCGGAGGCTCCGCATCGCCGTGCCGTCCCGCCTCCGGCGGGAGCTGCGGGACCGCCTGGCCGAGCTGGGCATGGGCCTGGAGGACCGGTTGCGGGAGAACGTGAACCGCCTGTCCGGGGGCCAGCGCCAGGCCCTGACCCTCCTCATGGCCTCCATCTCCCGGCCCGCGGTCCTGCTCCTGGACGAGCATACCGCCGCCCTGGATCCCCGGAACGCGGAACTGGTCTCCGGATTGACGCGTCGCTTCGTGGGGGAGTACGGCCTGACCGCCCTGGCGGTGACCCACGACATGCGGAGGGCCATCGACGAGGGCGACCGCCTCATCATGATGCACGAGGGCACCGTGGTGGCGGACGTGGCCGGGGACGTCAAGAAGGGGCTGACCGTGGAACGGCTGGTGGACCTGTTCCGCCGCACCCGGGGCGGGGACTACGCGGAGGACAGGGACCTGCTTTCGTGACCGGGCGGCCGCTGCCTAGGAGGACGCCTGGAACCATAGGAAGGACAGGATTAACAAGATGAAGAGAGGATGAACAGGATGGAAGTAAGGGATATGGTCTCCCCCGTTTCTTTATCCTGTATATCCTTTCCCCATCCTGTTCATCCTGTCTGATCTATGGTTCCAAAACTCGCTTTCTCCGTGGTCTCCGTGGTTGATTCCTGAAAAACCTAATCCCGGAATTTGCGGCTGGCCAGGATGCGACGGCCCTCGAAGTCCCCGGCGGGCACGAAGAGGTCCCGGATGGGGGCGGGGATGGAAGCCTCGGTCTCCGCGGACAGGGTGATCCGGCCGTCGGAGCAGTACTTTCCTCCCAGGTGGAAGATGAAGTTCACGTCCCCGGAGACGATGGTGCCCGTGGATCCCGGGCGGCGCCAGACCGTCCGGCCCGCGTGGAAGGAGAAGCGGAAGGTCAGGGGGACCTCCAGGCGGAAGACCTCGTAGCCCACCAGGGCCCGGTCCAGGATCAGCCGGAAGGCCGCAAGCACGGGGCTGGTCCCCTCGTCCCGCTCCGGGAACAGCAGGAGGGTCCCCTCGGGGTCCCGCATCCAGGCGATCCCCCCGCACTCCGCCGCCCAGGAGGCCATGAACCCCGCGAAATCCTCCCGCAGTTTCCGCAGGCGTTTTTCGCCGATGCGTTCCCGCAGGCCCTCGGGATCCCCCACGGAGACGTAGCAGAACCGCACGTCGATCTCCGAGCCCTCCGGGAGCCTGTCCCAGCCCGGGAAACGCTTCGCGGGTTCCGGGGCCGCCGGATTCGGGCATTCCAGGCCCGCAAAGGCCCGGATTTCCGAAAGCCGGGCCGGGGTAATTCCGGCCCGCAGCGCACCGGGACCCAGGTAATCCCGGGCGCCCCGGAAGAAAGCCCGGGCCGGGTCGGTCAGCTCTCCCGCGGTATCCAGGACCCCCCAGGGCAGTTTTTCCGCGGAGGCCAGGGCGGAGGCGTACCTGCCCAGCCCCGCCTCCCCGATGTCGGCGATGTCCAGGTAGACCAGGTCGGCGTTCAGGGGCTTCTGGACCGTCCGCTTGAGGCCCCGGAGGGGCAGGATTTCCAGGTCCGCGTCCTTCGGGAGCGCGGCCTTGAGGGCGCCCTCCACCCGATCCGGGGTTTCGGAGAAGACCAGGATTCTCATGTCCCCTCCATGCGCACTTCGTAGGCCAGCAGGCGGCTTTCCGCGAAATGTTGGACGGGGCGGAAGCGTTCCAGGATCACCCGGTCCAGGGAGGGGGCCACCGCCGGGGTGATCACCAGGGATCCGACGGGGGTGAGTCGGGATTCGATCTCCTCGGTTTCCTGGACGATCTCCTGCTTGACCAGCATTTCCGGGTCCGAGTGGTACCGGAAGGAGCCCGTATGGACGGCTGCCCGGATGCGGAGGGGTTCCCCCAGGCGGTTGTGCAGGCGGTCGTACAGGAAAAGCTCGTGGAGGACGGCCATGCCGGCAAGCACGGCGGACATGACCCGGGAGCCGAAAAGGAAGCCCGCCAGGGCCCCGTCGCCCTCCCACTGCCAGATCCGGCCCGCCCGGAACTCCACGCAGCGGGAGACGATCTGCCGGAGGTCCTCCAGGGCGCCCCGCATCGCGCTGTCCCCGTGGGTCTGGACCATCTTGGAGTTGTTGGCCACGTCCAGGCGGAGCAGGGCGAAGCGGAACTCGTCGTCGTCCAGGAGGCGGCCCCAGTTGGGGGTGCGGCGCACCCGGGGGTCCTCCATGAAGAGCTCGGCCTCCTCGTCCCAGACATAACCCTCCACCCGGATCTGCTTGACGATCTCCGCCAGGCCGGGGACCGGGTAGCGGCGGCCCATGTAGCCTTCCCGGTCCAGGAGGATCAGCCGTTCGGCCAGGTGCAGGAACCGGTTTTCCGCGATGGCGTCGTTGACGATGTGGTGGGCCGCGAGCTGGGAGGTGATGGGGACCGTGGAGGGGAAGCCGGTGCGCTCGTGGAGGTCGTACTCGGAAAAGACGTCCCGGGCCAGGCGGGACATCATGTCGAGATTGATCGCTTCGCACAGCGACTTCTTCGTGATCTGGGCCAGGTTGTTCCGGACCTTCATGTTTCTCCGTTTCCGGACTTTTTGATATAGTCACTCTAGCGCATTTTTCCCCGGAAGACCAGGGCGGCCGTTCCGGCCGGGGAACGGGAGGGATGATGAACCTTGGACAGCTGAGAGCCTCCCTGGAACGGGCGGCGCGCCTCGATTTCGCCCGTTCCTCCGGTCCGGGAGGGCAGAACGTGAACAAGACCAGCACGAAGGCCATCGCCCGGGTGAGCGTAGCGGAGCTGGAGGGGCTTTCCGATGCGGAGCGGGAGAGGGTCCGGGAGCGCCTCGACGGCCGGCTGACCGCGGAGGGGGACCTGGTGGTGTACGCCCAGGACGAGAGGTCCCAGGTCCTGAACCGTGCCGCCGCCCTGGCCCGCCTGGAGAGCCTGATCGTGAAGGCCGCCCATCGGCCCAAGGAGCGCAGGCCCACCAAGCCGACCCGGGCCTCCCGGGAGCGGCGCCTGTCGGGAAAGAAGGCCCGGTCCGAGGTCAAGCGGGGCCGGGGCCGGCCCGAGGGCGAAACCTAGTGGTACGAAGACTGTTGCGCCTCCAGGGCGGACAAGATATCCAGTTCCAGGGCTTCCGGAGCCGTGGCCGGGGAGTACCGGCGCACCGTCGTGCCGTCCCGGGACACCAGGAACTTCGTGAAGTTCCACCGGATCCGGTCCCCCAGGAGGCCCCGGGTCTTCCCCCGGAGCCAGACGAACAGGGGGTGGGCCCCGGGGCCGTTCACCTCGAGCTTGGACAGGATAGGGAAGGTGACCCCGAAGTTGCGCCGGCAGAAGCCGACGACCTCCTCGTCCGTGCCGGGCTCCTGGTGGGCGAACTGGTCGCAGGGGGCGGCGATCACCGCGAGGCCCCGGTCCTTGAATTCCTGATGCAGGGCTTCCAGTCCCGCGTACTGGGGGGTGAATCCGCACTTGCTGGCGGTGTTTACGATGAGCACCGGACGGCCCCGGAGGGCTTCGAAGTCGAAGTCCTTCCCGTCCGCGGCCCGGGCCTTGAATTCGTACAGGGTCGTTTCCATGGTTGATCGCTCCTGGGGGAAAGGTACTGATGTTTCCCCCGGGAACGAAGCGGCGGGCTCCCGGCCGGGGGCCGAAAGCCCGCCGGGAGGGCTCAGTCCTTCCGCCGGGAGGCGGCGTAGAGGGCCAGGGACTCCTTGAGGTAGTCCGCCAGCCCCGGGGCCAGGGCCTCGTAGCGGTCCCGGAAGGGCCCGGGCTCCGCGTACAGTCGCCCCAGGCCCTCCAGGATGTCCGGGCCGGGCTCGTAGAAGTTCCCGATGTGGGCCTCCCAGCCTCGGCAGATCTCCCGGGTCCGCTCGGACCCGGGGGCCTCCCCGGCCCGGAAGGCCGCGGCGAACCGGGCCTCCAGGGCCTCTCCGGCCGCCTTGATCCGGGCGAACTCCTCCTTGCCCAGGGCCGCCACCCTTCGATGGCTTTCGTCCACCCGGTCCCTCCCCCAGCGCCGCCGGGCCTCCTCCTTCATGGCTTCGATCCTCTCCTCCGAGAATCCCTCGTACAGTTCCTTGTCCGTCAACATGGTCGTCTCTCCTCGCATCTGCGCGATCGTGTGGTCCAGCAGGTCCAGCAGACGGGCGATCCGCTCCCCCTTTTCCCGGAGGATCCCCCGGTGGGCCTCGAGGGCCTCCGCGGGGTCGTACCCGGGCCGATCCAGGATCCGCCGAATCTCCCCGAGGGGGAAGTCCAGCTCCCGGAAGAGGAGGATCTGCTGAAGCCGCCTCAATTCTTCGTCCCCGTAGAGCCGGTAGCCGGACCGGCTCCTCCTCCCCGGGACCAGGAGGCCCGTCCGGTCGTAGTGGTGGAGCGCGCGGACGCTCACCCCGGCCAGCTCGGCCAGCTCGCTCACCGTGTACGCCATGGGGACCTCCCGTCGCCCCGGTCTCGGGGGCTGTTTCCGACCATAAACCCTGACGTAGCGTCAGGGTCAAGGGTTTCCCGTAGGAAACCTCGGATTTCTCGTGGAACCCTAGAAGAGTGTTGAAAAAGGCTATAGAGCCTTTTTCAACACTTCCTTAATGTCGCAATTGCGCAGAGAACCGTAAGGTTCTCGAGCAATTGCATAGCAGGTTGTTGAAATGCCTCGAGTATTTCAACAACCTGCTAGAGGATGCCGGGCTCGGAGCAAAGTCCGGCCGCAGGCCCGCACCGGCCGCCCTTGCGCTTCCGGGGCCGCCGTGTCTATCATCCCTCCATGGAGAAGTACTGGTTCACCTACGAGGATATCCATTCGACCATCCGGGACCTGGCGGAGCGGATCCGGCAGAGCGGCTACGATGCGGACGCCATCGTGGCCATCGGGTCCGGGGGCTTCATCCCGGCCCGGATCCTGCGCACCTACATCAAGAAGCCGATCTTCGCCGTGGGGATCGCCTACTACGACGACGAGAACAAGCCCACGGACACACCCCATAAGGTCCAGTGGGTGGACGAGGTGGAGCGCAAGCTCACGGGCAAGCGCATCCTCCTGGTGGACGAGGTGGACGATTCCCGGACGACCCTGGAGTACTGCATCCGGGAGCTCCTTACCCACAAGCCCGCCTCCGTGGCCGTGGCGGTCCTGCACAACAAGGACAAGGAAAAGCGGGGCGTGATCCCGCCGGAGGTCAAGCTCTACCTGGCCGGCCGGGAGCTCGAGGACCGGTGGATCTGCTACCCCTGGGACGCCCTGGACATCGAGGAACAGAACCGCCAAGCCCATGCCGCCCGCTGAGCCGAGCCCCCCGGGTTCCTTCCCCGGCAAGGCCGAGGCCCGAGCCTGGGCCCGGGCCCTCCTGCGGGGGGTGAGTCCCGGGGACCGGATCGTCCTCAGCCTCGCGGCGGCGGATCGGATCCTGTATATGGAGGCCTTCCGGGAATCCTCCCTGGTCCTCGCCTTCCTGAGCATGCCCTCGGAGATCGACACCTCCGCGGTGATCCGGGCGGCTCTCCGGGCGGGCAAGGCCGTCGCGGCCCCGCGCATCGAGGGCGGCGAGATCGCCTTTGCGTACCTGGACGAGTCCTGGGAATCCCTCCCCCGGGACTCCCTGGGGATCCCGACGCCTCCCGCGGGAGAACCGATCGCCTTGGAGGACCTGCGCCGCCGGAAGGTCTTCGCCCTGATCCCGGGGCTCCTCTTCGACCGGACCGGCGGCCGTCTGGGCCGGGGCAAGGGCTATTACGATCGATTCCTGGCTTCCGTCCTTGCGACCCTGGGAACGGGTACGGCCGGGGAATCCGGTTTCTTTGTCCCCTGCGGCTTCTGCTACGAAACCCAGGTGGTGCCCCTGGTGCCCGTCACCGAGAGGGACGTCCGGGTGCCCCTGGTGGCGACGGAATCAGGATTGTTCCGCGCCGGCCGCTGAACCGGAACTGCCGTTCTCCCCGCCCGAGCCTTCGTTCGGCGCCTCCAGGTTTCTCGGACGCCCCTGCCGGCGCAAGCGCCCGGGCCCGCTCCGAGCGGTATCCTCCGCGTGACGAACCATCCCGACTCCTCCCTGCGGGACTGCGCCCTGGTCTTCGCGTCCTGCCTCTTCCTCGCGCCTCCGGGGCGGGCGCCCGCCGGGTTCCTGCCGGCGGCCCTGGCCCTCTGGGGGGCGGCCCGGGCCCTGGAGCAAGGCCCGGGCCGGGGTGCCGGCCTCTCCGGTGTCGTGCTCGCGGCCTCCGCCCCGCCCCGGGGCCTCACCCGGGCCTCCGGTCCGCACCCCGTACCGGGTCCCGCCCTCGGCCCGCCCCGATCCCGCGGCCGAGGCGGGTTGCCGTACCGGCTCCGGGCCGCGGCGGCGGCGCTGGTCCTGGCCTTCCTGGCCCGGCGGAGCGCCCTGGAGGCGGGGGCCCCCGCTTCGTTCGGCCTGAACGCCGGGGTGGTGGAATGGGTGGAGGGTACGGCCGCCGAGGACTCGTCCCCCCTTAGGACGGGGGGCCGTCGGCTCGCCCTGGACCTCCGGGCCGCGGGATCGGGTTCCGATGTCCGGGCTTCCGCGGGAGGGAGGCTGACCGTGATCCTCGACCGGCCGTGCGCCGTCGTCCCCGCGGGCGCCCGGATCCGGGTCCGGGGCCGGCTCGTCCCGGACCGGGAGGGCTCCGGCTGGGTCCTCTTCGCCCGGGGAAAGGACGTCGAGGATCGGGGCTACGCCTCCGGCTGGGTCGATTCAAGGGCCGTAATCCGGGCGGGACTGCTGGACGCCCTGTCCCGGGCGGGAGGGGAGGGCGGGGCACTCCTGGAGGCCCTGGTCCTGGGGGTCCGGGACGACCTGGACCTCGACCTGGCGGAGGCCTTCCGGAAGGCCGGCTGCGCCCACATCCTGGCCCTCTCGGGCCAGCACCTGGGGATCCTAGCCGCCCTGGTCTCCTTCCTGGCGGCCCCCCTCCTGGGAAGGCGGGGCGCCCTGGCCGCGGCGATGCTCCTGGCCGGCGCCTTCACGGTCTTCGTAGGACCCAAGCCGTCCCTGGTGCGGGCCGCCCTCATGTTCGCCTACTCGGGGATCGCCCGGCTGGCGGGCAGGCCCCAGGGCGCGGCGAACGGGCTGGCCGCGGCCTTCCTGGTTCAGTGCCTGGCCTGGCCCGGGGTGGAGCGGGACCTGTCCTTCCAGCTCTCCTACCTGGCCCTGGCGGGCCTGGCCCTCCTGTCCCCGGCCTTCGAGTACCTGATCCTGCCCCGGGTTCCCCCCGTCCCGGCCAAGGCCCTGGCCGCCTCCCTGGCCGCCCAGGCGGCTGCGGGACCCCGGACCCTGGCCGTCTTCGGGACCCTCTACCCGGCGGGGATTCCGGCCGCCGCCCTGGCGGCTCCCCTGACGGCGGCCTTCATCTGGGCGGGGCTCCTGGGCGCGGGGGCTTGCGCGGCCCTGCCGATCCTGGAAGCCCCGGTGCGGGCCGTCCTCGGACTCCTGTACGGGGCGCTCCGGCTGACCATGGAGGCCTTCGCCTGGGTGCCCGGCCCGACGGTCCCGGAGGGAGCCGGCCGGGGGGCCTGGGCCTGCGTCGTTGCGGCGGCGGCCCTGGCCGTGTATGCTGTTCCCCATGTCGACCTCTACCGGACCCGGCGCCGCCTCCCGGCCGAACTACGATTCCCCGAGGGACCTGGCGGCCTACCTGGAAGCCCGGGGCCTGGGGATGCGCAAGCGCTACGGCCAGAACTTCCTGGTGAACCCCGACGTGCGCCGCCGGATCGCCGACCTGGCCGAGGCCGAGCCGGAGTCCTTGGTCTGGGAGATCGGGCCGGGCCTGGGGGCCATGACCGCTGAGCTCCTGGATCGGGACTTTCGGGTCGAGGCCTTCGAGATCGACCCCGGCTTCTCCGCCGCCCTCCGGGAGATCTACGGCGAACTGCCCGGCTTCCGCCTGCGGGAGGGGGACTTCCTCCGGACCCGGGCGGCCGCCCTGGCCGAGGCCCGGCCGGACCGGGTCCTGGGGAACCTGCCGTATAACGCGGCCGCGGCCATGCTGGCCGCCCTCCTGGAAGGCGGACGGCCTCCCGCCCGGATGGTCTTCACGGTGCAGAAGGAGGCGGCCCGGCGCATGGCCTCCGGTCCGGGGACCAAGGACTACGCCTCCTTCACGGTCCTGTGCCGCTCGGTCTGCGAGGTGCGGATCGCCTTCGACATCGGCTCCTCCTCCTTCTGGCCGGCCCCCCGGGTCACCAGTTCCGTGGTCCTCCTGAGCCCCCGGGCCGACGCGGCCCCGGAGGCGGGGACCCCGGGCTTCACGCGCTTCGTGCGGTCCCTCTTCTCCTCCCGACGCAAGACCGCGGTCAACAACCTCCGGGCCCTGGGACGCTCCGGCCCGGACGCGGCGGAAATCCTCCGGGGCATGGGCTTTCCCGCGGACGCCCGGGCGGAGGCCCTCACCCCCGACGAGCTCCTGGCCTTCTACCGGGCCCTCGGCGGCCCCGACGCGGGCCGGGACTAGACACGGCATGCCGATCTCGGGAGAATTCGACCCACCCATGGATGAACAACCGAGCATCCGCCGGCGGATCGCGCGATCCGCGAGCTCCGGCGTGAAAACCGGCCTTTCCACCGCGATTTTCCTGGTCAAGATCATGATCCCCGTGTCCCTGGCCGTGGCCCTCCTGGATTGGAGCGGGCTCCTGTACCATATGGCCCGTTTCCTGGCCCCGGCCATGCGGCTGATCGGCCTTCCCGGGGAGGCGGCCCTGGCCCTGGTCAGCGGATTCCTGCTCACGAACTACAGCGCCATAGCCGTGGTCACGGTCCTGGGACTCCCCGTCCGGGAGGCCTCCATCGTCGCCATCGTCTGCCTGACCGCCCACAACCTGATCGTGGAGACCGCGGTCATGCGGAAGGCCGGCTCCTCGGCCCTCAAGATGGTCCTGGTGCGCCTGGGCATGGGCCTGGCCGCGGGCTGGGCCTTCAACCTCCTCCTTCCCGGCTCCCCCGCCCCGGCCTCCTTCGCCCCTCCCCCCCAGGCCGTCGCGGTCTGGTCGACCTTGCCCCCGGCCCTGGCGGCCTGGGGCCTGGGGACCGCCCGGTTGGTCCTCAAGATCTTCGTCCTGGTCGTGGCGATCCTGGTGTCCCAGCGGCTCCTGGAGGAGTTCCACACCGCGGAGTACCTGGCCCGCCTGGCCGCCCCCTTCATGCGGGGCTTCGGCCTGCCCGCCTCGGCCAGCCTGCTCTGGCTGGTGATCAACCTGGTCGGGTACGCCTACGGGGCGGCGGTCATCATGGAGCAGATCGAGGGCGGTAAGATGAAACGGCAGGAGGCCGACCTCTTCAACCACCACGCCGCCGTGTCCCACAGCCTCCTGGAGGACACGATCCTCTACGCGGCCCTCGGGATCCCCGTCTTCTGGCTCACCGTCCCCCGCCTGGCCATGGCGATCCTGGTCGTCTGGGCCGAGCGCTTCCGGAGGACCGCCTTCCGCCGGTCCTTCCGGGTGGGGACCGTCTAGGCCCGCCGTGCACCTCTACGAGCGCATCTACCTGGATCTCCGCAGGCTCGTGGAGGAGGGAGAGGTGCGGCCCGGGGAACGCCTGCCCTCCATCCGGGAGGCGGCCCGGAAGTACGGGTGCAACAAGCTCACCGCCCAGAAAGCCTACGACCTCCTGAGCGCCGCGGGCCTGGCGGAAAACCGGGTGGGTTCCGGGTCCTTCGCCCTGCCGCCCGGATCGGGCCAGGCCCGGGAGGGCGAGCTGGCGGTGTCCGTCCTGTCCGAGGAGTTCTTCCCCTACGGCCCGGCGGGGGACCTCCTGGCGGAGGCCCTCAAGTCCGAGAGGGGGCGGGTATTCTCGGCTCCTCCCGTCCGGGGCGTCCCCGGCCTGCGGGAGAGCCTTGCGGGGCTGTACCGCCTGCCCGAGGAGTCCCTCCTGGTCCTGTCCGGGGCCCAGCAGGGGCTCGAGCTCTGCCGCAGGCTCTTCGGGGACCGGGCCCGTCCCGTGGTCCTGGCGGAGGAGCCCACCTACCCCGCGGCCCTGGCCCTCTTCCGCCCCTCCGGGCACCTGCCCCTGGGCTCGGAGGGGCCGAATCCGGAGGAGTTCGACAGGTTCTGGATGTCCGCGGGTCCCGGGCCGCGGGTCTTCTACACCGTCCCGGACCTCCACAACCCCACGGGACTCCGGTATTCCCGGGAGCGCAAGCGGGCCCTGGCGGACCTCGCCCGGCGGCGGGACGTCTGGATCCTGGAGGACGACTACCTGTCCGAGACGGACCCGTCCTCGACCCCGCGCTTCGCGGACCTGGTCCCGGAGCGGACCATCTGGATCAAGTCCCTGTCCAAGACCACGGCCCCGGGCATCCGGGTGGGGCTCCTGTCGGCCCCGGACTCCGTCCTGACCCGGCTGGAGAACCTCAAGTCCGAGTCGGACCCGGGGCCGGCGACCTGGCTCCAGCTCTTCCTGGACCGCTTCTACCGCTCGGGACTCTACGCCCGACACCTGGCCGCCTGCGCCTCCGCGGCCTCTGCCCGTCGGGCTGAGCTGGACGCCCTGCTGTCGCGGTTTCCGGGGCTGTCCCGGGATCCCGCCTCCGCGGGCTGGAACCTCTGGGTGACCGCGGACCGGGAAGCCGCACCGGCGTCCCCTCCCTGGGCCGAGGGTCGGCATTTCGGCTCGAACCCGGCGACCCGCCGCAGCTTCCGGATCTCCTTCATGTCCCCGGGCCCCTCCGCCTGGGCTGGCGCCCTGGGCCGCCTGGAGTCCGCCCTGGCCTCCGCCTACCCCAAGGTCTGACAGCGACGGCCGAATCCTGACCGGGGAGTTCGCCTTTCGGTAGTCGAAGCGATATACTGAATCCATGACCCGTTCCCGCCGGTCCCGGACCGGCGTCGAGGCTGCCCGGCTTCATCCGCCGGTCGCCCTGCTCGCGGTGTTCGTCTGCCTAGCGTCGGGCGCCGCGGCTCAGACGGCTTCCGCCCGGCCCGCGGGCGTCCTGTCCGACGACGGCGGAATCGCGGCCGGCCGCCCGGCCTGGAGCATCGACGTCCTGGCCGCGCCCATGCTGGTCCTGTCCGGGGACGGCCTGGCCCCGGTCCTGCCCCACGGAGGTTTCACCTTCGGCACGGGGACCGAGCTTCGGGCGGGGGCCTGGATTCCCCTTCGGATTCAACTGGAGTACTTCCATGTCTTCCCCTCCGCGATCAGTTCCGCCGGGGACCTGTACCGTTCCTTTGCCGGGTGGGACCTGGCCCTGGGTGCGGGGGCGCGCGTGCTCTCCCGGGAGGGCGGCGCCCCTCTCGGATTGGACCTGCTGGGCGGGGTCTCCTTCGGGGCCGCCCGCTATCCCGGAACCACCGTGGCCTTCGCGACCTTCTCCGCGGACCTGACGGTCCGGGCGGATTTCACCAAGTCCGGGAACGGGGGCTGGCGGGCCGTCCTGCCCCTCTCCTGGATCTTCCGCCCCGGGGCCCGGTCCTTTTCCGCGGGGCTGGGTGCAGGCTACGTCCTGCCGCCGGGCCGGCGGTCCGGGGCGGCCGTCCCGGGAGCCTCCGAATGACGCGCCCGAAGCGGTCCGGAAAGCGCCTGTTTCAGATCCTTCTGTTCACCCTTACCTGTCCACTGTTCACCCTCTCCTCCTGCTCCTTCGAGATCACGGCCACGAGGTATGCCCTGGTGTACGGGGCACAAAACTACGATAACGCGACAGATTTGAACTATACTGACGATGATGCCATTTTCATGAAAGCTGCACTTGAGGCTGCCGGATGGTCGGTTATAGTCATCAGGGAGCCTAAAGTGACCCGTGACCAGTTTCTTCAAGATATAATGGATCTGGCTAACAACCCGGATGTCCAATCCGACTCTTCGATTCTTGTGTATTTTTCCGGTCACGGAACCTTTGATTCCGATGGGAATACCTATATATGCCCAACAGATACGACTTTCGATGGAGAAGGAGAAACAGAATACTCAAGTTGTATTTCTTCTGGTGAAATTCTTTCAGCGTTGCAAGCTTTTTCGTGCAGGAACAAAGTCGCGATCTTAGATACTTGTTATTCTGGTGGATTAGTATCCGTTACCAATACAGGAACCACCGATGCAGCGGATCCGGATTATACCAACGGAAGTTCTACCTCGACGCTCCTGGCCACTTTAAAGAATTACTCCACGCTGTTCGGCGATGCTTTCAGGACGGGCAGCGTTTCGGATCCGATAGTCGTAACCGCCGCCGGATCGCAGGAAGAATCCCTAGAGCTATCCACATACGGACACGGAGTATTCACGTACTTCTTTCTGCAGGCTGCTGAAAAAGGAGACTTGAACGGTGATGGTCACGTGACGATCCAGGAAGCTTTTTCGTACGCGAAGGGGAAAGTCGAAACCAATTTCAATACCTTGGGAGAAATATATCCAACTTACTCGGGTAGCGAGTTCCTCCCCAGGATCTCCGGGAACGCCCGGGACATCGTGATCTTTTGACGGGGTATCGGACCCGGGATCTCCCGGGGTAGGATGCTTCCCGGTCCCGGTAAGGGATACCGAGGAAGGCGGCCATGGAAACCAGGGTCTACGGGTATCGATGGGTTGTGTTGGGTTCGTTCATGCTGGTGAACCTGACCGTCCAGCTCCTTTGGATCTCCTACGCCCCGGTGACAGGCGTTGCCGCGGCGTTCTACGGGGTATCGGACCTGAAGATCGGGCTTCTATCCATGGTCTTCATGATCGCCTTCATCCCCCTGTCCATACCCGTTTCCTGGTCCATCGACACCCTGGGCTTCCACCGGACCGTGGGCTTCGGCTCCCTGATGATGGGTGCCTTCGGGATCCTTCGGGGCCTGGCAGGAGCGAACTACGGCCTGGCCCTCGCGGGGTCCATCGGGATCGCGGCGGCCCAGCCCTTCCTCCTGAACGCCTGGACCAAGGTTCCGGCGCTCTGGTTCCCGCCCAAGGAGCGGGCCACGGCGGTGGGCTTGGTCACCCTGGCCAACCTTACAGGCACGGCCTTGGGCATGGTCCTGACCCCGGCCCTGGTGGAAGCGTCCGGCATTCCCCGGGTTCAGTCGTACTACGGGACCGTCTCCGCGGCCTGCGCCCTCGTCTTCGTCCTGGCCGCCCGGGAGCGGCCGCCCCTCCCGCCCTCGGAGGACGCGGGCGCGGAGCGTGCCCTCATGCTGGACGGACTAAGGCACGCCTTCACCGTGCCGTCCTTCCGTCGCTTCCTGGCCGTCGCCTTCATCGGCCTGGGAATCTTCAACGGGGTGACAACCTGGATCGAGGCCATCGTCCGACCCCGGGGGTTCGGGCCCGTGCAGGCGGGTACCCTGGGAGCCGTCCTGCTTGTCGCGGGCGTGGCGGGCGCGGTGGTCCTGCCGGCCCTCTCGGACCGGACCGGACGGCGCCGGCCGTTCATCCTCCTCGGAACGACCCTCGCCATCCCGGGACTCGCGGGGTTGGCCTGGACGCGATCTTTCGCCGGGCTCTGCCTGGCCGCCGCGTCGCTCGGCTTCTTTTTGACCGGCGTCCTGCCCACGGGGATGCAGTACGCCTCGGAGGCCGCGTTGCCGACGCCGGAGGGAACCTCGAACGGCCTCGTACAGCTTTTCGGGCAGGCCTCGGTGGTGTTCGTGTTCCTGATGGAGGCGCTCCGGACCCGGGACGGTTCGTTCACGGTCTCCCTGGCCGCGGCGTGCGCCTTGCTCGCCCTGGCCGCGGTCCTGGCTGCGACGCTGAAGGAGTCCTGAGTATCTGGAGCGCAGAGTTCGGTTCCGTCTGTCCCCCGACAAAAAGAGGGCGCGGCGAAACACCCGGGGTGTCCGCCGCGCCGTTCTGAATCATGGCCGGGTGAAGGACTTTTTCCAATCGTTTTGTATCATCTTTCGGATGGTTTTTCTCTGGGCGTCGACCGCCGGGATCATGCTACACCCGGGTCGTGCCCGGAAGCCATAGGAGAAAGACTCATTTTAGGCGGGCGCCCTCAGATCACCCCTAGCTCGTCGGCGTACGACACGAGCTCGGCGATGGATGTTAGGCCCAGCTTCTGCATGATCCGGAAGCGGTGGTTTTCCGCGGTCTTCTTGCTGATGAAGAGTTTTCGGGAGATCAGCTCCGCCGAGAGGCCCTCGGCCAGGAGGCGGAAGATCTCCTGTTCCCGGGGGGTCAGGGCCGCGTAGCCGGAGGCGTCGTCGCGGCTGGGATCCAGGATCAGCTGGTAGAGGCTCTCGGAGAGCTCGGGGTCCAGGTAGCGGCCGCCTTCGGAGACGCGGCGGACGGCGGCCCGTAGGACCTCCGGAGGGGACTGCTTGACCACGTAGCCCTGGACCCCGGCGTTGACGGTCTTCTTCACCAGCACGGGCTTGTTGTGCATGGTCAGGGCGATCACCCGGAGCTCCGGGAGCCGGGCCCGGATCTCGGGCAGGCGGTCCAGGTTGAGTCCCTCCCCCATGCTCAGGTCCAGGAGCAGGAGGTCCACGGCCTGGTTCATGGGCGAATCCAGGAAGGTGTCCACGGTTTCGGACTCCCCGGCGGACCGGACTTCGGGCCACTTGGACAGGATCTCCAGGATTCCCCGTCGGAAGAGGGCATGGTCGTCGATCACGTGGACGCGGATGGGGTCCATGGTCGCTCCTTTCCGGGTTCGCACCGGATCTGAAGGCGGGTCCCGGCTCCCGGCCGGGACTCCAGGGAGTACTCGCCGCCCAGGCTTCGGACCTGGCGCTCCAGGAGGGCAAGGCCCAGGCCGCCGCCCCCCGGGGAGGTCGGGCCGCCCCGGGAACGGGGATCGAAGCCCCGGCCGTCGTCCCGGAGGCTCAGGATGAGGTAGGGGTGGGAGCCCACCAGCCGGAGCTCGACCTTGCCCGCCCCGGCGTACTTTCGGATGTTGGCCAGGCCTTCCTGGACGGCCCGGTAGAGGACCAGGCGGGTATCGGGATCCAGCCGGGACTCGTCCCAGCCCAGCTCCTCGATGTCCACCGGGGGGCCGCCCCGGCGAAGGTGTTCCGCCGCGAGTTCCCGCACCGAGGCGGCCAAGCCCGCCTGGTCCAGGTGCAGGGGCGCCAGCCCGTAGGTCACCCGTCGCAGCCTGTCGATGCTCCCGGACAGGAGGGCCTGGCCTTCGGGATCGTCCCGGAGGGCGGGCCGGAGTCCCAGGCTCCCCAGGTCCTGGAGGATCGAGTCGTGGAGTTAGGAGGCGAGTCCCCGCCGCTCCTCCTCCCGGACCTTCTGGACCAGGTTGAACAGTTGGTCCTGGCGGACCAACTCCTCCCGGGCCACCCGAACCTGGTACAGGGACAGGAGGAAGGCGAAGGATTGGACCAGGATCCCGACGGCCAGGAAGTAGAAGAGGGAGTCGAAGGAGGCTTCCCGCTGGCGCAGAAGCTCGGTGTAGGACTTGCTAACCCGGTAGAGGAGTCGGCGGACGCGGATCTCCGCCTCGGCGTAGCCGGGATCCGAACGGGAATCCGGCAGGAGGGCGACCGCGGTACGGTACACCCCCAGGAGTCGGTCCAGCTCCCTGCCCGCGGGGCCGGGGTGGGATCCGGACAGGGCATCCGGGACGCTCCGCCAGTCCGAGGGGGCGGGGGCCTCCATGGCCAAAAGCTCGTCCATGGCCAGGAGCTTGCCGGTGGTCTCCCTCCGGGACCGGGAGATCAGGGCCGTCATGCCCAGGAAGGAGAAAAGGATCAGGATGATCAGGATGCCGTTGGAGTAGGTGGAAAGGTAGGGCGAAAATTTCCGGATCATTTTGGGAATAGTATATACTGGATTCATGAGAAATAGGATTTTTCCCTTCGACCGCATCGAACGCCCGGGCTTCCCGGCAGCGGCGGCCGCGGTCCTTACCCTCTCCCTCCTCAACCTGGGCTTCTCCTGGACCAACAACGTGGTCCTCAAGTCGCCCCTCTTTCTGGACTCCATCTTCACCGCCGTCGGAGGGGCGGTCCTGGGCCCCTGGGCGGGCCTGGGAATCGGCCTGGCCACGAACCTGGGGATGGAGCCGATCTACGGAATGACGGGCTACTACTGGCCCTTCGCGGCCTGCAACATGGCCACGGGCCTGATCGTGGGCCTCATGTCCCGGAGAGGGGCCTTCTCGCAGGGCTGGCACGCGACGACGGCGGTGGTCCTGGTCACCCTGGCCAACGCCTTGCTGGGAGGCTTCATCGCCAACCTGGTCTTTTCCGGGGACACGGGGGTCCAGATCGACAACATCGTCTCGGCGTTCACCGAGACGGGGCTGTCCCTGTTCACCGCCAACTTCTGGGCACGGATCCCGACCAACCTGATCGACAAGATGCTGGCGGTCTACGCGGCGTTCTGGGTACGGGCATGGTTGCGGGGCCGGGTGTCCGGGCCGGGCGCAGAGGGCGGACCGGTGCAGGTGTAGCGTAGCGCCGGATTTTCCGTTTGACGCACCCGGAATCCTGTGCCAGGATCCGACCCATGGCGGAGGCATCCATGAAATACGCGGTGATCGCGGACGACCTTACGGGAGCCGGGGATACGGGGGCCCAGTTCGCCCGGGCGGGCCTGCGGACCCGTTCCCTTTTCGGGGATTGGGCCCCCGAGGATATCGAGGGATCCGACGCCCTGGTGGTCAACACGGATTCCCGGCCCCTGGACCCGGCGGCGGCTTACGCCGCTGTCCGCAAGGCCGCCGGCGTCCTGGCGGCGGCTGGTTACTTGCCGGTCTACAAGAAGATCGACTCCACCCTCCGGGGGCCCGCGGGCCGGGAGTTGGACGCGGTAATGGACGCATCCGGGGCGGACCTCGCGGTCCTCTGCCCCGCCTTCCCGGCCAACAAGCGGATCGTCCGGGACGGTATCCTCCGGGTGGACGGGGTGCCCGTGGCCGAGACGGCCCTGTCCCGGGATCCGGTGAACCCGGTCAAGGAGAGTCGGATAGCCGCCTACATCGTGGGTCAGAGCCGGCGACCGGTCCGGGAGCTCGGCCGTTCCGTCCTGGACGGGGGCGAGGCCGCCGTCCGTTCGGCCCTGGAGGATTTCCGCCGTGCGGGAGGGGGGATAGCGGTCTGCGACGCCGGGGGCGAGGCGGACCTGGCCCTGTTGGCGCGGGCCGCCCTGTCCCTGGGGTCCGGGGTGATCCTCGCGGGCTCCGCGGGCCTGGCCCTGCCGGCGGCGGAAATCCTCGCCGACCGGGCGGGCCGAGGCCGTCCCGGGGGCGCCGCGGCGGGATCGGCCGGCTCGGTTTCCGTCCGTCCGGACGCCCGCACGCGGCCGGTGGTCCTGGCGGTCGGGTCCGTGAACCCCGCGGCTCGGGTCCAGGCCCGGACCCTGATCGAGGCGGGGGCCCGGGAATTCCGGCTGGATCCCGCGGAGATCCTGGAGGCCCGCTCCCCCGCAGAGGCGGAGGCCGCGGCCGAGGCCCTGGGACTCCGGGCCCGGGAGGCCCTGCAAACGGGCGGGAAGGTCCTGATCGCCACACCCGGTGATCGGTCGGACGTGGAAGCCGCCCAGGCCCTGGGAGCCGGCCGGGGCCTTTCCGGGGCGGAGGTGGCCGCGGCCCTGGCACGGGCCCTGGCCGGGGCTGTCCGGGCCGCGATCCGGGATGTTCCGGACCCGGGGGTGGCCGCCACGGGGGGCGACGTGGCCCGCGCCCTGTTGTCCGCCCTGGGCTCCCGGGCCGTGGACCTCCTGGGGGAGGTGTCCCCCGGGATTCCCCTCTGCGCGGTCCGGGGCGGCGAGCGCCCGGGTCTCTTCCTGGTGACTAAGGCCGGGGGCTTCGGGGCGCCCGACGCCCTGGAAAAGGCCGCGGCCCTTCTTTCGACCTGCACGAGGGCGGAACCGTGAGCGGCCGGCCCTTCCTGGCCCTGACCATGGGGGACGCCGCGGGGATCGGCCCGGAGATCTGCGCAAAGACCCTGGCCCGGCCGGGGCTCTGGGAGACCTGCCGGCCCCTGATGATCGGGGACCGGGCCTCCATGGCGGCGGCCCTGGAATCGCTGCCGGCGGCCGGCCGGCCGAGTTTCGTCCCGGTTTCCCCCCGCGAGATGGAGGGCCTGGGGCCGGGGACCCCGGAGTTCGGAGGCATCCCCCTCTATCAGCCCGGCTCCCCCCTTTCGGGGGTGGTGCCCGGGAAGCTCTCCGCCGAGGCGGGCCGGGGGGCGGTGGAGTTCGTGAAGGCCGCGGTGGACCTGGCCAAGGCGGGTCGGGTGGCGGGGATCGTCACGGCCCCTCTCAACAAGGCGGCCATGCACGCCGCGGGATTCTCCTACCCCGGACATACGGAGCTTCTGGCCGAGGGCTTCGGGGTCAAGAACTACTCCCTGGTCCTCTCCGCCCGGGGCACCTTCGTCTTCCACGCCACCACCCACGTATCCCTGCGCCGGGCCCTGGACCTGATCGACGAGAACCGGGTCTACGCGCAGATCCGCCTGGCCCACCTCCTGGCCCGGGCCCTGGGCCGGGGAGGGGAGACCGTCGCCGTGGCGGGCCTCAACCCCCACGCCGGGGAGGGCGGCCTCTTCGGCACCGAGGAGATCGATTCCATCCTCCCCGCGGTGGAGCGGGCCCGGGCGGAGGGCATCCCCGTGGAGGGCCCCCTGCCCGCGGACGTCCTTTTCCCCCGGGCGGCCCGGGGAATCTACCGTTTCCTGGTGGCGATGTACCACGACCAGGGGCACGGGGTCTTCAAGACCCTGTACTTCGACGAAGGGATCAACGTCACCGTGGGCCTCCCGGTCATCCGCACCAGCGTGGACCACGGCACGGCCTTCGACATCGCGGGCAAGGGGATGGCCAAGGACGAGAGCCTCGCGGAGGCGGTGCGCCTGGCGGCCTCGCTGGGGCCGGTGTGGGCGGAGATCCGGGAAGCCGCCCGGGCGGCCCTGGAGTGAGCAGGGCCCTTTGACCGTCCGCCCGGGAGGCTTTACACTGTCGTCATGATCCGGCGCGCCGCGATTCCCGCACTGTTGGCCCTCCTCCTGCCGTATCACGCGGGGGCCCAGGGCTCGCCCAAGGAGGTCCTGGTCCTCCATTCCTACCAGAACGACTACGAGTGGACCCGCCTGATCAACCAGGGGATCAACGAGGAACTCGAGGAGGCCCGGGACCTGTCCTGCCAGGTCAAGTCCGAGTTCCTGGACGCCAAGCGGGCCTGGGACGAGGGCCGGGCGGAGGCTTTCGCGGGCTACCTTTCGCGCCGGTACTCGGGATTTCCGCCGGATCTGGTGCTGGTCTCGGACAACGACGCCTTCGAGTTCATGCTGGAACACGGGGACGGGATCTTCGGCCCCGTACCCTGGATCTTCATAGGGGTGAACGATTTCTCCGCGACGTCCATCGCCCGGGTGCGGAACCGGGTCACCGGGGTGGTGGAGCGGATCGATTACGAGTCCACCCTCCGCCTGATCCTGGAGCTCTTCCCGGAGACCCGGGAAGTCAAAGTCCTCTCGGACCGGACCACCACGGGACCGAAGACCCTGCACGAGCTCCTCATGACCGCGGAGTCCATGCACTTTCCCCTGCCGATAACCTCCTTCCCGGACGTCCCGTTCCGGGAAGTTTTGCGGACGGCGGTCGGGCTGCCGGATACGACGGCGGTATTCCTCTTGGCGTACGCCCGGGACGGGGCCGGCGAGGTCCTGTCCGCGCGGGACGTGGCGTCCCGGGTCGGCGCCGCAGCCTCGGGTCCCGTATTCGCCATCTGGGACTTCTTCCTGGGCCACGGGATCGTGGGAGGCGCCCTGACCTCCGGTCTCGACCAGGGCCGGGAGGCGGGCCGCATGGCCCTGCGTATCCTGGGGGGCGAGAGCCCCGGAGCCATCCCGGTCAGCGACGTGCCCGCCACTCCCGTAGTCCTGGACTGGCGACAGCTCCGACGGTTCCGGATCCCCGCCGGCCGCTTCCCCCCGGACGTACGGTTCGAGTACCGCCCCCTTTCCCTGCGGGAACGGGACCCCGCGGCCTTCTGGATCACCGTCGGCCTGGGCACCGTCGCGGTGGTCCTGGCCGGCTCCCTGGCGGTCATCGCGTTGGCGTACGGCAAGGTGCGCCAGAGCGAGGACCGCCTGGCCGCCTCCCTCCGCGAGAAGGAGACCCTGCTCCGGGAGGTGCATCACCGGGTCAAGAACAACTTCCAGGTGACCGCGAGCCTCCTGAGCCTCCAGGCCGGTACCGTGGAGGATGAGCGGGCCCGGGCGGCCCTCCGGGACAGCGAGAACCGGATCCGGAGTATGGCCCTGGTGCACGCGGAGGTCTACGAGGAGCGCAACCTGGCGGACATCGACCTCGCGGACTACGCCCGATCCCTGGCGGGCAGCCTCATCTCCTCGTACGCGGAATCCGCGGGGGCGTCCCGGTTTGCCGTCTCCGGGGAACCCCTCTCCCTGGGCATGGATCGGGCCATCCCCCTGGGTCTCGCGTTGAACGAGCTCATCACGAACTCCCTGAAATACGCCGCCCGGGGCCGGGGAGGCTGCGCCATGGAACTGGAGATCCGCCCGGACGGGGAATCCGGGTGGAGCCTGAAGTATTCCGACGACGGCCCCGGCCTCCCGGCGGACCTGTCCCTGGAGAATCCGAAAACCCTGGGCCTCCAGCTGGTCACCCTCCTGGCCCAGCAGGCCGGGGGGCGAATCGACCGGAACCCGGAGAGGCCGGCGGGCTACGTGATCCGGCTGGGCGCCGTACCGGAACGTCCGGGTCCGTACGGGAATTGAATATTATCAAAATAGTAATATATTTTAATGCATCGACTCGCGTTCCGAGGAGGGGTCATGACGGTCGAGGAGTACCTGCATTCCCTGCCTTCCGATCAGAAGGAGCCGTATCAAAAACTCCGGCAGACCATCCTTGAAAAACTGCCGGAGGGCCTGGAGGAACGAATCCAATACGGGATGATCGGCTACGTGGTTCCCCACTCCCTGTACCCCGCGGGCTACCACTGTAACCCCAAGGATCCCTTGCCCTTCCTGGCCCTGGCCGCCCAGAAGGGTTCCATCAACTTCTACCACATGGGTATGTACGCCCGGCCGGACCTGCTCGAGTGGTTCAAGATCGAGTACTCGAAGGTTTCAAGGCACAAGGTCGACATGGGGAAGAGCTGCGTCCGGTTCAAGTACTACGACGAGATCCCCCACGACCTGATAGCCCGGCTCTTGGGGAAGATGAGCGTCCGGGACTGGATCGGCCTGTACGAGGCCGGGCGGGGGAAGGGCGGCCGGACGGATTCCTGATAGGCCCGGGGCGGACCACGCACGGCTTTACAATCGGACCTCAAATCGGGATCCTGTGCGGGTGGACAATCCTAACGGCATAATGATCAAAGCCCGGGGGCTCACCAAGGATTTCGGCGAGGTCCGGGCGGTGGACTCCGTGGATTTCGAGGTCCGGAAGGGCGAAGCCTTCGGCCTCCTGGGTCCCAACGGCGCGGGCAAGTCTACGACCATGCGCATGATAGCCAGCGTGTCGAGGCGGACGGGCGGGGAGCTCTCCATCCTCGGGTTGGATCCCAACGAGCACGGACCGGATATACGCGGCCACCTGGGGGTCGTGCCCCAGCAGGACAATCTGGACGTCGAGATCCGGGTCCGGGACAACCTCGTCGTCTACGGACGCTACTTCGGCCTGCCCATGAAATTCCTGGGGCCCAAGGCGGACGAACTGATCGAGTTCGTCCAGTTGACGGAAAAGGCCAAGGCCAAGGTGGACACCCTTTCCGGCGGCATGAAGCGGCGGCTCACCATCGCCCGGGCCTTGATAAACGAGCCCGATATCCTCCTGCTGGACGAACCGACGACGGGGCTCGATCCCCAGGCCCGGCACATACTCTGGGACCGGCTGTTCCGATTGAAGGAAGCCGGGGTCACCCTGGTGATAACCACCCACTACATGGACGAGGCGGAGCAGCTCTGCGACCGGCTCATCGTCATGGACAAGGGGAAGATCATGGCGGAGGGAACCCCCGCCCGGCTCATCCGGGAGTATTCGAGCCGCGAAGTGGTGGAGCTCCGCTTCGGTTCGGACAGAAACGCCGTCCTGGCCGGACAGCTGGCGGGATTCGGCGATCGCATCGAGGTTCTGCCTGATCGAATTCTCATCTACACCGACACGGGCGAGGAGGACCTTGCCCGCATCGTGGAACGAGGCCTCCGTCCCCTGACCTCCCTGGTCCGCCGCTCCAGCCTCGAGGACGTGTTCCTCAGGCTGACCGGCCGGAGCCTGATCGAATGAGCGACGCGATCAGTGTACACGCCGGCGCGTCGGCCTACTTCGGGCGGCGCCGAAGCGCCCGGAGCATGGCTTACGGAACCTGGTACGTGACGGAGCATCGCCTGCGGACGATGCGGGCATACCTGGGTTCCATCATCGCCGGCAGCGTGTTCAACCCCGTCCTCTACCTGTTCGCGTTGGGCGTGGGCATCGGCTCCTACATCGACTCGAACGCCGGAGCCCCGGGCATCGGGGGCGTGGGATACCTGGTCTTCGTCGGACCGGCCCTCCTGGTGAGCGCCGCCCTCACCGTGGCGTTCGAGGAATGCTCGTATCCGGTCATGGGGGGCTTCAAGTGGACGCGGGAGTTCTGGGCCATGAACGCGACTCCGATCGACGCCCGGCAAGTGGTGAACGGCGTCCTCCTTGCCGCGGGGTTCCGGATCGTTTTTACCGTGGCCGTGTTCTGGTGCTGTCTGGCGGCCTTCGGAGCTTCCCCCTCCGGCTATGGTTTCTTGGCCATGCCGGCCGCCGTCCTGTCCGGCTTGGCGTTCGGCTCCGTGATCATGGCGGTGGCGGCGAACCTGGAGGAGGACGACGGCTGGTTCCCGATCATCAACCGGCTCATCATCACACCGATGTTCCTGTTCTCGGGTACCTTCTTTCCCCTGGAAGGGCTGCCGATCTGGCTGCGGTGGCTGGGCTGGATATCCCCCCTGTGGCACGGGACGCAGTTGGGGCGCGCGGCCGCGTACGGCATGTCCGAACCGGTCTGGCTGACGCTTGTCCACGTCGCGTACATCGCGGGGATGCTGGGCGTCGGCCTCGGTCTTTCGTGGAGATCCTTCCGCCGGAGGTTGTCCAAATGATGCGGCGGATCTACGCCGGGCGTCCGCACACCGTCGTCCTCCGGGCCTTGTACGCCCTGAAGACGTCCGCGTGGTTCGTCGTGGTCTCCGGCTTTTTCGAGCCCGTGTTCTATCTCCTGGCCTTCGGGCTGGGCCTGGGGACCCTGGTGGGCGAGGTGACCGGGCCGCTGGGGCGGCCGGTGAGCTACGCGGCCTTCCTGGCCCCGGCCCTGCTGGCCACGTCGGCCATGAACGGGGCCATCTACGACTCGACCTGGAACGTGTTCTTCAAGATGCGCTTCGCCCGGCTCTACGAGGGCATGATCGCGACGTCCCTCGGTACCCTCGACATAGCCCTGGGCGAGATCCTCTACGCACTCCTGCGCGGACTGGTCTACGCCCTGGCCTTCCTGGCGGTCATGGTCGCCCTGGGCCTGGTCCCGAGCGCCTGGGGCATCCTGGCCGTGCCCGCTTCCCTGCTGATCGCCTTCGGCTTTTCCGCCTGCGGCATGGCCCTCACCTCCTACATGACCACCTTCCAGCAGATGGATTGGATCAATTTCTTCATGCTGCCGATGTTCCTGTTCTCCGCCACCTTCTACCCCATCACCGTGTACCCCGAGTACATCCGATGGATCATCCAGGCCTTCCCCCTCTGGCACGGGATCGAGCTGATCCGCGGCCTTACCCTGGGGCAGTTCGACGGATCGATACTCCGGCACGTCCTCTATTTCGCCGCGATGATCGCGGTCGGGCTTGCGGCTACGACCCGAAGGTTGACGAACCTGTTCATGAAATGAGGGATCCGGCCTGATGCGCCCGTGGTACGGGCGGGGAAGGCGGACGGGGACCCCCGCCCCCTAGGACCTCGCGGAGCCGGGGCCCCGGGCGGGGGACGATCCGCTCACTCGGGAAGTCCGCAGGACTCCGCGGAGTCCGGCCAGCAGTGCGTCGGCGTCCGCTTCGGTGTTGTATCCCTGGATCGAAACGCGGACGAACTTCCGATCCCCCCACAGGATCAGCGGAACCTCCACCCGGTACTCGTCGTAGAGCCGGGCCTTGGCCTCCGCAAGGTCGAGGGACTCCGGCAGGGGGGTCACCGCCATCTGGGCGAAGGCGTCCGAGTCCGGGGGGTAGGCGGGCTCCAGGCCGCTCAGGTCGGCGATCCGCTCCAGGGTCCGCCGCAGCAGGTCATGGCACTCCGAGCGCACCGAATCCCAGCCGTGCCGGGCCTGGAACCGGATCGCGTCGGGCACGGCCAGGTAGGCCGCGGGATCGTAGGTTCCGCTCCACTGCAGGAGGTCCAGGAACCTCGATCCGGAACCGGTTCCCGGAGGCTTCCGGTAGCCCCAGCTCACGACGAGGGCCCGGACCCTGTCCTGGAGCTCCCGCCGGACGTGGAGGAACGCGGACCCCTTCGGCGCCATCATCCACTTGTGGCAGTTCCCGGTGTAGAAGTCCGCGCCCAGGCCCGTCAGGTCCAGGGGGATCTGGCCGGGGGCGTGGGCTCCGTCGATCACGGTCACGATGCCGGAAGCCCGGGCCCGTCGGCAGATCTCCTCCACCGGCAGGCGCAGGGCGGTGGGGGAGGAGATGTGGCTCAGGAAGATCGCCCGGGTGCGGGGCGTCACGCCGGCCCACAGGGCCTCCGCCAGTTCGGCGCGGCTTCGGGAGGGCGGACCGATCGGCCTGCGCAGGTAGACGGCTCCCCTGCGGCCGCAGAGGTCCTGCCAGGCGAAGTCGCAGGCCCCGTACTCGTGGTCCGTGGCCAGCACCTCGTCCCCGGGCCCCAGGTCCAGACCGGCCGCGGCGAGGTTGACCCCGTGGGTGGCGTTCGGGACGAAGGCAAGGTCGTCGGGATCGGCGTTCAGATAGGCGCCCAGGGCGGCCCGGGCGCGGCGCAGCAGGCCCTCGTGCTCCCGGTCCAGGAAGAGGACCGGCTGGCGCTCCAGGCGGAGCTGCCAGCGCCTGTAGGACGCGAACACCCGCCGCGGGCAGGCTCCGAAGGAGCCGTGGTTGAGGAAACGGATTCCGGGATCGAGCAGGAATTCGGCTTCAAGTCCCCGCATGCCGCCCACTATAGTACGGATCCGCGGGGAGCATATAGCCGGTCACCGCGCCGCTCCCGTTTTCCGGGCCGCCAGGACGAAGTACCGGAACAGACCGAAGGGCACGGGCTTCCGGAGCCGGAGAATCTCGAACCCCGAGGACCGGACGAGGTCGACGAACTCGTCCAGCCGGAGCATGGATCCGTAGTCGTGCTCGGTCCGGTCCCGGAAGTACCTGCCCAGGCCGTATTCGAAGGATTCCACGGAGAGCTCCTCGATGAGGAAAAGGCCCCCGGGCCGGGTGACCCGGGAGATCTCCGCCACGCAGTCCCGCCACTCGGGGTAGTTGTGCAGTTCCCCCAGGACAAAGACCGCGTCAAAGCTCGCGTCCGCGAAGGCCAGGCGGGTCAGGGATCCGACGGACAGGTCGACGGGCAGGCCTGCGACCCGTTCCCGGGCCCGGTCCACCATCGCCGCGTCGGGATCCACCGCCGCCGTCCGTCCGGGGGAAAAGTACCTGTGCAGGAGGGCGGTCCCGGTCCCGTTGCGGCAGCAGTAATGCAGGGCCCGGCCGATCCTGCCCGGGGGAGCCGCGTCCCGGAGGGGTTTCACTTCGTATCGCTCGCGGACCCACATGCGCAGGGGGTTCCGCTCCAGGTTTTCCTCGAAGGTGGCGTGATCCATGACTTGCTCCTAAATTTTGGTTTTCCCGGTTAATTGCAGCCGGCTGGGGGGGACGGCGATCCGCGGCCGGATTCCGGGCTTTTCGCGGGCGAACTCATGCTCGTAGAAGCATGTCGCCCAGCGACACCCCCGCATGGTGTCGGCCCGCAGCGGCTACGGCGGTGTTTTGGGTGATCGCTTGTTTCGGACACCAGGTCGCGCAGGCGCCGCAGGCGTCGCAATCGTGGTTCCAGAGAGGCCGATTCCCCTCAAGCCGGATGTTTTCCCGCGGACAGGTCCTGACACAAATCCCGCAGCCATCGCACGCTTCCGATACTCGGTACCTGCTATCGAGCTTCCGCATCTGCCCGAGGGAAGCGCGATGCAGAAAGCCGCCCACCGCCGAGCCGAACCAGGCTCCGCGCTCCGGGGGAGATTTCCTCCTCTCCTGAACCGCCCGGACAATTTCCGGCAGGCGTTCTTCCACGGGTCGCGCGACGGGGCCGGACCGAAGACGTACAAATTCTATGAGGCCGGCCTGGGGATCCTGGGGATCTACTTCGACATAGCCCGGGGCGCGCACGATAAACCCGGCGTCCAGACCGCGGCCCTTGGAGCGGAGCAGCCGGTCGACCATGGGGAGGGTGTTGCAGGCCGTACCCCCGCAGCATGCCACCGCGTAGATGTATCCGACGTCGCTAAGGTCTATCCGGGCGAAAAATTCTTCCACGCTCCGCGGCGGGCCCCAGGCATAAACCGGGAACACGAATCCTGCGTGGGAGGAGCGCTCCACCTTCAGAGTTTGGTTCCGAAACTTCGCCAGGGGAGACAACCGGGTTCCGCCGATCGCCTCCGCGAGCCGCCGGGAAAGTTCAAGGCAATTACCGGTGGCGCTATAGTAATATAGGACACTGCTCATTTCATTCCTCCCTTTGTGACAAGGCACGGCTTACATCCTGCCTCGTTTTTTGTTCTCCGGGGCTGTAGAGTCCCTCGAAAAACCGGATCACCGGGTCGAGGTCCCGCTTGCTTTTCTCCGGGTCGTACCCCTCGTCCCAATCCAGGATCGCGACCTGGTAGCACCATTGGTAGCGGAGCACGTTGACGAGGCGCGAGACTTCCCGGACGTCGCAGGGCAGGATCCTGCCCGCCTCGATCTCTTCCTCCAGGATCCGGCCGACCTCCAAGTCGGCAAGTTGTTCCATCGCCCGTTTCAGGTAGGCGCGGATGCGCTCGTTCCGGGGGCATTCCATGAAGAAGAATCGGCACACATGAAGGGCTACGGGGTTATTCCCGAAGGCGTCCGCGGGGATCTCGAATAGGTGACGAAAGACGGAGGCTCCGCCGGCGGGCTGTCCCTCGGGGCCGGGGAGGGGTTGATGTACCATCCCCTCGACGGCGGCGATGATTTCCGCCAGGAGTTCATCCTTGCCCTTGAAATGGCGGTAGAAGGCGCTCTCGGTAAGGTTCACCGCCCGGGTGATCTCCTTGATCGAGGTGCCCTCGTACCCGTTCTCGGAGAAGAGCCGGATCGCGGCGCCCAGGATCCGGTCCCGGGTGGAGGGCTCCCCGGGCCTGCGGACCGGGCGGCCCATCCGCTTCGGGGCGGCGCGAGGGTTCACGGCGAACCTCCCGTCTCCGGCACGAGTCCGGCGGCCCGGCGCCCGTCCTTCCCGAACCCGGCGCAGGCCTCGAAGGCTTCCCGGCCGAGCGCGCCGTACAGGGCGGGGTCGAGCCGCCGGTTGTCCCGGAGCCTCCGGACGAGGACCAGGGCTTTCCGGGGGCAGCGATGAATGCACCGGGTGCAGAGGTCGCAGAGTTCCCCGGAATGCTCGGGGCCCCCCTGGGTCTTCCGCCACGCGCCATGGGGGCAGTCCCGGACGCAGAGGCCGCAGGAATCGCACCGGTCCGTCAACACCGCGAAGCTATCCCGCATTCGGATGAACCCGTCCAGTGCCAGGACCTGGAGGACCCAGGCCAGGGGGGTGTACCACTTCGGGGCGGGGATCCGTCCGGCGGTGGGCGGGGCCGCGGAGAATTCCGCTATGCGCCGGGCGATCTTCGCGGCCTTTCGGGGGAAGGCCCGCTCGAAGCGGTAAAGCCAACCGCAGAGCCTGTCCGGGACTACGCAGGTCACGTCGGTCCCGGGGGCACGGAGGGCGTAGGAGCCCACGACGGGGATGCCCCGGTCCCGGAGAATCAGGGCGGCCCGGCGGTTCGAGTCGCCGGTGTAGAGTTCGTAGGTGGTCACGAGTACCGCCTGCCGGTCGCCCCGGCCCCGCGGGATGCCCCGCAGGAAGTCCAGCATGACCGGAGCGGGCTTCAGGAAGTAGGTCGGGTAGCAGAGGACCAGGAGTCCCGGCTCGGCGGCCCGCCGGGCAGCACGGGGATCCTCGACGGACAGGACCTCGCAGGGAGTATCTGGACCCGCCAGCCTGCCCAGGAGGCGGGCGGCCACCTCGGTGCCGCCGACGCCGGAAAAATACAGGATGGCGACGGGGGCCCGCCCGCCGACCCCCGGGACGGCGGGATCAAACATGGTCTGCTCCCCCGCCCGCGGGCGCGAGCTTGCCGCAGCCGCAGCGGAGGAAGGTGCCCCAGTAGTGCCGGATCGTCCGGTTGATCAGGGCCCGGGGGACGACCTGGGAGATGAAGGCGATGACGCGGTTGACCGCCCCGGGGACGATGACCGCCCGGTTCCTGGCGACCCCGTCCAGGGTCGACCGTGCGATGCACTCGGGGGTGAAGCAGGCCCGGCGGGCGAGGGGACCCAGGTTGTCGATGTACCGGTTGACGTCCGGGGTGGTCCGGATGGCGTTCGGGCAGAGGACGCTGACGCCGACGGTGCCGCCCAGCTCCTCCCGGAGGGCCAGGCTGAAGTGGAGGACAAAGCTCTTGGTGGCCGCGTAGATGGGCATGGTCGGCATCGGGAAGAAGGCTCCCAGGCTGGCCACGTTCAGGATGGACGCATTCCGGCGCCTCAGGTCCGGCAGGAAGAGGCGGACCAGGCGGACCAGGGCCAGGGCGTTCAGTTCGATGGTGGCCTCGTGGTACTCCAGGGAGTGGTCCAGGAAGTGCCCCGGGGTGCCGATTCCCGCGTTGTTGATCAGAAGGTCGATGTCCAGGCCTTCCTCCTCGACCCGGTCTCGGAGCCGTTCCAGGGTGGAGGCCTCGGTCAGGTCGCCCTCGAGCCAGGCGGTTTCGACCCCGAACTCCCCCGCGAGTTCCCCGGCCAGGACGGGCAGTCCGCTGTCCGGCAGGGCCACGAGGAAGAGATCCATCCCTCGACGGGCACATTCCTCCGCCAGGGCCTTCCCGAGCCCCATGCTCGCCCCCGTGATCAGCGCCCGCTTACCTTGAAAATCCATACGATCCTCCGGCCGTTCCCTACCGCCGCCGTCGCTTCCGCGCCGCAACGCGCGCGCGTTTTCCAGCCGATCGACGTACGTTTCCGTTAAGTAAGTGAACGGTTACTTACATAATATCGTTGCCCGTGATTATTGTCAACCGCACGTGGATCGATAGAACGGCCGACTCTGCTTGAAACCAGTATATTTCAGGGAAGCGGACTCGATTTCCATCCCTACGGCCGCCAAGGGGGATCTTATGAATATCGAAGACAAGGACGAATTGCTGACCGCCCTCTCGGAGCGGTTCCGGAAGAACCCGGGCCGCCACCGGGGTATCGAATGGGCGGAGGTGGAGGCCCGGTTGCACGGTAGATCCGAGGCCTTCAAGACCCTGGGGGAGATGGAGCGCACCGGGGGCGAGCCCGACGTCATCGGACGCGACGACAAATCGGGAGAGTACCTTTTCTGCGACTGCTCCCCCGAGACTCCCGCGGGGCGTCGGAGCCTCTGCTATGACCGGCAGGCCCTGGATGCCCGGAAGGAACACAAGCCGGCGGGAAGCGCCGTGGAAGCCGCGGAGGCGATGGGGGTCGATCTGCTCACGGAAGCCGGGTACCGGGCCCTGCAGGAGCTCGGGGAATTCGACACGAAGACCTCCAGCTGGATCCGGACCCCCGCCGACGTCCGGGCCCTCGGGGGCGCCCTGTTCTGCGACCGCCGCTACGGCCGGGTCTTCGTCTACCACAACGGTGCGGACTCCTACTATTCCGTCCGGGGCTTCCGCGGGATGCTCAGGGTCTGAGGTTCCCGGGAACCGGTTCCGGGATCCGCGGCCGTTGCGTCCTCCCGGGTGCGGGCCTATACTTCTATAAAGGCCCCGGACGAGTCAGGTGGAGGCAGGACAGAACATGCCCGATAAAACCCATTCCCATCTTTTGGTTAGAGTGCTTGTGAAGGCCGCATTCGTGATCGCTGTGATGGCCGCATTGTTCTTCGGAACTGCGGGGAGCTTCCGGTATATGAACGGGTGGATATATCTCGGAACGATTACGATCACGCTGGGCACTGGAATAACGTTGCTGTATAGAAACGATAAGGCGTTGCTTGAAAAAAGAATCAATACAAAAGAAAAGGAAACGAAGCAGAGATTCATTGTCATCATCTCGGCCATTCTCATGACCGCGATATATGCGGTGCCCGGATTCGACTTTCGATTCGGATGGTCCGGAATGCCCGTTGTTCTCGTTGTGGCCGGGGAAATCGTACTTATCGTCGGATATTACCTGAATCTGAACGTGATGTTGATCAACAGCTATGCCTCGAGGGTCGTCGAGATCCAGGATAACCAGAAGCTCATAGATACGGGATTGTATGCGATCGTACGGCACCCCATGTACATGGCGATCTCCTTGGTGTACATAGGGACTTGTCTCGTCCTGGGATCCTATTTCGCGCTGATACCGTGCATGTTAATGATACTTGTCCTGGGATATAGGGCGGTCAATGAGGAAAAGACGCTGATGAATGGGCTGGATGGATATTCGGAGTACATGAAAAAAACAAGGTATCGAATCATTCCCTATATTTGGTGATATCTTGCCGTATCGCCGTGGGGTATAGACCGCACCCGTGCGAGCTTCGGTATGTGCAGAGGTGAAGTCCCGCCCGTATCCGTTCACGACCGCAAGGAGATGAATTTGGACATCCCCCGGATCTTCACCATCGCCGAAAGCGCCCACCGTATCCATAACCCGTTCACTCCCGAGAAGCTCGCCGTGCTCGGAGCGGCCCTGCGCCTGGAACCGGGGGCCCGGGTCCTCGACCTCGGCAGCGGGTCCGGGGAGATGCTGTGCACCTGGGCGCGCGATCACGGCGTCGTCGGCACCGGCGTCGACCTCTGCCGCTCGTTCAGCGAGCAGGCGAGATCGCGGGCGGGGGAACTCGGCGTGGCGGGCCGGGTCCGGTTCATCCACGGCGACGCCGCCGGTTACGTCTCCGACGAGAAGGTCGACGTGGCAGCCTGTGTCGGCGCCACCTGGATCGGCGGGGGAGTCGCCGGGACCGTCGAGCTTCTGTCGCGGAGCCTGCGCCCCGGAGGGATCCTCCTCATCGGCGAGCCTTACTGGCGGAACCTGCCGCCGACGGAGGAAGTCGCCAAGGGGTGCCTCGCCGGCTCGATCTCCGACTTCCTCCCGCTTCCGGAGCTCCTCGCGTCCTTCGGCCGCCTCGGCTGTGACGTCGTCGAGATGGTCCTGGCCGACCAGGACGGCTGGGACAGGTACGAGGCGGCCAAGTGGTTCACCATGCGTAGATGGCTGGAAGCCAATCCCGGCGACGAGCTGGCGGAGGAAGTCCGGGCCCGGCTAAGCTCGGAACCGGAGCGCCACGCCCGGTATACGCGGGTATACCTGGGCTGGGGCGTGTTCGCGCTGATGCCGCGGTGATGCGCGAGGGTTTGACCGTCCGCCGATTAAAGATTATGATAATAGTAATATATGATTCTTGGGCCGCATGCCGAAAGCCCGGTCTTCGGGGGAGGGACCTGCGATGAAGGGAATACCGTACGTCAATTTCAACGGGAACTGCGAGGAGGCCGTACGCTTCTACCACTCCATCCTGGGAGGGGAGCTGGAGCTTCTGCGATTCAAGGACATACCGGAGGGCGGCGGAATGCGTCCGGGCGGGACATGGAACGACAAGATCATGCACGGGTCCCTGAAATTCAAGGGCGGTAACTACCTGTACTTCAGCGATTCCTGGGAGGAGAATCCGGTCACCGTCGGATCGAACGTGACCGTCCACCTGGAGGTGGATTCCGAGAAGGACGTGTACACCTTCGTGGAAAAACTGGGCGCCGGAGGTACTATCCAGATGCCCGCGGCAAAGGTTTTCTGGGGCTCCGTATACGGAAGCGTCGTGGACAGGTACGGGGTCTGTTGGGGAATCGAATACCAACTCTGATTTCCGAGGTACGTTCGTTCCTAATTCGCGGAACGAAGGAGCGTGTATGGCCGGCAAACCGGTTCCCTGTCTCTGGTTCAACAATACCGCCAAGGAAGCCGTGGAGTACTACCTCTCCATCTTCAAGGGAGGGCGGATACTCTCGATCGATCATTACACGGAGGTGGGAGAAGAGATCACGGGCCACAAGAAGGGCGATATCGTGACGATCGAGTTCGAGATACTGGAAACGAGGTTCATCGCCCTCAACGCGGGCCCCGAGTTCTCGTTCAATCCGTCCGTATCTTTCACGATAGAATGCTCCGATCAAGAGGAGATCGATTACTATTGGGAACGGCTGTCGAGCAAACCCGAGGCGGAGCAGTGCGGATGGCTCCAGGATAGATACGGCGTATCGTGGCAGATCGTCCCCAGGATGCTTTCGGAGGCGTTGCTGAACGGAACCCCGGAACAACGGCGGAGGCTGACGGAAGTCTACATGGATATGAAAAAATTCGACCTCGAAAAACTGGAGGCCGCCTTGAGGACGGAACCATGAGCGGAACCCCCAAGGGCGGGACGCAGGCCGAAAAATTCCGGCGCATGGTGTTCGCGAAGGTCTACCCGCTGTACCTCGAGAAGGCGGCGAAAAAGGGACGCTCGAAGGAAGAAGTGGACATGGTGATCAGCTGGTTGACGGGATACGACGAGCAAGGGCTGCGGAAGCGGATCGAGGAGGGGTGCGATTTCGAGACCTTCTTCGACGGGGCCCCCCGGTTCAATCCCGACGCCGTCAAGATCACGGGGCTGATCTGCGGCTGGCGGGTCGAGGAGATCGAGGATCCCCTGGTCCGCAAGGTCCGGTACCTGGACAAGCTCGTCGACGAACTGGCCCGGGGCAAGGCGATGGACAAGATCCTGAGGAAGTAGCTGACCGGGCCCGGGGTGTCGTAGAATAGGGATGTTCCCAGACCCTCGAGCAGGAGGCAATCCATGTCCGCGTCCCTTCCGATCTGCCGTGTTCCCGAATCGAAGACCGCCGTGTCCCTCGACCTCTCCATGGCGGCCCGGCACGGCCTGGTGACCGGGGCCACGGGCACGGGCAAGACCGTCACCCTCCAGGCCCTGGCCCAGGGCTTTTCGGAAGCGGGGGTCTCGGTCTTCTGCTGCGATGTGAAGGGGGATTTGTCGGGCATCGCCGCGCCGGGGGGGAACAATGCCAAGATCGGGGCAGCCTTCGGCAAGCTCGGGCTTCCGGAGCCGGCCTGGAAGGGCTGCCCGGCGGCGTTCTGGGACGTCTTCGGAAAGAAGGGGCATCCCCTCCGGGCCACGGTCTCCGATCTGGGCCCTCTGCTCCTGGGGCGCCTCATGGGGCTGTCCGACGTGCAGGCGGATTCCCTGCGCCTGCTGTTCCGTATCGCCGACGAAAAGGGACTGCCCGTCCTGGACCTGGCGGATCTCCGCGCCCTGATCGGCTGGGCAACGGACAACGCCGCCGCCCTCAAGGCCGAATACGGCCTTTTGTCCTCCGCCAGCCTGGGCGCCCTCCAGCGGTCCGTTCTGGTGCTGGAGGATTCCGGGGCCGGCAGGTTCTTCGGGGAACCCGCCCTCCAGATCGGGGACCTGATCCGGACGGCCCCGGACGGGCGCGGCATGGTACACGTCCTGGCCTCCGAGGATCTCATGGCCGAGCCGACTCTGTACGCCACGGTCCTCCTCCATATCCTCGGGGAGCTTTTCGAGGAGCTTCCCGAGGCGGGGGACCTCTCCAAGCCCCGGCTCATCCTCCTGCTGGACGAGGCCCACCTCCTCTTCGACGACGCCCCCAAGGCCCTGGTGGACGCGGTGGAGCGGACCGCCCGGCTGGTGCGGTCCAAGGGTGTGGGCCTGTGGCTGGTCACCCAGAGCCCCCTGGACGTGCCCGAATCGGTGCTGGGCCAGCTGGGAAACCGGGTGCACCACGCCCTCCGGGCCTACACCCCCAAGGACCGCAAGGCCGTCGACTCGGTGGCCAACAGCCTTCGTCCCAATCCCCGGGTGGACGCCGCGGCGGCCATCACGGAGTTGGGGGTGGGGGAGGCCCTGGTCTCCTTCCTGGACGCCGACGGCCGTCCGACCCCGGTGGAGCGGGCCCGGGTGGTTCCCCCCGCCTCCCGCATCGGCCCCCTCTCGCCCGAGGAGCGTTCCGCCCTGGTCGCGGCCTCTCCCCTGGGTACCCGGTACGACAAGCCCGTGGACCGCGAATCCGCCTACGAGATGCTCCGGGGCCGGATGGCGTCGACCGGGTCCGGAACCTCAGGCGGACAGGGGGCGGGGACTCGTTCCCCGGGGAAGGCCGGCCCCGGGGCGGGTTCCCGGGAACCCACCATCGAGGAGATCGAGGCGGAGCTCCGGGGCTGGCCGATGCCGTCCCGGACCGAGCCGGAGTACCCCGACTACGCCGAGGAGCCTCCCGCCCGCCGGGCGCCGGTCTCCCGGTCCTCGGGGGGGAGCCGGCCCGCGGCGCGATCCGGTTCTCGGTCCGTCCGATCCGGGGGCTACGCGGCTTCGGGGGGCTCCTTCGCGGAGGACCTGGCACGTCTGGCCCTCTCCGCCGCGGGCCGGGAGTTGGGGCGGCAGGTCGTGCGGGGCCTCCTGGGCACGCCGAGCCGACGACGCCGCTAGCACGGGGAGTCGAAAGCCCGTGACCGTGCTCCGGGACGGAACGGGAACGCCCGCCGCGGAGCATCCGGGAACTCGAGCGGGCGGTGATCAAGAGCGTCGGAGAAAACGAGCTCATCGGGGAGAACCAGGGATGAACGTCACGGTCTGGGGTTGCCGGGGCTCCATCACATCGCCCGGCAGGGATACGCTCCGGTACGGGGGAGAGACGACCTGCCTTGAGATCGTCACGGACGGCGGCGACCGAATCGTCATCGACGCGGGATCCGGTCTCCGGAGGCTCGGGCAGCATATTTTGAAGGATCCCGACGTCGCGGACATCACCCTCCTTCTGACCCACGCCCACTGGGACCACCTGGTGGGCTTCCCCTTTTTCCGGCCCGCGTTTTTCTCCAAGTACACGATCACTCTCTGCGGAGGGTCCGATCCCCGGATCTCGGTGCTCAAATCCCTGCGGCACCAGATGGAGCCGCCGTATTTCCCCGTCGACATGAGCGTAATGAAGGCGAAGTTCGTCACCGGCTGCACCTGCGGCTGCTCGGAATGCGGAAACGAGCTCGCCGTAGGGAGCGGATCCCATCGCTGCGAATCCATTCCCCTGAGCCATCCCAACGGCGGATACGGGTTCAAGCTTACGGACAACCGGGGGCGGGCCTTCGTCCTGCTCACGGACAACGAGCTGCGGTATCGGCACGAGACGGGACTGGACCGCGAAGGGTACGTGGAGTTCTGCAGGGATGCCCGCCTCCTCTTCCACGACGCCTGCTACACCGAGGAGAAGTACGAGAGGACGAGGACCTGGGGGCATTCGACCTACAAGGACGCGATCGACCTCGCGATCGACGCCGGCGTGGAGCGCCTCGGGCTGTTCCACCACAATCCCGATCGAGGCGACGACGAGATCGACGGGATCCTCGGGTGGTGCCGTTCGTACATCTCGGGACGGGGGAGCGGACTTGACTGTTTCGCCTGCGCGGAGGGAATGACCCTGGCCGTATGACGACCGCTGGCCGGTTCCGGCGACCGGGGAAGCCGCCGCGGAGGCTTGCGGCGCCGCCTTCGCCGCGCCACAATGATAGCGGCTGCGATATTACCGGGAGGTTCCCATGATCTTCATTCCCGCCGGATTGGCCGCCCTGGCCGTCCTCTTCTTCTTCCTGGGCCGGGGGCAGGGCCGGAAGGCCTACGACATGCAGACCACCGAGACGAGCTCGGCGGCGGACCTTGCCCGGCTGGCCTCGGACATCGCCCAGGAGATCGGGGCCGGTTCCCTGGCCCAGACCGCGGAGATCAAGGGCACGATCGAGTGCGACGCGCCCCTGTCCGCGGAGATGTCCGGGACCGGGTGCGTCTGGTACCGGTCCGTGGTGACCCGGGAGTACGAGGAGCCCTACACCGAGCGGGACTCGGACGGCAAGACTCGGTCCGGAACCCGCAGGGGCTCGGAGACGGTCTCGTCCAACGAGCGTCGCGTCCCCTTCCGGGTCCGGGACGCCTCGGGCTCCTGCGAAGTGGACCCCGAGGGCGCGGCCATGGACGGGGAGAGGGTCCTGTCCCGGTTCGAGCAAGGCGATCAAGGCCCGAGCCTCAGCTTCGGGGGTCTGACCGTCCGGTTGGGCGGGATCGGCGCGGGGCGCAGGACGATCGGCTACCGGCTGGAGGAGTGGGCGGTGCCGACGGGCCGAGCGGTCTACGTGCTGGGTGAGGCCCGGGACGACGGAGGCCGCCTCCGGGTGGGCAAGCCCTCCGCCAAGGGCGGCCGCTTCCTGGTCTCCCTCAAGACCGAGGAGGAGCTGGTTCGCGCCGCGAAGTCCGGCTCCACGATCCTGACGGTGCTGGCGGGACTGTTCACGGCCGCGGCCGTCGTAGTCCTGGTCCTGGTGCTGACCGGCGTGATCTGAAGCCCTTCCCGAAAAGACGGGCGCCCCGAAGGATCGGGGCGCCTCTTGTTTGACTGTACGGTCCGGTCCGCAGAAACCTCGGCGGCCGGCCTCTATTTTAGACCTTCGTTCTCAGAAGGCCAGGACGATCACCGCCGCGGCCACGGCGGCAAGGCTGGCCGCAGCGTAGGCGATCAGGGTCAGGGTGCTCTTCCTCATATCGTCCTCTCCTCGGCGGCCTTCGAGCCGCCCGTCCCGGCGGTCCGGGACCGCCAGGCTTCCTGTATGGTTTCCATGCCTATGCCCAGTTCCTCCATCCGGACGAAGAGCTTCGGGAGCTCCTCGGAGAAGAACCGGTCCCTGCGCTCCCGGGCCGCCACGGCGGGCCCGTCCTCGGCCAGGAAGTACCCGGTGCCCCGCTCGCAACGGGCCACCCCCCGGTCCGCCAGGGCCGCCAGGGCCCGGGCGGCGGTGTTGGGGTTCACCTGGAGGGAGACCGCCAGGTCCCGGGCGGAGGGCAGACGCTCCCCGGCGGTCAGGGCGCCGGACACAGCCTGGGCCGCAAGGTCGTCGGCGATCTGCTCGTAGATGGGGGACGAATCATTGAACCTCATCGACCGCTTCCTTCTCCGCCACGCGGAAGTACCCGTAGACCGCAGCGGCGGCCCAGGAGAACCAGCCCCAGGCCCGGAAGACCCAGATCAGGACGGGCTCGGAGGCCGGGTCGAAATCGGGCCGGAACCGGTAGGAGAAGTGCCGGTTCCCCAGGGCTTCCCGGCCCTCCGGGGTGGAAAGGAGCATCCCGAGGACGAAGAGGAAGCCCAGGAACGCGGCCCAGGCCGAGAACAGGGCCCCCGCCTTGACCAGGGAGAGCTTGCCGAACCGGGCCGAGGCGGCCAGGGAAGCGGTCACGAAGAAGAGGTAGCCGAAGACGCTCCCCTCGTCCAGACCGGCCAGGGGGTTGAAGACCACCCCCGGGGAGGCCTTGAGCAGGGCCGCCAGGCCCTCCAGGATCGCGGACAGTCCCGACGCCGCCAGGGCCGCGGCCAGGGGGTACACGACCACATACGAGACGAAGGCCGCCGCGTACTTTTCGAAGGACGTGGCCGGCAGGAGGATCCAGTCGGACCCGCCCCGGCCGTTGTGCATCTGGGAGAAGGCCCGGCCCGCCAGGAGGACGCCGCCCAGCCAGATCAGGAAGGCCCAGCCGCTTTCGCCGGAGTGGCGGGAGGGGTGGTTGAGGAACGCGGCACCGCCCAGGAGGATGGAAAGGACGTTCAGACCCGCCAGGGCCCCCAGGGCGATGAGGAAGGGGGAAAGGTCCTCGAGCAGGCGGTTGCGGGCGAGGAGCGCGACGCGCTCCGGGGAAAACGGCGTACGTACGGTTGTATCGTTCATTTGAGGTCTCCTGCGTCGGGGTTGTAGGGGCCGGGATTCCGCCCTTCCAGGGCGGCCCGGAAGGCCTCGGGGCGGGACACGGCGGCGGTGAAGGCCAGTTCCAGGTCCGCGCAGCTGCCGGGCTTGGCCAGGAGGGCCGTCCAGCCCAGGGCGTCGCGCTCGGCGTAGATCACCGGCCGGCCTTCAAGGCCGGGAAGCCGTTCCACGGACAGCCGGTCGGACAGGGCCGAGGCGGGGAAGGAGCAGAGGATCTTCCCGCCGTGCAGGATGACGACGGGATCCAGTAGGTTCTCCAGGTCCCGGGCCTGGTGGGTGGAGACCACGATCACCCGGTCCGGCGTGGACGCCGCGGCCAGGGCCCGGCGGAACTGGGCCTTGGAGGGGATGTCCAGGCCGTTCGTGGGCTCGTCCAGGAAGACCGCCCGGGACCCGCCGGCCAGGGCGGCGGCCACCGCGAACTTCTTACGCTGGCCGTAGGACATCTTGGCCACGCTCTTCCCCGGGTCCACCGCGAACTCCTCGAGGAGGGACCGGAAGAGCCCGGCGTCCATGGCCGGACGGAAGGCCCCGTAGCGTTCCAGCCAGGTCTCCGGGGAGAGGGCGGGGCCCCAGGGGTCCTCGGGGACGAAGCAGACGTCCGCCAGGACCGCGGCGGACCTCGACCCCGGGCGTTTCCCGAAGACTTCCACAAGCCCGGAGGCGGGGAACAAGGCCCCCGCCCCCAGCTTGAGGAGACTCGTCTTGCCGGCCCCGTTCAGGCCGAGGAGGCCGACCGTGGATCCGGCCTCCATCGCAAGTTCCAGGCCCTCGAAGAGCGGCCGTTTGCCGTACGCGAACGTCACGGCGTCGAATCGAACCATGATTACCTCCATGGTGTATTAGTGTAGTAATACACTAGCGTGATCTTGAAAAGAAGTCAAGGGGATTCGGATGAATTTTCCGCGGCATCCGTCCGCGGGAACCGGAACTCGGCTTCGAGGAGCGGTTTCCGTCCCGACGTCTCGTCTTGCGTCCCCTCGGGGCGCCCGCCTATACTTTCGCCATGTTCGATCCGCCGATTCCCGGCCGGCACGATGTCCGGATCTGCGTCGTGGGGGGAGGGGGCTCCGGGGCCGCCCTGGCCTACGACCTGGCCCTGCGGGGCTTCTCCGTCCTTCTCCTGGAAAAGGGCGAGTTCACCTCGGGCACCACGGGCCGCCACCACGGTCAGCTCCACTCGGGGGCGCGGTACGCCGTCGGGGACCGGGCCATCGCCCGGGAGTGCATGGAGGAAACCCTGGTCCTCCGCCGCATCGTGCCGGAGGCGATCGAGTACAACGGAGGCATCTTCGCCGCCATCCGGGACGACGAGGCGGACTACGCCCCCGCCTTCGTGTCCGCCTGCCTCGAGTCGGGCATCCCCGCCCGGGAGATCCCGGTCACCGAGGCCCGGGCCCTGGAGCCGGTCCTGAATCCCGCGCTCAAGCGGGCGGTCTGGGTTCCCGACGGCACCCTCGACGCCTACCGCCTGGCTGCCTCCTTCCTGGCCGCGGCGGCCGCCCTGGGCGCGGACCTCCGGGCCTTCACGGAGCTGGTCGGGATCGAGGTCTCGGACGGCCGGATCCGGGGCGGGACGGTCCGGGGGCCCGACGCCCGGGAGGAGCGGGTTTCCTTCGACGTCCTGGTCAGCGCGACCGGGGCCTGGGCGGGGAGGGTGGGCAGCTTGGCGGGCCTGGACATCCCCGTGACCCCCGCCCCGGGAACCATGGTGGCGGTGCGGGGACGGCTCTCGGACCTGGTCCTCTCCCGCCTCGCGCCGCCGGGGGACGGGGATATCCTGGTGCCCCAGCGGGGGCTCTCCATCATAGGCAGCACCCAGAGCCGGGCCGACTCCCCCGAGGGGATCCTCCCGACCAGGGCGGAAATCGAGTTCCTCCGGGTCCGGGCGGACGAGCTGGCCCCGGGCTTTTCCCGGGCCCCCTTCCACGCGGCCTGGGCCGCGGCTCGGCCCCTGGCGGGACGGGCGGCCTCGGACGCGGAGGGCCGTGGGATCAGCCGGGACTTCGCCGTCCTGGACCACGGGGCCGAGGGGGTGTCCGGGATGTTCACCCTGATCGGGGGAAAGGCCACGGTCCTCAGGGCCATGGCCCGGAAGGCCGCGGACGCGGTCTGCGGCTTCCTGGACGTCGAGGAACCCTGCCGGACCGCGGACTACCCCCTGCCGTCCTGGAGGGCCCTATGATCGAAGTCAACTTCAGGATCCGGGACGGGAAAGACTTCGTGGAGCTGTCCGGAGGCTTCCCGGAGGATGCGACGGTTCTGGACGCCCTGGAAACCCTCCGGGCCCGGGCCGAGGGAGCTGCCCCGGCGGCCCGGGTGCCCCACTACCGGCACTCCTGCCATCACGGGTCCTGCGGAACCTGCGGGGCCGTAGTGAACGGGCTTCCGTCCCTGATGTGCCTGTCCCGGCTTTCGGACCTGGCCGCCCCGCGGCCCCGGGAGCCCGGGGGTCCCGCCGTGGAACCCTCGCACGGACCTTCCGGAGAGCTCGTCGTGACCCTTGAGCCCCTGACGCGGGGAAGCCTGGTCGCGGGGATCGCCGCCCGGCCGACGTCAGCCCTGGAGGGCATCCCGGAGGAGTACTCCTACCTGCGTCCCTCGGAGGACGCGGGCCGGGCGTCCCTTCCCGCGGATCCGACCCGGGATGGAGAAAAGCTCCCGGCCCTGGACGGGGCGGTTAGCCCGCCCCTTTCCGGCCGGGTCCGCTTCGAGGCCTGCATCGAGTGCGGACTCTGCTCCGCGGCCTGCCCGGTGACGGCCCCCTTCCTGGGGCCCGCGGCCCTGGCGGCGGTCAACCGCCACCGGGAGAAGGCCCCCGAATCCGCGGAAAGCATGCTCGCCCTGGCCGCCGGGGCCGACGGGGCGCCTGCCTGTGAAAGGCACCTGCACTGCTCCCGGGTCTGTCCCCAGGCGGTGTACCCGGGAAAGCACATCCAGCTGCTCCGAAAGGCCCTGGCCGGGCGGGCTCAGTAGAACCCGATTTCCCGCACGTGGAGCCGTGCCCGGAAGGCCTTCTTGTAGGCCGTTACCGCCAGACTCCTGAGTTTCCTCACGTCCAGGGGAAAGGCCGCCCCGAAGTCGCCCTTCACGAAGGCGGACCAGGGGATGCGGATTTCGGACCACCCTTCGGTCACCGGGAGGGGGGCACTGTAGAAGGCCCAGGGAAAGACCATGGAGGTCGTGCGCAGGAAGATGTAGTAGCCGTCCCCGGCGCCCCGGGCGATCAGGCGGATGCCCTGGTGCTTGGACCCGTCGTAGTGGGAGGATCTTCCTTCCTTCAGGAGCAGACGGGCCTGGATGAAACCGCCCCGGTTCTCCAGCCGCACCTCCCCGGTCAAGGCCAGGTAGGGCCCCTCCGCGTCCCCCTCGATCCCCAGGCGGAGGTCCGAGATCCCTCCCATCACCCGGTCGGAGAAGCCTTCCCATCGGGTCCCCAGGGAGGAGATGCCGGTGCGGAAGTCGTCCAGGAGAAGCGGGGTCATGGGAGCTCCTTCCGCGGGGGCCCGGGGCGCGAACAGCGCGGCCAGGGACAGGCACGCGAACATGGATTGGAAAGACAGCGGCTTCATATCAGGAAAGGTATGCATATTATGATCCGGGAGCAATCCTTTCCCGGTGTCACGAACCTTGTGAAAAAGCCGAGGGCGCCTTGACCGTGTTTCGGAACCCCTCCTATACTCCGCCCATGAAATTCGCCCCGGCCCTCCTGGCGGCCCTCGCCCTCGCTTCCTGCGCGGCGGCCCCGGCGACACCGCCGGCCGACTCGGCGCCCGCGACTCCGGCAGCCCCGGTGCTCTCCGCCGGAGACGAGGCGGCGATCCGGGCGGCCGTGGCCCTCCGCGCCCGGGCCGTCGCGGAAGGCGACAAGGCCCTGTACCTGAGCCTCCTGGCCCCGGGCGACCCGGCCTTCCTCCTGGAGCAGTCCCGGTGGTTCGACTACCGGCTTTCCGCAGTACTATCCGAGTTCATCCTGGAGGTCGAGTCCCTGGAGGCCTCAGGGCCGGGGGAATGCGCGGTCGCCCTCCGCCAGAGATACCTTTATGGGCCGAACGGGGAGGTCCGGGACTGCCGCTTCGTCCAGCTCTACCGGAAGGTCGACGAAACCTGGCTGGACGCGGACATCGCCTTCCGGACCCTCCAATCCGGGCACATGGAGGTCCGGTACGACGAGGGAGTGGACGGGCTCCGGGCGGCCCGCATCCTGGGGGACGCCGAGAAGGCCTGGACCACGGTCCGGGATTCCTACGGTGAGGCCCCTGCCCGCAGGACCGTGGTGAAACTCTTCTCGACCCAGGAACTCCTGCGCCAGAACACCAAGATCACCATCGGCCGCCTGTTCTACGGCTGGGGGGAGCCCGGGGAGTCCATCAAGCTCTTCGTCCGGCCCGACCCCTCCCGCTCCTACGTCCCCGTGCTGGCCCACGAACTGGTCCACGTCGTCACCCTGGAGACCAGCAAGAACCTCTGCTCCTGGTTCGCCGAGGGCCTGGCGAACCGATTCGGGAACTTCGCCGTCCTGGGCGGGACCTACCTCGACTCGGGGTACCACAAGCCCTCCGAGTACGACCGCAGCGTCCGATGGCTCGGGTCCGTGGACTCCCAGACCATCGACGACGAATACGAGTGGGGGATCTACGGGGGGATGTCCGGGGCGGTCGTGGGCTTCCTGGCCGAGCGCTACGGCCCGGACGCGCCCCGGGCCGTGGTCCGGGCCCTGGCCGCGTACCCCCAGGTCCAGGAAGGCTATGTGTACGCCGAGCACGACGCCCGGTTCCGGGGCTACCTCGACGGGGCGATGAAGACGGCCCTGGGGGTCGGCCTCGAGGAATTCGACCTGGCCTGGCGGGAGTGGATCCGGAACCGGGTGAAATGAGCCGGTTCTCCGGCCCCCCGGACGCGCCGGGCTCGAAGGGGAGACGTCCATGCCCACGATGAACGAGATCTACGCCGCCCACGCCGACCGCTACGACGAGCTGGTATCCCGGGAAGACCGGGAGGGCAGCCTGGGCCGGGAGCTCGGGCGCCTGGTGCCGGCGGGGGCCGCCGTACTCGAACTGGGGGCCGGGACCGGGAGGGTGACGCGCCTCTACGCGGGCCGCGTCCGGAGCGCCCTGCTCTGCGACCGCTCGGCCCACATGCTCGGCCGGGCCCGCTCGAACCTCGCGGATTTCCGGGACCGCCTGGAGTTCCGGGTACTGGACATCCGGGAGGCCGGAACCCTGGAGGGCGGATTCGACGTGATCCTGGAGGGCTGGGCCCTGGGGCACTGCGCCCTGGAGGAATACGAAAGGCTGTCGGATTTCCTTTCGGGAACCCTGGCGGCCCTGGACGCCCTGCTGGCGCCCGGGGGGCGGATCGTCCTCGTCGAGACCCTCGGCACGAATGCGGACCGCCCCGCCCCTCCGGGAGAAAGGCTGGCTCGTCTCTACGATCTTCTGGAGCGGGACCACGGGTTCCGCCGCACGGTCATCCGGACGGACTACGAGTTTCCCACGGTAGAGGAGGCCCGCCGGGTCCTGGGCTTCTTTTTCGGCCCCGACAGGGAGGGGCGGATTTCCGATCGGATCGTGCCGGAGTGGACGGGGATCTGGGTTCGGGAAAGGGGTTGAGATGGAAGCGATGAGGATCGCACGAAAGGACGGAACCTTCATCACCACCGAATTCCACGGGAACGGCTCGCCGGTCCTGGGTGTGGTGGTGTCCGGCATGGGCTACACCTACCGGAATCCCCTTCTGTACTACGCCGTGAGCCTTCTGGCGGAATCCGGGGCGGACTGCCTCCTGGTGGACCTGCGGTACTACGAGGACGAAGGGTTCCGGGCCCTGGACGAGGCGGGGAAGGACGCCCGCTTCGAGGCCGACGCCGCGGCGGTGGCGGACGCGGTGGAGCGGGAAGCGTCCCGCAGGGAGCGGATCGTCCTGGCCGGCAAGTCCCTGGGCACCAGCGTGATCCGCCGCTGCCTGCGCAGGCCGTCGGTCGCCGAGAAGTCCTCCCTGATCCTCCTGACCCCCGGCTCGGAGTGGTCCGCCTTCATCCCCGAGCTGGTACGGTCGGGGCGGCCGGCCCTGGTGGTCGGGAGTTTCGGGGACAGGTACTACCCGGTCCCGAACCTCGACGAGCTCCGGGCGGCCCCCCGGGTGCGCCGGCTGGAACTGGAGGCGGGGGACCATTCCCTGGAGACCGGGGACGCGGTCCGGGACGTGGAAACCCTGGGGCGGGTGGTTCAGGTCATGAAGGAGTTTCTGACGGAGACGGCTGGGCCGGCCCGGTAATCTGGGCCGCGGGGGGACGCCCGCTCCCTCCGCCGATTCACGTTTCCATCCGTCCATTCCCCGGGCCCGGCGTTTGAGCCTTAGGTTGAAAAATTCTCGCGATTTTCCTTGCATTCTGACTTTGCCGTATTAAACTTATTAAAGTACCGAAATACCCAAATATGATCATCCCGTACGAGCACGGTACGAGGAGGCGGTTCATGGGTGATACGAGAGTCGCGGGAACCCCGGCCCGGGGCCTGGCGGGAGCAACCCTGGGGTTCTTCATCGGCTTTGCGGCGGTATCCTTGTTCGGACCCACGGTCCGGTACCTGCAGGAGGCGGCGGGCTTCGGTCCGGTCCAGGCGGGCCTCCTGGTTTCGATCCCGAGCCTGACGGGATCCCTCCTCAGAATACCTTTTTCAGCTCTGGTGGACACCACCGGGGGACGTAAGCCTTTCCTGGTCCTCCTGGGCCTTTCGGCCGCGGGCCTGGCGGGCCTCTGGTTCCTGCTCTCCGGGGATCCCGCGGGCCTTCCGGGACGCTTCCCCGGTCTCCTGGTCTTCGGGGCCCTGGGGGGCTGCGGCATAGCCACCTTCTCCGTGGGGATCAGCCAGACCTCCTACTGGTATCCCCAACGGATGCAGGGGGCGGCCCTGGGGGTGTACGCCGGGCTCGGCAACCTGGCCCCCGGGATCTTCGCCTTCCTGCTCTCCGCCCTGTCCCTGCCCCTGCTGGGCCTGTCCGGATCCTACCTGGCCTGGCTGGGGATCCTGGCCGCGGGCACCGCGGGCTACGCCCTGCTGGGGCGGAACGCCCCGTACTTCCAGCTGCGGTCCTCGGGCCTGGGCCCCGAGGAGGCGGCCCGCCGGGCCCGGGAAGACCACGGCCAGGAGCTCTTCCCCCGGGGGAGCGTCCGGGAAAGCCTGGCCGCCTCCGCCTCGGAGTGGAGGACCTGGGCCCTGACGGGGATCTACTTCACCACCTTCGGGGGCTTCCTGGCCCTGACCGCCTGGCTGCCCAAGTACTGGGGCTCCTACTTCGGCCTCTCCCTGGGCGCCGCGGGGAGCCTGGCTGCCCTCTTCTCGGTCTCCGCCTCCCTGTTCCGGGCGGCAACGGGGGGAGTCTCGGACCGCCTGGGAGGGGCGAGGACCCTCGCCCTGGCCCTGGGGGTCATCGTCCTGGGCTCCGCGGGGCTGGCCCTGTCGGGGTCCGCGGTCCTCTCCGCCGCGGCCAGCCTGGTCCTGGCCCTGGGCATGGGGGCCGGGAACGCGGCGACCTTCAAGCTGGTGCCCCAGCTGGTCCCCCGGGCCGTGTCCGGGGCGGTGGGCTGGGTGGGGGGCCTGGGGGCCTTCGGGGGCTTTTTGATCCCCAACGGCCTGGCCCTCTTCCTGGGAACCGGGGGCCGGGGGGATCCCGGGTACGCCCGGGGGTTCTGGATCCTGGTACTTCTGGGCCTGGCCTCCCTGGGTCTGGTCCGGACCCTCGCCCCAGGCGCGGCCCGGGAAAGGAGCTGACCATGCCCAAGGTCGTCCGTACCACGTGCAGTTACTGTTCCGTGGGCTGCAATTTCGACGCCGTCTACGACGACGAGGGGAAGCTCGTGTCCTTCCTCCCCGCCAAGGACTATCCCGTGAACCGGGGCAGCTCCTGCCCCAAGGGCTTCCACCTGCTCAAGGCCCTGGAGGTCCCGGAACGGGGGGCGACGCCTCTCCTGCGGAATCTCCGAGGGGACCTGGAGCCCGTGGACTGGGACCGGGCGATATCGGTCTTCGTGGAAAGGTTCAAGGCCGTCCGGGACCGCCACGGGCCCGAGTCCGCGGCCTTCCTCTCCACGGGCCAGATCCCCATGGAGGAGATGGCCCTCCTGGGGGCCTTGTTCAAGTTCGGCATGGGCTTCGTGCACGCCGACGGGAACACCCGGCAGTGCATGGCCAGCGCGGCGGTGGCCTACAAGCAGTCCTTCGGCTTCGACGCCCCGCCCTTCTGCTACGAGGACCTGGAGCTCACGGACCTTCCGATCTTCGTGGGGGCCAATCCCGTCATCGCCCACCCGGTGCTCTGGGCCCGCCTGAAGGGCCGGGCCGAGAAGCCCCCGGTGGTGGTCATCGATCCCCGGTTGACCAAGACCGCCCGGGAGGCGGACCTCCACATGGCCGTGCGGCCCAAGGGGGACCTCACTCTCCTCTACGGCCTGGCAAGGATCCTCGTCGAGGAGGATTGGATCGACCGGCCCTTCCTCGAGGCCCATACGGAGGGGTTCGAGGAGTTCTCGGAGTTCGTCCGCCGCTTCGACGACGCCCGGGTGGAGGCGGAGAGCGGCATCCCCCCGGCCCGGGTCCGGGAATTGGCGGAGCGCATCCGCTCCGCCCGGGCGGTGTCCTTCTGGTGGACCATGGGTGTGAACCAGAGCCACCAGGCCGTCCGGACCGCCCAGGCGATCATCAACCTCTGTCTCATGACCGGGAACATCGGACGCCCCGGGACGGGGCCGAACTCCATCACCGGCCAGTCCGACGCCATGGGCTCCCGGATGTTCAGCCTGACCACCTCCTTGCCCGCGGGCCGGGACTTCACGAAGGAGGCGGACCGGATCCAGACGGCGGCGATCCTGGGCATCGACCCCGGCCGCATCCCCTCGGTGAACAGCCTGCCCTACCACAAGATCCTGGAGGCCGTGGACGAGGGGCGGATCAAGGCCCTTTGGTTCGTGGCCACGAATCCCGCCCATTCCTGGATCGACAAGCACACCCTCCTCCATCGCCTGGCCAAGCTCGAATTCCTCGTGGTCCAGGACCTCTATCCCGGCACGGAGACCGCGGCCCGGGCCCACCTCTACCTGCCCGCGGCGGGGAGCGCGGAGAAGGACGGGACAATGATCAATTCGGAGCGCCGCCTCGGGGCGGTCCGCAAGGTCCGGGACGCCCCGGGCCAAGCCCTGCCGGACTTCGAGATCTTCCTGCGTATCGCCCGGGCCTGGGGCTGCGGGGACCTGTTCCGGGAGTGGACCGACCCCGAAGCGGCCTTCCGGATCCTCCAGCGGCTGTCCGCGGGCCGGCCCTGCGACTTCTCGGGGATCCGGGGCTACGAGGAGATCCGGGAACGGGGGGGGATCCAGTGGCCTTTCCCGGCCTCCGGGGCGGATCCGGCCCCCCAGCGGCGTCTCTTCGCGGACGGACGCTTTTACACGGACAGCGGCCGCGCCAAGTTCCTCTTTTCCGAACCTCAGCCCATGCCGGAGGTCCCGGACGCGGAGTACCCCTTCCAGCTCATCACGGGCCGGGGCAGCCTGGTCCAGTGGCATACCCAGACCCGGACGGGCAAGGTGGCCATGCTCCGGTCCCTGGCCCCCGCGGAAGCCTACGCGGACATCCACGCCCGGGACGCCCGGCGGCTGGGCATCGCCGAGGGGGCGGCCGTCCGGGTGCGGTCCCGGCGGGGTGAGGTGAGGGTCAAGGCCCGAATATCCGACGAGGTCTCCCCCGGGCAGGTCTTCATGCCCATGCACTACCCGGAATCCAATTTCCTCACCTTCCCGGCCTTCGATCCCTACAGCGCGGAGCCGGCCTACAAGATGGGGGCCGTGGCCCTGGAGGCGGAGCCGTGAGTGCGCCCCTCTTCGGCCTCGTGCTGGCCGGGGGCCGGAGCGTCCGTATGGGCCGCCCAAAGGCCGGCCTCCGGTACCGGGACGAGGACCAGGCCCACTATCTCACGGGGCTCCTGGGCTCGGTCTGCGAGGGCGCCTGGCTTTCCGTCGGTGCGGACCCGGCCTCGGGGGCGGAATTCGGGGACCTGCCCATCCTCCGGGACCGGGATCCGGGCCTGGGTCCCGCGGCGGGCCTCCTGGCCGCCTGGGACAGGCTGCCAGAGGCCGCATGGCTGGTCGCGGCTGTGGACCTGCCCTTCCTGGACCGCCCGGCGGTGGAGCGCCTGGCGGGGGCCCGGGATCCGGCCAAGGCGGCCACGGCAGCCCTGAACCCGGATTCCCTCCTTCCGGAGCCCCTCTTCGCGGTCTACGAGCCGGCCTTCCGGGCCCATCTCGAGGCCGCGGCGGCGGCCGGGAGGCCGGGGCTGGCGGGGGTCCTGGCCCGTCTCCGGAACCGGGGGGAAGGCCCGGGGGTGGCCCTGGTCCGGTTCAAGGACGCCCGGGTCCTCCGGGACGTGGATACGAGGGAAGAATACCGGCTTTTGTCGGGAGGTGTCGCATGAGGTTCGATACAAATGGAACGCCCGGCCCCGCGGCCGCGGCCCTGGTATGGGGAGGCCTCTGGGGAGCCGCCGAGGCGACCTTGGGATTCGCCTTGCACTTGGCGGGCCGGTTGGTCCCGGTGCCGGGGCTGGCGGGATTCCTGATGTTCCCCCTGGGCCTGGGTTTCCTGCTGGAAGCCCGCCGCGCCTCGGGTTCCGACGCGGCCGTGCCCCTGGCGGCCCTGACGGCCGCCTCGGTCAAGGCGGCCAGCGCCCTCCTTCCGGGGGTGGGTTGGCTCTTCGTGGGGAATCCGGCCCTGGCCATCCTGGCCCAGGGACTGGCCGTGTACCTGGGCGGGAGCCTCCTGGAAGGACGCCGGGGCGCGGCGGCCTTCGGTTGGGGCGCCGCCCTGGCCCTGTCCTGGCGACTGGCCTTCCTGGTCCTGGTCTTCCTCCTCCCCATGCAGAAGGGGATACTCCGAAAGGGGTGGCCGGCCCTTGCCTGGTTCCTGGCCGCGGACTCCCTGGCCAACGGGGCGGTCATCGCCCTGGCGGCCTACGGGCCGGGCCTTTCCGACCGCGCAAGGAGGGTCCTGTACCGCCCCGCTCTGGCGCCCCTGGCCGTGGTCCTGGGACTGGCGGCCCAGGCGGCCGCGGCCCTGTAGGATCGGTTTCGGGAGGAATCTCAGGGTCGCGGCCGGCGGAATCGCGCGCTGAGACGCCCCGCCAGGCTCCCCCCGAAGACGTGGACCAACAGGCCCGCCAGGACCAGGGCCGTGGCCGCCGCGTCCGCGGGACCGAAGCGCTCCCCCAGGACCAGGGCCGCGGAACTGATCCCCACGATCGGGACCAGGAGGGAGAAGGGGGCGATCCTTCCCGCCCCGTGCCGGAGGATCAGGCGGTTCCAAAGGCCGTAGCCCACCAGGGAGGCCGCGATCACCAGGTAGGCCAGGGCCCCGACCCAGGCCGGGGTGGGGCGGGCCAGGGACGCCGCGACGGGGCCGGGCCCTTCCAGCCAGAGGGAGAGCCCCAGGAGGGGCAGGGGGGAGACGACGCTGGACCAGACCACCAGGCCCAGGGCGTCCGCCCCGGGCATCGTGCGCACGACCACGTTCGCGGCACCCCAGAAGAAGGCGGCGCCCAGGATCATCAGGGCCAGGGGGACCGTCATTCCCGAGAGGGAGCCCCCCCGGCCGGACAGGGCGACCAGGGTCAAGCCCGCGGCGGCCAGGGCCATACCGGCCACGCTGTGCATCCCGATCCGCTCCTTGAGAAGGGCCGCGGCCAGGAGGGCGGTGAAGAAGGCCTGGGACTGCAGGAGGACGGAGGAAAGTCCCGCCGGCGCACCCAGCGCCAGGGCCGTGAAGAGGAGGCCGAACTGCCCGACTCCCAGAAGGAGTCCGTAGGCCGCCAGGGAGCCCCAGGAGGCCGCGGGCTTTTTCACGAAGAAGACCGCCGGGAAGGCGCAGAAGGCGAATCGCAGGGTCAGCAGGAACAGGGGGGGGACGTCCGCCAGCCCCAGCTTTACCACCGTGAAGTTGAAGCCCCAGACCGTCACCACCACCAGGGCGGCCCCCAGGGCGCCGGCGGACAGGCGGCTTTCGTCGGAATCGCGCATGGACGTCAGTATAGCGGTCCGGGCGGGGACGCGCCATGCCGGGGGCCCGGAAGCGGGCAGGCCCCGCGGCACGGGCGGGCCGCGTTGCGCTCTCCGCCGCGGGCGCCTATACTCATCCAACATCGTGAAATCGGAGGCATCCGTGAAAAAGTTGGCCTGGCTCCTGCTCGCGACGGCGGCCGCCCTTCCATCCGCCGCCCTCGAAACCGTGACCTTCCCATCCGCGGACGGCCTGGCCGTCACGGCGGACCTCTACCTGGCCCACGGGCCCGACGCGCCCCTCATCCTCCTCTTTCACCAGGCGGATTACAGCCGGGGGGAATACCGGGAGATCGCGCCGAGACTGAACGCCCTGGGATTCAACGCCCTGGCCGTGGACCAGCGCTCGGGGCGCTCTGCGCAGATGGTGAGCAACGAAACCGCGGCCCGGGCCCGGGCCGCAAAGAAGCCGCAGTCCTACCTGGACGCCCTGCCGGACATGCGGGCCGCGGTCGCCTGGGTC
>Ga0116153_10000355_pt1 | contig 62335 bp, 42 predicted proteins | sample AD_UKC028_MetaG_FD_89896 | JGI IMG/M metagenome (GOLD analysis project Ga0116153, IMG submission 89896) | Active sludge microbial communities of municipal wastewater-treating anaerobic digesters from USA - AD_UKC028_MetaG | ecosystem: Engineered > Bioreactor > Anaerobic > Digestate | place: USA...
CCCGGCAGGCGTCTTCGCTGCTGAAACGGTCGTCAAATTCCATCATCGTCCGTGGGAAATCTTCCGCGGCCATAGGGTGACATGCTACATCTTGTGGTCACCTTAGTAAAGTGGATAGCCAGAATCTGATAATTGCAGGCAAGCGTCTCGTAGCAGACGGCGAAGTCCCGCTTCCGATTGTCAACCAGCAGGTTCAACTCCGCCCCCGGCGCGATCCTGATGTCCGGCCCGTCAAGCAGCGACGCCCGCGTCCAGAGTATTCCGTGCCCCTCCCCAAGCCCCGCCGGCTTCGGCGCGCAAACGACAATCTCCCGCTCGATGCCCTCGGCGTCCTCCCACGCGCAATGCAGCTCGAAAAACCTGCGTTGCTCCGCAACGCTTTTCAGCTTCGCCTTGACGTGATCGCCCCAGCGGGCCGCCCGCTTGACGCGGGACGCGCGCATCTTGTGCCGGACGAGCGGGATCGTCCCGATAATGGAAAGCAGAAACGCGGCCATCATGAACCTGGCCATCCTGACCGGTTGAAAGGACACGCACCCGGCCACGCACAGAATGACAGCCGTCAGATGAGGGACGAAGTAGATCAGGCTCAGATTGATGTTGGCCGTCTCCCTCAGCCTGCGGGTCTGCGCCCTGTCGAAACTGCGCGGAACCTCCGGAACCTCGATAACGTGATCGCTGGCCATTTCCCGGCTCTGCCTCCAAATGTTCCAGGAGCGACTGTTGTAGCGCATGCGCCCCGTCTGCTGTAGAAGCGCAGGGCAACCGGGACGGCTGCGTTACAACAAACCGCCACCATAATATTATCTGGAATTTGCTACCAGCCCCTGTTTTTCTCCAGCGCGTCCCACCACCTGCCCGCCCACCAGTAATGCGGGCGCTTCGGCGTGTCGCAGCGCCTCATCGTAATCCGCCCGTTGCTCATCAGTTTGGCCACCGCCCAGTAGGACGCGTTCCCGACGTCCGCCCCGAACGCGGCGTCAACCACGCTGAAGACATACTCCCGCGTCCGCCCGGCCTCCAGCGAAACGGCGTGAAGGCGCGGAGCAATCGCAATGCGCGAATGATCCCCGGCCAGCTCGCGCGGCCACGTCTCCATCGGCAGAACCAGTTGCAGCTCCCCGGTCACGGTCTGCTCATTCGGATTGTGGACGGTCGCAATGATCCTGTCCGCCCCTTCGCGCCTGACTGACATGGCCAGGTTCAGTTGCCCGCCGATCTCCAGAACGTCGGCGAAGGTCTGTCCGTCACGCTCGATCGAGGCCGTCAACATCCCTCTGGCATCCTTGCCGGGCTTTTCCACGCTCAGGTCGAAAATGCCGTGCCCCAGCGGGTCCAGCTTGTAATCGAACGCCTTCGCGCTCGCCGTCCAGCCTTTCGGAACGTCTATTATGATTGTCCCGGAGACAACCGCGTCAACGTAATCGTTCACGATCCCGACCTTCAGACCGAACCGGTTGCCGTCGCGGCGCAGTTGCCTGCTGATGCTTACTACGACCGGCTCGTAACCGATCGGCATGGACTCCGAATCGTGCTCCCAGGAGCGGACGTAGACCGGCTGGACAGGTTCGGCCTCCACGCCGAGCCGTTCGCCGGCCAGCGCCATGCCCGCGCCGGCGGAGCGGATGCCGTAGGTGTCAATCGAGAACGGCTTGAGCGGGACGCTCAGCGCGCCGTCCCTGGTCGCCACTGCTTCGCACTTCTCCTCCAGCAGGTTGGATTTCCACGCCTCGGCGAGGGGCTTGAAGAACTTTACGCTGACGTCGCAACTCTCGCCCTCGGTCTCGTAGAACCGCAGCGCCATTCCCGCGGGGGCGTCCGGCTTCTCATTGCGCCGGAACGCGGCGACGGGATTGCCGAAGGGCTTCAGCGCGGACAGCACCGCGTTGGCCGGCTCGATCTCCAGGAATGCCGCCTCCGCCGGCAGCGCCCCGCCGTGCGAGGCCTCCCTGACCGCGATAAGCGGAAAGTTGAACTCGTGGGCCATGCGATAGCTCTTCGCCTTGCGCCAGTCTCCGGCGTGGGGATAAAGCGAATAATGGTAGACGTGGTCGCGCTGCTCCGGAACGAGATATCCCTCCGGGAAGTTCCGCGTGCCGCCGTACCAGCGCGCCGTGTGGCAGAGCAACATGCAGAGAACTCCCCCGGCCTCCACGCTGTTGGCCATCGTGCCGAGGTTGGCGAGGGTCACCCCGTAATCGTCCACCTTCTGCCGCTTGCGAGTCGCCAGCGACTCCATCGGCAGGACGATGCGCGCCTCGTCGGCAACCTGGGCGACCATGTCCGCAACCGCCCCGCGAAGGGCGTCGGCATCCTTGCCAACAACTATCAACGCCGGCTGCGGGGGCCATCCTTCGGCGACGTCCTCGTCCATCGTGAAGAGGTGCGCGCGTCCGTCGCGCGCAAGCCTCTGCCGGAAGGCGGCGGCGTTCTTCGGGCCGACGCCGGATAGAATCTTCTCGATGTAGGCGTTGCTGCCGCTCGTTCCCAGCGCAATTCGGAACGTCGTGTAAAGCATGTCCTCGTTGATGTTCGGCGGCATGGTGTTCCAGCGCGGCTCGTCCTTGTCATGCCACGGCGTGCAGGTGATCCCGCGTTTCGCAAGCCCCTTGATCAGATCGCAGGCCGCCTCACGCTCCTCCTTGTCATGGGCCGTGATGATCCCCGGCATGCCGAGCGCCCAACTGGCCGCCGTGCCCTTCTCCCCCTGGAACTCCACCTTCACGCTGCTGGAGTAGTCCAGGAACTTGTTCGCCCCGTAGACCCCGCAGTCGCTGAACATGAACATCTGATGCGTGCGGAAATCCAGGTAGTTCCTGCTCGGATGACGGACCACCACCCCGAACCGCTCGTCGAAAACCGGCTCCGCGCCCTTGACCGCCGCCGGGAACGTGACCGCGAAAAGATCGTCCTCCCGCGCGTAGTCCTCAAGGACCGTCTTGAAATCAATGCGTTTCACCCCGCGGTGAAGCGTGATTTCCTGAACCAGGCCGCATATCTCCCCCAGCTTCGTCGTGACGCGGATGCGGCTGGTCACAGGCCCGTGCTGCGCATCAACCTCGGCCGGGAACTCGTTCGAGAACATCTTCAGCCCCGTCGTGTAAAGCTCGTGCTGCGTCTCCTCGCGGTCCGGAACCTCCTGCAGGACGGCGATCTCATTGCCGAGGTGGCCGGCGGAGCAATCCAGTACCTCCCTCCCCGCCTTCTTGTCGAAAATGCTCGTGATGCCGCCGCCCCGGGCGGGGTCAACCTCAACCTTGTAGAATTCGTTCTCGATGCTCTTCGGCCCGGCAACCTTCTTCGCCGCGGACGGAGCGTCCAGCGGCATCTCGACCGTCTCCTCAACGCTCGACGGCAGAATCCTGTACGCCCGGTAGCCCATCGAGGGAACGTCGTGCGCGGTGAAGGCGATCTCCGCCTTCGTCAGGTTGCCTTCCTCGTTGAACTGCGCGGCAATCACCTGGCAGGAAACCGCCTCCCCGGACGCCGTCTGCATCCGGACTCCCGTCGCGCCAAGCTCCGTCAGGTCAATTACCACCCTGCACACGTCCGTACGCTTCCAGGACAGCGGGTTGAACACGACGAGGTTGACGCACTTCGCCGCCCCGGACGTGTCCACCTGGGAGGCGATTGCCTTCAGAGTCCGGTCCCTTGCGTCGGACGCAAGCTCCAGCGCCTCGCGGTAGGAGCCCATCAGGTCTACGTAGGAAATCTCGTTGTGCGTGCCGGTTATGGAATCGTGGTGCTGCCCGCAGAGCAGTTGCCGCCACGCCTTGTCCAGCGCAAGCTCCGGATACTTCGCGCCCATCAGGGACGCAATCGCGCCGAAGCGCTCCGCAACCAGCAGCGCGTTCTCCGTCAGCCGGTTGGCGATCTTCAACTCCGTGCGCGAAAGCGCGGTCCCCGCGTGATAGAGGGACATGTCGCGGGTTGTTATCGGAACGTTCGCCCGCCCGGCGGCCATGTCGGCCATGACGGCGTCGTGATGCTCGCTCCAGACGGCGAAATTGACCGGCGGCACGAGGGACTTCGTCCACTCCGTCGGCGGCGTCTGCTCCGCCCCGCCCCAGTAGACGGACAGCCCGTGCATCTCCGCCTCGACCGCCCCGCCCGATCCGCGCTGATGCACAAGCTCCGTGCCGTCAAGCGACACATGCCGGAACGTGCGCGGGAACCCGATGATGGATTTCCCCCACGCAACGCCCGTGCAGCCGGACTTCGCGGCGATCTGGCTCAACTGGTTCGGATGCCCGAAAACGTCGCCGGGATTGTAGACGTAGCACTTCCTGCCCAGCACCCCGCCGTGGAAAAGCTGCCCGTAGAGGAAGTTGCGCACAAGGCCCTCGTCCCCGCAGTTCTGCTCGTTGGGCTGGTTGTACATCACGTCCGGCTCCGCCCGCCCTTCGCGGAAAATGCGAAGCATCAGCTCGCGGTCTTCCGGGTGCGTGTCGAAGAACGGCTTCAGGTAATCAACCTCGGACAGCGTGGACTTGAAGTTCTCGTCCTGCCGGTGGAGGTCAATGTAACGCTTGACGATGTCAATCGCCCCCATCGCGTAGACGCGCTGCTCCTCGTGATAAGTCGTGTCGAAGTGGAAGTCCGTGAGAACGAGGACCCGGCCCTCGGTGAATGACGGCTTCGATATCTCAAACTCTCCCTTCGGCAGGTCATGGCCCTTGCCGGCGACCTCCACGCGCAACGCGGCGGACGCCTTCGCCCCCGTCGCTGCGGGGGGCAGAAGCAGGCGGACCGTCGCGACCGCGCCGGGCGCAAGCTCCTTCACCAGGACGTCTTCACCGCTCCTGCCGCTTAGACTCGCCTTGACGTTCGCCACGGCGGCGGCCGAGCAGTTGGCGATACGCGCGCGAAGCAGTTGCCTCGGCTCGGACGCCGTCCCGCCGAACAGCCCCGTATTCTCCAGCCGCGTCGCCCCGACCGGGCATCCCGCCGGCACGGCCAGCGGCGTCAGGCGGACGTGGCGCAGGCAGAACTCCACGCCGTCCGCGATATAGCCGGGCCTTACCTTGAAGAGCAGGACGTTCTCCCCGGCGTTCAGCTTCACGACTGCCGGCTGCATCGCCACGCGCAGTCCCTTGGCGGGGCCGTAGGCCTGCCGCACGACCGGCCGCCCGTTCACCCAGGCGTACATCCCGGAGTGATAGCACTCCAGCAGCGCAAGCTCGTCCTTCTCCGCCTTGACGAACGCGGCGCAATACCAAACGGCGTTGCGCTGGACGGTCTCGTACAGCGCCTCGCCCGTCAGCCCGCAGAATCCGAAATTCTCCGCCTCGTGATACTTCCAGCGCAGATACTTCTCCCCGAGGCCGGGGTTCTGGACCATGTCGCCCTCGACCGGCCTGACGGACGCCTCCCCGCCGACCGCCGCCAGGTAATCCTCGTCCAGAATGATCTCGCGCTCATACATGTATTCCTGCTCGAACGCGCCGGGAGTCCTGATGATGAAAGGCCCGCAGAGGAGCCACCGGGTGGCCGCCTCGCCGGAGGCGAGCCTGGAATAGTCGTTCAACGGTCTGCGGCCCTGGAGCGGCGTCGCATTGTCTGACATTGGGATTTTCTCCGAGGATTCCGGCCCGGCGCGGCCCTTCGCGTGACTCCCCGCCGAATGCGGGATGCGCAAGCCGTTCCGACGGACTGCGCATGGATTGCTCCGAATCCGGACCGTCGCCGGACGCAACAAGTGATTGTAACCAACGCCGGGCGGGTTTCAAAGACCGCTTCCCCCAGGCGATATCTCCGCCTTCCCTCACCGCGCGAAGAATGTGTTTAGCGCCTACGACGAAAATCTGTCCGTTTTTTAATCTTTCCTTACCCACGCGCGCAACGCGAAGCGCCTCGCTTCGCGCAGCGTGGGGGAAGGTGGCGGCTCGCGTCGCGATGGAACATCGCGCGCGCGACGACGGAAGGGGGCAACTGATAAACACGGTTGAGAATGACTTATAAATCTCGGACTGTTCTATATCCTTCTTACGTCGCCACCATCTCTCCCTGTCTGCGGGCGATTTCAAGTATGGGCCGGGCGGTGTCGCTCTCCCATTCCCGCTCTCCGCAGGGGATCGGCTCGATGCGGGAATCCGTCTCCGCCCTCAATTCCCACAGCAGGTTGACGATGCGGCTGTCGCGATTTCCGTCAAGCTCCGGCGCGATGACGACCAGATCTATATCGCTCCACTCGTCGGCCCGGCCCTGCGCGCGCGAACCAAAGACCACGGCGCGGGTTGCCTTTATCCCGGCCCTGTTCAGCGCCCGCAGATAGTCCTTTATTGTCTGTCTGATTGATTCATCAACCATGAAACCGCTTCCTTCGCCTCATCCAGCGCCGCCTGAGCATCCTCAGGCGATATCCTGGTCTGAGAAAGATCGGGATAACGCCCCTCAAGGCAAAACCGTTGAAGTCGGGCCAGTGTTTTCCGCCGCGCGTCGGACATGTCCAATCCGGCAATGTCCGCCAGACGCAATAAATCATGTGTGCGGGGCGGAAACTCTCCTGTTGACTCGGTCGCCAGCGCCTTCAACATTTTCTCGACCGCCAGATGCGCAAAAAAGAGACCGTGGCGAAAACGGCCCCTGCCGACAAGGTCAGAGGCCGCCGCCATGTCTTCTTCGGCGCCGTCCCGCCAGAACCTGCCATGTTCTTTCGCGTTGATGGCCATTTTCAGCCGATCCTCTCCCGGCGACATATTAAGTATATAGCTTGTCCGGCCCTTCGTCCACTCGCTGTTTTCCTGCCGCCTCCGAAGGACGCGTAGGGGGCGAAACGCGGAATAACACAACCAACACGGCGCGCGATTTTCTGATATTCATGAAAGGGCGGGGATGGGATTTCACGCGGATCGTGGTATAGTAGCGTCGCAGGTTGAGGATGGCGATTGTCTGCGGACGAGCATGCGTCCGTGTAGTGGCCATCTCCTTCGCACGTCCCGGTTATTCGGGGTAAGGGATGTTTCGGATCTGTCTCATGTTGGATGAGAGAAAACGTAGGGAGCGTGACATGCCAGATGTGGACAGACAGGAACTAAGGCAAGTAGTACATACCGTGCGCCAGCAAATTCAACGACTGAGAGAACGCGGCAAGACGTTGACAGAGCAAGACACTATAGCGGTTCTCATTGAACCTATCCTTGTTGCTCTTGGATGGAATTTGCGAGACGTTGACGAGGTGGCCAGGCAGTATCGCCGACAGCCGCAGGACAATCCTGTTGACTATGCCTTGTTTCTTATGCGAACCCCGCGTCTTTTTGTCGAAGCAAAGTCCCTTGACAAGAACCTGCGTGAACACAAGTGGCGGATGCAGACTCTCACTTATGCTACTGCAACAGGAGTCGAATGGTGTGTTCTTACAAATGGCGACCAGTATCATTTGTACAATTCACACGGGAAGGGCGATTTGGATGAAAAACTTTTCCGCGCAGTATCTGTGTCTGAGCAGTCAGAAGAAGAAAACCTGTTGGATACGCTTGATCTTTTATCCAAGGGGCAGATGGAAGAAAATCGGATCAATGTCCTTTGGAAAGCGCACTTTGTGGACAGCCGCGTGAAGTCTGTTTTGAAAGATTTCTTTTCATCCCAGGATGCCGGCTTGATACGCCTTATCAGAAAAAGACTCGACGAGTTAGGGGCCGCCGACATCAGGGATTCACTCAAGAGAGCGGAAATAAAGGTGGAATTTCCAATTCTGAATACTTTGGGTCAGACGAAGACGAGAGGATGCATACATGATCCCAGAGAGCATGGCTCCGGACCTGAAGAAACAACCAGGGCACCGGTAATACTTGGAGTTGCGATCAGCGATCTGATAAATGCAGGTATGCTTACAACACCATTGCATTTACAGAAGAAATATAAAGGAAAATTATTGGAAGCGGAGATCATCCAGGATGGAAGCGTCATATTCGATGGTAAAAGTTACGATTCGCTGTCAACATCAGCGGGCATGGCCCGCAATACGGTAATAGGCGTACCGCCGGATGGACGGCCACTTCACCAGACGAATGGTTGGATCTTCTGGCAGTTTCAGGACGCAGATACGGGCAAGCTTGAGTTTCTAGACGTCCTGCGGCAGCGATATCTAAATAACCGAAAATGATTGTTATTCTGTAATGGCATAGATTCGTGACGACAACCGGAGGTCGGTGGTCGAATTCATCGAATGTCTGTCTTCTTGCCCATGAACCGCATCGCCATGCGCCATCGTCATCAGAACTGCTCCAGCAGCTTCCGGTAATACCTGAAATTCTCCCATGATATGTCCTGCGGCATGGCGTGGTCGCAGCCGGGTATGTAGCCGCCCTCTCGGATCATGTCCCCCTTCTCCATGATCATCTTCCGGATGGATTTTTTGTCGCTTGCCATGACGCGCTTGTCCATCCCTCCGCCGATGATGAGGTCCTTCCCGTATTGCTTTCTGAGCTTCAGCACATCCATCCCGGCGGCGACTTCCATGGGGTAGATGAAGTTGATCCCGCACTCAAGCCATATGGGGATCAGTTCCTCGACGTTCCCGTCGCTGTCCAGCATGACGACGTCAATGCCGGCTTTGCGCAGCAGGTCAGTCACGCGCTTGTAGTTCGGGACCATGAACTTGCGGACGTGGGCCGGGGAGATTATGGAGGAGGTCTTGTAGGCCATGTCCTCCCACATGAGCGCGAAGTCCAGCTTCACGTCGAAGATGACGCGGCCCAGCACCTCGCAGTAAAGATCGGTAAGGTGGCCCATCATGCGGGCGATCCATTTCGGATTGTCGTGAATGGTCATGCAGATGTGCTCGATGCCCATCCAGTTGCGCAGCCAGCCGAACATGCTGCCGGCGTGGACGCCGAGGGGGTGCTGCCGGTTTTTATATTCGAGCTTGCGCTCGGGCCAGTAGGGGTCAATGCGCGAGGGGCTGTCCGGGTTTAGCTTCGGCTTGAAGAGCTTCTTCCAGTCGTCCTCGTCCTTGAGCGAGTATTCGAGGTACTGCGGCATGGCGGGGGGCGGGGTGTCCTTGCGGACCTTCTTTTTTACGCCGTCCCAATTCATGAAGATTTTGTATTCGGCGGTTTCCTCAAGGTCCTTGTATTCGAAGTGCGGGACGAGGTTGAGGTTGACGGGTATGGTTTCAAGGCGCTCGTAGCCGCAGATGCGGCGCAGGTCGTCGTCCTCAGGCAAGCCTTCCTTCTTCCATCGCTTGAGGGTTTCCTCGTAGGGTCCCATTTCCCAGCGATAGACGCGGTCGAAGGGCTTGAAGTGCGTCATTGCGTTGTATCTCTGACGGCTGTTCATCGCTGTTCCTCCGATTTGCATGAGTTTCAGACGTTCACGTTGCCCGGCGTCTGGACGTCGCCTGCGGATTCGTTGGCGAGCTTCATTCCGCCGGCGAAGGAGTTTCCGACGATGGACGCCGCCCGCGCGCCCTTGCCCAGCCTGATGTGCGCCTTGTCCCTGTCAAGGAAATCGCAGGCGTTGACCTTCACGATCCCCCGCTCGGCGATTATGGCCGGGACCTGCTCATTCTTCTTGTCCCATCCCGCGAAGTGGCAGTGCGACAGGCTCAGGATGCCGTCGCCCTCCTGCCTGATCTGGTGGCGCGTCTGGCCGACGGGCCAGAATCCACAGCTTGTGAACTTCACGGGGCCGCGGTTCTCGGGGCCGATCTCCACCGTCGCCATCATCTGGGAATTGCAGAAGGAGATTCCGGAATGGTCCTGTACCCTGTCAACCTTCACGGCCAGCGGGCCGACGTCCGAGCCGCACTGGGTCAGCAGCGCGTTGCCGCCGCCGTGATCCTTGTTCGCAATGAAGCGGAAGCCGACGCTGAAGCCGATGCAGAAGCAGTTGAGCATGTACTCCCAGTCCGTGCGGCCGATGATGAAGGCCTCGCCGTGCTTCTCCGTGTATTCGTAGATCGGATGCGGCGGGCAGTGCCAGAAGGGCCAGAAGTGAACGTCTTTCACGCGTCCGATGTCGAAGCAGTTGTCAATGAACAGGCCGCGATGGATGGCCTGAGCGTAAAGGCCGTCAATGTAATGCCGCCCGGCGGGGCCTGTTCCGAAGTCCACGGCCATGTAGGGATTGACGAGGAGGACGTCCACGAGGGAGCAGTTGTCGCCCTCCCCCTTGATCGTCCAGGGGTAGGGGACGGGAACGTCTTCCTTCTGTTCGGGGTGGAAGACGGTCAGGCCGCGCAGCGTTCCGTTCTGATGCAGCGTTATGAACGGTGGGCCGTCCGGTTTGCCGGCGCCCTCGACCGCAAGCAGGCAACTGCCGTGGTTCTGTGTCCGGGCCGTCGGAGCCTGCCAGACGCCGCGCAGGGCCACGTGTTCCCTGACGGTAAGCCGTCCGGCGATAAGGTGGTTGCCGGGGGGGATGAAGACCGTGCCGCCGCCCTTTTCATGCGCGGCGTCAATGGCTTTCTGGAAGACGGACGTGTCGTCAGTCTTGCCGTCGCCTTTCGCGCCGAAGTCCTTCACGCTCCAGCCCATGCCGGATGAGGCTGGGGGAAGCGGCTCGTCCTTTGCGTTGGCGTCATCTGCGTTCATTCCGGCCCCCATTGCGAATCCTGCCGCGCCCGCGGCCAGAAGTTGTCTTCGAGAGAAGGCGTCCATGAGCAGGTCCTTCCTGAAAAATGGGCGAGCCATCCTTCTTTCATCACTTCGACGGATTGAAGCCCAGCAGTCCGGCCATGTTCCGGCCCAGGATTTTTTCCTTGTCAAGGCGGCTTATGCCGGAGGTCAGCGCCGCGCCCAGCGGAACCCGGGGGTCGTTGCGGGGCATGTTGGAGCCGAAGACGATCCGATCCGCGCCGAAGCGGTTGACGAAGTGCTCGATTGTTGCGCGCGGGAAGAAGCCCGTCGCCGTGTCGAAGAATGCGTTCGGGAAGGGGCGATAGGCCTCGGCGGCCTCCCAGTCCTCCGTCCCGTGGGCGATTATGAACGGCAGGTCGGGATGCCGCCTGACGGCGTCCGGGGTGATGAATCCGTGGCAGATTACCGGACGCCGCTGCCGCTCTGCCAGCGCGAAAACGGGTTCCATGCGCTCGGCGTCTTCGGTTTTAAGCGGCAGGAGAGCGCTGCGGTTCCAGTGGTTCGCGACCTTGACGCCCCTCATGCCAAGCTCGTCCAGGCAGCGGCGCGCCTCGTCAAGGTTGGCGTTTGGGGTGAAGGGGTTGACGAGGGCGATTGCGAAGATGCGCATCGGCTCGCGGCGCACATAGGAGTTCAGGCGGTCGTTGGCCTCCGGGGCGTTCGGGAAATGGGCAAGGTTGACGCAGGCGCGCTCTATGCCGAGGGCGTCCATCGTTTCGATAAGTCGGGGCAGGGAGAATGGGCCGGCGGCTGCGCCGGGGGCGCATTCAAGGTGGCAATGGGCGTCAATTACCAGGAAATCGCCCCGGTAATGAAACCCGGCCTTGGCCTTCTCCCATATCGTTGGCATTTTGCCGCTCAGATTCTGACCGACTGCATCAGGGAGCGCAGGTTATCCCCGGCGATGGCCTTCTTATCCTCATCCCGGACGCCTGCGAAGAGGATGCGGAAGACGGCGACCGCCGCGTTGAAGTAGGGGGAGCGCGCGCCGAAGATCAGCCTGCGCGATCCAAAGCGCTGCGTAATCAGTTCGACGCCTTCGAAAGATTCCAGCCCGCTTGTTTCTATGAACAGGTTGGGGAAGCGGGCAAGCCGTCCGAACATTCTGGCGTTTTCCTCCTGGAACCGGGGCGCAGAGAGGATGACGGGCAGGGAGTGGAATCGCTCCAGAGCCGCGTCAAGCGCTTCCCACTCGCCGGGGGGGATGCCCGGATTGTCGTAGTCGAGGCTCAGTGGGATCGAATGGACTTCAAGGGCGGAGAGAATGTTGTAATGCAGGACGGGGTCCAGCCCCCGCGCGGAGAACTCCTCGCTGAAGCGCATCCTGGCGATCCGCGAGCCGGAGCGGAGCATCTGTTCGATCTGCTTCCCGACGTTGTCGGGAGGTTGTCCGAAGTGGGGGGCGAAGACCCAGACGGGCAGGAATTCCCTGCGTCCCTTGATCGCGTCCAGCGTTCTGAGATTGCCTTCGTCGGGATCAAAGTGGAGGGCGAAGGCGTGATGGACGGCGGCCTCAGCGACGCCGGAATGTCGCATCTCCTCGAGCATTTCCTCGACGGAAAAGAACGCGCCGGGGTGGGGATTGGCAAAATGGCCAATCTGCGCCCACGAGTCCAGGAACTCATAGGTCTCAACGGGGCCGCCCACCTTTTCCTGGGACATCAACGTGAACTCCGTTATCTTGCGCCCCGGCGGGGGGGGATTACGGTTTCGGGAACATTTCCCGCTCGACCAGCTCGCAGATGACGTGACCAACCAGCCCGTGGACTTCCTGCACGCGGGGAGTGTCCTTCACGGGCACGATGAAGCAGACGTCGCTGTTTGCCGGAAGCCTTCCGCCGGATCCGCCGGTCATGCCCACGCGGAACATTCCGATTGACGCGGCCGTCTGCATGGCCTTCAGGACGTTTGGTGAATTGCCGCTCGTCGTAAGCCCGAAGGCGACATCCTCCGGCCTGCCCAGCGCGGCAAGGGGACGCGCGAAAACGTCCTCATAGGAGTAATCGTTGCCTATTGCCGTAAGGCTTGAAAGGTTCGGTTCCAGGGCTGCGGCCCTTAGCGGAGGGCGGTCGTAAAGGAACCGGCCCGTGAATTCCCCGACGAAGTGGAGCGCGTCAGCGGCTGATCCGCCGTTGCCGAAGAAGTAGACGGTTCCGCCGCGCCTGAGCCGGGAGCACGTCTCCGCCACGACGCGTTCGATCAACGGCGCAAAGATGTCCAGGGACTTCTGCGCCGCCTGCATGCTTTCCTGAAAACGCCTTGTGATCAGATCACGCATCCGCTTCCTTTCCGCGCGCGGGGCGATCGGTCGGAAGAGGGCGCTCTTTGCGCACTTCAGCGACCGATTGTGTTGTAATCCTAAAAAGCCCTGGTATGGACAAAAAGGCGACATGACTGTATCATAATTATGCGGGTCGGGTCAACGGAACACGCAGTTACAGGACGGACAAGCCATGAAAAACGCTCAGAGAAAAGCCCTTGCCGGCTTCACCCTTATCGAACTCCTTGTCGTGATCGCCATCATCAGCATCCTGGCCGGGATTCTGACGCCTGTGCTGCAAAGGGCCAGGCAGAGCGCCTGGAAGGCCGCGTGCCTTTCCAACCTGAAGCAGATCGGCATATCGTTTCAGGCTTACGCGATTGAAAATAACAACATGCTGCCGCCGGAGATTCAGAACAGGCCGGATTTGATCAACAAGGACGAAGATGACGAGGATGATGACGGGGATCCGCCTGATCCTCCTGATCCCCCCGATGATGAAGAAGAGGAAGTTTTTTATCCTCCGTCGCTGCCCGAAGCGCTGGCCGAATATATCCAGAACAACCAGATTTTCGAATGTAAGGCGGACGATTACGAGCGCGTGGTGGAGCCTTTTGAGACGAATCCAAAGATAAAGGCGATGGAAGGCATGAACCTTTTCGAATGCGCCGGAAGCAGCTACGAATACAACCCGATGATTATGATGCACTACCGGCGCACACTGGAAAGGGAGAAGAAGCAGGACCCGATCAGGCTGGGAGAGAAGTTCTACTTCAACTCCATAACTCCGGAGAAGTTCGCCGTAGTCTATGACTACGAACCGTTTCACGGCAAACCCGTTAAGACCGACGATAGTTCGGACAGCGACAAGGCGCCATCCGATACCGGGCGCAATTTCCTTTACCTGGACTGGCATGCGGCCGGCGGGGCACTGGGAGCAAACTGATGAACAGGAAATGGATAATCATTTCAGCGATCTCAATAGCGGTCGTCGCGTCAGCAACGGCCGGGACGATCTACTACCTGAAGACCAGAGGCCCCAAGCCGATATCAAGCGCGGAGCTTCAGGCCGCGATGGATCCCATGAAGCTCTCTACTATGCAGGCTGATGACCGGAAGGCGCTTCTGGACGATATCGCCAAGCGGCTGCCCACGATGTCCAACGACGACATCGTGAAAACGGCGCAGGAAATGGGAGGAGCGAAGATCGCCCTTCTGGCTGCGCAGCTCAATGACCAGGAGAAGAGAGCCTTGGTCGAGCCGATCGCGGAGGCCAAGAAAAAGGAATTCACCAACATGGCCAAAGAATACTATGCCCTGCCGCCCAGCAAGAGGAAGGAGGCCCTTGACGCGCGGCTGGAGCAGTTCAACGGTTATCGAAGCGCGCTAAGCGGAGTGGCGGGGGGCATCGGCGGCGGAAGGCGCGGAGGCCCCGGCGGACCGCGCGGCGGTCCGGGAGGGCCCTCCGGAGGCCCGCCCAGAGATCACCGGCCCGGCTCAGGGCATAATTCCAACAGGCCGCGCAAGGAAGTCGAGGCGCATATGCTCAGCCGCGCTCAACACGCCCTTTCCAACACCAGCTCTGAGGACCGGGCCGTCACGATGGCATACATGGAAGAGTTGAGGAAACGCCAGCGTGAGAATGAAGGACAGCGCTAGGACTGTTCGCCCGGAACCGGACATATATGAATCAGGCCGATCAAGCCAATAATGACGCCGCAACATCTTCATCCGGCGGCGCTAAGAGGAGTGTATTGCGGCGCGCGCTTATCGCCGCAGCGGTCGTCGTCCTGCTGCCCATCGTTCTGATTGCCGGGGCATTGATACATCTCAGCCTGAAACCCGATCCGAAGGATGATGCGATGGTCGTCGCGACCGGAACGCCGTCGGGCACGTCGCCCGCTGACCCGTCCGCGACCCCGTCGCCCGCGTCCGGCGGGACTGAAACACCGTCGGGAACCGCGACGGACAAGCCGGTCGAGGATGTTCTGCCCGGGGCGGACGTTCTGGACATCGAGCGCAAGCCGATCACGATGGACGAGGTCAGGAACGCGTTTAGTTCCAAAACCCTCAAGAAGCTCTCCGACAAGGAGCGCATGGCCCTTCTGCTTGACGTTGCGCAGCGCCTGCCCACGCTGAATGACATTCAGATTGACCGCCTCGTCCACGATCCGCCCTTCCTCTGGAGCATCATGCGCCTGCGGGACAAGGAGCGGTGGCCGGTCGTGAAGCCGTATCTGGCCTACAGACAATGGCGTTTCATCCGCCAGGCCTACATCTATTACAACAGGGTCCCTGAGGATAAACGGCGGGAGGCGCTTGACGCGCATATTGACGAGTTCCTGGCGGTTGAGAAGGCCCGGGAGTCCGATTTCGTTCAGAGCGCCGTGGATAAGATGCTCAAGGAACTAGGCAAGATGATAAGCGAGCAGCGGGACAAGGAGCTTGGCAGACCGGACAATCCCGAAGACCGCATGTTCCCGGAGAACATAAGCCCGGAACTGAAGGAACTTACCAAAAAGTATTGGTTGGAGATGGAGAAAAGAGCTGAAGAAAGGGGGCTGGACTGGGGGCGCGAAGACAGAGACGAGGACGAGGAAGAAATATTCGGCAAATCCGACAAGGACGTGAAGAAGACTCCGTCCGCGCCGGAAAAGGCCCCGGCGGCGCCGGAAGTGGCCCCGGCGAGCGCCGATCCCAAGGAGATGGGAACTGACGGCGACGCCAAGCCCGCCTCGCAGCCCTGAATCAGGGAACAAGCCAACGATTTCCCCGTTGGGGAAAAGTCAGAAGGCCCTATCATGCAGTGATTTCCGGTAAGCAAATCCTTCCCCGGCAGGCATTTTTTATCCATTAAATGCCCCCGAAATTCGCTTGCAAGGCTAAGGGCCTTGCGGTAATCTGGATCGTACGGACAGGCGCGACTATTAATTGTGTTGCGGAAACACGGCCGCTTGGCTTCCCGTCTACATACTGGAAGGTAGGGAAAGAGCATGGCAGGCAAGAAACTAAGCCTTAATGAAGTTCTTCAGGAACTCCAGATGGACAAGGCCGAGTTGGATCAGTTGATTGCCCAGGGCAGGATAAAGCCCACGAAAGAGGGCGGCAAGGCCGTCTTCTCCGCCGACCAGGTCGCGCTGCTGAAGGCCGAAGCCGAAACGAAAGCCACGCTTATGGCCGGCGGCCTTGACGGGGCGGAATTCATCGTCGAAAGCCCTGACTCCGGGGATTACATCACAGAGGCGGAGGCCATCGCGGAAATGGGCGGCGACCGCAAGGCCTTCCAGGAGGGCCTGCGCTCCGGCAAGCTTAAGGGCATGCAGGACGCCGGCGTCCTGAAGTTCCAGCGCGGGCAGATCAGGGCCTACAAGGCCGAACTGTCCGGTCCTGAAGACGAGGCGGGCGGAGAAGAACACGGCGACTTCCTGAGCGTCGAGGAGGCGTTGCAGGAGTTGCAACTGAGCCGCCGCGAGTTGGACCAGCTTACAACAGAAGGCAAGCTCACCCCGATCAGCGACGGCGGTGTGCTGAAGTTCAATTTCGGGGAGGTTGCCGCGCTGCGCGAGAGACGCGAACGCGGCTCGACCCTCGTCGAGGACGTCGGCTCCGACATCGGCGTTATGACAGCCGACGAGGTCATGCAGGAACTGGGAATCGAGAGGGCGGAGCTTGATACCCTTGTGAAGGAAAGACGCCTGTCCCCGCTGGACGGCGTTCCCGGTCTGGCCTTCACGGCCAATGACGTGCATCAACTCAAGGAAGACCTCGAGGGCCAGACGGCCTTCGAGAATATGGGCGAGCAAGGGCCGACGATCACGTATGACGAAGCCCTGCTGGAACTTCAGGTCTCCCGCGAAGAGCTTGACCACATGGTCCTGAAGGGTCAGTTGAAGCCCATCCGACAGGACGGCGAGGTTCGATTCTCCTTCGACGAAATCCAGAACATGAAGAAGGACGTCGAATCCAAGCCGACCATGATGGAGGAGGGCGACAGCGGGGGGCAGCAGGCGGGTGGAGGCTTGTTCCTGGTTGACGAGGAGGCCGGCGACGTGTCGCTGGATTCGGTCCTCATGGAAGCGCGCCGCCCCGGCGAGTCCGGCATGACCGACGCGCTCAGCGGAGAGGACGGTCTTGAGATCGCCGACGTACCCGCGGACAAGGGCGCGGCAATCAAGGCCCCGAAACCGGCCGCCAAACCGCCGGCCAAGGGCCAGGCCAAGGCCCCGGCAAAGGCCGCAGGCGCAGACGAACAGACAGCCATTATCCCGGAGGAAGGGGACGCCGAAGCCGAGGCCGAGGAGTCCATCTTTGACTTCGCGGAAGACGACCTGGACCTGGATTCGTCCGACAGCAGCGTGGTTGACATCCGCGTCGGCTCCGGAGCGGGCGAGCAGAAGAAGGAGGGGTCAGGCGTCCTCCACATCGGCGACAGCCTGAAACTGGACGTTGACGAGTCCAGCGACCTGATACAGATTGACGAGGAGATAGCAAGCTCCGAGATACTGGACCTCGAGGCCGAGGAGGAGTCGTCCGACGAGAGCAGCGCGGAAAGCGACATCGTGACGGACGTCCTGAAACTCGGCGAGGAGGAATCCAGCGAGGAGAACATCCTTGCCGATATCATCCCGGAAGGGGCCGGCGTCATCGAAGAAGTCACCGAGGTCGGCGACATCGAAATGACCGCCCCGGCTGAGGATACGATGACTGTTCCCGAGGATACGATGACCGTCGGCGAGACGATTGACGCGACGGCGGACGTGACCCAGCTTGACCAGGAGGGAGGCGGATACGAAGGGACCGACCTCGGGACCGCGCTTGGAGAGGATGAAGCCGCCGAAGAATATGAAGAAGGCGGCGAATACGTCGAAGAAGTCGAGGAAGGCGGCGCGGCTGCCGCTGCCCCGGCGGAAGTCGTCTACGCGGAGACCCCGGAGGAACCGGCCTCGTTCCTTAGCGCCGCCGGTCTTGTAATAGGATTTGTTCTCCTGCTTGGGACTACGCTGTTCAACCTCGGCATGATCGAAGGACAGCCGAACGCATTGACACAGAAGATTCTCGACCTGCTGGGCTGACGCCCGGCGGGATGACGTTTGTTGAGAGGGGATTTTTGCTTTTCGCGCCGGCCCGGCGCCGGCGGGAGGGGTTCGCGCGTTATCAGACGTCGTTTGTCCGCACAGCGGAGAGGAGTTCCCGATGCGAGAGTTTCGCATGATCCAGGCAGCGGTTGCGTGTTGTATCCTGGCGTCTCTGTTCGGTTGCAAGCTGCTTTCCAAGCAGTCCGAGGAGGAGACCATCACGGTTCAGCAGGATATCGAGGCGCGGGACGCGGAGATCAAGTCCCTGAACGAACAGATCGGCATGCTCGGCAACGAGATCACCGCGTTGAAGGCCACGAACGAGCGCTACAAGAAGGCGATCGCCGAAGCCGGCGAAGAGTCCAAGAAGGCCGTCGCGGTTGAGAAGGAACTCGACCAGGTGAAGGCCCAGGAGGACGCGGCCCGGAAGCGCGAGCTTGAGAAGCAGAAGCAGATTCAGAAACTGGCCGACGGCATTCCGGAGGCGCGGATGATCGCCCGGCCCGAGGGCTATTTTATCGTCCTCTCCGGCAAGGCCCTCTTCAACACCGGCAGCGCCGAACTCAAGGAGGACGCCAAGAAGGCTCTGCAGGCGCTGGCTGCCTACCTGAAGGCCAATCCTGATATAAAAATCCGCATTGACGGGCACTCCGACAGCACGCCGATCAAGCACACGCCCGCCCCCTGGGGCCTTTCCAACCACGCCCTGGCGACCGGGCGCGCTCTTGCGGTCTTCCATTTCCTGAGCAATGACATGGGCGTCAAACAGTCCCAGATGACCGTCAGCGGACTGGGGCCGAACGAGCCGATCGTGTCCCCGGAAAAGAATGACGCGGACAAGGCGCGCAACAGGCGCGTGGAAATACGGTTCATCTACCCGGCCAAGTAGGCGCAGGCCGGACAGAGGACGGATACTCGGAAAGGCGGGACGCGGCAACGCGCTCCGCCTTTTCCCTTTGCGCCATGCCGCAGCCAACCGACGTTTTCAATTCGGGCGGGACTCTCGCCTTGAATACGATGCGCAACGATGCCCTGTCCTACCTCGATCCGGCCGTCCTGGCCGGAATGGATAATCTGGAACTCGTCGCCAAGTTCATCGTCGAGGGCTTCATCATCGGACTCCACCGAAGCCCGTACCATGGCTTCAGCTCCGAATTCTCCAGCTATCGCAAGTACGTCGAGGGGGACGATCCGAAGTTCGTGGACTGGCGCATCTTCGCAAGGACCGAAAGGTTCTACATCAAGGAGTTCGAGGAGACGACGAACCTGACGTGCCACATCGTCCTGGACGCCAGCGCCTCAATGGGCTTCGCAGACGAGGGCGGGGTCTCCAAGCTCGAATACGGGAGATATCTGTGCGCAGGCCTGAGCTACCTGATGTTGAGGCAGAGGGATTCGGTCTCCCTGGCAACCTTCAGCGGCGGACGGCATTCCTTCGTGCCGCCCAGCGCGCGCTCTGTGCAGCTCAACAACATCCTGCTCAGGCTTGCGGAAACGAAGCCCGGCGGGACAACCGACCTCGGCCAGGCCCTTTCGGGCATGGCGGAGAGGATACGCGGGCGCTCGCTGATAGTCGTCGTTTCCGATTTCCTCTCTCCGATGGATGAGATAAAACATATCCTCAGGCACTTCCGCTACCGGCATCATGAGGTTATCCTTTTCCAGGCGCTGACACGGTCGGAGGCGGAATTCCCGTTCCAGGCGCCGACGTGCTTCAAGGACATGGAGACGGGGCAGGAGGTTTTCACGGAGCCGGCTCATATACGGGAAGCTTATCTCCGGTTGCTGGGCGAGCATGAGGACGCGCTGCTGCGGCAGTGCTCGGATCTGGACGTTGATTTCGTAAGGCTGGGGACCGATCAGAACCTCGGTCCCGCGCTTGTCGCATACCTTGCGCGCAGGGCTGCGGCCGTCTGAGGCGCGGACAAGAAAGGAATGACGCGGACATGGCAAAGAGCGGCATGACCTACAGTCAGGCGGGCGTGGACATCGCCCGGGCGGATCGTTTTCTCGACAAGGTGGACGGGCTGATCAAGTCAACACGGCAGAGCTGGCAGGTCGGCGGCATCGGCGGATTCAGCGGGCTGTTCCGCCTCCCCCGCAAGGGCGCGGACGAGCCTGTCCTGGCGGCCACCACCGACGGCGTCGGCACAAAGCTCCTGATCGCGCACCTGTTGGATAAGCATGACACGATCGGCATTGACCTCGTGGCCATGTGCGTCAACGATCTGATCACCTGCGGCGCGAAGCCGCTCATTTTCCTTGACTATTTCGCCACCGGGAACATCCGCGAGAACGTGGGTTACGAAATCCTGAAGGGCATTTCGGAGGGGTGCAGGCAGGCGGAATGCGCCCTGATCGGGGGGGAGACGGCGGAGATGCCGGGACTTTACGGCGAAGGTCATTACGATCTTGCGGGGTTCGCCGTGGGGGTCGTGGCGAAGAGCAAGCTCCTGACCGGCAGGGACGTGCGCCCCGGGGACATCCTGATCGGGCTGGCGTCCAGCGGGGCGCACTCCAACGGCTACAGCCTCGTGCGCAAGGTCTTCAGCGAGGACGAGATAAAATCCGGCGTCGGTAAGAAACTGCTGACGCCGACTATCATCTACGTCCGCCCGCTGATGAAGCTGTTCGAGAAGGGACTGATAAAGTCGGCCGCGCACATCACGGGCGGCGGGTTGCAGGACAACGTGCCGCGCAGCCTGGGGAAGAGATGTTCCGCCGTCATTGACCGAGGCTCCTGGCCCGTTCCGGACATATTCAAAGTCATGCAGGAGAAGGGCGGGATCGAGAACGCGGAGATGTATCACGTCTTCAATATGGGCATTGGCATGGTCGTGATACTCAAGCCTGAAAACGAGGCGCGAACCCGCAGGCTGCTGGATGAGATGAAGGTCCGTCATTTCCGGATCGGCCAGGTCGTGAAGGGCAAGGGCGAGGTGATTTTCTAATCTCGCGGGGTTACGGCAGGCCGGTCATTGATTCCGCGCGGCGTATCTGGTCAAGAATGTCCGGATTGCGGGGGGACAGTTCCAGCGCTTTTTGCAGGAGCGGCATGGCTTCGGCGGGATATCCGGCATTGAGCAGGGCTATGCCGTTCAACTGCCAGACGCTGGCGGCGTCAGGAAACCGCGCCTGAAGGCCGCGGAAGATGCGCCCCCCTTCCTCGATGTTGCCGAGTTCGATAAGGCACACGCCCATTATCTCCATTCCCTGCTTGTCATCGAAGTCGCCGGGCGGGGTCTTTGATATCATCTCGTAAGCCTGCCTGATGTTGCCGAGTTGCAGGAATGCGACGGCGGCTTCCCGGATGAGATTCGCCTCCTCCGGCGATTTTTGCAGGCCGCGCATTATGTAAGGCATGGCCTTTTCCGGCTCGCCGGCGGTGTTCCAGTAGTTCCCCAGGCAGAGCAGTACCGCCGGGCTGTCGGGCAGCTTCCGCTCCGCGTCGCTCCAGAGCGTCAGGCTGTCCCGCCACAGCGCGCACTGGCGCGCCGTCGCCTGAGACAGTATTACCGTGACTATACACGCCGCAATCGGCAGCGTCATCATTCCTCGCCCGATGTCGAATTCCCGGATCCTCCCCGCCGCCGCGCAAAGAAGCAGGACCAGTCCGAAAGACGGCAGACAGGTATAGCGGTCGGCGACGGGGTACTTGAGCGGCACGATCTGCGACGCCGGCAGGAAGGCGATCAGGTAGAAGGCCGCGCCGAGGACGAGCATTCTGCTGGCCCTGAACGTCCAGAGCAACGCGGCAAGCGCAGCCGTGGAAACAAGGCAGACGAAATACGCCGGCGCAAGAGGAGATACCGGCTCCGGGACGTAATAGGCCGGGCAAAGCCGCAGCGGAAGCGCCTGCTTCCCCAGGTGGAACCAGAGCGAATACGCCATGAGGGACGCCCGCCTGCCGGGCGCGGATCCGAATGATTCCGCAGTGCCCGTCTCGACATGCGCCGCAAGCGTGGGATAAGCGCACAGCGCCGCCAGAAGAAACATGGGGAGCTTTTCGATTATCGCCCTCTTCCAGTCCCTGCGTTGCTGATGCCAATCCAGAAGGAGGAGCGTCAGCGGCAGCATGACGGCCATGCCCTTGGACAGCAGGGCCAGAGCGTGCGCGAAAAGCGTCAGAATGTAGAAACGGTTTTTCTTTTCATTGCGGAAGCGCAGATAGAACGCGATGGCGGAGAAGTAGAAGAACGCGCAGAGGCAGTCCTTTCGCTCAGTCACCCACGCGACGGATTCGGCGCGCATTGGATGAACCGCCCAGATGATCGCCGCCGCCAGAGCTGGAATCCCGCCGCAGCAAAGCCGTTTCAACAGATGGAAGACCAGCAAGGCCGAGCCGGCGTGAAGCAACAGGTTGACGGCGTGATAGAACTCCGGACGAAGCCCCCAGATTGCCCGCTCTATCGTGAAACTCAGAATGACGAGCGGAACGTAATTGGGGCCTGTGTTTGTCTTGAATATCCGCGCAATCCCGGCGGGAGAGGAATCTTTTGTAAGCTCGTTTTCGTAGAGGAAAAGCCCGTCGTCGAAATTGGTGAAATCGGCGCTCAGGACCGGATAAAATGAGCAGAGAACGACCAGGACGAGGAGCGCCGGTTGCGCGAGGGGATGATCCAGCAGGCGTGTTCCGCTCTCGAATCCGGCGACGGGTTTCTCTCTGACGTGGTTCTCCACGCCTGCGATTCTAACCGATAATACCCTTTCCGGAGAAGCGCATGACGAAGCAGTCGTTCAACTGGCTGACGCCGGAGATTGAGGACGCGCAGTTCCGCCACATGGCGCGGGTGGCGGACCTTTACCGTGGCCGCGCGCCCGAACACGTCATCGCGATTGACGGGCGCTGGTTCGGCAGGTCGCACGGGTTGGCCGGGATCAATGAAACCGATATGCTTGAGGAGCCGGAGAAATGGCTCCGCGAAATCCTTGCAGACATGGCGCAGAACGCCGCCTGCGCCGCCGACTCGGTCACCTTCCGACCGCTTGTCATCGAGCTTGATCCGCTCGGCGTTCATTTCATTGACGCGCTTTTCGGGGCGAAAACGAGCTTCCGGGACGGGCAGGTCTGGGCTGAGCGCCTGGACTGCGCCCCGCGCGATCTCGCCATGCCGGACCTTTCCGGGAGCGAAGTCCTCCGGCGGGGATTGCGGCTTGCGCAGATTGTGTGCGAGGCCGTCAGACCGCCCATCCTCGTCGCGACGCCCGTCTTCAGTTGCCCCGTCAACATCGCAATCAACCTGTTCGGGGATCGGATACTGGACCTGATGATGGATGACCCGTCCGGCGCGCATCGCTGCCTGCGGATCATAAACGATGCGATAGCCGGGGCCACGCGGGCATTCATGGAAGTCATGCCGGAAGGTCTGCGGCGCAACTCCGTAGCAGAGAATCGTTACGCGCCGCCCGGTTTCGGGCAGATTGACGGCTGCGCGACGGATCTCTTCTCGGCGGCACAGTACGCGGAGTTCTTTGCCCCGCTGGATTCGGAACTGCTCGACCTGTCTCCCCGCGGCGGGATGATGCACCTGTGCGGGGACCATGCGCGGCACATCCCGGAACTCAGGAGCATGAAGACGCTGCGTTCGGCGCAGTTGAATGACCGCGCTTCGGACGATTTCGAGAGATTCTGGAAGGGGCTGCGGGAGGATCAGATCGTCTACGTAGGGCCGAAGGACGGCATGGGGATCGAGCGGATTCTGGATATTTCACGCGGGCGGCGCGTGATTCTTCAATGTTCCATTGAGAAGCCTGTTCCTGTCCGCTGACGTTTGCGCCGGGTTAAATATAAAGCCCCGCTCGCGGCCGACCGCGCGCGGGGCTTTGTATTTCGTCCTGTCTATCCTATCGCGTTACTGCTAGGCGATGCCGACGAGCTGCCGGGCTTTGTCAACCGCGGAAGCAGCGTCGGGCGCGTAACCGTCCGCGCCGATCTCGTCCGCGTAGCTCTGCGTGACCGGAGCGCCGCCGATCATGATCTTTGCGGAAACGCCTTCGGCCTTGAAGAGCTTCACAACGTCGGCCATGCGGGGCATGGTCGTCGTCAGGAGGGCCGACAAAGCGCAGACCTGCGCGCCGGACTTCTTGACCTCTTCGGCGAACTTGGCCGGCTCGACGTCAATGCCGGCGTCCTTCACGTCGAACCCCGCGCCCTGCAACATCATGGCGACAAGGTTCTTGCCGATATCGTGCAGGTCGCCCTTGACCGTGCCGACGACTATCGTGCCGACGGGCTTGATGCCTGCCTTGACGAGCAGGGGCTGAAGGACTTCCATGGAACTCTTCATGGCCCTGGCTGCGATTAGCACCTCGGGGACATAGAATTCCTGCGCCTTGAAGCGGCGTCCGACCTCGTTCATACCCGCGATAAGCCCCTTATTCAGGATGTCCCCAACGGGAACCTTCTCTTCCAGGGCCTGTTTTACCATCTTAACCGCGTCGTCTCTCTTGCCCTTGATGATGCTTTCGGCAAGCGCTTTCAAATCGGCCATCAACGTTCCTCCTTAATCGGTCACAGGCAAAGCCGTGCGCGGGCGAATTCATCCGATCCGCCCTCTGCCTTCATGTGAAGAAATCTACAGCCCGCATCCCGCAATGTCAATCATCTATTAAGAAAAGATGAACGCCGGGGCGCGGGTTTGACAATCGTTATTCCGAACCGGGAATCGGCGCGTGAGGCGCCGGGACCGGCGTTTCGCTCTCGATTTTCTGCTCAGGGGCCGGCGGCAGGACGGTTGCCGGCATCATCCGCGGACGCCCCCCGGCGGCCAACTGGGTAAGCCGTCCGGCTGCAAGCTCCCGGACCACGTTCGACGGCTCATTCCGGTCGGCCTGCTCGTAGGCCTTCCGGGCAAGCTCAACCTGCTTCTCGGCAACGTCCTTCTGATCCTGGCCGAGGGCGACGGCAGCGGCTGCTTCCCGGTTCCGGCCGGCGTCCCAGAAAAAGCGCGCGGCCATTTTTCCGGAGGACCTTGCGGCCAGCGCCTCGAAACTCTCAGCCGCCTCGACGTAGCGTTTGGCGCCCTCAAGCGCGGCCGCGTGGAGGGGTTGCGCGATCTCGGCAACCGGCTTGCCGCGATACGCGGCCATCAGTTCCCCGGAGGTCTTCAGCGCCGCCTCCGAATCGCTCATCGCAAGCTGGATTTGCAGCAAACGCAGCTTCACCCAGGGCGTGGCGCGCGTGCCGCCGCCGGTGTTGACGTATTGTTCGCACTTGCGCCGGGCCTCGATGACGTCCGCCGCCGCGTAGCTCTCCGCAAGCGCAGTCCAGCCGTCCTCGGTTTCCGTCATGACGTGGTTGCGGTAAAGGGCCGTGGCCACCAGGATGACGGCGGCGGCCAGCAGGACGGCGGTGATGTTTCGCTGATACTTTTCCCAGACGTTTCTGATGTTCTCCGCCAGAACCTCGTCAGGCGCTCTCAGCGCCTTCGCCTGTTGCTCGGCGGTTTGCGTCTCCGGCTTTTTTGCCACGTGTTGCTCCAGTGAACGGCCCGCTGCCGGATGCTTGAATACGCCCGGCGCATTGGGAAACGAACGGAAAATGGTACGCCCGACAGGATTCGAACCTGTGGCCTGCGGTTTAGGAAACCGCCGCTCTATCCTACTGAGCTACGGGCGCATCCAATTTTGAACAAATTATGCACGGCGAAATGCTATCGGCTGTGAACTCCGATGGCGATCGGCCGATTCCCGCCGGCACGGTATGCCACAATGGCCGCAATCGTAGCAAATGAATTGAAAGGTGTCAAACCTGCCGGAGGGAAAGAGACGGGTTGCATTCATGCCAATTCTCACGGAGGAGATGGCATCTCCCCACAAAAACCGAACCGCAGGACTAATGCCTCGGACGCCCAGACCGTCTTCAACGGGTGCATCAACCGCCCAGGTCACCGGGATTCCGAGGCGAAATAAATATCCGCTTCCATTGCCGGATCAAGCACGGTCGCATCCGTCGTCTTGACAATCTCCACCCTCAAATGTCGCGTCCCCTCTTCGGGCGGATTCCAATCGAAGACTGCGACCGCCCGATTGTCGCACCTGCTGAAGCCGGCGGGCGCCGATGACAACGATGCCGCAGCCACTTCCCTGCCGTCCGCAAGCAGCCGGAGCCTGACCTCTCCGGAATCCATCCCGCCGATGTTGCTCAGACAAGCTGTGACTTTGCCGCTTCCGAGGCGATCATGCCAGAGGCTGCCCTCCTGGAAGGTCAGCACGGGCTTGATGAAGTAATCCATGCAGAGCTGATTAATAATCTTATAGTTCTCCGGGTATTTCTTAAGAACATTGAAGAACGCGATCCCCCTGATCTCCGGGTATTCCCGCCTGAGCATCCGGAAGAAGGGTTCATACTCCCGCGCTGGTATCTCATCCGAAACGTCAACCGAAGGAATGATGCGGCAGCGGCTCTTGTAGGGGGCCGTGAACATATCATTGGCTCTAGCGTACATTATACGTCCTTCGAGGTCCTTTGACGCCAGCTCCGTCCCCAACTGGGACGGGACGCATTGAAGGAGATATGATTCTGGAATAAGGAACTCAACCCCGCGCTTGTAAAGCCCCATAAGCTCCGGATCAATCGGGCCTGCGTGCCATGCCAGCATCGTGAAGCCTTCGGGGTGTGTTGCGCGGGAATCAATTATGCCCCTCACGTAGCCTTTCGTGAGTTCCACGAACTCCGAACCCGTGTAGCCGCCGAACTCGTCCATCCCGAAACCGTCGTAGCCTTTGCCGTCCTTCCGCATTTTCGCGGCGTCATCCGTGTACATCTTCTTCGCCAGTTCCCTCGCGGATTGCGGGGTATGGGCGTTTCCCTGCTTCTGAAGATCGCCGAGGTAATTGCTGCCCCAGTGCCATCGCAGCGGAGTCACCCCCCGCGCGCGAAGCTCCGCCACCGCGTCCTCGGCGCATGACGTGACAAGCGTTGCCCATCTTGCGTCGCCGCGCTTCAGCCCTTTTAAGTCCAGACCATAATAGATCAGGTTGATTTCGCGTTTGGATGAAACGACCGGAATGGGAAGCTCAATGTTTGTTTCCCCAACCCGCGCGATCCCTTTGAACATTCCGTTCTTCGGGATTATTGCCTCGATGCTGCCCTGCAGGACGTTTCCCGCTTTCTCCAGAGGAACTTCCCGCTCCGTCAGGACGGTCCCCTTCGCATCACATATTTTAACATGGGCAACCCTGACGGATGAGCTTCCGTCCTCGCGGACTACCAGTCTGAACGGCTTCCCTTCCACAGGCAGGACTGTGTCGGTGAACAACTCGGCTGCGCTCAGGCCCGCGCAGGAGAAAAGCAGGATGATCGCAATGACGCCGAACAGAAGGCTTTTGTTCGGCGTGATTAAAGCTGAGTCTTCATCCGGGATATTGACGGTCCTCATCTCAGGCTCCCATGCGTCTTGCGCGCGGTCATCCGCGATGTCCTGGCGACGCCGCGCGCAAATTTCCCAACCTTACTTTGGGTCCACAACGTTCTTGCTTCGGGTGCGTTGCAGGTCAACCTCCGGCTTCCGGCGCTCCAGGATTGACCTTGAGATTTCTATGCACTCCCTGGCCTCGTCGGCGGTCATGGTCCCCACGGCCACCATGTCCTTGTCACGGATCGTGGACCAGGCGAACGCCAGCCCCACGATCGGCAGGAGGCGGCCTGCGGCCATGGGTTTGATGGTCAGCACGGGGAGCGCCGCGTTCCAGATGATGCGCTGGCTCCAGTCAATCTCCAGCGGCATCATGAATCCGGCGGCGTTGTAAATCTGGATGTACGTCGCAACGTCCAGCTTGCGCTCATCCGTGAATATGATGCTCTCCGGGGCATGCGTGGACAATCCGGGAATCATCCCGCGCTCCCGGATCAGCTTGGATATGGCATCCATCTCGCGGATTGTCCTGGCCCGCTTGTCCAGGAGCGCGTCAGTCGTGCTCTGGTGCGGCATGCAGATTATCGTGCCGCTCTGCATCTGGGCGTCCAGCGTCCGCTTCGCGTTGTCCCATTTGCCCTGGCCCTCCGTGATATCCAGGCCCGGCGTGCCGATCCTGATGATCTTCTTTCCGGTCCTGTCCTGGGCCTTCTGAATCCCTTCCAGCATGACAGGCTCCTGCATCAGGCCGACCGTTGTGTCAATGCCGGCATTCAGGAACACCTCAAGGATGCCCGCAATTCTGGATGAATCCATATACTCCCGTATGAACCTTGACTTGGCGTCGCTGGTATGGGAGTGTCCCAGGAACCAGTTAGTGCCGATGATCATCCGGGATACCGAGATGTTCTCAATCATCGTTCTGGGAAAAGATTCCACGCTGCGAACCTCCGGCGAAAAATGATCTGAACGATCGTTCGATGTCTTCCTGTTTTTAAACGCCAAATAATATCTTCGCGTCCGGACGGATAAAAGGCAAGGTTCATGCGAAGAACCGGCAGTCCGGACGGCGCGCGGCCGCTTTCATGGTTTCGGCTTGCTCAGGGACGGGGGGAATTGGTCGGGCGATGTCCCCCACGCCGTGTTGGGCGATGGCCCCATTACGATTTCAAGAACACCGCCCTCCGCGATTTCAGAATGTCTGATCCAGGCGCGTTCCAGCGGTTTGCCGTTCAGCGCGGCGCTTTGAACGTAGCAGTTCTGCGCGGAGTTGTTGCGCGCGATTACGGTGAACGTCCCGCCTTTGTAGTAAGCCGGATCAAGCCGCACAGTCACCTTGTCGAACAACGGACTGCCGATGATGTAGACGCCGTCCACCGGCGAAACCGGATGGAACCCCATTGCGCTCAGGACGTACCATGCGGACATCTGCCCCACGTCCTCGTTTCCACACAACCCCTTGACCCCGCTGCCGTAGGCATTGTCCATGATGAATCGCGCCCATTTCTGCGTGAGCCAGGGGGCGCCGGCATACGCGAACATATAAGCAACGTGATGAACCGGCTCATTGGCGTGATTGTAATGCGGATTCCATTTGAAACTCGGCGGGGTCTTCTCAAAAAACTCGGTCAGGTGGGAAAGGAAATAATCGCGCCCCATAAGGTCAATCAATCCAGCAACGTCGTGCGGCACGAACCAGCCTTGCTGATATGGATTGCTCTCAACACAGCCCTGGCCATCCACTGTAGCGCCCTGCCAGGCGGCCCATGAACCGTCCAGGTTCCGCGGTCTCATGTTGCCGACTGACGGATCATAGATTTTACGGTAGTTCTGAGATCGCTGCATGAGGACCTTTGCGTCTTCGGTCTTCCCCAGAGCCTCGGCGAAACGACCGGCGCAGTAGTCGAAGTAGGCATTCTCCAAAGTCCAGGAAATGTCCCCGGGAAGGAAACCCAACACCTTGTAGACGCCCAAGGCCGCGCGTCCGCTCGCAGGCCCCATGACGCTCTGACGGCAGAGGGCGTAAGCTTTCTCCGCGTCGTATCCCCTGATCCCTTTGAGATATGCTTCTGTGAAGACCGAGACGGCCGGATCGCCGATCATGCACCCGGATTCCACGCCGACGATCTCCCACCGGGCAAGATAGCCGTTACCGCTTAATTCGGCCTGCTGCATCAGCGAATTGATGGTGTCGTTGACCACGTCGGGACGGATTATCGTCAACAGCGGGTACTGGCTTCTAAACACGTCCCAGCCGCTGAAGATGGTCCGGTATGTGAAATCCCTGGTCCGATGGATCTTGCGGTCGGCCCCGGTGTAGAGTCCGTTGAGATCCGAGAAAGCCCTCGGATCAATCATGCAATGGTAGAGCGCCGTGGCGAAGGCTTCGCGCTGAACGTCTGTCCCGCCCTCGATCTCCACCCCCGCGAGCGCTTGCCCCCACAACCCCCGGGCCTGCCTGCTTACGCTCTCAAAATCCCAATCGGGGATATCATTCGCCAGGTTTTCGCGCGCCCCCTTGATACTCACAAAGGAGATGCCTGCCTTCATCAGCACGGCCTCCCCATCGGCAGTCGGGAATTCTGTGAAGAATCCCAGGTGCTTGCCTTCCATTTCCCGGCAGCCTTCATGCGCCTTCGCCCCTGCTATCAATTCGCGGTAGGGTTGACTGCCGACGACACCCATCCTGCGCGGCTGGTCGTCTGGAACGTCGGCTGACCAGACCCCGAATTTCGCCAAGGGTTTGTTGAACTTCGCGGAGAAGTAAATCGTGTAGAGCGCTCTTCCCCCCCCATCGCCCCATCCTCCCCCGGACGGCGGGCAGAACATCCAGCCCTCTATCGTGTTGTCATCCACAACCTTGACGCATTGCCGGGTGGAGGTTCCGCCTACACGCCGCGCCAGGTCAATCTGAATACGCGATTGTTCTGACTTTGGAAACGTGAACCGCAATATGCCTGCCCGCGGCGCAGCCGTCATCTCCGCGCGAATGCCATAATCGTCCAGCGTTACGGCATAGTATCCGGCCTTCGCAATCTCCGTTTCGTGTCGGAATCGAGAGCGATAGCCGTCTTCGCTCCCTTCGCGCCCGCACTCGGTCTTCAGCTTTCCAAGGGTCGGCATGACCAAAAAATTGCCGAGATCGCCATACCAGCCGATCCCGCTCATATGAGTGAAGCTGAATCCCTCGATGGTCTTGTGATGCCACGAATACCCCGGGCCGTTGTCGCCGCCGGTGATTGTGTCCGGACTTAATTGCGCCAGGCCGAAGGGCGTGGCTGCGCCGGGAAAGGTTTTGCCCTCGCCGTATTCCGCGCTCGTGCTGGCGCCGATCATGGGATTGATGCAATCAACCAGCGGCTTGGGGGCGGCGGCGGCCGTCGCGGCATGGGCAAGAACCATGATCCCTGCCAGGATGAGAAACCTCATTTCAACAATGCCGTGTAGAGTCATGAATTGTTTCCCAACGGAGTTCACAGAGACAAGGCGGGCATGAAACCGACATGAAGCGCATGTTACCTACTGATGTTCGCACAATAAAGTGAAGGATTCCTCGCTCTGGACATATCCGAAAGGATGCTTGCAGGGCAGATTCGGTGTCGCCATATTGTGCGAGCATCAGTAAGTGACGCAATGCCGGGCAAATAGGCAATGCCGACGTGTTTGTGCAGGCAATGTTCACCGGGAATCATTACAGGAACGCAGACCGGAATGCAGCCTTGACTCCCGCCTAAAGGCGGGCAATCATCAGTATGAAGAAACTCACCCCATGCCGTCGGGCGCCCGGTCGCGCCTGATTCTCAATACCCGTCCGAAATCGCGGCGATAAGGCGCCGGGCAATGCCTCGGCCACGCCGCGCGCTTCCGGGTTGTTTTTGTGCGTTGCTGGAACAGGGAACCACATGCGTCTTCGGAAGAAAATACTGATTGCGCTCGGCGCAACGTTGCTGACTGCGATTGTTCTTTTCCTACTTTTCATAGGGCCGTGGCCGGCCTACAGATCGGGATTCGAGGGCAAGGGGTACTACCTGCGAAACGTCGCCGCGATTGACGATGCCGCCAGGCTCATCAAGCTGACGTCCAACCCCGGACAACTTCGCGCCGGCTGGCATTCCGCGCTGATGAATCCCGCGGCAGGCGTTCCGATGGCGGGATACGGAGCGCGCCACGACATCAGGAATTATTTCCTCGGCGGCGCGCCCAAATGCCTTTCCACCGGCGTTCATGACGACCTGCGCGTGAAGGCACTGGCCCTGAGCGACGGCGACGACACGGTTGTAATCGTCGGCGCGGACATGCTCCTGGTCCCGCCGAATGTCGCGGACGCGGTTCGCAGGGAAGTCGCCCGGCAGACGTCCCTGTCCCCCGGCAACATTTTCTTCGGCGCCAGCCATACGCATGAAGGCCCGGGCGCATGGGGGGAGGGGTTGGCCGCGTTCGTGACCGGCGGCAAATACGACCCGAAGGTTGTCGCATTCCTGGCCGCCGCCTTCACGGAAGCCGTGGTGAGGGCTTATGGGAACATGGGGCCTGCGAAGATGGCGCATGGATTCTTCGATGCGGAACAGTTCATCCGGAACAGGGCGCGGAACGCCCCGGTTGACACGCGGCTTAATTACATGATCGTCGAAAAGGAGAGCGGCGAGCGATGCGCGCTGCTGCGCTTCTCGGCGCATCCCACAACGGTTGACGATGATTTCCTCCAGTTCACGGCGGAGTACCCCGGGTTCCTGCAATCCGCGCTGGAGGCGGCGATGCCGGACACGACCGTCGCATACATCGGCGGATCGGTGGGCAGTTCCAGCCCGAAGGCCCCGAAAGGCGACAGCGACATCGAGCGGGCGCAGGCCATGGGGGAGGAACTGGCTAAACTGGTCGTTGCGAACGCGGCGCCCGAGACCCTGAAATGGAACGCCAATCCGGACATCGCGTCAATCTGCATACCGCTGGAGCCGCCGCCGTTCCAACTGAGGCTGAACCAAAGCCTGCGCTTTTCGCCGCTGTTCCCGAAGCTGCTCGGCGTTTCCATCAGCGCATGGATGCAATCCGCCCGCGCGGGCGACCTGGTCATGGTCGGCTTGCCGGGGGACTTCAGCGGAGAGATAAGCCGCGACTGGAGCGAGTGGGCGGCGGCGAAGGGATATGAACTCTGGCCGTGCAGCTTCGCCCCCGGGTACGTCGGTTACATCTCCCCGGATAAATACTACAATGACCCTAAAGCCACCTCGGAATATGAGACCGGGCTGATGTCGTGGACCGGACCGCATCAGGAGGCGTTCTTCACGACCCTGATGAAGCGCATGTTTGAGAGGCTGACAGGAGCGATTCCATGAGCAAGTAATCTTTGGCTCTTGACTTTTATAGTTTCTTGTTAGTAACATATAATTTCATTGAGGACTTTTATGCTAGGAAATGCATTACTGTGCCTTTTCTGAGTGGCGGATAACCTGATAAGGAGTAGAGCCATGAAAGGTGAACGAAAAGCGGCAATGCTGTCGTTAGTTCCGGTTTGTCTGCTCCTCTCTGCGACTACGGCTTTTGGGGATATTAGCCCATTCCCAGATGGGTGCCCAATGTACGATGATCACCATATTGTACAATGTAATGGTTTCCAAGCGCAAGCTCAGCAGAGTGAATTGCGGGTGAACTGGCAATGGAAGTGCTTTGTCCAAGCAACCGAAGGGCCTAAAAATCATACCCCGCCGAAAATTACAGCTAAGGGAACTGGTCTTCTTCAAACCGAGCCGCTCGCCCCGTTACCAGTAGGTGGCGAACATCAAGAGGTAATTGGAGGTGGAGCGCCGAATGAAGCCGTACACGCGGCAGCGCAGGCAAGAACTGCTGTCACCCTGAATATTACTGACGACGGAAATGTCCTCGGGACGGTAGAAGCGAAGGGGTGGGCAAAGGCAAACCAGGATCCCTATGAGAGCGCAAAGGCCATGTCTTTGTCCGATACGTATGCTGAGAAGATCAAGACGAATAAAAAGGACGGAACGATTATCGTCTTGGGCAACCTGTCAACTTGGAAATGTTCGGCTGCGGGAGGAGTAAAGTCCTCGGCAAAGAACCAAGACCCTGTTACTATCAGCATGACCGACCTGGATACCTTCGATACGGTCACTACAAGGCTTTGGGACGCATATGTCGAATTTGTTGATTGGGGCAGCTTTGATTGGGAGAATGGCAGCGCCCAGTTGGATGGAGGCACCGGCCAGTTTTACGTTCATATGGATCCCACCTACATAACTTCCGGGTGGGGAGACCTGTTGCTGAAGTTCGAAAACGGCATTATCACAGAATCCTCCGATGACGGCATCTGGGACGGTTATCTTCCAGGAGTCGGCGCGCCCGCACAATTCGACCTTATTTTTGGCGACTTATACGGCGACGTCAGTCTTGACGTGGACTTTTTCCCCGGGATGCCGACCAGTGTGAACGGTTATTTCATGGACCTGACCATTGAAGTCTCGGGGGCGGCGGAGCAGATGATCGTTCCAGAGCCGGGAAGCGCCTTACTGATAGGTGCTGGCGCATTTGGCCTGATGATACTTCGACGGAAATTGCGGCAGAACTAAAGAACCCGCAGGCCATTTACCTCCCGGCTTGGCCTTAATCATTCCCAGCTTGGGGTGACAGGGGTCGGGGCCTAAGCCGTTGGGCGATCTTGTTGCAGTCCGCTGCTGGCGTCTTTTTTAATTCCACCGTGTGTCCATGGATAAGAAGCGTTATACGGAATTTCGAGTTCTCCGATTCTCTGGACGATTGCACGGCAAGCTTGCATCCGGCTCGTCATACAGAAAGGGCATGTCATGGACAAGGCAAAGGCCTTGCGGATAACGCGAAGGGCTTTCATAGGGATCGGCGCCGGCGCCGCAATCGGCGGCGTCGCCGGATGGAAGTGGCTCGGCCGCGCGACGCCGGACATGGAACTGAGCATCGGATCCCTCCCCCCCGATCAGCAGGCTCAGGCGGCGGGAGCCGCCGATCGCTGGCGGGAATTTGAGAATCTCAATATCCTCAGACAATCGGAGCTGGATCGGCTGCCGTGGTTTGAGAAGGACGAGACGGGCCGGCTTTGTCTTCGCAAGGACGCCGGCATCGGCCCGATCGTGGACCCGCACGCGCACGTCGGCTGGGCGTTCGGGCTGGGCGGCTCGGTGGACATGCGCTCCGCCGGCAAGGTGGAATATTTCTACGACTATCAGAAGACGCAGGACCTGCTCTTCGCTCAGAAGCATCCGAGCAACGATGAGGCGGCGCAGATCGCCCGCGAAAACATCAAGCTCTTCCTGAAGACGCCGCGTCGCAATCGCACCCACACCGCCGCCAATCTGCTGGCCGAGATGGACAGGATGAACTGCCGGGACATGTTCCTGCTACCGATAGCGCCCCCCCGGCAGTCGCGGCACGTTCGGGACACGCTGGAGGCGGCGAAGCTTGACAGCCGCCTGCACGCATTCGGGGCCGTGTATCCGAAGCCCTGGGGGCCGGACAAGGTCGCCGACCTGGAGCGCCAGGTTTCCGAATATCACATCAAGGCCGTCAAGTATCACCCCGTATTTCAACTGGTGGCGCCCGATGATGCGGAAATGATGAAACTCTTCGAATGGTGCCAGGAGCGCGACATCCTGGTCTACTCCCACATCGGCTACACTGGCAAGGAACCGCAGTCCATGAGGGCGCGATCCGAGCCTGACCGCTTCGTCGTCCCCCTGAAGACATTCCCGAAATTGCGCGTCGTCTTCGCGCACACGGGTGTGCGGCGGGTGGATCAGACGCTGGCCGTCGCGCGGCGGTTCGATGATCGCGTCTGGCTCGACATATCCGGCCAAGCCGCTCCGGCGATTTCCTACATCCTGAGGCGTTACAACGCCGACCGCGTCATGTTCGCCTCTGACTGGCCGTTCATGCCTATATCCGTCATGCTCGCCCGCTCGCTGGTCGCCACCGAGTCATGCCCGGACGTCAGAACCAGGTTCTTCTCCGAGAACGCGAAGCAGTTGTTCGGTCTGGCGTGAAGCCCCCCCCGGGGTGCATAATCTCTCCGGAGAAGAAAAGACGCGCCGTCCCCGATGAAATCCGGCTGATGCGGCTCCTGATGGTGGTATGATGGACTGAAAATGCGCATTGCCGCCCCGGCGGCTTATATGCGCGATCATCTCTCAAGGCGGCTTTTGCCAAGGCGTTGAAGCCGTTCCCGGAAGGATTGGACGCCGCAATGACTTTCGGCAATTCATTTTACGAAATCACCGCGATACTGGTTGCGACGGCCCTGTTCGGCCTGATCGGGCTTCGCCTCCGCCAGCCGTTGATTGTGGCTTTTCTCGCCGTCGGGGTGCTGGTCGGGCCGTCCGGCCTGGGCATTATTGAAAATCACGAGAAGATCGAGCTGCTGGCGCAGATCGGCATATCGCTCCTGTTGTTCGTGGTCGGGTTGCGCCTTGACCTTCAAATGATCAGGACGGTCGGCCCGGTCGCGCTGGCCACCGGCCTCGGGCAGGTGATATTCACCTCGTTTTTCGGATTTCTTATTGTCATGGCGATGGGTTCCGGCGTCACCGGGGCGGTCTACATCGCGACGGCGCTGACCTTCTCAAGCACCATCATCATCGTCAAGCTTCTTTCGGACAAGAAAGAGATAGATTCTCTGCACGGGCGCATTGCGATCGGCTTCCTGATCGTCCAGGACGTTGCGGCGATTCTGGCGCTTATCGGTCTAACGGCGATGGGGAGCGGGCTCGGCAGCAATGGGCAGACCGACGCGCGGGTCTTTGTAATTGTCGCCAAAGGGCTGGGGTTCCTGGCGTTTGTTGGATTCATGATGCGCTTCGTGTTGCCGCGCGTGATGTCGCGCATGGCCCGCTCTCAGGAACTCATGGTTCTCTTTGCCATTTCCTGGGCAGTGCTTCTGGCCTCGGCCGGCGATTACCTGGGTTTCAGCAAGGAGGTCGGCGCGTTCCTCGGCGGCATGTCGCTGGCCTCGACGGAATACCGAGATGCCATCGGGGCGAGGCTTACAAGCCTGAGAGACTTCCTCCTTCTCTTCTTTTTCATTGACCTCGGTTCCCGTCTGGACGTGACTACGGCGGGCATGCAGATCGGGAAGGTGGGGATACTTTCCATATTCGTTCTTGTCGGGAATCCGATCATCGTCATGGCTATCATGGGTTACATGGGATACCGGCGGCGCACCAGTTTCATGGCCGGCCTAGCAGTAGCCCAGATAAGCGAGTTCTCCCTCATCCTAGGCGCGCTCGGTCTCAGCCTGGGGCACATCACGCCGGAGGAGATGGGACTGATTACGCTGGTCGGAGTCGTGACGATCTGCGCCTCGACATACATGATCCTCTACTCCGGCCCTCTGTATGAAAGGCTGGCGCCGCTGCTGGGCTGCTTCGAGCGGAAGAATCCCTTCCGGGAAACCGAGGCGTCAACGGTCGGGCAGTGCGAGGCGGTGGACGTCATCCTACTGGGGCTTGGGCAATACGGGGGGAGTCTGGCTGAGAATCTGATCGAGCGCCGAAAACGCCTGATCGGGGTTGACTTCGATCCACAGGCGCTGGCCCGGTGGCGGGAGAAGGGTGTTCCGGTGATCTACGGCGACGTCGGCGCGCCGGAATTGCTGGACCAGTTGCCGGTGAACTGCTCGCGCTGGGTGGTGGGGACCATGCGGGACCGCAGCGTAAGTCTGACCATTCTGAAACTTCTGCGTGAGCGGGAATTCCGGGGCAAGGTCGCCATGACGGCGCGTGACGAGGAAGACGCCGCCGCCTTGAGCGCTGCCGGGGCGCACGTCGTCCTCAGACCTTTCAGCGACGCCGCGGAGCAGGGCGCCGACGCATTGACGGAGGCCATGTACGCCCTGCCCGACGGCGTTGACTGGCCGCTGGCGGTGCGCGAGATACGACTCAAACCGGGGTCGGCCTTCAGCGGCCGGCCGTTTAAAGACATCCCCCTGCGCGCCGAGACCGGCGTATCAATCATCGCCGTCAGCCGCGCCGGGAAGGATCATTTTGAGCTGGACGGGGAATTCCGGGTCTTCCCCGGCGACCGTCTCGTCCTTATGGGCGACCCGGACGACCTGACCCGCGCGCAGGATTACTTTCAGCGCCGCTCCGAATCAGAGGAATCCGGGACTCCCGATGATTCCTTTACCGTTGCGGAGATTGGCGTCTCGCAGGATTCCGCATGGGTGGGCAAATCCCTTGAGAATCTCCGCTTCCGCCAGGATTACGGCGTGAACGTGGTCGGCGTGCGCCGGGGCGAGGAGCGTATTGTAAGCCCGAAGGCCCATGAGGTGATTCGCGCAGGCGACCGGCTGATCATTGTCGGCAGCGCGGATTCAATCGCGCGCCTGAAGGAAGGGCATTCGCTCTGAAGAAACCGAATTCGCGCTGCGGGTCATTGCAGGAAAATTGCCGCGCTGGTGAATCCCGGCCTGCGCGGATAGAATGACGTGACAGTGGCGGCTGTCCCGTTGACGCTTTATCGGCGGGGCTGTCGCATGCGGTCAGCGCGGGTCTTTATCTGAGGGACAGGGACGATGGCGTCACGCATATTCCTTGCCGACGACAATACCGTCGTGCGGCAGAGCCTTGAACGGTTCCTCAACCGCAAGGGTTATGACGTCGCCGCGTTCGAGACGGGGCCGGAACTTCTGGAAGCGGCCAGCGTCGCGCCGCCGGACCTCGCCCTGCTGGACATCCGGATGCCCGTCATGGACGGCATCGAGGTTTTGAAGCGGCTCCGCGCAATGCACCCCGGCGTGGTGGTCATCATGATCACGGCCTTCGGCTCGCCGGAATCGGCCGTCCAGGCACTGAAGGCCGGGGCGTTCGAATACATATCCAAGCCTATCAAGGACATGGACGCGCTGACGGTCCTGATCGAAAACGCGCTGGAACCCGTCCGCCTGCGCAAGCAGATCGAGATTCTGCGGGAGAAGCAGCGCGAGGCCTTCAGCCTGCCCGACCTTGTGGCGGAAAGCCCGCAGATGCGCCGCGCGATCGAGCAGGCGACGCTGGCCGCCCGCAACTCGCAATGCACCGTCCTGGTCACGGGCGAAACAGGGACCGGCAAGGAGCTTATCTCGAAACTCATTCACCTGAAAAGTGAGCGCTTCGAGGGGCCGTTCATCGTGGTCAACTGCGGCGCGCTGCCGGGGGAGCTTGTCGAAAGCGAGCTTTTCGGATACGTCAGAGGCTCCTTCACCGGGGCGCGGACGGAGGGCAAGGAGGGCCGCCTTGAAGCCGCCAACGGCGGCTCGATACTGCTTGACGAAATCGGGGAGATGCCGCAGCGCGACCAGGTGAAGCTGCTGCGCTTCCTGGAAACCCGCGAGGTTCAGCGCATCGGAGCGACCCGCCCCACGCAGGCCGACGCGCGCGTCATCGCGGCCACCAACCAGCGGCTGGAGGAGATGGTCGAGGACGGGGAGTTCCGCAAGGACCTGTTCTACCGCCTGAACGCCTTCCGCGTTCATATCCCCCCCCTGAGGGAGCGGCGGGAGGACATTGCGGCGATGGCCAACCTGTTCATGTTCGAGGCGGGCGCGCGGCTGAAGAAGGAAATGGCGCGGATATCCCCGGAGGCCATGAGCCGCCTGCTGTCCTACCCCTGGCCCGGCAACGCGCGCGAGCTTCGCAACACGATAGAGCGCGCGGTCATGGCCGGAGACTCCGGAACCGTCGAGCCGCAGCACCTCGTCTTTCTGGAAGAGACGATCGGGCGCGAGCAGCCCCCCCCCGATCCCGGCGGCTCGCTGCTGAACATCAACGACGTCCTGACCCTGGAGGAGCTTGAAAAGCTTTATATCAGCCGCGTCGTGGAGGCGTCCGGGAACAACCTGAGCGAAGCAGCCCGGAAACTCGGCATAAGCCGCAACCGCCTGAGGAGAAAGCTGAACGGCGGAGACGGGGACTGATCCCCCCCCCTACTTCCCGGCGAACGGGATTGCGTCCTCGATGAACGGCCCGGTCCTGAGATACTCCTCCATCGCCGGGGAAACGTACTCCGCGTAATATCCGATGCCGGGGCATCCGTCCCGCAGCAACTGCGCGGTCTGCGCCATCACCGATTCCAGCGGCGCGTACGGCATCGGCGGATAATCCCGCGAAGATATCATCGCCGTCATAAGCAGCGGATACACCCCGGCCTGCGCGCCGACCGCGCTCCGGAAGTCCCTGACGGCCATCGCCGCCGGCAGCGGATCCAGGAAGAAGACGACCGGAAACGCCGCGTCAATCAGCCCCTGCTTGAACCACCCCGCCGGGTCCTGCCCCTGCAGATTGCATGGGCGAAGGCTTGGCGACGCGGACGGAAGCTGAAACACACCGAGCTTCACATTCGGGGCGGACTCGCGCATGCGCCTGCTCCAGTCGCGCAGGAACAGTGTAATGCCCTCCTCCTGCCACTTCAGCAGCGATTCGGGATAAGGCGGCCCCGCGCTGTAATCCGAATTCAACTCCCGCCCGCTCTGCTTCTTGTAACCCGGGGCGCAGTAGGCGTCGCACACGCACAGCGCCTTCCAGCGCAGACCCTCCAGCGCGAAACCAGCGCACTTGTAGCGCTGCGCGATCCGCCGGCAGCCCTCGGCGATCCGGTCAAGGTAGACGGTGTCCCTCAGGCACGGCGATCCGGAATCCGGAATCCGCGAGGACGCGTCGTGCCGGCAGCCCACGCCCCTGAGCAGCGAAACCGGTATCGGCTGTTCCTGGACGTCAACCCAGAACCACAGGTCAATGCCGGCTTGCCTGGCCTGCTCGCTCAATTCGGTGATGCCGGCGTGACGGAAATCGGCGTCGTCCCGGTTCTCGTAGTGCTGAAGCACGATGGACAGGGGGACCTGCGCCATCAGGGTGTTGAACCTGCCCCGCCGCGCCTGCGCCAGCGCGCGCTGGACGGATCCCGCGCTGTCCTTTCCCTCCCCCTCGGGCCAGATCGTTCTGCTGCCCACTGTCAGGATGCGCGTCTGCCGCATCCGACCTTCCGGGGTTCGGTCCGCCGCGCGAACGCCCTCCCTTGCCATCTCATCGTTCGTGTTCGTTCTGTCCGAACGGGAGAATCGGGCGATGGTCTGTTCCTTCGTCCTGCGTCCGTCCGGGGCGACAAGCTCGCACTCCGCCTGGATCGTTATGCGCGTAGCCGCCGCCTTGTCCGGAAGCGTGGCCGTGTAATATCCCTTCGGCAGTCCGCTGTCCGGCCAGACGGCGCTCACGAAGTCAACAACCCCCGTGTCCGTCTCGCCGAGTATGCGCGCGCCGACAATCGGGTAGACGTCGCCGTCGGCGTCCTCGACCGTGAAATCAATCCGAAACTCGCGTCCGGCGTCCCATGTGCTGCGAGGGTTCTGAAGCGACAGCTTGAAGCGGGACAGGTTGGCAAGCGTGACGAAACGCGCAGACGGCGCCGCCGCCTGCCCCTGGCGCTCTCCCAGCCCCCACGCCGTGAACCAGTGCGCGTGCGGGAAGGCGTAGCCGATGAATTCCTTCTTTTTAGGTTCGTAGCATGTCGCATAGGCGCGACGCTCGATCGCCGTCAGACCCTTCCTCGGCTGGAAGACCGCGAAGAACGGTATCTCCGCCTTCTGCCTGCCGGTTTTTGAAAGGTCCAGCATCTCGGACGAGTAGAGGGACATGTGCGCGCCGGTGTCAACGTTGTGGGCCGGCCAGTTGCCCATGCCCCAGTCGCCCGAAATCAGGAACGCTCCCGGTTCGGCCACCTCATATGTCAGAGTCGCCGGAAAACCGGTCTTCTCCAGGGCGGCGGGCGCATTGCCGTTCACGTGGGCCAGTGGGACGGACACGGCGAAATCCAGCAACTGAAGCGCGGCCGGTTGGCCGTCGTAATGCGGATTGCCCCCCCCCTCGATCTTCTGCGATTCCGGCGGTTTGCGATCCGGCAGCGTCCGGGTTGTGCCGACGAAATAGAAGCGCTCGTATCCCTGCGTTTTGAAATCCACCCAGAACGGTTTCATACGGGCTGTTGCGGCCCGCCGGCGCAGCATGTCCCATTCATCCTCCGCCGCGGGACGAACCTCGACAACCCCCTCTTTCGTATCGGCCGCCTCCTCTGCTGCGCTGAGCGCCTCAACAGCCGTAAACAGCGTCAGTACCGCCGTCCCGGCTGCCAACCGCCTGAAAAAAGCCCAACCTGTCGGGATGCCGCGCCCCGCAGTCTTCACTTGTTCTCCTCCAGCCTTTCCGCGCCTTGTGTCTCGCCGGCGTTAGCATGCGCCATGATGGAAATTGTAACCGATCCCGTCCTTCTGCGCCCGCCGTTTTGCGCCAATATGGCGTCCAATATCCGTCCGAAATGCCTCGCGCAAAGAACGACTGCGATCAATGCGCCCGCGATTGCCAGCGCCGCCGTCGCGCCGCGCCCGCCCATCCGGACGGAGAAGTCGGCCGTCCGCCAGACTGCGTTCAGGAACGGCTCCAATACGCTCCTGAGCGGTTCAGGCGTTCCGGCCGGACGGAGCCAGAGCGCAATCCCGTTCACCCAGAGCATGCAGATGAAAGCAACCGCTGCAACCTTGATTAACAGACTCGCCGGCGCAGCCGCGCGCCCGGTTGAATCCCGGAATCTTTCAGTCGCCTTCGCTGCCGCCCAGGCTGCGATCAATGCGCCCAGCGTTACCGCCAGCGTCTTCAGAACAAGCCACGCCATGACTGCAAAGCCCAGGCAGAACAGGCATCCCGCCCCAGCCGCCGCGGTCAGGATGAAGCAGGGAAGCGCGTTACGAAGCGCCGCCTCCAGCCGGTTGCCAGGACTGCCGCGCGATCCCGCGGCGCGTTTCACGAACGACGGACGGCACGCGAAGCGCCACGCCGCCAGAACCATCGCGCAATTCCACAACCGCCAGAGCAGGACCCTGAGCGCCGGGCCGTCCTGATACCCCAGCGAAACAAAACCCAGCGCGGCGAGCGCATAGCCCGCGATGATGAGTTCCCGCGCACAGGAGACAAACGTCCCCGCTGCGTCAAACTTCCCTTCCGGCGGCCTTCGCGTTCCGGTGAAAATCTCCGACGCAAGCCCGCGCAGCATGGAAAATGGAGCCCAGAGGAGAATGAACACGCACACCGAGCCGAAAAAACCGCCCCGGTCGGGCCATATCGCCAGAAGGCATGCGGCCAGAACGCTTGCCGCCGACGCAACCGGCAGGATGCCCGCCAGCGCCCGCGCGAAAGGCGGCGTCAGAACCGCGTCGGACGGGCCGCCCGGCGACCGTGCCGCGTCCCGCTCCCAGTCCCGAACCCATCCCAGCGCCAGCCAGCCGAGGAAGTACAGCGCCGGAAATCCGGCGGCCAGCATCGCAGCCGTGACGCAAATCCTGAGCCACGGCAGCGAACCCGCGAATTCCGTCGGGGATGAATACGCCGCCGCCGCTCTGCGCGCAATCCGCCATGAATGTTCCCGGATTTCCTTGCACGCAAGCGTTGCCGTTGACCATCCGGCTCTGTAATCCGTCCTCCTCCATGCGCTTGCCGATGCCGCGTTCATGCACTCCGACGCCATTCGCGCCGCTGACTCCGCGAGCCGTCCGGCCTGTTCCGCGCGAAACCCCAGCAGTTTCACGCGCATAAGCGCCGCTGCCGCTTCTGCGCAACGGGCCTTCGCTGCAGCGTCCAGCGAGGCGTTGCAGGCCGCCGCAAGGTTTTTGTCCGCCAGCGCCGCCGTCTTCTCCGCCTTTGCCGCCTGATACTCCGGGTCGGCGACAAGCGCGGCCTCAAGAATCGCCGCGATTGCCCCGATTCTGGCCTCAATCATCATCGTAGCGTTTGCGCCCGCCTGAAGCGCCGGCCCCGGATCGTCCGCCCTCTTTGCCTGCGCCTCGGTCGCCGCCGGCGGAATTCCCGCCCGCCGCGCAACGCCGTCGGCCTCTCCCCGCGCCATCTCGGTCGCCCGCGCAAATCGCTGCGCGTTTCCCTTGAAATCACGTCCGGCCTTTGCCAGAGCGCCGCCGCATGACGCCAATCCCCTCGAATCCCCCGCGGATGCGGCCTTCCTGACCTCGGCGAGAATTTTTTCGTATTCAGCCGCATCGCCGCCGGTCCCGGCTGCCGCGCCTAGCGCCGCCTGCAAAGCCCGGGAGCCGTCAAGCGCGGCAATGGCCGCCTCAAGCGCGCATCGAGCGGTGATAACCGCATCTCCGGTTTCGGCCTTCTGAAGCGCCGTCCGTGCGTCAGACGCGGCGGATGATTCGGCAAGCGCGCGCTCCTCCAGTTGCGTCGTCCGCGCCTTGAGCGCGCTGACCGCCGCCTCCGCCCCCGTCGTCCCCGCCGCGGTCAGAAGCAGGGAATCCCCGGCGGGAGCCGATGCCGCCTTTCGCCACGCCGCAAGCTCCGACGAGCAGAGATCAAGCTCGTCAAGAATGATTTCCCTGCCCGACTCGATCAACCGTTTCTGTTCAGCCAGTGACTTGGCAATATCAGTTTCACAATTAACCATTACGTTGAGCCAAATCACTTCCGGGGGCATAATAGAACTGGGTGATAAGGATATAACTAGTAGAGATTCACTTTTACGAGTTTTAGCCTGCCTTGCCCGCTTCAGGGCGGCAAGCCTGCGCGCCTCGCAATCGTCCGCCTTCCGGCGCGATTGCGTCAACTGCGCCCTCAACTCCGCCGCCCTCGCCGCGCATGCTGCGGTCTGCTGCGGGGCGAAATTCGGAAACCGCCCCGATTTCAGCGATTCCGCCGCGGCCAGCCGTTGTTCCAGATATTCCAGCCTTTTCGCCGGCAGCGCCGCCCGGGCGACTTCCTGCCGGATTTTTTCCTCGATTGCCTCCCGGCGCGCAACGTCCCTGCGCGCCTCCGCCCCGGCCGCGTCCCTTCCGGCAAGCGCCGGCGCGGGGACGGGCGTCCCCGGCGGGAGCGCGGCAATCTCCACATTGCGCTGTTTGAGTGTTTCGCCGGATTTCGCGCAGGCCTGGACTGCTTCGTCAAGGCGCGGCTGAAGCGCCTTCAACCGCGCCTCCTTGACCTGGGCTGCGCGCTGGGCATCCGCCTTCGCCTTTGTAATATCCCCTGCAAGTCCGGAATCAGCGGCCCGGCATAAGGCCGCGAATATCAAAGTCACAACGACGGCGGCGCGAATCGCCGCGCCGAAGCAGCATGAGAAACGGCGCATCTGGTCCATGGTCAATGCCCCGAAATCCCGAACCCGGTGGATCGCCCCTGTCGCCGCGCAGACGCCGCAACCGGTTGGACGCAAAGGCGCCGCCTGCAATCAGCCCCGCAGATATTTCTGCGCCGCTGCGACCGTCAGGTTCTTCCCGTTGTTCGGGTCGAAAACGTGCATGTGATCGGGATGCATTGCGAAACTCAGGACCTCGCCGACCTGCGCCCGGCAGTGCGCGTCCACGCGGGCAAGGAAGATGGAGTTCTCCGCCGTAAGATACAGTATCATCTCCGCGCCGAGCGGCTCAATAACGTCGATCCGCGCCTTGAACGTCGTGTCCTTTGCGAGGTCGGGGCGCTTTTCCGGCTCAAGCACGTTTTCCGGACGCACTCCCAGGATTACGGCGGCGTCCGGCCCTTTGGACTCCATGGCTTGCTTGTAATGATCGGGGAGCTTTATAAGCATGCTGCTTCCCTTGCGGAAATAGAGGCTTCCCTGCTGGCTTTGAAGGTTGCCCGAGAAGAAGTTCATTGGCGGCGTGCCGATGAATCCGGCCACGAACTTGTTCTCCGGGAAGTCGTAGACCTCAAGCGGCGTGCCCACCTGCTTGATGTATCCGCCTTCCATTATCACGACCCTGTCGCCCAGCGTCATGGCCTCCACCTGGTCGTGCGTGACGTAGACCATCGTCGTCTTCAACCGCTGGTGCAGGCGCTTCAGCTCGGCGCGCATCTCGACGCGCATCTTCGCGTCAAGGTTGCTTAATGGTTCGTCAAAAAGGAAGACCTTCGGCTGGCGCACTATGGCGCGCCCCACGGCGACGCGCTGCCTCTGGCCGCCGGAAAGCGCGCTGGGCCTGCGCTCCATCAGTTCCTCGATGCCCAGTATCTTGGCGGCCTCGTGAACGCGCTGCTTGATCTCGGCCTTCGGGAAACGCCTCAACTGGAGCGCGAAAGCCATGTTCTGAAAAACCGTCTTGTGCGGATACAGCGCATAGTTCTGGAAGACCATGGCGATATCCCGGTCCTTCGGCGGGATATCATTGACGACCTTGTCGCCGATGCTGATCGTGCCGTCCGTAATCTCTTCGAGGCCGGCAATCATGCGCAGGGTCGTCGTCTTGCCGCAACCGCTGGGGCCGACCAGAACGACGAATTCCTGGTCCTCTATCTTGAGCGAGGTTTCCGCCACCGCCACCACGTTGCCCGGGAATACCTTGCGCACCTTGTCAAGGATCACTTCGGCCATGAATCGTCCTCCATGAATCTCCGGCGCGGTTGCGCCCGCGGGCGCGCCCGGGCCGGCAAGTCGCGTTTCCACCGGCGCGAATGGCCCGCGCTTCGGGAAAGCGCCACAATCTTATCAGCAATGAAACCAATATTTAACAATCCGACCGCGCATAGTCAACCATATCCGCGCCGCTTTTTATCATCCGACGCCCCGACCTGCGCCGTAATTTGCGTCAGCTAACGGCTCATTCCACGGAAAAACCTCTTGACCTTTTCATACACATGGGCACAATATTACGCGGGACTTCTAAGGGAGCGATAGCCTATGGCAGAAGAAATGGATGGTCGTGCCGCCCAGGAAGCGGATGATTCTTCCAGGCAGAAGAAGGGGTTCTTCGGCAAACTTTTCGGCAGCCCGAAAAAGCCCGAGCCGCCGCCGGCGCCAGCAACAGCGCCTGCGCAGGCGGAGGTCGTCCAGGCGGAAGTGGTGAGCGATCAGGCGGAGGAGTCGGCGGAATCCTACGCTGAATCGGAAGCCGAGGCTCCGGCCTCGGCAGCCCCGACGGCTCCCGCCCCGCCCAGGACCGACCGCGCGGAAGTGCCCACGGCGGTGCTTACCGTTGAATACCTTGAAAGCGGGCCGGCGGTGGACCAGTCCCTCAAGGAGATCGAACGCCGCCTCACGAGGCTTGAAGCCCTCGTCAGCGCTATAACGGATTCGCAGAAAACGGCCCTGACAGGCATGGTCAAGAACGTCGAGCAGATCGCCAAGACCGTCGAATCCGTCAGTCGCCGCCTCGACCGGGTGTGGCGCAGAATGGACATGGGGTCAATCTCCTCCAGTTCTGAAGAAGCCTTGGTCGAAGAGGAGAAACAGGAAGCCGAACTCCCCGATGTCGCAGGCCCGCCGCAGGAATTCCAGAACGACCCGGATCACGTCCGGGCGATGCGCATAGCCAAGGTCATGGCCAGCGACCTGGAGGCATACAACGGCGCCCAGGTCAAGGAAGCCGCGCTTTACGGAAATCTTGAGGAGCTCCTCGGCCAGCAGCTTGAGGACGCCCGCCTGGCCTACTCCGAACGCGTCCCGGAAAGGGTCAGGGAACAGTTCGATTACTTCCAACTGGCGCTCAATGAAATGCTCGTGCGCAACCGCAGCCAGGGCTGATCCCGCCGGGCCGCCTTGAGGCAGGGGTGGAATGGACAATCCGGTTGATATTCCGCAATGCCGGTTCCGGTCGCTCGCCCTGGCGATACTGGTGGCGGCGTCCTGCCTCGCGTCCGATCTGAACGCCCAACAGCAGGGGGGAACCCGCAAAGTCGGAGAGGGAACGGCCCGCACCATGGGCGGTAAGCGAGAGGAGAAACCGCCTCCCCCGCCGCCCAGGAAGCCCCAGCCCGCAAGACCGCGCAAGGAGGCCGACACAGCAAAGGAGGCGCAGAAAACCGCCGCCGGCGCTGTTGAAAAGCTTCCCGAAGGCGAGATTAAAAACAAGGCCTCAGAGGTTGTAAATACCCCCCTCGATCAACCTGACGATATCTTAAAGCAAATGCTGACGACGGACGGGCAGAAGGCGCCGGCCATCATCCTGTCCATCCTGATCGTTCTTGTGGGCCTTATGTTTCTCGTCTATGGCTGGCCATTATTCCGGGGGTTGTTCATTCCGTTTCTTGCCTTTGTCGGCCTTGTCGTTGGTTTCTGCGTCGGCGCAATCGGAGCCGCGCAGGCCGACCTCGGCGGCTTTTTCTGGATGATTTCAGGACTGCTGACCGGCGTGGCGAGCGGCTTCGGCCTTTTCTGGCTGGGCTTGAAGTTCTCCCGCCTCGGCGCGCTGTTCATGATGCTCAGCATCGGCATCGGGGGCGCGCTGATGTTCATATTCTCCGGTGACAGGGCCACGGGGGCCTCCTGCCTCTTCTTCTTCGCCATCATGGGCGCGCTGAGCATGAAGTTCCTGCGCTTCGTGGTCATCGTCGCCACCGCGCTGCCCAGCGCGGTCGCCGTCTCGATCTTCTCGCTGGGCCTTTTTTACGCCTCCGGCAGCGACCTTCTTATAAAGAGCGCCGACTGGGTTCTGGCCGCCAGATGGCACCTTTACCTGATAATCCTGGCCACGGCCTTCGTCGGGCTGGACGCTCAATACGTCCTCGGCCCGGCCCCGCTGGGCGAGGAGCCGACCGACGAGGAAGTGTCGGCGATGAACGTCCGCCGATGACCGGCGCCCGCGCGGCGGAATCGGCCTTTTATCCGGGAGCGCGAAGTGCAAAATGAAACGCCTCTCATCGTTCTGATGACCGACCTTGGGGACGCGTCCGGCTACGTCGGAATGATGAAGGGCGTCATCGCGTCAATCTGCCCCGCCGCGCGCGTCATTGACCTTACGCACGCCGTCTTCCCGCAGAACGTTGTTGAGGCTTCAGTCGTCCTTGCCACGGCGCAACGCTACTTCCCGGACAGGGCCATCTTCATATCCGTCGTTGACCCCGGCGTCGGCAGCGCCCGCAAGATCGTATGCATGAGGACCGCAGAGCGATACTACCTGGCTCCGGACAACGGTCTCTTGAGCCTGCTTCGCGCCGGCAAGGTCAAGCCGGATTTCCGCGAGATCGGCAACGAATCGCTCATCCTCTCCCCAGTAAGCCGGACGTTCCACGGCAGGGATATATTCGCCCCCGTCGCCGCGCGGCTGGCGTGCGGGGAGCCGTTCGAGAACCTCGGCCCGGAAATGACCGCGATCAGCAGCCTGAAAATCCCGACCGCCAGGCTTCTGGACAACGGGGCCATCGCCGCGGAGGTCCTTTACGCAGACTCCTTCGGCAACCTGGTGACTAACGTCCCCGCCCGCAGCCTGGGGCTTGAATCCGCGGTCGAATGCGTCCTCTCCGCCCAGATAAGCAAAGACCTGAAAATATGCCCCCCGCAGGACATTATCGTGGGAATCTGCGGGCGCAAAATCCGCGGCGTGTCGGAATGCTACGCCCAGGTGAACAGGCGCGAGCTGGTCGCCCTGGTCGGAAGCGGCGGGCTGCTTGAGATCGCCGTCAACGGCGGCAGCGCCGCCAAAACGCTGGACGCCGATCCGGGAACCGCCGTGTCAATAACCTTCGCCGGCGCGCAGCAATAAAACCCCTCAGCTCCCCGCCCGCCTGAAGCTGCCCAGCGCTTTCTTTAATTCGTCCTTTCCGTACATCCGCTCAATGCGCCCGATCTCCTCGTTGGCCAGTTGGTCGCAACGCTCGTTCTCGGGGTCCCCCGCGTGGCCCCTCACCCAATTCCATTCGACCTGATGCCGCTCCTGCGCGGTGTCAAGCGCCCGCCACAGGTCCTCGTTCTTCACGGGTTTCCACTTGCGGTTCTCCCGACGACGCCACCCGTTCTCTTTCCACTTCGGCATCCAGTCCGACACGCCCTCCTGGACGTACCTCGAATCGGTGTAGAACTCCACAATGCATGACTTCTTGAGCGCGTTCAGCGCCTCCACCGCCGCCTGCAACTCCATGCGGTTGTTCGTCGTGGCCTTCTCCCCGCCGCATAATTCCTTGCGGTAAGGCCCGTACTTCAGGACGCAGGCCCAGGCCCCGGGGCCGGGATTGCCCCGGCAGGCCCCGTCCGTGTATATGACCACGCGCGTCAGATTGTCCGACCCTGGCTCCATGCCGCCCGAACCTCCACTCGGATTTTTAGCGGCTTACCTGTCTCCTGACAACGAGAATCCGAATTTGTTCCCAAAATCCGCCCTGCCATGCGCGGTCATCCTCAGCGTCGCTCCGGCCTTTCCGCCCGACCCGGTTTCAATCTCGAAAGGCCCGATGGAAACCTCGCCCATGTATGGAACATTCGCCGGTATCGGGAACAGCTTCCGCGCAACTCCGGCTGTCTCAAACGCGAGGAAAACCTCGCCCTCCTTCGGCTTTGCGGGATCGCCCGGCTTGATCCACTCCGGCTCCGTCAGGTTCACAACCGTCGCCCTGATTCTTGCCTTGCCGCCCTTGCCGGCCCTCGCCTGGCCGCCGTTCTCGATCTGCCGCCATTTTCCGCCGGCTTCCTCGACCTCCAGGACAGCAATCAACGCGTTGAGATGCTCCGGCGGATTCGTCCCGTTGCATGCCGTCCCGCCGACGGCCGTCAGCGGGCAATTGCGCGAATCCGTCCCCGTCGCCCTCGTCTTCAGCCCGACCGTCCGCCCCTTGGCGACCGCCTCCCAGTATTCCTTCTGATGGCGGTCGTAGACCCCGGCCACGCCGTCAGACGTCGCGTCCAGGTCAACCGTGATCCAGTAATCCGGCGCGGGGACGCCCGACCTGCCCTTGAACTTCTCCGCGTTCTCCATCACGACCTTCGTGCATGGCCGTAGCGCGCCGTCCGGACTGATGATCCCGAAATCGCTGTTCTCCCCGACGCGGAAACCGCCGGGATACCACCAGTAGAAGTAGCCGTTCGAGTGCGACATGAGCATCATCTTCATGAAGTCAGCGTAGAACTTCCCCTGGAACTCCGTGCTGCCGGGGTTCTGGCTCATCAGCTTCATATCCCAGGTCGAGCAACCCATCTCCGCCCAGATCACCGGCTTGCCCGGGGCCAGCATCCTGCACAGCGCGATCTCGAACGCGCCGGGCTTGACGCGCTCCCACTCGCCGATGCGCCCGTAAGCCTCCGGAGCGAGGAAGTCCAGCACCGGCGCGCTCCCGCGCAGGTCGTACATCATTGCCCCCTCCCAGCGGCACGTCGGGTTCCCGGCGTCCGCCATCCGGAAACTGACAAGGTGATTGGGCGTCACTGTCCTCAGCAGCCTTTTCGCCCTGTCGTGCGCGGCGCAGAGCAGGTCAATCTGGAACCTGCGATACGCCACGACCATCCGGCGCGTCTTCTCGTTATCCCATGTCGCCGTCTTGTCGTCGGGGGTGGTGATCTCGCCTTTCTCGTTCTGCGGCGCGGGGCATCCCCAGTCCTTCTCCGCGTTCCTTACGCTTCCGTAGCGCTCGACTATCCATGCGCGCCACTGCGGATCGTATTGCCGCCGGTTCGCCGTGTTGCCCCAGTTCGGCTCCCACGCGATGTCCAGGGACATCACGTTGTCGTTCTCCGCGATGCGGTTGCGCTCAAGAATCCGCTTCCATTGCGCCCACTCGAAGGCCAGCGGGGTTCCCGGGCGGATCGAGAGATTGGCCATCATCCCGGCCCGTTCCATCCGCATCAGAAGGTCAACCACGTTCTGATCGTCCGCCGACTGTATGTGGCAGAACACTGCCGCCGCGTTGGCCCCGAGCCGGACCTGCGCGTCAATGTCGCGCTGGATGATCTCCGGGTCGTACGCCCGCGCCCCAACCCAATGCTCGAAATACTCCCCGTCCTCCGTGCCGATGCCGCTGGAGGGCATATAGTTCGAGCCGTAGGGATAGAACGGCTTGCCGTCCCGGACGAACTCGCCGTCCTTCATGCTCACAAACCTTCGCTGCGCCGCCGGTTTGGGTTCCCAGACCGATACCTCATGCTCAAGCATGTCCAGGAACTTGCCGTCCTTCGAGAGTATGACGGTGGAAATCCATTCGCCGGTTCCGGGCTGAATGGGGGGCAGTTCACGCTCAACTGCCCTGCCCGGCACGGCGTCGAACTCCTGGCCGTCGCCTTCTATTGATCCTTTGCGGCGAATGTCAAGCGTGATTTTCGCGCCTTCCAGTTTCTCTTTGCCCAAGGTCAGGCATCTTGCCCCCTGCCGAACCTTCTGGTCGCTGAAATACGTCCAATACTGCGTCCCGCCCTCGTATAGGAACCGTCCGTCAATCATCCGGGACGCCGTGCTTGCGAGAAGGTTGAGGACTGCGTCCGACTTGTAGAACTCCGAGCCGGGGATGCAGAAGCTTGCCCAGACGCCGCCCTTGAACGGCGCGAAATCGTGGACCATCATCGCCGCCGGAACGCCGCACCACCGTCCGTCCGCCGTCCGCGCCTCCAGGATCGGTATGAAGCGCATCCGCCGACCTTTCAGGTAACCCGTCCCGCGCGGGCGCGGCTGGACGGAATACAGGTTTTGCGGCGCGCTCCACCTGTCCTCCCCCACAAGCCGGGTCATCTCCGGGCTGACAACGATCTGGCTTGCCGTCGTCACCGGGAAGAACTTGTAGCTCGGATAAATCATGTCCATCGGATCGAAGCCTTCGCACGGCTCCGGCCTGCTGCCCTCGTAGGGATTCGGCGCGACGCCGAAGTCGTCAACGAAGAACTCCAGCGGGCCGTCCCCCGGATACGCGCCGTGCGTGCGCGCAAGGCCGATGTTCAACCGCTTCGCGTTTCGCGGGTTCAGAACGTCCCCCGCGAAGCCGCGCTTCGCGTTGCTCTCCCAGAAGCGGAAGCTCTCCGGCGGCAGGACGTAGCGCTGCCACTTGTCCGTCAGCGACACCGTCGCGATCCAGCGCGCCCCGTCCGCCTCCTCCCACTCGACCAGCAGGCACTGCGTCCTCGGATTACCCTTCGCCCATAAGCAGGTCAGCGAATCCCCGGCCTCGAACGGCGATTTGTCGAAACTCGTAACGTAAGTCTCCCACCCCGCAAGAGACGGCATCAGGGCGTGGAAGCACTTCCCGCCGTCATGCCCCTCCTTTTCAGCGATGTTCCATTTGCCGGGAGGGACCGGCAGGTCGCCCCCGCGCTCCCATCTCTTGACGTCCCCGTCCTCGAAATCCAGAAACGTCTTCCGCCCGCCGACGGTCTTCAGTTGCTCGTCGTAGCGGCTTGCCGTGATCCATTCGCCCCCGACCATCGAGACGGAGTCCGTCAGCGGCGGACCGCCCAGCAGCATCACTTTCCCCGCCGCCCGCAGATAATTCCTGAACGCCCGGCTCGCGTCCGCCGGGAAGTACTGCGATGACGGCACGATGAGGAGGTCGAAATGCTCAGGCTTCAGAACGTAGACGTTGCCGAGGTCGCCCGCCCCGATCGTTATTACCTTGTAACCCGACGCCTCCAGCTTCCGCGATAGCGCCGCCGTCATCGTCTTGTCCAGTCCCGGCAGCGTGTCCTCGACCAGCGCGATCAGCCCCTTGCCTCGTTCCGCCTTCTTTATCTTTTCCAACATTGCCCCTGACTCCCTCTGCCATTTGACCATCTTGGCGCGCAGGTTCTCAGCCCCGGCCTTGCTCATAACCGGCACGGGATCGGTCAGAAGTATCGGCGTGCGCGGCGTCATCCAGTTCATCCCCGTCCAGACGTGGAAACGCAGTTGCCTGGCCTCTCCGCAAAGGGGAGCCTTGAACTCCTTCGTCCACGTCCCCTTGCCCTTCACGGTCTGCGCGTCGCAGCACGACCTGACGTGCTCGCCGTCCTCCCTCTTCGTCTCGAAATGCAGCGTGTCCTCGTTCCCCTTCAGGTCGTATTCGACTTTGACCTTGAAGGTCTCCCCCTCGACCGTCTCCGCCGGGGTTTCCAGAAACCGGGCATATTGCCCGTCGTTATCCGCCGCCCGCGCCCCTGCGGCGCATGACGCCGCTGCCGCGACGCAGACCGCCGCGGCGCGGAGCATCTCCTTCAGAATCGCCATACGCTTTTCCTCCGTGTCCTTGTCGCGGAATGCGCGGAGCAACCGTTCCCGCCCGGCGCGGGAGAAGCGAACAAAACGATGCGTAAGCCGCCGGCATGAGCTTTTCGTTCGCGCCGCGAGATTTTGGACTGCGGCGGCATGACGCCGCAGTCCGCGCGCCGACATGACGGCGCGCAGATGTCCAAACAAATCAACTGCGCCAAGCACATTTGAGCGGCCCGCAGCATTCTACTTCGGGCTGTAGAGCCACACCGGACGCCACACCCCGCCGATGGTCGTGTCCGCCATGGCGGACACCGCGAGAATGTTCGTCTTGCCCGGCAGTACCTTGCCAGTTACGTCAACCGTGAACGGCGTCGTCCACGCCGAGGGGTCTTCAAGGCCCGTGCGGATGTGGACAAGCTGCCCGTTCAGGAATATCGAGCCTCTCTCATCCAGCGCCCCGACGTAAAGGAGCGTCTTTCGCCCCTGGCACTTCTCCGGAGCCTCGAACTCGCAGCGGCCCCACGCGTTCCCCTTGTGCTTCGGCTCAACCTGGCGGTACCACATGACGTTCGGATCGAGCAGATGCCACTTCGAGTCATCGAATCCCTGCTTCGCCCAGTCGGGCGACGGCTGGCCGCTCTCCTCCTCGAATGAGACCCGCCATTTCTCCTTCGGCATCTTTGCCCAAACGTCGTTCCCCTTCTTGAACCACTTGCTCTCGGGCAGATAATGCCGCATGTCCGCCGTGTAGCGCCTCAGCCATTCGGCAGGCTCACGGGCGATCATGTAATCCTCATTCGTCGCATACATGAGGCCCAGGACGTTCTTGACCTGCGCGACGGCGTCCTCTGCCGCGCCGTAATCCTGATGCTCCTCGACGGTTCCGAGAACGCGGTAGGCCTCAAGATAGTGAAGCCCCATGTCAACCATCTGGACGCGCCGGAGATGGACGCCTTCCGCAAGACCCAGCGCCTCGTTGACTGCCTGGCGCATGGCCTTCATCGCGTCCTCGCGGTAGAGCTTGCCCAGCCCCCCCGCGCCCCAGCCGCTGTGAACGTCCTGCTGCATGAAGCATGATTCCAGAGCGTCGTAGTAGCGCTTCATGGGAACGGCCGCCGCCGGGCCGAAGAAGTCGTTCAGGTAGCTGTTCATCAGCGCGGCGTAATCGCGCCCGACGTCCCACTGCAACTGGGCGTTGATCCAGTAATTCGGCGATTCGGCTGCCCATGAGTCGTGGCATTCCCAACTGAATCCCCGGATGCCCATCTTCTTGAAGATCGGCAGGTCCCGCGCGTGGACGGCGTAAAGCGGTATCGGCAGGTCGTTGTTGCCCGGCGGGGGATCGTAATCGTAAATATTGACGTTCCGGTTCATCGCGCAGTACGTCTCGAGCATCTTCTTCATCGTCTGGCGCGATTCGCACCATGCGTCGCCCACCGAGTGCATGACGCAGAACTGCTGCGCGGTGAAGACCGGCGCAAGGTTCGGGTGAATCTTCTCCCGCTCCGGCGGGGCCGTGTGGCTGACGTAGCAGTAGAACCCCAGCACGGCGTCCGGGTGCTTCGCCGCCACCCTTTCAGCCACCGCGTTCCAGAAAACCATCAGGCGGTCCGTCACCCAGGGCTTCTTTCCCTCCTTGTCGAAAGGGTCGGGTTTGCCGACGTCCAGCGCCGCGCAGTTCGGGCATTCGCAGAAATCGTTGCTGTCGCTCGGGCAGAGGGAATAGGTGTGCTGCCCGTTCGGATCGGCGTCGAAAGTCTCGATGATCTTCTGAACGGCGATCTCGATGACCTTCGGGTTCGACGTGCAGATCTGCGTCGGATCGCGGCGCCCGTCAACCAGCGCGAAGTACTCCGGATGCTCGGCGAAGTACTTCTCCTTCGGCAGGAAGCCGTCGAAGTTGTGCCCGTGCGCCACGCGAGGGAAAGCGCCCTGGCAGTTGCGCCGCGCCCATTCCCCGAATCGTTTGCCGCAGTCCGGCGAATTCGCCCCGTAGGCGTACCATATCGTCCGCATGGCAAAGGACGGCTTGTGCCGGATGCTCACCGGCTGAATGACCAGAACCGGAGACTTCGGAATGTGCTCGCCGATCTCGCCGGGCACAAACCATCGGCATCCGATCTCGTTCAACCACGTGTAGACCGCGTGGCTCGCCCCCGCGCTCTCCCCCCCCAGCAGGTAAAGGCATCCCCCGCTGAGCTTGACGAAAACCTCCTCGTTCTCAAGCGCGGGAACCTGGACCGTCGCCCCCCCCTTCAGCGCTTCCGAGGCCGTTCCGACGAATATGTCGCCCTTCTCCGGGCTTCCGTCGCAGATCGGGATGACCGCTCCGGTCATACAGTAGAGAACCCGTTGAAGGTCCTGGACTGCGACCGCGTGCGCGCCGGGTTTGGCCGTTACGATCCTGGCCCTGGATACGCCGCCCGCCGCCATTTCCATCGGCCCCTCGACCGTCGCGGGGGCGCTCGCGCACCCCGCCGCCGAAAGCAACGCAATGCAGACGACAGACAATGACGCTCGCATCGGAATGCCTCCCGCCGATCCGTCAATCCCCTTGGAGTGCGCGGTCGTCCGCTTTGCGGACGCTCGTCCGCTTTGCGGACGCGCTTGCCTGCGCCTTGTCCTCAGCCGTGACAAGTCAATGTAACCGTTCAATAACGGGCGTGATACTTGTGCGAGTATCTGCAGGTTGCAACGTGCCCCTACATGAACTTTGCGCCTATGATTGACCGGTTACAAATCAACGCGCCGGCGATTCCTTACTCTTCCAGCACCACCGCCTCGATCCCCAGCGCCTCGCAGGCCGCGACCAGTTCGCCCGCCCAGTCGCCGATGGCGGCGTGGATGTGATTGCAGCGGAAAACCTTCGCAAACGTCCGGTAGGGGATGTTGAACCGCGCGAAGGCGTGCGGCCATTCGTAGGTCGTCATCCTTCCAAGCTCCTCTTCCTTCGCGCGCGGAAGCTTGGCGAAGCTGCCCTTTATTATGTGCATCGCGAACTGGCCGGACTTGCGGGTCAGCCGCGCAAACGTCACGTCCTTTGCCGGATCGGCGTAGAACTGCACGGACGCCCCGCCGCCCCGGAAGTAAAACCGCGTCGCGGGCATCAACCTGACCTGCTTCCAGTTCTCCATGTAATCGTCGCTGCGCTTGGACAGCCACGGCGCGTGCTCGCCGCTGTTGACCAGGTCGTAGACGTCCAGGTCCTCGTGATAATGCCTCAAATCGGCGAAGAGAACCGGCGTCCCCGTCAGCAGGTGCAGTATCTGCATCGTCAGCGCCCCGTTGCTGTCGCACTCCGTCGCGCAGATGACCGGCTTCTTGTTCTCATCCTCCCAGTCCGCCGTGTCGTTGAGGATCGCCTCCGGCACGTCGGCCACGCACCCGTCCTCAAGCTCCGTCAGGTCGAGCTGGCCGGTCACACCGCAGAAATCAATGCCTTCCTCCTTGATGAAATCCTTCATCGCCAGGTAGAGCCTTACCTGCCTGGCCAGCGTGCCGTTCAGCCCGGGGGTCAGGGCGTCCCCGTCGTACTCGATCTTGCCGCACGACGCCTCCAGCCAGTCAAGGCCGTCCTGAACGCGCTTTTCGCTGATTTTCTTCGCGGCCTCCCACAGCCAGAGCTGTCCGCGATGATAAACGTGAATCCCGAACTGGCTCATCCACTGGCTCTGGTCAACGTGCCCCGTGTACATGCCCATACTGGGGCCGTCGAACTCGCCGTAGCGCATGCCGAGAAGCTCCGCCGCTGCCTCCGCCCCGGCCAATCTCTTGCCCGGTGCGCTGCGGTCCAGGAACGTCAGCACGTCGGCCTGAACCCGCTTGTCCCCGATGTCGCCCAGGGCGCGCCCGTAAGGCCGCCCGATCTCGTCCATCGCCCCGGCGCTGGCAAAGAAACCGACCCAGCCGGGATAGCCGGGATTGATGTTCCCGATCAGCAGTATCGGCGTCATGGAATCCAGAAGATTGGCCGCCTGCGCCGTCAGGTCCGGGTACGACCAGACGCTGAAATTGAAGAACACAGCGTCGCACTTCTCCACCCGCTTTGTTTCGCTGCGGACAGTGGCGTAATTCCAGACAATCTTCTTGCCCTGGACTACGCTGTGCCCCTCCTTCTCCAGAAACTTCGCTATCCGGTCCTGGAAGCCGAAGCACTCCTTCTCCGTGGCCTCCATCACGCGCTTGCGTCCGTCGGAAAACGTGATTATCCCGATCTTCATCTTCTGTATCCTCCTGATGTTTCGTTGGGGACTCGTCTTGAACAGGCGAAGTCACGCCTCGCGGGCGTAAAGCCTGTGGTCAATCTCCTGGAAAATGGTGTCAAGCCCCTCGACGCCGGACAGGTAGCCCTCGTCCGGCGCGCCGGATTCGATCTGATCCGCGATCACGCGGAACCGGTCAAGGTGCAGGTTCGTGCGCCGCGTGGCGTACGGCCGCGCCCCGCCTACCGTCATTATGAACGCCCAGTCGCTGCTCTGCGCGAGCACAAGCTCGCGGGCCATCTGCTTCAGCGCCCGCAGCTTTACGTCGTCCCGCTCGTCGCGATGTTTCGTCGCCAGCGCGACCATCCGCTCCTCCGCAGCGTGCAGATGGCGGTATATCCAGTCGTTCGTCCCGTTCAGCCACACCTCGTAATATCCCTTGTCCCCCCATGACGACCCGGCCGGCGTCGCCACCTGGTTGACGCGGAAACGCTCGATGTATTCCGCCGGCGTGACGGGCGTCACCTCCCGCTGGTTGTAGTGCAACTTCCTGAACACGTCGGCAAGGAAGTCCGGCCCCTCGAACCACCAGTGCCCGTAAAGCTCCGCGTCATACGGCGATAGCACGACCGGCGTTCGCCCGAGCGACCCGGCCAGCCACTCCGCCTGCCTGCGCCTGTTCGCCACAAAGTCGTCCGCGTGCAGCGATGCCTTCTCGCGCGCCCAGGACGGAACGTAAGGGTGCTTTTCGTGAAGCTCCACCTTCCCGGTCACGCGGTGATACTTTATGCCCAGGTTCCGCCGCACGCCGTCCGCGTGAAGATACGGCTTTATGTAAGCGTAATCCGCGTCGTAACCCAGGTCGCGGTAAAACTCACGGTAAACCGCCTCCCCCGGATATCCCTCCTCGCTGCTCCAGACCTGCTTGGAGGATTCGTAATCCCGCCCGAACGCCGCGATGCCCGACGGGCAGACGATCGGCGCGTGAACGCCGTAGACCGGTTCGGGATCGGCCAGCAGGATCCCGTGCGTGTCAACGATTAAGAACTTGATCCCCGCCCGCGCCAACTGCTCGTCCAGCCCCGGCGCATAGGCGCACTCCGGCAGCCAGAATCCCCGCGGGCGGCGCCCGAAATGCTTCTCGTAATTCCTGCATCCGATCTCGATCTGCGCGCGAACCGCCTCCGGCGTCAGCATAAGCGGCAGGAAGCCGTGCGTCGCCGCGCACGTCATGATCTCAAGACTGCCCGTCCCCTGAAGCTCCCGGAAACCGTTGAGGATGTTGTCCCCCCAGCGGTCATGGAAAAGCTCCCGCGACCGCCCGAGAATGTCCCTGTACATCCTGGCGGCGTCCTCGAACGGGCTGTTCTTCTTCGCCTCGACCTCATGCTTCATCAGGTCAATGCGCTTGTCCAGGTAGCGCAGGTAACGCCCCTGAAGAAGCGGGTCGGCCAGCATTTCGCAGAGCGGCGGCGTCAGCGACATCGTCAGCCGGTATCGCACGCCCTCCCTGACCAGCTCCTCCTGCCTGGCAAGCAGAGGCAGATACGTCTCAGTTATCCCCTCGAAGAGCCAGTCCTCCTCGAGGAATTCGTCGTGCTCGGGATGCCTGACGAACGGCAGGTGCGCGTGCAGGACGATGGCAAGACAGCCTTTTTCAGCGTTCATCGGGCTTTGTATCCGTTCCTTTTTTTCAGAACCCGTCAGGGCTGCTTTTCTTAGTTCTTTGCGCGTTTTCCAAACGAGGTAATTCCGTAGCCGATCGGCAGGGCGCGCCGCATCCGCGCCTGCATCCTGCGGAATTGCGGCGACGGCATGGCGTAGGGGGATTCCGATACCAGCGGGATGGGTCTCCCCGGCTCCGCGGCCAGCGCGTCCACCCATTGCGCGCGCGTCCGGGGAACGCGGTGCCCGCGCGGCGTGCGCATCCGCTTCGCAGCCGCGATGATGTGGAACCCGCCCTCCGCGTCGAAGTAGCCGATCCGGACGTCATAGGTCTCGGCCCCCTTCGCCGGCATGTACCAGTTGCGCGCGGCGGGGTCAATCTCAACGTCGTAACTCTCCCCGCTTCCCGTGATGATCCGCAGCGCCCATCGCGCCGCCTTCGCAGCGAGCTTGTCCAGCCCTTCGATCTCCCAGTAGGCGTAAATCCGCGACGGGTCCCTGGCCAGCGCCGCCAGCCTGTTCCCGCCGTAGGAATCCGGCAGGAGCGGACCATGGTCAATGTACGGCTGCGGCTCGGCAACCAGTTCCGGGCGGGGTTCGCCGATCCTGCGCGCCCCAATCCTGGCTTCCGGGGCCGCCGTCGCGCCCCCCGCGGGCTTCTCAACTTCAACCGGTGGTTTCGCGGCGGGCTTTGCCGCCTTCCTGGGCTTTACGGCTCGAGAAGCCGGGGAAGGCCTTACCGCCTTCCCCCGGGTTGCTTTAACCCTTTGCATCCTCAGCCTTTGCGATTTTGTCCTGTGGGCTTTAGCCTTTTGCGTCTCAGCTTGGGTTGCGACCTTCTTTACTGCTTTTGCAGCTATCTTCCTCGGCGCGGATTTCTTTTCATCCGACGCAATCTTTGCTGCCGGTTTTACTATCGCGACAGCCTTCTTCTTTGCGGCTTTGGCCTTTTCAGGTTTCGCAGCCGCTGCGGGTTTTGCCTTCCCGGACACGGCCTTTTTCGGCGCGCCTCTTGCGGCGGAAGCCCTTTTCGCCGAAGGCTTTACAACTGCCTTGCCCACGTTTTTCTTCTTTGTCTTTACCGTCTTTGCCGCCGCTGGCGCTTTGACGGCTTTCTTCGTCCCGGCTTTTTGGGAAGCCTTCTTTACGGACTTGCTCGATGCCATGTCCGCCTCCTGTTCCGGGGTCTTCTTCCTGCCTGATGGCGGCGGTGATGAAATGTCCATGTCTTTGCCTTCAGATAGAAATGGCCCGCGCCGGTCGGGCCGCTTCAACTTCCTTTGCGGGGCGGCAATCCCCACGGCGCTCAACCGCCCATATCATGACCAAAATCAGATTTTTCATTATCAGCGTCCCCGGAATGACTGTCAACGCTTTTCCGCTTTCCGATTCAATACTCGATGATATGCGCCATGCGCGAATCCCCGCGACAGGTTATAATGCCCCCCGTAAAACCTTAACCCATGGGGAGAAACCGCAATGAGGATGTTCGCCATGATGCTCTCAACCGCCCTCTGCCTGTCCTGCTGCGCCGCCGCGCCAGCCCCCGCTCCCGCCGATATGCCACTACGCGACGTCATCGGCGTCACGCATTCGACGCAGACCTATCACCTTACCGACAAGGACTACCTGAACGAAGGGGCGGACCAGGTCCTCGAATTCGGCTCCCGCGTCATCAAACTCTGGGCCATCTACCCGGAAAGGTGCTATCCCTCAAAGACCGAATGGCCGAAATACACAAGCCTCGTCGGAATCATGCAGACGCCGGACTTCAGCGCCGTTCTGGCCAAGCCGTTCAAAACCTATATCCTCGTCGTCTACTCCCTCGGGCGATTCGAGCATTACTGGCGCGACGGTTGTCCCGCTGAGCTTGCCCAGGACGAGGAGCGCCAGTTCCACGACCTTTCCGCCTGGCTGATGAAGACCTATCGCGGCTCCGGCAAAACCTTCGTCCTCCAGCACTGGGAGGGGGACTGGGCCATCCGCACAAGCTACGATCCGACCACCGACCCCCCGGAGATTGCCTTCAAGGGCATGATAGACTGGCTCAACGCCCGCCAGTCCGGCGTCAACCGCGCCCGCGCCGAAAATCCGGACAGCGACGTCCGCGTCTTCCACGCGGCGGAGGTCAACCTCGTCGCGCAATCCATGCTCCAGGGACGCCCCGGCGTGGTCAACCGCGTCCTGCCGAATACGAAGCTCGATCTCGTATCTTATTCCTCATGGGACACGCTCCGGGACCGCACCCTGTTCCGCAAGGCGCTGGACTTCATCGCTGAGAACATGCCGGACAGCGCGGCCTTCGGCGCGAAGAACGTCTACCTGGGCGAATACGGCCTGCCGGAGAACGAGGTCAAACCCGAAGAGTTTCAGGAAACGATACGCGGAACGACGGAGACGGCCCTAGAGTGGGGCTGCACGTACGTCGTCTACTGGTCGCTCTACTGCAATGAGGCGCGCAAGACCCCCGTGCAGACCACCCAGGACAACCGCGGCGTCTGGCTCATCCGCCCGGACGGCTCACGGAGCTGGGCCTACGGCTACCTCAGGAGCAGGATGGGATACTAGGATACTAGGGACAGTGGGGCTGTTGAAGAAGGGGGGTGGGCAAGGTGACGTTTTTGATCACGTCGCGTTTCATGCCGCCTCGCTCCTGATCGGGATCGAAAACGGGATTTTCGCGATGCCGCCCGCCGATGGACTCTTTCGGGCTGTCGTTGGCCGCAGATGCCCTCCAATCGCCCTGAAAATGACGCGCAAAAGCGCCGCCAGGCGCTTGAGATTCATCGCCACCGCCGTCAGATACGCCTGGATCGCCACGTTGTCCAGACCCCGACGCGCCGCACGCTTCAGCCCGTGACGCGTCTTGGCCTCCGCGTGCGCCCCCTCCGCCCGCCATCGGTGCCGGGCATACAACTCCTTCTCCCTTCCTGTCCACGCGCTGCGCCGACGCCGCGCCCGCAGCAGCGACTCGTAGCCGTGCGTTATCATCACCACCCGGCTCCTGCTGCTGGGCGGCACGCAGCGCTCCCTGAGCGGACATCCAGCGCAGTCAGCAGCGCGCGCCTTGTAGCGCCAGCCCCCATGCGCTTTGTTGCGCCCGCTCCTGACCAGCCGCTTGCCTTGCGGACACGTCACCACCCCGTGCCGCGCGTCATATTTGAACCGCCTCAGCGGCATCCTCGGGTTCTCCTTCCTCCCGCCCTCCCGCTGCGGCGGGATTATCGCCTCCACCTCCAGCGCCTCAAGATCGCTGTAGTTTCCAGATCCGGCATACCCCGTGTCCGCCGTCACCGTCTCCGCCCTCACCCCGGTCGCCTCCTC
>Ga0116153_10000360_pt1 | contig 61161 bp, 52 predicted proteins | sample AD_UKC028_MetaG_FD_89896 | JGI IMG/M metagenome (GOLD analysis project Ga0116153, IMG submission 89896) | Active sludge microbial communities of municipal wastewater-treating anaerobic digesters from USA - AD_UKC028_MetaG | ecosystem: Engineered > Bioreactor > Anaerobic > Digestate | place: USA...
CACTAAGAAGAAGCTCACTCAGTCCAGGCCAAAGCGATTGAAATGAGTAGGTTACGTGCGAAATCGCTATGTCTTTAAAAAGGAACTTCCGATCCAGGCTGCAGAAGCCTTCCCCAACCCCGTCGACGGCTGGACTTACCTTTACAGCGGCGATCAACTCCAAATCGATGAGCCGGCCCTGGACGGTACTTGGACGCACGACAACGGTTCCGATGCCTTCAAGGGAGATCCCATCGGCGGCGTCCTTGATCCGGTGAATAACCCCGATAATGCTCCGGGCGGCGCAATCCTGCTCACAAATGGCGCCACGAAGTATCTGCGCATCCAGGACACCGGCGACCCGCGCGATTATGATGGCAGCGAGACCACGTGGGAAGATCCCTCCAACCGGAAGATCTACTTTGGCCACTACCTCTCGCAGGAACTTCCCGATGAAGACAGTCTCGCCATCCTGGACAATGGCGTTACGTTGACATTTCGGGCGCGCATCCCGACACCAGCAAAAGCGGGCGGTCCGCTCGATCCCCTTCATCGGGACGGTCGCAACACGGCCGGCACTTACCCAAACAACGGCGTGCTTCCGTATCCCGAAGGCGGTGACGGCTACCTCACCAGCGATGGGGCCAAGGGCAACTTCGTCATCCGGCAGATCGGTGATGGCACCCCAGACCATCCCGGCGCCGCGATTGCGCTTTCACTCACCGTCCCCACCGACACCCCGGGCGGCAACCCCGACTCAGGCCGGGCGGGTTTCGCCGGGCTGACCATGAACGAGCGCAATGGCCCTAATGTGAGCGGCGCGGTAGACTTCGGCGAGGGCTCCGGAGAAAACAACTTCGCTCTCGATCCCACAGACTGGCACGAGTTTTGGATCTGCATCCGCAAGACCCGCGACCCCATCAAGGCCGGCGCGACGCACGACGTCTTTGTCTTCCGAGACGGCAACCTGGAGGCGACCTCGCACAAGGTGACGGCGGGCGACGGCTCGGACTTGGACGCCGGATCGTTCATCGCCACAGGCGGTTCGGCCACGCCTCAAAATTACGCAATCGATATTGATTGGTTCGGCTACAAAAAGGCTTTCACCCTCCCCCAGGACGGCAAAGTACCGCCCGATGTCACCGTCACTCCCGTGGGCGGGACCATGTCCTACGCGGCACAAGGCGGGTTGACGATTGATGTCGAGGCGCTCATGCCCGGAAGCTCCATCAAAGCGACGGGATTCCAGATGACGTTGAACGGCGCGGATGTCAGCAACCAGTTGACCCTGACCGGCACGGACAATGACGCCTTCCGGACTGCCAAATACACCGGCCTGACAGCAAACCGGCTCTACACCGCAGTCGTCCGGGTCACCGATTCCTCAGGGCTCACCACGGAGGTCGTGTCCGAATTCGACACCTTTATCACGACTAGCGGGATGACGATCGAGTCGGAAGACTATAACTTTGACGCCGGGTCCTTCCAGGACGTCTCGGGACCCGGGGGTTATATGAGTCTCATGGGAACGCCCGACGTGGATTTTTTAGATTCCACCATGGAAACTTTCAATGAGGCCTACCGGACCGCCGACGCGGTGGACATGGACGACGGTACCGACGTGACCCGGCAGGTGTTCACCGAAGCCGGAGTGCCGGATTATCAAGTGAATGGAATAACCCCAGGCGAATGGCTGAACTATACCCGCACGTTCCCCAACAAAGTTTATACACCTTACCTGCGGGCCGGCGCGGGCGCCGACCGCCAACTGCGGTTGGACCGCGTGACGGGTGACAAGTCCCAGCCAAATCAAACCACAAAGCCGGTCGGCCTTTTCCTGGCCGCCCAAACACGGACCGTAAACACCTACCAATACTTGCCGCTCGTCGATGCCTTTGGCACCGCGCGCTCGCTGCGGCTCTCTGGGCAGACAACCCTGCGGTTGACCGCAGTCGACGTTCAGGACGACGTCAACCATAACTACTTGCTCTTCCTGGATGCCGGAGCTGAGGCCTCGGTGCTCCCTTGGGCATCCTCAGTGGCGCCGGCACCGAACGCGCAAGACGTGGCAGCCAACGCTGTGATTGCCGTGTCGCTGGCGGATGGCGACAGCCCGGTCAAGCTCGAGAGCATCCAGATGTTATTCGACGGCAACGACGTGACCGCCGATCTCAACCGGCAGGACACCGCCGCAGGCGCGGACGTGAGCTTTAATCCCGGCGGCATGGCCTCGGGCACAACCCATACGGTGCAACTGACCTACGGCGACACCACCGGCGGCACCGAAAGCCGGACTTGGTCTTTCAAGATCGCCGGCACGCTCTCGACCGGGATCAAGATCGCCTGGGTGAGCTTCCATCCTGCCGACAACACACCCTCCACCGACGCCGCTGCAGCCGGCTTTACCGAGGCGCCGGACGTGGGCTACACCCGGTTGCTCGCCGAGCAAGGGCATGCGGTCACACGCATCGTTACTTCGGGCACTCCGGATACTGCCCTGCTCAATACGCTCCACCTGGTCGTCATCAGCCGATCGGTGCCAAGCGGCGATTATCAAGACCCGGCCGAGACGCTGGCCTGGAACGGAATTACGGCGCCCACCATGATCCTGGGCGGTTACATCCTCCGCGGAAGCCGGCTGGGCTTCACAACGGGGGATACTATCCCGGATACGGCTGGCAGCGTTAGCTTGAAAGCGGTTAATCCTGAGCACCCAATCTTTGCCGGCGTGACGCTGGATAGGGCCGGCGTGATGGTGAATCCGTACGCGAACCTTGTGTCTTACAACGGAACCGCGCAGCGCGGCATTTCGGTAAACACCGATCCACTGGCCGACGGTGGAGTCATCATCGCCACCATCGCCACGGCAGGTGATCCGGCGGCCAACGGCATGGCAATCGCCGAATGGCCGAAGGGCGCTGTCATGCACAACCGGGGCGATACCCTCGGCGGGCGACGCCTGGTGTTTCTCAGTGGCAGCCGGGAGCAAACTTCCGGGTTGACTTCACAGGGCGCAGGGATCTACGACCTCGCCGACGATGGCGCCAAGCTGTTCCTCAATGCCGTGAATTATATGACAAAGGCGCCAGCCGTTCAACCCAAGCTGGCCATCAGCCGCGACCAAATGAATGTCATCGTCTCATGGGAGCCTGCCGGCGGCACTCTCGAGTCCTCGCAGGATCTCACAACCTGGACGCCCGTCCCAGGTGCCGCCAGCCCGGCGACCCTGCCGATCGGGAACACAAGTGTCTTCTACCGCGTGAAGCAGTAGTTTGCCGCACTTCAATCCATCGGCGGGACGAGTTCCACAAGTTCCCAGACTTCCCACCGGGGTTGGGAATCGCAGAGCTCATCCCGCCAAAAACCTCGATGAGCTTCGCCTTGGATTGGATGCTGTCGCGGTGCGAGCAAAACCGGAGAGCCTTGGATTGGATGCTTGCGATTATCCGAAACCTTGGTAGAACGTAGGGCATGCTTGGTGGCAGTCTGGCAAACGGATACGGTGTGACTCAGACCAGACTGTTGCCACAACTGTCATAATGCCGCGATTTGAACCTAATTCAAATCGTAAGTCATTGTGAATCAACGATTGCCGGTGTGGCGAAATGGCAGACGCAACGGACTTAAAATCCGTTGGAGGTAAAACTCCGTGTCGGTTCGAGTCCGACCACCGGCACCATTTGGAAGTGGCGCAATATGAGTGAGTTATGAGGACAGGGGTGTGCAAGTGTGCCTAAAACTGTGCCTAACGTGACTACACCGTCATTACTCCGCCAGAATTCGCCACTACTCGCCCACTACTCATTAACGCTGATCCCCGGACGTCGGCCATCTTGTGCTCATGACACAAATCATGAACCAACGATACCGAATCTACCGGCGTCAGGCAGGGGTTTTCTACCTGTTTGACCGCGACACCGGGAAACGCGAAAGCCTCGACACCAAGGATGTCCGGGAAGCAACCCGGCTCTTGCACGCCAAAAACGAGGCCTTGGCGAATCCACAAATCAACCGGCAAATTGCCCGCGCTTATCTGGCAGTCAGTGATCCTTTGATCAACCAGCGCACCTGGCAGACCGTCATCGAGGAGATCATCAAGCTCAAGAAGACTGAGAACCAGCAACGATGGATTCGCGCTTCCCACGATAAAGCCTTTGACCTCATCCGAAATGTGGTGGTCATGGAAACGCGCCCCGAGCACTTTCTCCGGGTATTGGAGACTGGCACGGTTTCAACCAACGTCTTTTTGCGACGATTACACAACTTCGCCCTGGATATGACCTGGCTGCCGTGGCCAGTCATTCCCAAGAAACAATGGCCGCCGGTCAGATTCCAGGTGAAACGGGCCATCACTGCCGAGGAACACGGCCTGATTCTGGCCTACGAACGGAATCCGGAAACGAATGCCTTTTACCAACTTTGCTGGCATTTGGGCGGCTCTCAGAGCGATATTGCCAACCTAAAAGCCGAGGACATTGACTGGGAGCATCAATCCATCAGCTACCATCGCCGGAAAACCAATCAGGTCGCCATCCTCAATTTCGGCGACCAGGTTAGCGACTTGCTGCGCTCACTGCCAAAAGAAGGATTGCTGTTTCCCCGGATGGCGCGGACACATGAAAAACACCGCGCCCAGGATTTTCGACGCCGATGCGACAGCCTTGGAATTAAGGGGGTGACGTTGCATTCCTACCGTTACGCGTGGGCCGAACGCGCAAAATCGGCTGGTTATCCCGAGCGATTCGCCATGGCGGCGCTGGGCCATAACAGCCAGGCGGTCCACCGGGCGTATGCCAAGAACGCTCAAATGGTCCTCCCCTCCCTGGAGTCCTTTGAGAAAACTGGACGCAGGAAGAAGCTCCAGGTCATCCAGTCCCCCTCGACGCCCAACTCGGAACCGGCTGTGGCGGTCCTGGCCTAATCGAATCAGGCCTTTAGCATGATGAATCGGAATAAAACGGTGTTTTTTGACGGGGCATCGCGCTTTGGGGTAAACTGGACAAGAGAGAGGTGAACGGTGTCCATGCCGCCGGAATTCTGCTTGCGCATAGGGGAGTTGTTGGATGGCCGCGCGATGCAATGCCAAAAGAAATGAACTACAGCTTGAGTTGTTTGGACTGAGTTTACCGACTTATGAAACCATTGACACAATACGGCCGACTGGCCGAGAACCACTGGCGGGAGTTCCTCCCGAGAATGGTTGCCGAATTGGAAGCGAAGGGATTGCTTTCCCAGATGTTGCGGGAGGCAGAGGTGAAAACGGCTCTGGAACTGGACACCCTGCGACGCCAATTTGTCCAGCAGGGATTGACGCCCCCACAAGCCCACGATCAGGCCTGGGAGATGGTCCGGGAACGATACATCTTGCTGCCCCCCGAGGCATAGCGGAAATCTCCCAGGAAGACAATCCCCCACTTGTCGCAAAGGCAATTGCCGCCCCAGAGCCAGTAAGGCTTCGCAATCAAAGCAATTATCGCATCACCGACGCCGACGAAATCGGCGTCGGTTCGCTTAAGCGGAAATGCCATGATAATCTTGCCGCCATCGAACTGCTCAAGCAGTTGGAAACTGAATCCCGCCCGGCGACCCAGGATGAAAAACGCAAGCTGGTCCGCTTTGTTGGTTGGGGTGGCTTGCCGCAGGTTTTCGATGCCTGGAACGATGAATGGCAGCCAGAGCGGGAAAGATTGGAAGCAATTCTGTCCCCCGCTGAACTCGAATCAGCCCGTGCCACCACCCTCAACGCTCATTATACCGCTCCCGTCGTTATTAAGGCCATGTACGCGGCTTTGCAGCGTTTTGGATTCGAGCAAGGCCGAGTGCTGGAGCCTGCCTGTGGCCTGGGTCATTTCATTGGCCTTATGCCTGATGAAATGCATGGGCGATCACACGTAACCGGTGCTGAAATCGATTCGGTCACGGCCCGGCTGACCAAATTCCTTTATCCTGACGCCGATATTCGGCACCAACCGTTCGAGGAAACCAAGCTTGCCGATGGCTTCTATGATGTGGCGATATCGAACATCCCCTTTGGTGACTATCGCCCCTTCGATCCGCGATTCAAAGCCTGGAAATTCGCCATTCACGATTACTTCTTTGCCGCGACACTGGAAAAAATCCGCCCGGGCGGGTTGATTCTGTTTGTCACCTCGAAGGGCACCTTGGATAAGCAGGATGGCGCATTGCGGGAATATGTCTCCCAACAGGCTGATTTGCTTGGCGCAATCCGACTTCCCAATGACGCATTCAAAAAGAACGCGAACACGGAAGTCACGACGGACATTGTGATGCTGCGAAAGCGCCGCCCCGGCGAGCTTCCCAATGGGGAAGCATGGAAGGAACTGGCCACGATCACCAACTCGGTCGGCGAAGCCATTACGATCAACGAATATTTTGCCGCCCATCCAGAAATGATGCTGGGAGAGATGCGCCTGGCGGGACGCATGTATCAACGCGGTGAACCGACTCTGGTTGGCAATGGCCGTGATCTGGGTGAACAACTGGCCGAAGCGATTGCCTTGTTGCCTCGCGATGTCTTCCAACCACAAAAGCAGGCTGTCATCCTGCCCACTCTCGATCAGACCTACCCGGCACCAGAGCATACAAAGCCCAATGCTTACGCCGTGTTGAATGATCGGATTGGTATTTGCGAAAATGGCCAGGTCCGATTCCTCGAAGGACTCTCGGCGAATCGGACCCAGCGCATCCAGAGTCTAATCCGGGTCAGGGACGCGGTCCGCCGCTGTCTTCGTTCGCAAATGGAGGCGACCGAGGAAGCAGAGGTCGAAACTGCTCGCCACCAGCTTAACCAGGATTACGACCGCTTTGTCGCCAAATTCGGCCCGATTTCAGATAGGGCTAACACGATGGCTTTCCGGGGCGATCCTGATTTGCCGCTTTTGTTATCCCTGGAACACTACGACGAAGAAACCAAGCAGGCCAAGAAGGCCAACATTTTTCATGAGCGAACCATTCAACGGCAATGCCTCTTGCCCAAAATCAAGAATGCCAAGGACGCCCTCCTGGTTACTCTTGGACAAAAAGGCGGTGTGGATCTCGATCATCTGGGTTCATTGCTTCATCAGCGTCCAGCGGAATTCCTTCCCGATCTCAAGGGAGCCATTTTTCTAAATCCACAAACGAATCGCTGGGAAACCGAGGATGAATACCTGTCGGGCAACGTCAGAGCCAAATTATTGGCGGCTGACGCGGCTGCCTTGGTTGACGAGCAATACAAGGCGAACGTCCAAGCCCTGAAACAAGTTCAGCCGACCGACTTGGCGGCATCGGAAATTGACGCACGGCTAGGCAGCACATGGGTCGATCCCGAAGATATTCGCCGCTTTGCCCAGGACCTTCTTGGTGATGACGGCATTGGCATCAACCATGCCCCCCAGCTTGGATTATGGACCGTGAAGGGGAATTGGAGTGTGAGAATATCGGTGGCCAACACCACTGAGTGGGGAACCGACCGGCGTAGCGCCCTGGATTTGCTAGAAGACGCCTTGAATCTCCGAACCCCCACTGTTTATGACCACGACAGCCTCAATGATCGCGACGTTGTCAATGGTCCGGCCACTGAAGTCGCTCGCGACAAGCAGGAGAAGATCAAGGAGCGATTCAAGAGCTGGATTTGGGAAAGCGATGAACGCCGGGAACGCCTGGCGCGCAAATACAACGACGAATTCAACAACGTCAGGCTTCGCACCTTCAACGGGGATCATCTGACCCTGCCGGGAGTGAGTCCAACGATTGCGTTACGCTCACATCAAAAGGCCGCAGTATGGCGGATTCTGCAAACCCCAAACTGTTTGCTTGCTCATGTCGTTGGAGCCGGAAAAACGTACACTATGGTGGCAGCGGCAATGGAATTGAAACGGCTTGGGATGGCTCGGAAGCCCCTTTTTATCGTCCCCAATCACATGCTTTGCCAATTCGCCTCCGAACTGCTGACGCTCTATCCTGGAGCGAATATCCTGGTGCCCACGAAGGATGATTTTGAAAAGGGGAAACGGCAAACGTTGATGAGTCGCATTGCGACTGGCAATTGGGACGCGGTAATCGTTACTCACGCTGGTTTCGAAAAGATACCGGTCGCCCGATCCACTCAGGAAGAATACATCAAAGGGGAGTTGCGAGAATTGGCGCTCGCCATCGAACAGCAACGGAAACAGCACGATGCCCGGATTGTGAAAATCCTGGAACGGGCTAAAAAACGATTGGAAGGAAAGCTCAAGGAACTACTGGCCGAGGACAAAAAGGACAACGCCGTGACCTTTGAGGAATTGGGCGTGGATCGCTTGATCGTCGATGAAGCCCACTGTTTCAAGAATCTGTTTTACGTCTCCAAAATGACGCGGATTGCTGGTTTACCGCAAACCGCCTCGCAACGGGCATTTGACATGTTCTTGAAGGTGCTCCACGTCCAAAGGATTAATGGGGGTGCGGGCGTGGTGTTTGCAACTGGAACCCCGGTTGCCAACAGTGTGGCCGAGATGTTCACCATGCAGCGATATCTGCAAATGACCGCACTGAAGGCGCTACAAGTGGATCATTTTGATTCATGGGCAGCGACCTTTGGGGAACCGGTAACGGCGATGGAACTTTCCCCGGATGGCGCGGGGTATCGGTTGAATACTCGTTTTGCCCGTTTCATAAACGTGCCGGAATTGATGCAGCAATTCCGCCAAGTGGCGGACATTCAAACCGCCGAAATGCTGAAACTGCCTGTGCCCCGCCTAAAGCACGGCAAACCCACGGTCGTCAGCTCCCCCTGTTCACCCGAACTAAAAGAAATCGTGAAATCTTTGGTTGAACGGGCCGAAGCCTTGCGCACCGGACAAATTGATCCTCGTGACGACAACATGCTGCTCGTCACCACGGATGGACGGAAGGCGGCGCTTGACTTGCGCTTATACGATCCGGCCCTGCCAGATCATCCGCAAAGCAAGGTCAACCAAGCCGTGGCCACAGTGGAACGTATCTGGCGCGAAGGCGCGGCGGCCAAATCCACCCAACTCATTTTCTGTGATCTATCCACGCCAACGGACGGGAAAGGTTTTTCCGTTTATGAAAATATGCGCGACAAGCTGATGGCTCTTGGCATTCCGCAAGGGGAAATCGCCTTTGTTCAGGACTATGATTCTGATGCCGCCAAACTGTCTCTGTTCCGGGATGTCCGATCTGGCAAGGTGCGTGTCTTGTTTGGAAGCACGCAAAAGATGGGCACAGGTGTCAACGTGCAGGAACGTTTGATTGCCCTTCACCACTTGGACGCACCATGGCGTCCCGCCGATGTCGAGCAAAGGGAGGGACGTATCTTACGGCAAGGAAACACTCACGCGGAGGTCCAGGTTTTTCGGTATGTAACTGAAGAGTCTTTCGATGCCTATATGTGGCAAACCCTCGAAACCAAGGCCCGGTTTATCGCCCAGGTAATGACCGGCGAAAGCGACTTGCGCCGGATCGAGGACATTGACGGCGCAGCACTCACCTATGCCGAGGTTAAGGCTATCGCATCGGGGAATCCCCTGGTGATTGAGAAAGCCAGCATTGACGCCGAAGTGGCCCGTTTGACGCGATTACGAACCCAATATGGCAAGACCCAGTTCCAATTGCGCTCTCAAATCCGGCACATGGACGAAGAAATACCCCAATTGGAAAAACGATTGACCAGTGTCCAAGACGACCTGTCTGCCCGAGATGACACCCACGGGGACTTCTTTTCCATTACGCTTGATGGCCAGGAAATCCGAAAACGGGACATTGCCGGGGAATTATTGCTTCGCTATGCCGACCGGATTCGTGGCACTGGGGTGGAACGGCCCATCGGTCATTTTGCGGGATTCCAGCTTTTGGTGTCGGATAATCTGGTTGGCGGACCTGAATTTGTGCTCAAAAGATCAGCAACCCACCAAGCCAAAGTCGGCACTACTGCGCTTGGAACGGTCCGCTCGGTGGAATACGCCATCCAAAATCTGGATGAGGTTGCCATGGCTATCAGCCAGCGCATCGCTGAAACGCGCCAACGCCTCGCCGATACCATTTCACAGACCGAACAGCCGTATGAATACGAGGAGCGGTTGGCCTACCTTTCCCAACGGCAACAGGAGATTGCCGATGCTCTCGATCTGACAAAGAACCAAGCCCCCAGCCAGTTGGATATCGGTCCCTCAAGTGAAACACTGGCCGATGATTAACGCCCCCCTCAATTGCCCATAATTCAATCGCAGATTGTTTGTTCGGTTTTCACCCCGTTATTCGACTGACGTGTTGAAGGGCGTGGTGGTAGTCGGGGCGAACGTTCACCCCCCACCACCCTTGAATGAGAGAACGACACTATGACCAACAGAACCAAAGAAAAACCGATCCACGAGATACGCATTGGCGGTATTAAGGCGGCAGTCTGGAAAAACGAATATCATCGCGGTATTGTCCGTTACAATGTCACCTTCAGCCGGATTTACCGCGAAGAAAACGAATGGAGAACCACCAGCTCGTTCGGACGCGATGACTTACTTGTTGTGGCCAAGGTGGCTGACCGGGCACATTCCTGGATTTGCGCCCAATTGCAGCCCGAACACAATGGAGGTTCCACCGGTCCCGATGATCGAGTGCCTGCAGTGGTTAATCAGTCTCCTCGCTCGATTCCCCCGTTACCCAAGTTAGAGGGCTAATCACGCAACAGGCATAGTTCTTGCACAATGACAGTCCGCCGGACGGCCATCCGTCTGGCGGTCATCTTTTTTAAGTATGGCGGATGTGGTATAACAGTGTTTGAAGGCCATTTGATTTTGGCCGGGCTGAATTTGTTGTGAGGTGGTCATGTCATCGTTCTTTCTTAGCTACAATCTTCCCATGGGAAAGGTCGTTTTAACGCCGAGGGCGCAGGAAAAACTCACCAGAGAAGAGGTCACCATGGGACTGCTGAGTCATCTTCGGGGAGATGACGGCGAATTGGACGAGTTTGCCAATCGAAACCCGGAGCGGTTTGCACTGGACGGGTGCCGTCGACTGTCGGTCTTCCGGACTGCCAATGGCTCTCGTTTTTGGATCATCACCGAGCCCGATAATTCTTTGACAACGGTATTGCTGCCTGAGGACTTCATGATGCCCGAATAAATTCCGAATTATTCCCGGAGCTTGGATGCATTTCGCAGTCGCCCCCTTGGTTTTCGCCATAAAACATGGTATTAAGGAATGAGGGGTTGCGAAACCCGAACTGTGTCTGAAGGAGGACAAATGGATTCACGAAACGGGATTCCGGTAGTTGAGCCGATGATGAAAACCAAAACCAAACCGATTCATGAGGTTCGGCTTGGAGTCATCAAGGCCGCCGTTTGGAGGAATGAAACCGAAACGGGCGTTCGCTATGGCGTTACTTTCTGCCGTCTCTATAAGGACGGCGAGCAGTGGAAAACAACGGATCGTTTTGGTCGTGATGATCTGCTGCTTCTGGCGAAAGTGGCCGATCAAGCCCATTCATGGGTTTGCACGCAAACCCAGGCTGAGGAGCGAGCGCCAAACGGAATCCCATCGAAATCCACCGAGGAGCGTTAGGTTATCCCGCAGGTTGCAGGCTTCGCGGACTGTGCCTGTCCCAAAACAGTCCCATTTTGCCCACCCCTATTCCAAAACGGTGTTTTTCTGTGATACAATGGACTCATCCCCTGGAGGCCCATGGAACACCTTGAACACGCCAACAACATCGAACTCTTGTCCACCTTGGCTGGCAAACCGGTTGCCGAAGCCCTGCTGCACCAATATGGGGGATTGACCAGCCTGGCTCAGGCCTCGTTTGACGAACTGCAACTGGTTAAAGGCATTGGAAAATCCAAGGCGGCTGCCATCAAATCGGCTTTTCTGCTGGCCCAGCGATTGACCCGTGAATCATACCCGGATGCTGCGTTGCTGGACACCCCGGAACGGGTGGCAGATTTCTTGCGTGAGCAAAACCGTGTTTACTGCGTCGAGAATTTCCAGGTTGTTTTCCTCAATACCCGCCGCCGCCTTATTGGCGTCGAGAACATCTCCCAGGGAACCCAGGATACAATTTTGGTTCACCCCCGCGAAGTCTTTTCCGCTGCCATTTCCAGGCGGGCATCGGCCATCATTCTGGTGCATAACCATCCCAGCGGCGATCCGTCCCCCAGCGAGGCGGACATCAAGGTCACGCGCGACCTTATTCGGGCCGGTCAATTGCTTAAAATCGAGGTGCTGGACCACGTCATTCTTGGGAAACGAACCGATGAAAGGCCCCGGGATTTTGTCTCGTTAAGGGAATTAGGTTTCTTCTATTCTTAAGCTTTGGCTGTTTTCTGCCGGTTCCAGTTTATTGCTGTTCTCGTCATCAAACACCCGCACTGGACTGCGACGCAGCCGGAGTACGTTCCAGGGCACCAATTCCAAACCGGCCAACCGCCGCCTACGATTGATTGCCCGCAGAATAATGCGCAATTGGTCCCTGACAGGTGCGTAGGGCTCATAGGGGATCTCCCGCAATTTCATGTAAAGTTCTTCCACGGTTTGGTGGACCGCTATTTTCTCGAAATTGGCCTTGATCTCGCCGAAAACCGCCCGGTCGATCCGCACTGACGAATGGTATTTCCCCTGGCCCTTCGCCTGCCGACATCCGATTGAATAGCCCCCAAAATGGATTGGGTGGCGCCGGATGTCGCGGATCTGCCCGGCTTCACCGGCATAGAACGAATGTTCACCCCTGGTGGCAATCAGCACAAAGAATCTGCCATAGCGGAGGTAATGCACGTTGGCCAAGCCGACGCGCTTTCTTCGGCAGCGCGTCCATTTGGACTGGTCGATGCCGTATTGCTCGACCATCTTCCCGTCGATCCTCGCCGGGTCCTTATGGTCCGGGATTGCGCCCGTGACATAGAAATAATACCCGTTGGCCACGTATGACACGGCCAACTGCTGGACGAATCCGGCCACCGACGTGGCCACGCACCGGTAGGTCATGGCAAGGTCTCCATTCCCTGTTATGGGATAAAAGGTTGGGAGGTTGCATGTGTGGGCGCAATCTCCCGGAAAGCCCGGAACCTTAGACAGCCAGCCTGGCTGTAAAAACCGCGTTCAACCTTGACCTTCTCAAAAACCTTGAGTTCGCGCTCCGCGCAGGTTTCTCGGCGGTCGCAGTTTCCCGCGAACGCTGTATTCCTGCATTGCAGTTGCGCAATTCATAGCGGTTGCGCGTATAAGAACCTTTGTGCTTACCCGGTCATCGTCAATTACTCCTTTCGTTTTGATGCCTTCAAACGATCCGCATGTCCCCAGGCAAGTCTCGTTTGAACGTGTTTCTTTTTACTTGAAATGGGGGGCGTGGAGCATGGCTCCACACCCACCCATGACTTCATTGAGACGGTAGATTCCGTCACCTCTTTCGTGCGTGTTTTGTGCCCGGCACCACCCGTTAGCACACACCCGCCCCTTCAACTGCCTTGCTGAAGTTGCGGCGGCTCGCGCCGATTCTACTTGAGGCACTCTCATCAAAGTGCGGCTTTTAAATCACCGGCTGACCAGCCGGCACCGGATACCACTCCGGCAGCCACACTTCTTGCACGGTTAATCTGACTCTTCGCTACAGCAGTCACGTCGGTAGAACATGTTCATGTTCGAACCTGCCAGGTATGTCCAAAGCTCCCGCCTTGGCATAGTCTCCAGTCCCGGTTTTTCGGGGCTGATTTCAGGGGCTAGAATACAGAAGCTGCTCCCTTATCCATCCTGGTCAGGTCTTTCCCGATTCGGCTACATCTCTGCTGCGGCTAACTGGCAAGGGCTTGATGCCCCTCTCATCGTTGAGCTTTTCACGGTCTGCTTTTTCGGCAGAACCCCGGAGCTTGTCAGTCTCCGGCTAGTCGGTATTGCTACCGCCAGGCTCCCGACGCCAGCGCACGTTACACGAACCTGTCGAGCTTTTCACCCGAACGGCCATTGTGGCTTTGGTCCGCGTCCCGTGGGGGGATTTGAGGCAATTTACCTCGCACCCTCTTTAAGCCGGACGGCTTTGCCGGATTTCACGACAAAGCATTTCCCGTTCGCCCGTATTCGCGAGCCATTACTCGCGGTTATGAGATAGAATTTGGAGATTACTCTTGGTTGGTAGCCAAGGATTACTTCCAAAAGCCTCTCTCGAACGTGGCGAGCCACTCTCATGGCACCACGCTCTACGGAACACGAACGCGACGGTTGGTAAGACCGCCCCCTTAGCCGGATGGTGAGTCCGGTTTGCCAGGTGTTCGTGACCGTCTCAATGACGCCAAAGAATGCGTTGGCACTGCAATGACGTGGTTGGGAAGCCAAAACCTCCCATCTATGGTTGTATCACGTTTGGATAGTTCAAACAATGGTTGAGCCAGGCTGGTCAACCGGCATGGCCGTGTTGGCGGAGCCAATCGGACAGGGCCTCGGTTACCATGTCTTGTTGACTGAACGGTCGTTCCCGTCGCACCTTGCGTTCGGCGGAGACCCGTATCAGTCGGGCGGAAAGATCGGCAGGCAAACGGAACGTCATGGATACGGTCCCCTGAACCGATCCCAGAAGATCACCCGGCGGTGCTATGGGCGAGACGTTGGGCTGGACAGCCGATGTGCTCGTGCTTGCTGGTGTTTTGACTTCAGCCACTGCCGAAGGCGCAGGCTGCGGCTCGGGAGTGCTGTTCGCGCTATTTGGCGGCATTGCCGTGCCGGTCACAAAAGCCACCGCTTCATCATTCAACTTACCCGTTCGCAACGCTTCGCTCATCGATCGACGATTCTTGTCCCAATAGTCCATACCACAACTCCTTGATTTCATTAGCGGCGACCTCCCCTCGTGGTCCCAAATTCCACACGACTTTCCCTTGTCCGGCAGCGTCGGCAAACGCCTGGCGCAATCGCAAGCCAGATGTGAAGGGAATGTCCAATGATTTCGCCGTTTCCAGCAATTCTCGGCTCAGACGATACTGAACTTGAAGTTTATTTGGCACCAAGACCGCCTGCGGTGGACCCTGGCGAATTTTCTGAGCTTGCTTCACCACCCGGATGGCCTCATTTGCCGCCCGCAAATCCAACACGGACGGACCACAGGGAAGCAATGCCAAGTCGGTCACCAAAAGGATGGCGCGGGTGACTTCCGAAAGCCCTGCCGGACCATCAATGACCAAGTGTTGGAATTGCCCTTGGAGTTCCGGCACTCGTTCGAGGATGTCGTCGGGAGTATGAAGGCGGAACATGGGCGTCTGGGGTGACGATTCATGCAGCCAGCCCGAAGATGATCCCTGGGCATCGGCATCGACCAAGGCCACCCGTGTTCCTTGGTCTTGCCACCAGACTGTCAAATGCACTGCCAGTGTCGATTTACCGACACCTCCTTTGGAATTGGTTAACGCGATGATCATGTTTTCCTCCATTCTGCCCCATGCTTGCTTGCTACCATGCCTGTCTGCTTTCACGCAAGCGGGCTTGTTTGCATGCTGGCTGGTCTGCTGGCTTGCTTGTTTGCATGCAAGCTTTTGGGAGGCAGAAATACTTGGCGTCTGGAATTATGACCTGTCCATGATTGGCCGATTAAAAGAACGCCAAGACGAATTGCGGCCGCTATTCAGGGCTGGACAGGTATAGATTCAAACAAGGCGTGATTCGGCCTCTGGAACCGAAACGGTATTCTTCAATGGCACGGGTAAATCGGTTTGCCCGGACAAAGATCAAGCACTACGTGGAGCGGGGCTACCCAACAATACGTCATTCGTGATATACCGGGATCTGAGGCGGGCGGCACTGGGAATTGGGACCGTTTTTACCGGGAACTGGAGCAGACACTACCGGGAAACGAGGCCGGATATGCCGGGAATTGAGACATGAATATGTCTGCAATCCCTGGAATTCCCAAGAGAATATGGACCGTAACATTGAACTGTGTTTCCAATCATAAAACCAGGACAACACGGTCCTCAGACTTTGCTGTTGATTATGGAGGTGAATCGTGGAATGGCCGGAGCGCATCGAAGTTGAATCGATGCCTATGAAAACAATCGACGGACGCGACGAGCTTAACCTGGCGGAATTCCCGTTATGCGCATTGGCGCATCGGCGTAAACCCAACCAACGCACCCTGCATTTTGAGGACCGGATTTGGGATGAACTTCGCCGGGAAATGATCACCCGCCAATTGACCATCACCGGTTCGGATGCCTTTGGATTACCCACCGCCCTGGATGACGAGGTTTTGCTAGGCTTGGTCCAGCTTACCAAGCAGCATGGATTCTCGGACCGCAAGGTGCCGTTCTCACGTTACCAATTACTCAAGTTATTGGGGTGGCGTGACGATACGAAATCCTATGAGCGACTGGAGGCATCCCTCAATCGTTGGACCGGGGTCACCCTCTATTATCGTAACGCTTGGTGGAATAAATCGCGGCAAAGCTGGGTGGATGAGAAATTCCATGTTCTCGACAATGTCTGGCTTTGCCACCGGTCAGACCTGAAAACCGATTTTGGAGAAGGAACGTTCATTTCGGCATTCGTCTGGAACGATGTCATTTTCCGGAGTTTCCAGGCCGGGAACCTGAAATCTCTCGATTTCGATTTTGTCAAGGACTTGGACAGCGCCATCGCCAAAAGGCTTTACCGCCTTTTGGACAAGCGCTTTTTCCATCGGACCCGGTGGGAATTTGGGCTGAAGGATTTCGCATATGAACACATCGGTCTGTCTCGCGGTTACGATGCGTCGAGCCTGAAACGAAAGTTGCGTCCCGGAATTGCTGAATTGGAAATGAAAGGATTCCTTCAGCCAATGGCGGAAAACCAACGATTTCGGAAATTATGCGCCACCGAATGGCGCGTCATTTTTACCAAAGCCATGCCAAAACTGGTTACGTCCGACCTTGCTTCGCCGCCATCCTCGAATGACAATCTCGTTACCGCATTAATTCAACGAGGAGTGACCCGCCGATCCGCTCAACATGCGGTTCAGGAATTTCCCGCCGACCAGATCGAGCAACAAATAGAGGTCTTCGATTGGCTTATCTCACGAAAGGATGTCAAGGTTTCCCGCAATCCGCCCGGCTGGCTCATGAGCGCCATTACTGATAATTACTCACCACCCAAGGATTTCGTTAGCCGTGTGGAACAAGCCCGGCGGGACGAATGTGCAGCCGAAACCAAGCGACAGGGGGAAGAACGAGAGAAACAGCGCGAGGCGATGGAACGGCACAGGGAAGAGAAAAGGGAGCAGAGGATCATGGATTTTCTGCAATCGCTTGGCGACGATGAAAGAATGCAATTGGAAAAGGATGCCTTGGTTCAGGCTCCAAAACTCCAGCGGTCATTGATCCAGCGTGGCGGCAGCCTGGGGGCCGCCGCTCGGAAAGCAGTCATCGATGCCTATGTATTGGCACGCCTTCTGGCCCGTCAATGATTTAATGGCTGTGGCCATGTCCCTTGAACGGCTTTTGAATTTTTTGACCCTGACCTGATTTCTTCTTTTGCACAGTTTTTTTCTGAGCGTGCAGTTGCTTTTGCTGAGTTTGATCTTTTGTCATTTCCATTTTTGGACTGTGACAAGCTCGATGTTCTTGCTCCCATTGTTCCTGGACTACCGCACGCACTGCCGCTAGTTCCTTTGTGGTTGCGGGATGCAGCTTTGCCCATCCGCGATGAAGGCGCTGAGCCAGCTTTTGCAGTTTGGTTTCGGCATCAGAATGATCGTCTGGCATACGTCAAGCGGGTTTGGTCACCAGGGATTGGGCCAGTTTTAGGCAGCGTTTTATTTGCATGCGAACGGCATTGTAGGTTTGGCCAAGTATCCGTGCCATTTCGTTATGGCTCAGCCCATCGACATAATGAATCCACAAGTAATGAAGACATGGTGGCTTCGCGTTCCGCAGGAGATTCAAGGCGTAGTCCAAATCCATTTTCTCTCCCGCTGACATCGGTTCCTCATTCGCGGAGGCTTCGATCACATTTTCAAGGGAATCGATGTCGATTACGTCGAGAGGCTCGGCCTTTTCTTTTGCCAATTTGCGTAGGCAGTCGTTGGTTTTATTCCGTGAAATCCCAAAGCACCAACTTTTGAATTGTTGATCCGTCTCGCCATAGAACCGGTGCAGATTCTTGGCAATCGCCACGACCGTTTCCTGGCATATGTCATCGGCCATCTCAGGGCACTTGCGTGAAATCGAAGCCCATAATGCAGGTCTGACCTCGCCAATTATTTCTTCAACGAGCTTAAGCCGCGTCTCCAGTTCGCTGGCAGAACGGTAGATGTTAACCAATGTGATAAGTCGATCCATGATCTGCCATCGAGTTTACCGTGCTAAAGCCAACAATCAATCAATTCCATAATGACATCGGGGCATTCCCCGAATTTTTTCTGAGAAATATTGTTCGTTTTTCCATTGGATGCCCGACTGCCAGTTTTGGAAGGCAATAGCGGGCTTGCTTCCAGGTCCTCCCAAAGCCTTCGAGCAAATTATGAAAGACGATCAACGCGAATTTATGGCTTTACTGGCACGGCCCCCGGCCCGCCTGACAGTTGAACAGGTTGCCTGGATGCTGAATTGCGCTGCTCATGACATTCCGGTTTTGGTTGCCGAGCACTTGTTGAAGCCGTTGGGAGATCCACAGCCTAATGGAGCCAAATTATTCGCCACGTGCGAGGTTTTGGAACTGGCAGCCGACCGCGCTTGGTTAAACCGAGCAACCCATGCAATCCAACAATACTGGCAAGGTAAAAACAGGCTGCGGAAGCTCAGCTTGGGGTATGGCGCTACCTACGAAAGCTACAACCGTCGAGTCGCCCGCCACGTGCCGCGAAAAGCCACCGCCGCATGATCGCCTAACGTTATGCCTAAACGCCACTTGCGTTCCACGCTTAACGTCGCCCCCCCAACAACGATTGGTTTCCGGTTGGACGAGGCCAGCCTGCGTATTCTCGCAGAGCGGGCAAAGCGACTTGGCCTTAGTATCCATGAACTGGCGAGGCATTACGTCATTGAGGTTCTGCAGGAACCCGAAGAACGGTCGGCATTGCGTGAGGCAGTGGAAACGGTCCAGCGCGAAATTATGGCGAGTCGTGAAGACCTCGCAGTGGCAACGGAGGCAATACTGGTTTCCTCCGGTAACATCGAAGAATCTCAAGCCCGAAAATGGGTTGATGAAAACCTAAAAACAGCATGCTCTCCATCTCGGCACCCATGAAAGGCGCAGGCAGTGGAAATTATTACTTGAACCTTGCCCGCGAAGATTATTACGACAACCAAACTGAAGAACCGGGTCAATGGTTCGGAACAGGTGCGCAATGGATGAATTTGCAGGGAACCGTCAAACGAGATGCCTTTCATAATCTGCTGGAAGGTTATTCGCCTGATGGCAAGTGGTTTCATGTTCAAAACGCAGGAAGTCCCAAACGACAGAGCGGTTGGGACTTAACCTTTAGCGCTCCCAAGAGTGTATCGGTGCTTTGGGCGTTATCGCCAGATGATCTCCGTAAAGAAATCGAATCGGCTCATCAACATGCCGTTAAGCGAGCGCTTACCTATTTGGAAGAAACAGCCGGAATAACCCGGCGTGGTCGAGGAGGTGCGATCAAGGAATCCGCTGCTTTGGTTTATGCAACCTTTCAACACGGCACTTCACGAGCCCATGATCCTCAGCTCCACACCCACGCGATATTGCTCAATTTGGGATTACGGGAAGATGGCACAAGCGGATCGCTTCAAAGTCTAAATATTTTCCGCGAAAAGATGTCCGCCGGGGCAGTTTATCAAACGGAGTTAGCCTGCGTTTTACGCAGAAAAATGAATCTCCAAATTGATCCTGATCCTGTGAGTTTTCACGTCCGCGGGGTGCCAAAGGAATTGTGTCATGAGTTTTCAAAACGACGTCGAGCGATCGAACGAAAGTTGAAAGCGCAGGGCAAACAGGGTGCGATCGCCGCAAAAACTGCCGCTTTGGAAACAAGGCAAAAGAAGGAAAGCATTCCGCGTGCGGAACTTTTTTCACGTTGGGAACAAGTCGGTAAAACTTACGGGTGGAATGCCATGCATATTTTTAACAGACAACAGGAAAAAAACCTGCAAAAGCAAATCGAGGTCATTTCCAAACAGATCATTGCAGAAAAACTCAAAGAGGTCATTGAATCGATTCCTGCCGCACAACGGACGCGAGCCCGAGTCATTAGAGCCGCCACCATGGTCGCTATTCAAAATGGCGCCGATGCACAAATGCTGGCGGATAACCTGAACACAAACAAGACAGATAAGAAATTGAGGCTTTTTCACATTGAATGGCGTCCACTGTTCCGCAAAGCGCCATCTTGGAGTCTCGCCAAGAAAATGAGAGCACCTGTAATTGTTTTGGGTCCCCCAGGCCTCCGGAAGCGACGAAATCAATGGGGCCGAATCATTTGGAGACGAAACGCGGTTATCGGGGAAGTGCGTATGCAAAGGAAGTTGCTTTTTCCGAAAGCCCCAAGGTGGAGTCCGGCACGCAAAATTGCACTTCCAGCTTTACGACTTTTAAAAAGGCCCATACAATCGCCCCCTTTGAAACCGTCGAAGGACAATCGAATTACGCACTGAGGCGTCGTGATTAAATTTTCATGCCCCAGATGCTTGCAGGTAATTAACCTGCGCGATGGAGCATGTCCTGGTTGTGGCTTTTCGCTTACACTGGGATCGGTGCTGGGCCACTATTTCCACCGTTGCCGGTCAAAACTGCCCAAATCTCCTGATGTTCAGTGTCCCAACTGCCATCACGCCGTTCCGTTATCTGCAAAATCCTGTCCGGCCTGCAATACGGCCATCACGATTAATTCGGCCATCGGTAGTGTTTTAGAGCCACCACGTCGGCGATGGCACAGCCTTCGAAGTCGAATCGCGGATGCCTCGCCCGAAGCACGTCGATATATCCAGTGGTCATATTTCGTATTGAGCATGGCCTTGTTCTGGTGGTCTCTGCATTACACGGAACGGCACGTCGATACCGGATGGATTGGCCCAGCAATTTTATCAGTCATTTTTTTGGCTGCTATCGCTCTTTTGTCAGTGTTTTTGGTGCCGCGTCATGTTTTTAGTGCTATTGCGCGTCATGCTTCGGTAATCGTAAAGCTGTCCCTGATAGCGAATTCCCTCGCACTCTTGGTCGTGATGCAAATTGTCATTTCCACTTGGTGGGCGCGTGCTTTGACTTTGGCAGGTCTGCTGGCAATTATCACCGGAGCAGCCTATATACTCTGTCGCCACATTTGGCCGCTAACCACTCAGGTCCGAGGTGTTTTTCGCCAAGATGGCACAGGCGATTTTGATCCTTCTGCAATGCAGGGGCGGAGAGGGAGGCACGATTGAGCAGCAAAGCGCCCGAGCCAGGTGATTTCTTTCGGCTCTTTTCCAAAACTCCAAACACATCGTCGGAATCGTCGCCGATTTGGCGACTCTTTGCCAAGCCCACGTCACCGAATGCATCCGATGCATTTGCCGCCGATTCACAAAAAAATTGCGCGGTGTGCCACAACGATCAGGAAATGTTCTGGGCGATGCAGAATTTGCCTGTCAAAGAGGCCCCCAAGCATTTTCTCATTTGCGGCACAATTGGTAGTGGAAAAACCATCGGCATCCAATTATTCCTTCAATCGATTGCCCATCGATTTCACTCCGGCAATAGTGTTCCTGAGCAGCTAATCGTCTTTGACGCCAAATGCGACATAATCCCGGTTCTGGCGGCGATGGGTTTGAGACCCGAAGACGAGAATGTCTGGATTCTCAATCCCTTTGACGAACGTTCCGCCACATGGAATATCGGCGAAGCTGTTCAAATGCCTGCCATGGCCCGCGCCTTGGCGCACCTGTTGGCCCCAGAAAACAAACGATCCAATGCCCCGTTCTTTGGCGATTCAGCCCGTGAATTGATTTATGCGGTCATCCTGGCATTGAATAAATCTGCCGGACCGGATTGGACCTTGCGCGACCTGCTTTGTGCATTGGATTCGAGTGAACGCATCGCTTCGGTTACCGCGAATCATCCAAGCGCCAAGCGTTCTGTCTCACGATTTCTTGAGGACACAGAGCATTCTTCCAGCATTCTTTCAACGCTTGCCTCGAAGCTCGGACGATTTGAACAGGTCGCCGCACTGTGGAGCAGTAATCCCCACGCGCGCAAATTCACCATCAACGGATTCCTTGACAAGCCTGGTGTTTTAGTCCTTGGCAATGATTCCGTTCTACGGGACAGTTTCTGGCCGATCAATGCCATTTTACTCAAAGCCCTGGCAAATGAGATCCTGCGTCGGCCTAACACTCTCCAACCTCGACATTGGTTTGTTCTGGATGAATTCAGGGCGATGGAACGTGTGGATTGTATTCATGATTTGCTCAATCGTGGTCGTTCCAAGGGAGCCTCAGTCTTGTTGGGTGTTCAAACCGTTGAAGGTTTGGTTGACATTTACGGAGAAAGTGGAGCAAACGAAATTATTAGCCTTTGCAGCTATAAAACATTTCTGCGGACTGGCAGCCATAAAACGGCCGAGTGGATTGAACATTTCTTTAATCGCATTCGCCGAATCGAAACAACCGTGACCGATTCCAAAGGCCCCGGAGGGAATTCGTCCTCTGTGCAGCATTCCATTCAAGAACGATCCCTTTTCCTTGCCTCATATTTCCTCGATATCCCTTTTCCTGCCCGCGGAGAAAATTACATAGCTGTCTGTGATGTACCCTTATTACATGAAACGCTCATTGTTAAACGTCCCTTTGACGATGTGCTTTCCTGGTGTCTCCAAGGGGATGGGGTTCCCAACGTGGTCTTTCGCACCAATACCGATCAACAAATCCTCTGGCCATGGACACCAGCAGAGGAACAGCGCTTTTGCGGTGAGCCGGATAAACCGTCCGACCCGGATGAGAAACCCATCGAGACAACATCAGTCAAACCAAGGAAGAAAATAGAACTTAAACCTGGACGCAGATCAACATCTGACCCGGGCGCTTGCAGCACCACATAACCAGATCCGAACAATCGTCAGATAAAAACTATGGATGAACCGAAGTCTACACCCGTGCCAACCAAATCAGGCGGCCTGCCTCTTTGGACCGTATTAGTTGCCCTGTTGGTTCTTGCTCTGCTTGGGGCTGCCAGCCTGGGAGCGATTTTGTATTTTACCCGAAGCGATAAGGCGAAACTTGAGCGCCAGATCCAGGCCATGGAAAGCCAAAAGGCTCGCGCCAAAATCGACGAGCAAAAGGCAGCTGATGACGCGAAACTGACTCTAGCTCGAAACCGGCAAGATGAAATTCTGACTCAAGCTCGGAACGCGACGAATGTTCTCGGACGCCTCCTCCAGGAACAGAATGCTGCAACCGATGAAGCGGCAGCCCTCAAGACAAGCGAGGCGGGACGCAGCGTTGCTCAACACCCCGATTTGCTTGCCCAAGCTCGCCGTCTCTATGAAACCGATCTACCCGGTTTGGCGTCCGCTGGCGATATTATCGGGAAACTGGAGAGCGTTCGACGCATTGAGCAACAGCTTGCCTCCGCGCTCGGGACCACATACGAACCGGCCGCCGAAATGTCGGTCACGGCACAGAATGCATCGACATGGGGTGAACAGGAACAGCGGAAGGTATCGCAGGTGCGAATCCTGGTTGCCAGCCTTGTCCAGGAGTCCAAGATCAAAGTCGCCAAGACAGCTTTAACCGCGAATTCTCCGAATCTCGAAACGGCGATCCGGGACTTGATCCAAGCCGAGGCGGCAACCAGGCAGAAGGCCATCCAGGAAAAAACCGCCGAGGCCAAAACAGAAGCAGCCGATACCGTGGCCAAGGCCGAAGCCCAACGCATTCTGGAGGAAGCCAGGATTCAAGCGTCCAATATTGTTGCTCAGGCCAATGAGGAAAAAGCCAAACAAAAACGAACGGCTGTGGTTCTTCAGGCGCAAAGACAGGTTCAAGACACCAAAGCCCAGGTCGAGGCGCTCCAGCAATTGGACGAAGCCCAAAAAATCAAATTGCGCCAAAAGGCATCCAGGCCCGATGTGCAAACCACCCTGGCGCCTTTTATCACGCCAGGTTTATGGACCATCGCAACGGGTATGGGCGGGTATAAGGAGATCGATAAAAAACCCTTGTCGTATACCGCAATAAAAGGCGCCGGTGCGCTGAATCCAACCAGTGAAGGATTACACAGCTTGGTAAAAATCGCGACTCATGACCGCAACGACCGCCCAAAATGGAATGACATCAAACTACGAAACGAAATATCGTCTAGGTTTCTCAAGTCCCCAGAAAGAATTGCCATGGTCAAGGAACGTCAGGCACTGCTCAACGAGCTTGCGCCCGTCCTGGTCGAAATGAAACTGCTCGAACCGTAACCGCATCTGTCCTGGTCGGTATTCCACCCGTGGGCGACAACTCCGACCGGGATTTCACCATGCGATTATCCGTTATGGCTATGGAGGGAGGAATGGGGGCCAGACTTGAATGGCACTTAGTTAAGGGCTCGATAATCACGGGGGCAGTCACTATGAAGTTTTGCGGTACTTACTGCGATGGGCAATTTCCTTCATGATGTGGCGGGGACGGTTGAGTAACTGGTAGGGCTTGGGGCGGCGCTTGAGGGCGCGCGGTTCGAGGCGATCAGGACGGTCGGGCACTTGGTCGCGAGCGATGACCTCCAAGAGTTCAATGAGGAGTTGGTTCTGCTTCTTTTTGGAGCGGGCCTGAGCAATGGCCAAGCTGAACTGGCGCACGGCATCGACGGTGCCTTTGAAGCTCAGGCGGTCTAAGGCCACGTCCTGGATGGCCCCGGCTTGAACCTGGAGACAGCGGATGAAGTTGTAGGCGATCAAGAACATCTCCAATTCTTTCTGCAGCATGCGGGGGCTCTTGCAGCGCAACACCTCCATGCCCATCGACGTTTTGATATCGCGAAACCAGAGTTCGATTTTCCAGCGCCGGGTATAGAGACGGGCTATTTCCTCGGCGGGATACCGCCGCGGATCCAGCAGCGTGGTCACCAAGGTCACCGCTTCGGGGCGATAGCCCGGGCTGGAGAGTTGAAAGCGAATCACGCGAACGGTCAGTTGGGCGGGAATTCTCTTCCACCAGCACTGGGGCAGTGCGCATTCCGATGAATTCGGACACTCAATCCGAAATTGTCGGACACCGATCCGGGATTATCGGACAGTTGTCGGAGCGTAGCGACGCTCTGCCGTCACTCTTACAAGGGTGTCCGAATTGGATCAAGTGTTTCTGTCCTTCCAGCGCATTCTTTTCGGAGCCGAAGGCGACGAGTTCTTTCGGCGAAGTTGGGACTTTCGCTCTGGCCTCTGACCAGCAGAGTCAGCCATCCCCCAATGGGGTAGCGCCGACATGAGCCGGTCTGCCGAACTCCAGTTCGCGGCTCATGTCGTAGCGCCTGGGTCCCGTTGGGGGGTGGCTGGGTCTGCGGCCCCCAGGGACGTCCGCTGCGATTAGTCCGCAGGCGGCTGGAGGTGTGGGGTAAGGCTGGTCTTGGTTTTGCGCAAAGATTCGCCTTTGAGCTCAAGCCGGTAAGCATTGTGAACCAGGCGATCCAAGATCGCGTCGGCCACGGTGGCATCGTTAATGACGTCGTGCCACTGGTCGACCGGGAACTGGCTGGTGATCAGCGTGGAGCCCAAACCGTGTCGGTCGTCCAGGATCTCCAGCAGCTCGCGATATTGTTTGCCGCTGACAGCGGAGATGCCGAAGTCATCGATGACCATTAAGGCGGCGTGCCCCAGCTTTTTGAGGAGTTTCATCAGACTGCCGTCGGCTTGGGCGCTTTGCAGTTCCCGAAACAGTTTGGGTGCATAGTAGTAACAGACCCGATGGCCATCCCGACAGGCTTGATGAGCCAGGGCACAAGCCAGATAGGTCTTGCCTGAGCCCGTCGGTCCGGTGAGCAGGCAGTTGCGGTGGTGGGCCACCCAATCGGCCGTGCGCAACTGTTCGATCTGAGACCGTTTCAGTCCACGAGGATGCCGGTAATCGATATCCTCCAAACTGGCGGCGATCTTCAATTGTGCGCGGTGCAAGCGGGCGGCCAACGCTCGGTTCTCTCGCCACAGCCACTGTCGTTCCACCAACAGCCCGAAGCGTTCCTCAAAATCCAACTGGCTGATGTCGGCTTGACGGCGTTGCTCCTCCAGGGCCTGGGCCATGCCTTCCAAGCGCAAGGCGGCCAGCTTTTCCATGGTCTGGTGATTTAGCATGCCTCCTCCACCTGGGACGCTTGAGCATAGTAAGCTTGGCCCCGCACATTCGAGTGAACCGGGCTGGACAAGGGCAGTTCGGGTTCCAGGTTCTGGCGGTCCAGATGGTTTTCCAGGATGGACTTGACACTCCGATAGGAGCAGGTGCCCCAGCGCAGCGCTCGCGCACAGGCCGCTTCCAAGCGCTCGGCACCTACCCCCTTGCCCAGACGGATAATCCCCAGGCAAGAGCGAAAACCCATTTCCGGATGCGGTCGGTCCTTGAGGATTTGTTCCACCAGCTGGGCGCATTGCGGACCGGTTTGGCGCGCCCAGTCGATCAGCCGACTGGGGGTCCATGCCAAGTAACGCTGGTGGCTCTTGGGTCGATGCTCCTCCAGCGTGGTGAACTTGCCAGACTCATAACTGCGCACGTGAGCGGCCACCCGCTTGCCCTGATGAAAGAACTCCACCGTGGTGGCAGTCGAACGGGTCTCTAGCACCTGATGCACCAAGGAATAGGGCACGCTGTAGCCGTGGTAATCCACGACAGCGTGATAATCAATGTTCACGGTGGCCTTGCCCCAGGTGGCCAGTTCAAAGGGCTGGGTTGGCAGAGGCAAGAGGACCGGTTTTTCCTGCGCCTCAAACCAGCTGTTGCGCGTGCCCTCCAGCTTCTGAAACTCTTGGGCGTTGAGTCGGTCCAACAGCGGTCGCAGGGCTTGGTTGAGTTCGCCGACACTGAAAAAGCGCTGATCCCGCAAGAGAGCCAGGATCTGCCGTTCGACAATCTGAACTCCTGTCTCGGCCTTGGCTTTGTCGCGCGGCTTTTTGATCCGTGCTGGTAAAATCACCGTGCCGAAATGGCGGGCCATCTCCTGGTAGGAACGGTGCAACACCGGCTCATAGCGGCAAGGGTGGGTGACCGCCGTCTTGGGATTATCGGGAACCACGGCTCGGGTCAGGCCTCCATAAAAGGCGAACGCATGGCAGTGAGCGGCGATCCAGTGCTCCAATTGCTCATTGGGGAAAGCCTCAACATAAGTCTTGTTGCTGAAGCCCATCACCGCCACAAAAAGCGAGGCCTGCGTGACCGAGCCGTCGGCGTGGTGAATGGGCACCTTCACTCCGGCCCAATCCACGAAGAGCTTCTGGCCGGGCTGGTGTGCTTGGCGCAACACCGGGTCCAGCGTCTTAGCCCAGTCCCGATATAACTGGCAGAATTGGCTGCGCTGGTAACCTTCGGGATGGGCTTGGCGATATTCCTGCCAGAGCAACTGCAAGGTGACTCCTTTGCGACCGAGTTCCTTATGCAGGATGGGCCAGTCGGGCGTCGGTTTGCCCGGGCCACTGTGAGGGCTGGAGTCCGCACACTTCAGGAGCCGTTCCATCAACTCGGCATCGCTGATCCCCTCGGGCAGAGGCCAGTTCAATCCGGCGGCTTGAGCTCGTTGCAGATAATCGCCCACGGTACTGGCAGGCAGACCACAGCTGCCGGCAATCTCCCGTACCGAAAGCTGGTTTTGGTGTTTGAGTCGAAGTATGTCTTTAACGTAACGCATAGTTATTGGTTTTCGTGCCATCAGGTCCTTTCCTTTTTGAAAGGCTGGTCCTTATGGCACTTTCCAGAGCGTCACGCCACTCCGACGGCGCTAATCCGGCGCATTTCGGACACCCTGCCGATTCATTTCGGACAGTCGTCCGAACCATTCCGGACAGCCATCCGATGGGGCCGAAAAACTGTCCGACAATTTGCCGGATCACTGTCCGAATTCAATCGGAACAGTGTCCGAAATGAATCGGATTACTGTCCGATTAAAATCGGATCGCTGTCCGAATTCCTCCGGAATACGCAGCAGCCAGCGGGGCTTCTCGGCCGGCTTGAGCCAGGTGCAGAGCCGGTCGTTCTTGCCCAGGCGCTGGCCTTGGCGCAGATCGGCCGAGCGGCGCTGATGCAGGCGGAACAGACTGGCCACCCCGCGCAACTGGAACACGGCCAGCAAGACGTAGCTGCAAAAACCTCGGTCGGCCACGGCCAAGTCGCCGTGCTTGAACCCGTCCAAGAGTCTCCCCAGCAGCCGTTGTTCACTTTGGTGTTTGTTGCCCTTGGCGTAATCCAGGAGCACGCCGGTGGAAAGGCTGAAGATCCCCAGCAGGCGAAGGAGCGGAAAGCCACAGCCGGGCTTTTGGGTACGGGATTGCGGGTAAGCGCGCTGGTTGGCGGCGGTGTCGGGCGCGCTGACAGTCGTGCCGTCGATGACCTTGGGGCGCAGGCCATGCCAGAGTTGGGCCATGGTTTCGCCGGCGGCAGCCACGCCGACCCGCAGGCGGCAGAGCGTGTCCAGGGGCAGGCGCTTGCGGGCCTGACAGTAGGCGCTGGTGTTTTCATCGACCCAGCCCGCGTCGTGCAGACCGAACAAGGCCTGGACTTGGCGGACGATTTCGCGACAGGAGGTATCGGGCTTGAGCACCTGGTAGAGGAAGCCAAAGAAGGTGCGGCGCACGTTATAGACGCGGTCGCGGCTGTTGAGCCCCTCCTCGGCCTGGGAGAGCAGACCTGCGGGCAGGAACGGAGCCAGCAGGAGTTCCAAGTGGCAGAGGCTGTGTTGGCGCAGGTGCTGGACGCGCCGGCCCAGGGCGGCCAGGCGAGCGCGCCAGGCGGGGAAAAAAGGCGTATGCATAACAAGTATATATACTTGTCTAAGCTTGACGGCAAGGGTAAAATGAAGGCATGAAGAACAAATCCGGGGCCGACCAGCCCCTTGCCCGCCAGTATCAGCGCCTCTGCGCCCGCTTAGCTCACCTGGGCTACATCAGCCAAGGTTCGGTGGTGGATCGATCCCAACTGCGGCCCCCTCGTTCCGGTTATCAGTGGACCCGCAAAGTGGCTCGCAAGACCATCACGGTGGCGCTGAGCCGGGAACAGTTTCTGGCCTTGCGCGCCGCCATTGAAAACCGCCGTGCCCTCCAGAAGACACTGGCCAAGATGGAAAAACTCTCCCGCCAGATCCTCTTCGAAACCCTGCCGGATACCCATCGACGCAAGCCATTGTCGATGAAAGTTATAGACGCTAACTAAGTGCCATTCGGGCCAGACTTGGCATTCTATCGAGTGCTCGGCATTGCCCAGTAAAGGAATTCCCCGGCATCACGAACCGAGCAAAGACAGGACGCTTTTCTACGTCATGATTTCAAGGATGTCCTGCCTTTCTTTTTCGATAGCCAATAGTAAATCGACTTGGTCGCCCGTTTGATGCCGTGTTTTTCCCGGAGCCATGCGGCGACCTGACCGGCTGACCTCCAGCGACCTGTTTCAATCCCCGCTCGCATTTCTTTCTGAATCTCCAGCGAAGAAATTGGACTGACTGAACCGGGTGAGGTGTCACGCTCAAGAATTCCTTTGATGCCCCCGGTGTTGAATTTTGCCAGCCAGTTTTGAATCGTGGCCCGAACCCGGCCCAGCTTCTCGGCCATTTCTTCCAGGGTGTATTCACCGCTCGCTGCCAAAACCACCAACCGCAAGCGCTCCTTTTCCCGCTCATCCTTTACCGTCCGCAGCAGTCGCCGGAGTTCTGCCCGCTGAGCTTCGCTCAAGATTATCCGTGTCTTTTTCCGTCCCATGATCTGAACAATATCACCCAAAACAGAAAAAATATCCAGAGAATATCTACCAATTATCATTGAGACATGCTATAAGGATTTCAGTTGTTCATTTCATAGGAGGAAAATCATGAACAAAAATCCATTGCCTCATTCATTGGGCCAAGTCGTAATCACCCGCAGCGCCCATGAATCGATAAATACCTTCGACATTCTCTCAGCCCTTCGCAGGCACGCCGCCGGTGATTGCGGGAAAGCTTGCCCGTCTGACAAAGCCGAAAACGATCTCCCGCTGCGGGAGGGGTTCCAGCTTCTTTCGGCATACACCGACAGAAACGGCAACAAGTTTTGGATCATCACCGAAGCGGACCGGTCAGCGACCACCGTTTTGTTACCTGAAGACTACTAACCACAGGAGGGGAAACCATGGAAAACGTTAACGAAATAGCCACAAAGGAAACAACGGCCCTTTGTTATGATTTGGGTTCATTTGAAGGATTCAACTTTCGCACTCAATCCGCCATCGAGCAGGACCTGAGCGCGGAGGATGTCGTGAATTGGGACCATGACCAGGAAGGCGAGGCGGAATTCTGGCCTGCCGGAGATAATGACGGGATTGCCGTGGTGTTTTCGGGAAAATCGTCTATCACCTGCAGTGAGCTGATAGCCCTGGATAATCTGCTCCAGGAATTGGGCGACGATTCGACTGTCAATTTCCTGCGGATTCATTACGTGTTGAACGTTTACGGGACGGATTTGGCGACCTTGACCAGTGAAGAGGTCGAAGACGCCTGCATTGACGTCTTCATCGGGACGAATTTCTGCGACCTGCGCCGGGAGGCAGCCTACCAACTTTTCGAGCTTTACTATCCAGAGGAATACCGGATTTGGGAAAAGAGCCATTGCGACGGCTTGATCTTTGACACCGACCGGTTCTTGGATTCTCCCATGTGGTCGGTCGAGGAAATCACCATGGGAGACACCAAAGCCCTGATTGTAGCATCCCAATAAACCGGGGTGACCGTTCACAAAACCATTTTTCCGGCCCGTTCACGCGGGCCTTTTTTTGCCCATTGAACCATTGCCGCGAAACACAATTTGCCACTTTTAGTTGCCTGCGGGTTTAGCCGGGTTTTAGCCGGTTCCCCCAGGCGAAATCCCCCCCCCAACATTCAACCACTCCGGATTAAAAGCGACCTTGCATCAGACTGTCATGCCTGACGACGGGACCCAGGCGCTACGCCCATGACCGCGTGCAACATGCTCGCTTCGCTCCGGCCATGGGCGGCGCTACCCCATCGTCAACCATGACAACAACCCGAAACAATCCCTTTCGCCTTTCACCCCTTCACCCTTTCCCAACGTGCGACCTCAATGCCGCTTTCCGCTCTGCACCTGGCGGTAAAATCCTGCAAAACAAATTACCCTCCCTACAGTGACGCGAGTTTTCCACAGTCGGCGCTCACTCACGGGGGCTTTGGATGCCCCACGTTCGCGCCGCCTATGGATAACTCTAATTGCCAGTCCCAGCCTCAGCCACATAACGAAAACGTACACACCGGATGCACCTTCGGTGCGAACAGCCGATCGATTCCTGGTTGCTTGTCCCGATACGTCAGTCGTTTGCGTTGTTAACAAAACGCTAACAAAAACAGCTTGAGAAGGAGAGAACCATAAGTCGGCACGCATTATCCTTGCGTTAACACTCTGCAAATGCACATTGCTATCCCGTGGTATCCTTATGTTTCTTCGTGATAATCCACCCATGACAGAAGGGTGATTATCCGATCTGACGAACCAAGGCGCATGGCTTCCTCCCACAGGTTAGCCCGTGCCTGGCGATCAGAAAACCATCGTTCGGTCTGGCTGGCTCCTTCTTCAATCCGGGCGTTGCAATTGTTGGCTGTTCGCATGGTGGCGCTTTCAGCCGGAACCTGCACGTTTCCCAAGCCCGCGAACCCAATGGCTCCAGCTTCATCAGAAACGAAATAATGAAGAATCAGACCTTTCTCGGAAATGATTGCCAAATGGGGTTCCGCTGTAAAACGGGTATAACGGAATGCTGTCGCTTGAGCGCTGGCTTGGCAGTCTTCGGCTAAACGCAGAATTTGCTGGAGGCTCAGAAATCCCCGACGCCCCATTCGTGCCTTCAAAACCTGCGATGGCACGAGCAAAGCCGCAGCGAATGCATCTGCTTCTCGCTCCATCTGGTTTTGGTGCCGGAAAGCATCTAGCGAATTATGAACGATTCCGTGAAGGAGCATTTCTCGGTGTTCTGGGATGTAGTAGTGACCAAACTCATGGGCAATTGAGAACCGAACTCGGGGGGGATACCGGCTCGTGGTTATCTTGGGATGGTAGACCGCAAACGTCCGGACTTCCTGGAGGAATTCGATCCGACCTTGAAATTCATCCCCAAAATCACCCTCCACCAATTCGATCCCTTCTTCGGCAGCGATAGGTTCGAAGAGAATTGGCGGTTTGCTCTGTCCAAAAGCGGCGAGCACCTCGTCGGCGAGAAGTTCTGCTTGGTGCTCGTTCAATGCCCTGACTTCTTTTTCCGGAGTTTTGCCAGCAACTCCTCGCGTTTCTTCCTGATCTCTTCTTCCGTTTTGGGGGAGAAACCGCCCGCAGGTTTCTTCCGATGAAGCGCAGCCAAAAATTCTGTTTCGGTGGGTTGTCCGCTTAATGACGTCTCGCTTTTCGATACCAACTCCATGGGATTCGATCCCAGCCTTTGAAGCGCCGCTTCATCTTCTGAACTCAGACAAATTCCGCTTTTGAGGTATTTTCGGATCTCATCTTCGCTGACATCGCCCTCCCCTACATGGAGAATTGCCGAAATCAAAGCCGCCACTGCTTTGTCTTCTCTGTCTTTGCTTTGGTTAGGTGCAGTCATGGTAATCAAGAAAACTGGCGTTTGAGTAAAGCACGAAATTTCGCCAAAAGCGCATTCTTGGCTCCTTTGACTTCCATTGTGGTGATCCGCTGACCCGTACGGCTGAAAACTTCCTCAGCGATTTCTTGGTCAGACAGCCAATCCGGCAGGAAGTCAGCCATCACTGAAGCAATGCGTCGTTGTTGACCTTTCAATGTAAGAACAAATTGGCGGAATGCCTCCGACACCTCGTTGGCCTTTCCAAGCGTGACGGCGAGGCTCCAGTCCCGCCCCGTTTCTGTCCCAACCAAATAGTCGCCAACTTCGTCGGTCAATTCTACATCGGTCCGGATACGCCTTGAATTCTTCCGACGTATGTCAATCCCCCGTCGCTTAATAATCGTGAACAACAAACCGGTTATGGGCTTGTCCGTGTCGAGCGTCCCGTTTTCCGCCATCCTGTAAATGGCAATGAACACATCATGCACCGCAGACGCACGTTCGTCGGGAGTCAGATCGGCAAACGTATCTGCCATATAGCTCATTAAAGGCCGTGCGAATCGTTTGAACAGCAATTGCACCGCCTCTTCTTTCTCCTTTGACGTGCCCAAAAGGCCGATACGGGCCTGGAGATCCAAATCATCATCCTCGAAGGCAGTCGTCTGCATTGCGCGATTAAGCCATGGGTAATCCTCTTTGTCACGGAGGAAGGTCATAGCTGCTGATCTATCGGCCTGCGGAAACATTGCATCCATATATTCGCACGTGAACAGCAAACCGACCAAAATATCTTTGTTCCGATTCTGTGATTTATACGAATACCTGATTAGAGCCACGGACATGTGCCCGTTGGCTCTTGACGAACCACCGTTGTGGATAGCAGCCGTCTACAGGAGGTGGTCAATCCCATAGGCGCGAGAAAGGCGCCTGGTATTAAGGATGCGGGGGCTGCCTCCCGTATCGAATTCAATTATGAGTTGGCAAATTCAAGTTAAAAGGGCAAAACCCAATCCGCTGGGCAAAGATAAATCAAACGGATACCCAATCTCCACCCAGCTCTTGGGTGAATGGGTGGATATCCAGAATATCGGTGATACAGGAGTAAGCCTTGCTGCGGTGCATTTGGCCCATTCCGAATTTCATCCAGGATGTTCGTTGAAAAACGAAGCTTCAATTTATTGGAATGGCACATCTTCGCCCGAGCTGCGTCCTGGTGAGACCGTCAGAATTCACACGGGTCGAAGCAGTGATACCTGGCAAATGTCACCTGAAGATCGTAATGGCGTTCATCATCACGCCTACGCTGAGATGGGATCGTTTGTCTTAAACAATGACTGCGGCGACAATGTTTCTGTCTGGTGGAAGGACAAGGACGGAAACTGGCATCGGGAAGACCGAGCTGGTTATGGCCCACGACCGCAAGAGGGGAAGATCCTCCAACGGATGGGGGACAGGCTTATTTAACAGTTGTGCCAGAGGCAAACGGCAAAGTCCCAGAAGATCAAGATGTGTCGTATCCAACTTGAGGTGCTCTTCGGCTGCAAATAATCCAGCTAAGCACTTCCTCCCGATTCAACCAGTCGCCGAGCAAGTTTTTGAGCGGCCTTCTTGATAACGGGTCGGAACTCGGCTGTTTTGTGGTCGAAGACGACGGCAAGTCGTCGCTTGAGGTCGGGTCCTTGCGGAGGCGGTATGATGGCGTATCGCTCCTTGGATAACTGATCGGCGGCTTGAAGTGGAAGGACAGCGGCGAGATCCATGTAAGCCAGGGAGTCGAGTAACAGCGTGAAATTCTCCACCCGCAAACAAATGTCCATCTCCCAACCGGCATCTCGGGCGAATTTGTGCAAATGCTTGACCAATTGTCCATCACCACTAAGCACGGCAAACGGGATGGTTTTCAACAATTGCAGACCGGCGGCACTCTTGCCTGGTAAAATTCGTCTGGACACGACCATGCAGTATTCAAGCACTCCGGCCTCGATTACATTTTCGGCTTCGCCAACCGCATCTGACCTCACGACACCCACATCGATCACACCATCCCTAAGCGCTTGCAGGGTCTCCTCTGTTTTGAAGGTGCGAAGTTCTAGTGCCAATTGCTCATTGCCTGTGGTTATTTCCGCAACGCGGGGCAACACCGACCAACGAAGCACACTCTCCGTTCCACCAATTCTGATAATCTCCGTCTTACCGGGCGAGGATGTGATATCGCTTAGCGAACGAAAGAACGCCCGGGCCGTCAGCGCCAGCTTTCGTCCTGCATCCGTCAATTCGAGCGATTTGCCAACTTTTCGGAAGAGCTTGGCCCCAATAGCCAATTCAAGTTCCTTCATTTGGCGGCTGAGCTGGCTTTGCTTCGTTGGATCACTTTTAGCGGCGGCGACCATCGTTCCAGCTTCAACGATTGCGCAAAACGCTCGCAACCGTTCCATCGAGAGCCCTGTCAATGTCGCCACATCAGCCATACTTGATTTTAGAATCAAGTGTAATGCTGAAATATGAATATACAACCACAAAATGTGTGGCAGAATATCCGTATTAGCGACATTAACTTTTATGGCGCATCTTGAAGAACTCAAAGTCGGCACAGTGGTTCGAGGACTCGCTCCCAGCGCAACTGTCACGATCAAGCATATCGAGATGTTCGGCGATCAGGTTGCCAACGTCACCTATGTAGATGCGGAAGGTCGCCCTGGCACACAATTGGTTTACCGCGACCAAGAGTCCTCGCTGGAAATTGTGCACCAAAACCGCCCTTTCAGTTTCACCGCCGGCGGCCAATTGTTCCGTCTGGTGTCTGAAGCTCAGCGGCTCAAACTGGCTTTCCTCTTTGACCCCCTTATTGCCGTCAGCACTTCCGATGTCCAGCCGTTGCCGCACCAAATCACCGCCGTATACGAAACCATGCTGGATCGGCGCCCCCTTCGTTTTCTCCTCGCTGATGATCCCGGCGCAGGCAAAACGATCATGACCGGCCTGCTGATCAAAGAACTGCTCATTCGTGGCGACGTTGCCAAGTGCCTCATCGTTGCACCAGGAAGTTTGGTTGAGCAGTGGCAGGATGAATTGGACCAAAAATTCAATCTGAGCTTCGACATTCTGACCAATGAAGGCCTTCAAGCCGCGCGGACCGGGAACTGGTTTCAGGAACATAGCCTTTGCATTTGCCGCCTCGATAAACTCAGTCGGAACGACGATATCCAGGAGAAATTGGCTACCATTGACTGGGACTTGGTTGTGGTTGACGAGGCGCACAAGATGTCGGCGCATTTTTTTGGAGGTGAGTTAAAGGAAACCAAACGATTCAAGCTCGGGAAACTGCTTTCCCAGCATACCCGCCAGTTTCTCCTGCTTACCGCCACGCCCCATAGCGGCAAGGAGGAGGATTTTCAGCTTTTCTTATCACTGTTGGACGGCGATCGTTTTGAAGGACGTTTTCGCGATGGAGTGCATGCGATTGATTGCACAGATCTCATGCGGCGCATGGTCAAGGAACAATTGGTGACCATGGAAGGTAAGCCCCTGTTCCCGGAACGCTTTGCCTATACAGTTCCGTATCCGCTTTCGCCTGAGGAGGCTGCCCTCTATAAAGGGGTCACGGATTATGTCCGGGAAGAATTTAATCGTGCGGAACGGTTGGAGAATGAAAACCGCAAAGGCACCGTCGGCTTTGCTCTAACGATCCTTCAACGGCGTTTAGCTTCATCGCCAGAGGCCATCCTGCAATCATTACGCCGCCGACGCGAACGACTGGAAGAACGCTTGCGCGAGGAACGCCTTCTGCGTCGAGGAGCCAAGGCAAAAGAAGATTTCCTTGAGAACGGTACCAGCCTGACGGATGACGACATCGATGATCTTGAGGAGGCGCCTGAACAAGAGATGGAAGCCGCCGAAGAGCAAATCGTGGATCAGGCCACGGCTGCGCGAACCATTACTGAACTCGAAGCGGAAATACATATCCTTCGCGATCTTGAATCCGAAGCCTTGAAACTGCGGCGTTCATGTAAGGATACCAAGTGGCAGAAACTTTCGGAGACCTTGCTGGAAAATCCTGAAATGTTCGATGCCAACAAAAACCGCCGCAAGCTGGTCATTTTCACCGAACAACGAGATACTTTGAACTACCTGGTGGACAGATTAACAACGCTGCTCGGCAATCCCTCCCACCTGGTCTCCATCCATGGCCAAACGCCCAGAGAACGGCGGCGGCAAATCCAGGAATCCTTTATGAGCGATCCGGAGGTGCTCATTCTGGTTGCCACAGATGCGGCGGCTGAGGGCATCAACTTGCAGCGGGGACACCTCATGGTGAATTACGATTTGCCTTGGAATCCTAACCGGATTGAACAACGTTTCGGTCGCATCCATCGTATCGGCCAACGGGACGTGTGCCATTTGTGGAATCTGGTGGCCCAGGAAACCCGTGAAGGCGAAGTGTTTCTCCGCTTGCTTCGGAAAATCGAACAGCAATGCAAAGCACTTCACGGAGCTGTTTTCGATGTGTTGGGTAAGGTGTTCGAAGGTGCACCGTTGCGGGAATTGCTGATCGAGGCCATCCGTTACGGTGAGCGTGCCGAAACAAAAGCCAAGCTGGATCAAGTAATTCAACGTCTCGATACCGAGCACCTGCGGGATTTGGTCTATGATCGTTTGCTTGTCCAGGAAACCATGGACGCCAGCCGGGTCCAGGAAATCCGCGACCACATGGAACGGGCACAAGCCCGCAAACTCCAGCCTCACTATATTGGATCGTTTTTCGCGGAATCCTTTGCTCATTTTGGAGGTCAACTCTCGAAACGCGAACCGCTGCGGTATGAAATCCGGCATGTGCCTGCCGAAATTCGCCAGCGAGACCGCGTGGTGGGTTCCCGTGCGCCGATTCTTAGAGCTTACGAGCGGGTCACTTTCCACAAAGAAGCCATTCGAGTCGAAGGTAAACCACCCGCAGCTCTGGTAGCTCCTGGTCACCCACTATTGGATTCCACGGTTGACCTCGTGTTGGAGAAATATCGTGATTTCCTTCGGCAGGGCGCGGTTCTGGTGGATACCGCCGATCCGGGCACAGAATCCCGGGTTCTTTTCTACCTGGAACACTCCATCTGTGATGGCCGCCAAGACGCCAACCGCAATTCGCTGACTATATCGCGGCAGCTCCAATTTGTTGAGATTTGCCAGGATGGTCGGTTGCTTAAGGCTGGTTATGCTCCTTACCTGGATTACACGCCTGCTACACCAGAGCAGTCGGCGTTGGTTGAAAAACAATTGGCCGAGACTTGGTTGAAGGAGAATCTGGAACAAAAAGCCACGTCATTTGCCATCCAGTATATAGTGCCCCAACACCTGCGCGAGGTGACCTTGCGCCGCGAAGCCCATATCACTAAGACCATGCGCCAGGTCAAGGAACGTCTCACGCGAGAAATCAACTATTGGGACCATCGTGCTAACGAACTTAAAGCCCGCGAGGACGCAGGGAAATCACGGTCGAATCTTAATTCTGCCAATGCCCGCCAGCGCGCGGACAAACTGGCCGAACGTCTTCGCCTTCGAATGGCTGAACTTGAACTGGAACGTAAGATCGTCGCTCGTCCGCCCACGGTCCTCGGCGGAGCTTTGGTCGTGCCTGCGGGATGTTTCTCAAAAGGAAGCGGCGATGACTCTGCGTTACGTGAAACGCCGCCTCCATACGGGAATAATATCAATGCCACCGAGAAACTTGCCATCGACAAGGTCCTTGAGGCCGAACGGAAACTGGGCTTCGAACCTCGCGATGTCAGTGCCGAAAATCGTGGCTATGACATCGAGAGCCGCGATCCGATGACCGGTAGTCTTCGATTCATCGAGGTAAAAGGTCGCGTAGAAGGTGCTGCCATCATCACCGTCACAAAGAATGAGATTCTGACTGCCTTTAACCGTCCGGACGCATACATCCTGGCCGTGGTTTTAATTGGAGAGCACGGACCAGAAGCGCCCTACTACCTGACACAGCCATTTAACCACGAACCAGAATTCGCCACTGCCAGCGTCAATTTCAGGTTGTCGGAGTTGTTGGAGAAGGCTGACCAGAAAAAGTGATGAACCATAACCAAACAAAACAACCTCCCGCGTATTTCGCGAAGATCGAACAGAATGCGAATAACCGATGGAAGCTGCTTGAGTCAGATCCTGAGCTGGCTGGACCGTGGCATCAGTTGTTTTCCCAAGTTCAGAGTCCCCATCACGTTTTGTCAGAGTTGTTACAAAACGCAGATGACGCAGGTGCTACTAGAGCCGTTGCGAGCATAGTCGATGGAACCTTTGTTTTCGAGCACAATGGGATGGATTTCACTGACGACCAGTTTGCTTCCCTTTGTCGCTTTGCCTTCTCCAACAAGCGCACATTGCACACAATTGGGTTTCGTGGTGTTGGATTCAAGTCAACCTTCAGCCTTGGCGATGACGTTGATGTCATCACTCCGACGCTGGCTGTGCGTTTCAATCGGGCGCGGTTTACTCTGCCAATCTGGCTGGAGTCTATGCCTTCGGCAGAAACCACAGGGGTCCGTGTTAAATTAGCCGATCAGCATCGGCAACAAGAATTGGAACAAAGCTTGCGCCAATGGGCCACAAGTCCGGTCTCTTTGTTGTTTTTCCGAAACCTATGTGAGTTAGAAATCAACGGCCGCCCAATATCAAAGAAAAGGATCGGAGACGGCCCGGTTCCCAATTCGGAGATTGTCTCCCTGAACCACTTGGATTCCCAAAACCACCAGAAGGCTGAGAACCTACTTGTGGTTAAGTCAGATCCAGAGCCTTTCCCTGAGGACTCGGTGCGCGAGATCCGTAAGGAGCGCAACATCCCTGACATGCAGTTCCCCCCTTGCACAGTGGAGCTGGTCTTCGGTATTAGCGGTCAGGAACGCCTGTATGTTGTGCTGCCAACAGGAGCCGAGCTGGACCTGCCGTTTTCCATCAATGCTCCATTCATTCAAGATCCCGCCCGCTACGGCATCAAGGAGCCGTCCACTTCGCCCACCAACCGATGGTTACTGCAACGGGCCGGGAAATTGGCCGCGGGCATATTCACTTGCTGGGCCAGCAACGGGAGTATCTCACTTGAAGATCGGGCCAAAGCCTACAGCCTGCTGCCGAAGGCCGAGAAGCCAGCCGATGATTTCAACGGTCGAGTCACCGGCTGCATCCGCGATGCCCTCCTCGCCCAAGTCAAGGACCAGCCCGTGCTGTTGGCGGCGGATGGATCGCTTGAGAAAGCGGGGGCCTGTTTTGCCCTGCCGACCGATCTCTACTCAGTATGGAATGAAGACGTGCTCGTCCCGCTCTTTGGATCTGGCGCGTCGAAGATTCTCAGTGTCGCCGTGGCTGGAGAGCACCGTCAGCGGCTTCAGGCCCACGGCTGGCTGAAATACTTATCCAGCGATGATGTGCTCAACCGGCTGAAGGCCGACGATGCGCGGCCACCGCGCCCGGCCACCTGTGAAAAGCTCCATACGCTCTGGACGTTGGTCTGCAAATCCACGAACCGATACTGGGATGACCGCCCGAAGCAGGTTCGCATAGTACCAGTGCAGGGCAGCCCGCATCTTCATCCTGCTTTAGAGGTCATTCGTCTGCCAAGCCGCCGTGACCAACTGAGCGCCGACGACTGGAAGTTTGTCACCGACTACTCATTGGCAATGGACAGTGATTGGCTGGAGTGGTTGGCCCAGCTACGCTCCAAGAAGAAGGAACAGAACCAAGCGCAAGATGATCCTGCCATAGGGCTGTTGGGTCACATTGGCTTACAGGACGCTACCGCTACCGACACCATTGTCTCCCAGGCATCGCGCCGGTTATTCAGAAACAAAGAGATCGCACTCAAGGACTGCGTTCGTTTTGCCCACATCCTGGCGGCGCTGAGAGTCCGAGTGCCGGACGGATTCAAATACGTCACGCGCGATATGACGTTGCGCGAACCATCGGCACAAGTGGTTTTTGATCCACAGGCCACAGTGGAGGATCTCGCCTCGGCGGAGTGGGGTGAACAACACATCCTGCACGACGCCTACTCGGAGGCATATGTGTCCTGCACGGCACAGGCTTGGATCGAGTGGACCATATCGAAAAGCAGTCAACTGCATGTCAGTTTGCCCATCGTCCAGAAAAAGAACCACTACTGGAAGTATAATTTAATCGAAACTCTGAAGTATCGAGGAATCGCGGAGCCTCAATATTATCCATACAACACTGGCGATTTCGTCTTGGATGACTGGGGGATTGATGCCGACCTAATCACCCATTGGAAGCGGGTTGAATCAGTTAGATCAGATCTCAGCGCAAAGGCTATCGTCAGTTTGCTCAAAGGCCCAGCTCACGAGTGGGAGGAGAAGCTAACCGCGGTCGCCTGGCAAAATGGATACAAATACAGGAAGCAGGTTAGCACTGAGAGCATTCCAGCCGAGTGGCTCGTGTTCTATCGATCAAAGGCTTGCCTTCCTGACACCCATGGCAATCTGCGGCAACCGGCCGAATTGTTGCTCCGAACACCGGACACGGAACCACTCATGGGAGTCGAATTGTTTGTCCAGGCAGAATTGGATTCACCTGGCAACCGACGGCTGTTGGATTTTCTGGGTGTTCGTTCCACACCCTCGGGATCAAACAAGATCATCGAACGGCTGAAGGCGCTGTCACGAACAACCGATGCACTTAGGCTAATCGTTGAAATCAACAAGCTCTACGAAGCCCTGGATCGAATCGTGGTGCGCTTTGCTCCTGCTGAGCTTCAAAGTGCCGTCGATTCCTTCGAAAAAGAGCCGCTTATCCTCAGCGAATCAGGCGAATGGCTGACCACCGGGGAAATCTCCATCTTTTCGGGCGACGACAATCAGGCTCCGGCCATCCATCATGCATTCCAAAGCCTGGCGATGTGGCCCAGGCTGGGGATTCCCGAACGACCGGCATTTGAAAAGACCCTCGATTGGCTTCGCACCTTGCCAAGCGGAGGGAGAATCGATGCCGCCGCATCAATTCGGGTTCGCCTCATCCTGAAGCGCGAACCACAGCGGGTGTGGGCGGAATGTGGCCACTGGCTCAGCCTCGATCAGACCTGGGAACCGATTCAACGGCTTGCCAATCGCCAGACCATGCAAAATTTAACGAAGTGGGAAGGTTTGTTATCGGAGGTCAAGCAAACTACGGCGGACCTGCGAATGTTGTCGGAAGCCATCTGGCAGCAGGCACCTTTTGCACAGCTCCGTGATCTCAGCGAGGTCGTGGAGTTACAGGTGACGGAAGTCCGTGAAGTCGGAGGAAAAGTGGACAAGCCTTGGCTGGCCGAACTCGGCGGGGGTTTGTGCCGAGTGCGTTTCGAGGACGAGGCACGCACAACACACATTCGGCGGATTGCGGAAAGGCTCAACCACACAACATGGAAACCATTCAGCCGTTTGGAGGTCACTCCTTACGTTGACGGCACGCCCGCAGGAACGCCGATCACCCCTCGCGTGCTGTGGCAAGACGTTAGCCTCTACGTCGCCGCCAACGTCTCCGTGGCAACACTCCACAAGGAGTTGGCGGACGAACTGGCCCGTCCCTTCGTTGATCGTGCCGTCCAGGAAGCTATAACGGCCTGCATTGAACGTGATATCGGCTACGTCGCGGAATACCTTGCGGATCAGTTTGAACTGGAAGAACAACCCGAGCTTCCCGACGCGGCGCAAGATAATGCGAATGGCACCAAACATGCCCCGGACACCGAGAATAAGAAGGCCGACACTCCGGCGGAGGAAACGAGCGCAACAGATCAAGGCGCAGCCAGTGGCGATGGCGTTAACGGTGATACTAACGGCGGTGGTGATGAACGTCTTGATGATGGGGACGCTGATATCAAGGTCGAAACAGACGCTGTTGAGAGTGGTGACGATTCCAGCGTAAGTGCCGATGAAACCGGTGCCGATAAGGCCCGCACACCATCCGCCCCACCCAAACCTGACCTCATGGATCGGTATGCCGCCAAACAAGGCTTCAAATGGCATGCAGGTGAGAAGTGTTACTACCACCATGATGGCCGTTGGATCGAGAAGGCCGAAACTCCATTCCATTGGGTTGAAATGTCCGCTAGCGGTGAGACAACGCAGCGGCTCTGGGTCCAGGATCAAACACTCACGCACGGCATCGAATTGCCAGCAGAAGTCTGGTCCCTGATTCGGTCTGAACCCAAGACCTCCACTCTACTCGTCAAGGACGGGATTGAGGCACCCGTTACGCTAACCGGTGAGGAGTTGGCGGAGCTGCAAGCGAAGAAGATGATCGCCCTTTATCCGTCGCGATTTCGCCTCCTGGAAACAAGATCATGAAAGCACAACGAAAATCACCACGGCGATACAGTGCTCGGACCTTGAAAGTCTTATGGGGCCGTTCAGCAGGCAGATGCGCTGTTCCCGAGTGTCGAATTGATTTAGTTGTTGATGCAACTGACCACGACCCAATCGTCGTAATCGGGGACATAGCACACATCCAAGCGTCGAGTGATAAGGGCCCGCGTGCGAATCGGAAGCTCTCGGCCCAACATCGGGACAGCTACGAGAACCTCATCTTGCTATGTAAGAACTGCCATTTTAGATTCGACGCGCAGAAGAAAACCAACACAGTGTTTTCGATAAAGCAACTGCGGGTTGATCACGAAGCTTGGGTGCGCGCGTCCTTGCCCGAGCGCGGTCGAAGCACGCATGGTTGGAATGTTCTGGTTTTACAGGGCGACCACCCCGTAGATGCCACACAAACAGTGGCTGCCCTATCGCCCGATTTTCCGAGAAGAAAGCCGACTATTATTACCGCATCAGCCAATCAAGCTTGGCTGACGACATTTAAGAACCTGCAGTTAGCTGTACAAAAGTTCTTGTCTGAAGGTGATCCCTTCGACAATCGATTCGCCGTTTTCCCACTTGCTCCAGTTTCGGCCTGCATTGCAACGGGCTATTTGCTGACCAACAGGCCGCGTGTTCGACTCTTTCAGCACCATCGGTTACAGGCGACTTGGAACTGGCCAAAGGTTAAAGCCGCACCCCATAAGTTAAGGATTTCCGGCCTGCCTTCCAAGCGTACGGAGAAGGCCGGTGATATTGCAATATGCTTCCATCTGAGCGCTGTGATTCAGCATGCGGACCTTCCCATCCCAAGAAAGTCTCTTCTTCACACGGTTGACGTCAGGGTTGACGATCCTAATGTTCACTGGCTCAGGTCGCCGAGCCAGCTTGAGGCGCTTGGCGAAATCGCTACCCACGTATTCGCTTCGCTGCTACAGCATTTCCCAAACGCTGCAACGTGGCACTTGTTCTTTGCTGGACCTGCACCCGGTGCTGTCACAGTTGGCCAGCAATTAAATCCGACGATGACGACACCAACGCAGCTTTATGAATTCAATCGGGCAGAGACGCCGCGATATTCGCCAAGCATCCTGCTAAAACCAACAACAGCACGATGAGCAACGACGCATATTTGAGAGGATTGCTAGCCCAACAAGACCTTACGCCCAGTGAGGAATCCGCGTTGCGAGGACTGCGTGACACGATTGAGGAACAACTTCGCAAGGGCCTCAACAAGATCGAACGGGTCTACTACGCGGGTTCGTTCGGGAAGGACACGATGATCCGCGAGCTCTACGACTTGGACATCGTGGTTTATTGGGCAAACGACTGCGGATTCACGTTGCAGGACATTTACAGTTCTGTTGGCGACGCCCTGAAGAGGAACTGGAAAGTGGTGAAATCCAAAACCGTGGCTTGGGAACTGCCCTTCGACGGAGGTTTTCATCTTGACGTCGTTCCTGGCCGGGCACTGAACAACACATTCAAATACGCTAACCTGTACCGCACTGACACGGCTACTTCGCTTCAGACCAGCATCAAAGTCCACATTGATACTGTCCGCAACAGCGCCAGGCGTGATGCGATTCGCCTGATGAAGCTCTGGCGGAAGCGAAAGAGCGTTCCATTCAAGAAGTCACTTGCCTTGGAGCTTATCACTATTGATGCCTGTTCTGGCTTGCCGACGGACAATCTTGAAAAGCAGTTGTTGGCCGTATTCCGCTACATGACCGAGAACATCACAACGGCGCGATTGGTGGATCCGGCCAACAGCAACAATGTGATTTCCGATGAGATCACGTATTCGGACAAGTTGGCTATTCAATCTGCTGCAAGGGCGACTCTTACTGCACAATACTGGAGTGAGGTCTTCTGACCAAGAACATGGGGAGCCAGAACCACAACCGGAAATGCGCAACAGAATAAAACACCGCGACCATTAAGTATGCCAATCGACATTGCTGAAAGTGTTTATTGCTATCTCGCTAGAGATTGGGGGCTCGCAAAAGACGAGCTTACCGAAACCAAATGCGAGCAGCTTCGGGCTTCAATCCCGGAGGTGCGGTTGGCATATCGCGGTAATCGTGACATCGCTTACAACAAACCTTCAGTTCGTCGTGCTTACCTCGCGGCATTCGCTCCGCGCTATGCTTACCTTCTTTACCGCTGTCTGCAAAAGGTGAGAGCGCGGGCATTAGAAGTTTTGCGCCCGTGGCATCGCGATGAGGGCGTCATGTGCATGCTTGGTGGAGGCCCAGCGTGTGAGATTTTCGGGCTTCTGGATTGGCTTTATCAGCATGACATCGAACCTCGGTATCTCCGCGTGGTGATTTTGGATCGCGAAGGTTATTGGCGGAGCTTCCACAGTTACCTCTTTTCTGAACTGGTTAGTCGTCATTTTCGCAAGACAATGGTCATTCCGTCGTACGAGTCGGTGGATTTTCCAGTGCCGACAGGGGTGAAGTTCAACCGATCTCTGGTCAACTATAGCTACGCGCAAACCGCTCTGCTCGCCGAAGCCAGGTTGATCTCTATTGCCAACTGCCTTTCGGAAATTGGCGATCACCGTGGATTCAAATGTCACTTGCATTACCTCACCCAAATAGCTTGGGAATCTCAGTTGGTGATTTGTGCTGACTCAAGCGCGAAGAAGCGTCGCCCTCGTATGGATTGGCTTGCTGAATATTTCGACGCGCATCGGAAGCTCGAATCCAAGGAACTGTTCGAAGGAACAATTCATATGAAGTTCAAATGGCTCAAACGCGGCCCGACCAGCCAGCGCATTTTCAGAAACGGAAGCGCACCCACTTGGCAGAACGACATCCAACGCTGGGCTTACATCCGCAAGATTGGTTAAATGTTAACATCCGCATGACCTACAAAAAGAAACTTATTGAAGTTGCACTGCCGCTAGAGGATATCAATCGCGAGGCGGCGAGGGAGAAGTCCATCCGGCATGGGCATCCGTCCACACTGCATTTGTGGTGGGCGCGACGGCCGTTGGCGGCGTGCCGGGCGGTACTGTTTGCGTCGCTGGTTGATGATCCTTCGGAGTGCGTGGCGGTGTTGATGGCGGATGTGGGCAAGCGGAAGGCGGCGGAGAAACTGCTCGCGGCGCAACGCAAAGCGTGGGAGACGCGCAAGGCGATGTTCGACAAGGCGGTTGCGTTCGGTGTACCGGCCAGCAGCAATCCGCCACCCGGTCCGGAGCCGAAGCTGGAGGACATCCTCGTCGAGACGGAGCGGGATCGGTTGTTTGAAATTATCCGCGAACTGGTGAAGTGGGAGAATTCCAACGACGAACGCGTGCTCAACCAGGCGCGGGCGGAGATTCTGCGGTCCACGGGTGGCCATCCGCCGCCGGTGTATGATCCGTTTTGCGGCGGCGGCTCGATTCCGCTGGAGGCCCAGCGGCTCGGACTGGAGGCACATGCCAGCGATTTGAATCCCGTGCCGGTGCTCATCAATAAGGCGCTCATCGAGATTCCGCCCCGGTTCGCGGGCAAGCCGCCGGTGAACCCGGAGTCGCGCCGCAAGCTGGGCGCGTCCGGCTCGTGGAAGGGCGCGGCGGGGCTGGCGGAGGACATTCGTTACTACGGCCAATGGATGCGCGACGAGGCGGAGAAACGCATCGGCCATCTGTATCCCAAGGTGAAGCTGCCGAAAGAACATGGCGGCGGCGAAGCGACAGTGATTGCGTGGCTGTGGGCGCGCACGGTGGCCAGTCCCAACCCGGCGGCCAAAGGCGCGCATGTTCCGCTGGTGCGGTCGTTCTGGCTCTCGACCAAGGCGGGCAAAAAGGCGTGGGTTGAACCTGTGGTGGACCAGAGCACGATGACCTACCGGTTTGAGCTTCGCACTGGTAACGGCGAACCGCGCGCGGGCACTGTGAGTCGCAACGGCGGTCTGTGTCTGCTCACGGGCAGCCCGATGCCGCTTGAATACATCAGAGCCGAGGGCAAAGCAGGAAGGCTTCGCAAACGCCTACTCGCGATTGTGGCCGAGGTTTCTTCGGGACGAGTGTTTATTTCCGCGATGGACGAGGACGAACGGATTGCGGAAATGGCAGAGCCGCGCGATGTGCCAGAGACTGACATGCCGCCTCAGGCGTTGAGCTTCCGCGTCCAGATTTACGGGATGACGAAACACCGCGACTTATTCACGAAGCGGCAACTTGCACTCATGACGTGTCTCTGTGACCTGGTGAAAGAGGCGCATGACCGTGCTCTTGCGGACGCAAGCGAGAAGTTCGACACGTCCGACCAGCGGAGCCTTGAGTCTGGCGGCCTGGGCGCTCGTGCCTACGCCGACGCGGTGACGATTTATCTCGGGTTGACTGTGAGCAAGCTGAGTTGCTTTCACTGCACGCTCGGAATCTGGCGCGCAAGCGATGCCAAGACCGGTCGAGCATTTGGTCGCCAGTCGGTGCCGATGGTCTGGGATTTTCCCGAAGCGAACCCGCTCGCAGAAGCCGGAGGCGAGATTGATGGAGCATTCACTTCCATCTCGAAGTTGTTCGACAAACTGAGTTTTGTTCACGAAGGCAAAGTTCATCAGTGCGACGCGGCGGTGCTCCAACCGCCGCAGTCGGTCGTGTTTAGCACCGACCCGCCTTACTACGACAACGTGGGTTATGCCGACTTATCCGACTTTTTCTACGTTTGGGTTCGTCGCGCGCTCGCTCCAGTTTTTCCTGTGCTTCTCAGCACCGTGTTGGTGCCCAAAGCTCAGGAGTTAATTGCGACTCCGTTCAGATTCGGTGGCGACCGGCAAAAAGCAAAAGTGTTTTTCGAGGAAGGCATGGCAAGGGCATTTGCCAAAATGGACTTGAACCAACGAACGGAGTTTCCAGCCACAATCTATTACGCATTCAAGCAGTCGGAGGACGAAGGGGATGAGGACGACGAATCTCAAGGCGGGAGTATGGCTTCAACCGGATGGGAGACGATGCTGGAAGCTTTGTTGAAGGCCGGGTTTACAGTCCAGGGCACTTGGCCTCTTCGCACGGAGCAAGCGAAGGCACTCAAGGATGCTTTCAATGTGCTCGCCTCCTCGATTGTTCTGGTTTGCCGTCCGCGAGCGAAAGACGCGGGCGTGGCGTCGCGCCGCGATTTCCTGGCCTCGTTGAAGCGGGAGTTGCCCGAGGCGCTGCGGAATTTGCAGAAGGGCAACATCGCGCCGGTGGATCTGGCCCAGGCCGCCATTGGGCCGGGCATGGCTGTGTTCAGCCGTTACGCACGAGTGCTCGAAACAGACGGCTCGCCGATGGGCGTGCGCACCGCGCTGGCGCTCATCAACCAGGCGCTTGACGAGGTGCTGGCCGAACAGGAAGGCGAGTTCGACGCGGACACGCGCTGGGCGCTGGCGTGGTTCGACCAATACGGCTTCACGGAAGGCCCGTATGGCGCGGCGGAGACGCTTTGCACGGCCAAGAACACGAGTGTGTCGGGCATGACCGAGGCGGGCATACTCGCGGCTAAAGGCGGCAAGGTGCGTCTGCTAAAGAAGGAGGAACTGCTGGCGGATTGGAATCCGTCCACGGACTCGCGCCTGACGATTTGGGAGGCGACGCATTACCTGATGCGCGCGCTGGATCAGGGCGAGCAGTCCGCCGCCGAGTTGTTGCGCAAACTCGGTCCGATTTCCGAAACCGCCCGCGACCTGAGCTACCGCCTCTACACCGTCTGCGAACGCCGCAAGTGGGCTCAAGAAGCCATCGGCTACAACGCCTTGGTGCTGGCCTGGCCGGACCTCACTCGTTTGGCGCAGGAGCAGAAGACGGCTGGACCGACCCAGAGGGAGTTGATTTAGCCAGAATAACCGGGGACTATGCAGACCCAAGACAAGCCAACGCAGTCAGCGACCACGCCGACCATGGACGGTTGGGATGTGTTCCTCAGCCACAACAGCGCCGACAACGCCTGGGTGAAGGAATTGGCGGCCCGGTTGGAGTCCGAACCTTTCGACGATTCGCGCAACATCAGGGTCTTTCTCGACGTTTGGGACATTCCGGCTGGCGCGAACATCGTCATGAAACTCAACGAAGGGCTGGCGAAGGCGCGGTTTCTGGCCATCGTGATGAGCCCAGAGTTCTTCAAGTCCAACTGGACGGCGCTTGAGTGGACGCATTGGGTGATGGGCGATCCGGTAAATACCCAGGGCCGAATCCTGCCGATCCTCTATCGCAAGGCTTCGCTCGACAAGAAGGAGGCCATTTCATTCCCGGCGCCCTTCCGGGCCAACCGTTACTTGGATTTCACTTCCAAGAAGACGGCTACGGTTTTCTATGCCGAGTTGCTGAGCCGCATCCGGGGGCAACCAACGCCGCGCGGGGAACATCACCAACCTACGCGGTGTACGGTATCATCGACGCCGATTCCACCCGAGCGTTACAAGGCGGATGACGTAAACGAGCTGCTTCTGAGCAACTTGTTTCCGGTCGTAAGCTACCCGCAGCGCATTTGGAGCGCCGCGACGAGCTACACCAAGCCGGAAGAGGTTTACGAGAAAGTCTCCATCGGCGATGGAATCGTGATTCACGGCGGCAATCTCTATACGTTCGCGGACATGTCCGATGTGCTATGCCCTTTGCGCAGCGTCGTTGACACCGCAACCATCAATGACAAACAACGACGAGAGAATTGGCTCGCAGATCAGGACAAGGGACGGCTCTACACATGGCTCATCAACGCCTACCTGAGGAATCACCTGGAGTTGATCGGCCTCGATCAGGACGACAAGGAGCGATACTTCTTCCCGCCCGCCTCCGACCAGACCTCGGTTTTTTATGATGGTCGCGAAGTGACGGCGAGAAAACGAAACGAGCAGTTGGCGCAGGACTTCTGGGTGCATTTGGCGGCGGACATTCGTTTTTACCGCATCTGGAATCGCTTCTTTCTCAAGCTCACGCCTTGTTTCTTCTTCACTGCGAATGGCAAGCGCCCCCTCGATGGCAAACAACAGGGCAAAATGGCGATCCGGTGGGGCGGAAAGCAGCGCAACGCGAACATCCTCCGAGACGTGCTTTTCTGGGCGACGCTGCTGAAAGGGAATCAGCCTCAGATAATAATTCCAGCCGGAGCTGAACATCTCGCTATCCAGGCAATCCCGGCCATCACCAGGATCAACAAGGGAATCCGTGGCGACCACATTCGCTTCACGAAGCTAGTGAAGTTGGGGCAGGAAACCCTCAGCGAAGTCGCCAGGGACGTTGAAATCGGTCACATAGATGATGAAGACGAACCTCATGAATAGGCCGCGAAGGCGACCTCCACGAGTTCGCAAGGGGCGCGGCCCCGACGAGCGACGTAACGAGGATACTGAGAAGCTGCTGCACCACGCGCAGCCGACATTCGACGGATTCCACATCGAGGAACCGCGAATCGTCTTCAATGGGGGATACGCCACTGTTGACCCGAAAGAAGGACTGGAACTTTACGGGCCTGTGAACCCCTCGAATGAACCAATCCGCGTTGGAATCATTGGCACCGGCGATGGAATCACCGCATTCAAGTCTCTCCTGGAGAAGGCGCGAAATCCAATCTCGCCCGGCGTCAATCGTGCAGGAGAGGCGTTCGACCCGTTTTGCTTCCCGCCATTTCCCGGAACCGGTGCATGCTTCCGAACGACGTTTGAAACGGACACGAGCATCCAGTGCGACATCCCGCTCAGGTTATTCGAGGAGGCGGTTAGCGCTGCAAACACAGCGGACAAATTACGGAACGTGATAAAGTTGGTGGTTGAGAAGCTCGGGACGCTGAAAGATATCGAGCCCGAACCCAACGTGGTCGCCGTTGTGTTTCCGGACTGCGTGGAGGAGGAGTGCGCCGCCATCGGAGCCACGTTTCGTTTCCGCAAGCTCAAGCCGTCCAAGGCAGAGATGTTGCAGCGAAGCCTAAACCGTGACCGGAAGAAGGGGCAGATGCTTTTCGACCTCCGAATGGTAGTAGAGGAACCGAAATCCTCCGAGGAGCGGGGATACTGGAATATCCATCATGCGCTAAAGGCACATGCGATGGGAACGGGACTACCCACGCAAATGGTCTGGCAGTCCACGCTCGCCGACAGCAATCAAAACCAAGATCCTGCGACGCTCGCCTGGAATCTATTCATTGCGCTCTACTACAAAGGGGGCCGAATCCCTTGGAATCTCGAAGCGATACCGGCGAGCACCTGTTTTGTGGGCATCTCATTCTACAAAGAAGCTCCTGTGCCCCGCGCATTGATGCAGACCAGCCTTGCGCAAGTTTTCTCCGGCCACGGTGAAGGGATCGTGCTCAAGGGCGGGCGTGCTCAGATTGATGAGACAAAGGGCGATCGGAAACCTCACCTGTCAAAGGACGATGCGAAAAGCCTTCTTGAGCGGGCCTTGAAAACGTATCTGGACCATCACAACCACGTTCTCCCGGAGCGACTTGTTATCCACAAGACCTCGCGGTTTTGGCCAGACGAGGTTGAGGGTTTCAAGTCGGCACTAGGGACCATCCCGCGGTTTGACTTCGTGGCTCTGGAAAAACTTGGGGATCGATTCATGCGGTTGGGCTATGAACCGCCTCTGCGCGGCACCGTCATATCGATTGAAAAACAGCGGCATGTGATCTTCACGCATGGCTACAGCCCGCACCTTGGCATGTATCCTGGGCATCGGATTCCGAATCCCCTGGAAATCGTCGAGCATCACGGGGATTCTCCTGTGGAGACCTTGTGCAGGGAAATCATGGCGCTGACGAAGTTGAATTGGAATAGCTGCGCGTTCGCCAGCGCGGAACCGATCACCATTCAGTTCGCCAAGACAATCGGTCGCATCCTAACGGAGGTACCAGATGGTTCTGCAATCCAGAACAAGTATCGGTTTTACATGTAGCCACATGCCTCGCTTAGAGCGTCAAAAACGGGAGACCGAGATCATGATGCACCAAGACGCGCGGGCGACAATACACTGTCGCCCGCGCGTCTTGGGAATTGTAATCAATCCGTCAAGCTTCCGCCAGAATGATCTTGTGGAGTTCCTTGTTTTCTGTCACAAAAAGTGGGTAGTTTTTGTGACAATGGGATCGTGATGAAAGTGGCGCAACCAATTGATCAAGCTATTCTCCGCTCCATGCGGGCCGCTCCGGCTGCCTTGGTGTGCTCGCCGAGGCATTTTGCTGATTTCGGCAGCGCGGAAGCGGTTCGGAAAGCGTTGAGTCGCTTGGTGAAGGCCGGGAAGATCCGGCGAATTCGCCGCGGGCTATACGATTTGCCACAGCCGCATCCCATCACCGGGCAGACCGCCCCCAATATCAAGGCAACGGTCGCGGCACTTATGGAGGGCAGCCATGCGCAGTGGCAGTTCACAGGGGCTTACGCCGCAAATGCATTGGGGCTTTCGGACCAGGTTCCGGCCAAGATCATCATCTTGACCGACGGAATCCCGCGCAAGGTGGCGCTGGGTAAACTGGCGTTGATTTTCCGCCGCGCCTCGCCGCGTAACCTGCTGGGTGCAGGCCGCCGCGCCGGGTTGGTGATCCAGGCATTGCGGTATCTGAAGGGCAGCTCGGAGATGGCGAATCATGTGTCCAGACTTCGCCGGGATTTGGACGCAGCGACCAAGAAAGATTTGGCGGCACTTGCGCCTAAGCTGCCAGCTTGGATGAAACCACTGGCGCAAGAAATCTCCCAAAACTGACATGGATACCGTGCTCCAACTCGGGCAACGGCAGCGCGTCGAACTCTTTGAGCAGACAGCGCAGCAAACGGGCTTTGATGCGGTAATCGTCGAGAAGGACTTCTGGGTCTGTTGGACGCTGAAGGAACTTTTCCGGCTGCCCGCCATCGGCGAGCATCTGATATTCAAGGGCGGCACGTCGCTGTCGAAGGTGTTCAAGCTCATTGAGCGGTTCTCGGAAGACATTGACGTTTCGATTGACCGGAGCTTTCTCGGCTACGGCGGAACCAACGAGCCGGAGGCCGGTGCGAGCAACAAGGAAAAGCAACGGCGTATTGATGGATTGAAGGCTGCTTGCCAGCAAAAGATTGCCAAGGAACTGCTGCCTGCGCTCGAAACTGCCATTAAGGCCAAATTGCGCCAGGACGAAAAGTGGACGCTGCGGGCGGATGCGGATGATCCCGACCAGCAGACGCTGCTGTTCGATTATCCCACGAGTTTTCCACCGGATACGGCTGGCTACGTCCGGCGGATGGTGAAGATCGAAATGGGCGCGCGGGCGGACCATTGGCCGAGCGAGAGCAAGACGATCATGTCCTACGTGGCCGAGCAGTTCCCTAAAGGGTTCAAGGAAGGAAGCTGCGCGGTAAAAGTGTTGTCGGCAGAGCGGACATTCTGGGAAAAGGCGACCATCTTGCACGCCGAATTCCACCGGCCTGCGGAGAAACCGATGCCAGAGCGTTTCTCGCGCCACTATTGCGATTTCTACGAGATGGTCCGTCGGGGTGTGGGCGTATCTGCGATTGCGAAACTCGATTTGCTGGCGCGGGTGTCCCAGCATAAGAACCTGTTCTTCAAAACGAGCTGGGCGCGATACAACGAAGCGGCCAAAGGTTCTCTGCGGATCATGCCGCCAGAGCATCGGCTAAAAGCACTCCGGGAAGATTACGCAAAGATGCAGCAGATGTTCTTCGGTGAACCTCCGAGTTTCGACAACATCATTACTCTCCTGCGCCAGTGGGAATCGGATTTCAACCAGCAATAATCTATGGCACAAACCAACCATGAACGAGTCGGCAAGGCCCTGGAGGTCTTTAATACTGGATTGCGTCCATTTGTGGAACGCGAATTCAAATCGGCGCAGGGCGAACAATGGTTCGACAGGGCAAAGACGATCCTTGGCCGGAGTCAACTCGGCGACGCAGCAGATGCAGCCGAATGGGACACGGCAGCCTTGCTGCGTCTCATGTGGGAAGCCTGGAACGAGGTGTTTGGCCAAACGCTCGGCCGGGCTGAACGGAGCCTGGTAAGTGAACTGATCGAAGTTCGCAATAAATGGGCGCACCAGAAAACCTTTAGCAGCGACGATGCCTACCGGGCACTCGACAGCATGGAACGATTGCTCGACGCGGTGGCCGCAGCAAAGGAAGTCGAGGAAATCGAACGTCAGAAGATGGAGTTAATGCGACTGCGCTTTGATGAGCAGGTCCGTCACGAAAAGCGCAAAGCTGCAGGCTCGGCTACTGAAGGACAACCGGTTGCGGGGCTTAAACCATGGAGAGAAGTCATCACGCCACATCCCGATGTTGCCTCTGGTAAATATCAACAAGCCGAATTCGCGGCTGACCTCTGGCAGGTTTACATGGGTGAAGGCTCTGCCGAATATCGGGAGCCAGTCGAGTTTTTCCGACGAACTTACCTAACCACCGGTCTGAAAGACTTGTTGGTCCGGGCGCTATTGCGCATGAGTGGCAAAGGGGGCGATCCCGTGGTCGAGCTTCAGACCAATTTTGGTGGTGGCAAGACGCACTCGATGTTGGCCCTATTTCATCTGTTCTCCGGCGTAGCTCCGAAGGAATTGGCGGGACTGGAATCTGTGTTCGAGGAAGCAAAGCCGGAAACACCGACTGGAGTGCGGCGGGCTGTGATCGTCGGCAATAAACTGTCTCCAGGCCAACCCCACAAAAAGAAGGACGGGACAGTAGTGCATACCCTGTGGGGCGAACTTGCTTGGCAATTAGGCGGCAAAGAGGGATATGCCATGCTTAGGAAGGCCGATGAAACGGCGACCAATCCCGGCGATGTGCTTCGCGATTTGTTCAACAAGTATGCTCCATGCCTCGTGCTGATTGATGAATGGGTTGCCTATGCCAGGCAATTACATGACGCCAGCGACTTGCCTGGCGGGAGCTTTGAAACTCATTTTACTTTTGCTCAAACCCTGAGTGAGGCGGCCAAGGCTGCCAAAAGGACGCTTTTGGTGGTCAGTATTCCCGCGTCAACCTCACCAGGGGGTGTGTCACCCGATGCCGGTGTCTCGGACGAGGAAGTAGGCGGAAAACGTGGACGCGAGGCACTGGTGGCGCTACGCAACGCACTTGGACGCGTCGAGGCGCCCTGGAAACCCGCCAATGCCGAGGAGAGTTTTGAAATAGTGCGACGGCGCTTATTTCAGCCCATTGCTGATCCGCAGTTATATGTCGCTCGGGATGCAGTGGCCAAAGCATTCTGCGACCTTTACCGCACACAACACCAAGAATTTCCACCCGAATGCCGGGAGGGCGATTACGAACGGCGGATGAAGACGGCTTACCCCATCCATCCGGAGATTTTCGAACGCCTTTATCAGGACTGGTCCAGCCTGGTGAAATTCCAGCGAACGCGCGGCGTGCTGCGTTTGATGGCCTCGGTCATTCATACGCTATGGGAACGCGAAGATAAAAGCGTGCTGATCATGCCTGGTAGCATTCCACTCGATGAACCGCGCGTGCAGTCCGAGATGACACGCTACCTGCCCGATGGCTGGGATACGGTCATCGAGAAGGACGTTGATGGAGAGACCTCGCTTCCACTGAAGATGGACCGTGAGAAACTGAATTTGGGACGGGTATCAGCTTGTCGTCGAATCGCACGCATGGTCTTCATGGGTTCAGCCCCAACCGCTCAAGCGGCAAATCGAGGGGTTGAGGATCGGCGGATTAAACTGGGATGCGTTCAACCAGGAGAATCGCCTTCCATTTTCGGAGATGCCCTGCGCCATTTGAGTCAAGCCGCGACGTATCTCTACCTGGATGCCGGGCGTTACTGGTATTCGACACAGCCAACCGTCACCAAACTGGCCGACGACCGAGCCGAACAGTTGAAGCGCGATCCGGACAAGATCTATGAGGAGATAAAACGCCGGGTGCGTCTGGACCTCCAGCAACGGAGTGATTTTACTAAAATACACCCGTTTCCCGCTTCAAGTGGTGAGGTGCCAGACGAGTTGGAAGTGCGCCTTGTAGTTCTGGGTGTTGAGTGCCCCCATACTCGCGAGGGTGAAAGCTTGGCTTTGGATGAGGCCGGTAAAGTATTGGAATCCCGAGGCAATAGTCCGCGCCTATACAAGAACACGCTCGTCTTCCTTGCGGCGGATCGAACTCGGCTGTTGGAATTGGATCAGGCTGTTCGCTACTTTCTTGCCTGGCAATCCATCGAATTCGACGCGCAAAGCGACCCACCTTCCTTGAATCTCGACAACTTCCAGAAACGCCAAACGGCTACCCAAAAGGCCAATTCCGATGCCACAGCAAAGGCGCGCATCCCCGAAACCTTCCAGTGGTTGCTTGTGCCGACACAATCCGATCCAAAAAAACAAAACATCGAATGGCAGGCCATACGCATCCAAGGACAAGATCCGTTGGCGGTTCGCGTATCGAAGAAGCTTCGGAATGACGGCTTATTGGCCACGCAATTCGGATCAAACCTCTTGCGCCAGGAATTGGATCGAATCCCCCTTTGGCGTGGCAATCATGTTCCGGTAAAGCAAGCAGTTGAGGATTTTGCCCAATACCTCTATTTGCAGCGCCTCAAAGGTCCGGAAGTTCTCCTGAATGCCATTCGCGACGGCATCAACCTCATGACTTGGTCAACGGACTCCTTCGCTTTTGCGGAAAGCTGGGACGAAGCCAAGAAGCGATACGTGGGACTCCAGGCTGGGCGATTGATTACTGTAGAAACAGGCAGCAATGGTCTTCTAGTGCGTCCGGAGGTGGCGGAGGCTCAAATCAAGGCGGAGACACCGACAATCCATCCGTTGCCCCTACCGCCGGATGGAATCGGAAAGCCGTCACCGCAGCCGTGGTCACAACCGGGTGGCCAGACGATTGTCCCGCCAAAACCCACTCCTGAGCAACTCCCGACCCGTTTCTATGGCAGTGTGACCATCGACGCCATGCGCATGGGGCGGGATATCGCGACCATCTCCAAAGAAGTGGTAGAGCACCTGACAAGCCAGCTTGGTTCCGAGGTCGAAATCACTTTGGATATTCATGCAAAAATCCCGGGCGGCGTGCCGGATAAAACCGTCCGCGACGTTTCCGAAAACTGCCGCACGCTCAAATTCAAAACTCACGGATTTGAGAAGGAATAGATCAAGCAGATCTGATCGGCAACAGTGATAAAGCATGGCAAGTAAATATATATTTTAATATGTCAACGATAATAATAGGTGTCACGATAAGCGCTGACGAATTACATTCTGTTTTGCTTACAAAACAGGATAACAATTGCTTCACCTTGGAAGACCAAATATGCATGAAACTCCAAGACGGCGACCGCCCTGCTGCCTATGATACTATCCATGGACAGTTCATGGATTATGTAAAACAACGGCACGTGCAATGCGTTTGCATCAAAGGTAGCGCAGTCAGTTTGGGGGGCACGAAACTCGCTCATCTCCACGCTGCGGAGTTGCGAGGGGTAATTCAGGCGGCAGCAGCTTCAGCAGGTGTCGACGTTAAGCTCATGACCAAAGCAGCCGCCAGCCGTAACTTTGGCACGCGCAAGGTGGACGAGTACTTGAAGGACGAGACTTTCTGGAGTGACCACAATCTTACTCAAATTAGGAAGGGGTTACGTGAAGCAGCCTTCGCCGCCATTTCCGAGTTTACTGACTGAATATGCCGTATAAGAGTCAACTGCAACTGGGCGCACGCATTGGTGGAGGCCAATTTGGTGATGTCTTCGAGGGTCAAGATCCGGTTCATGCTAAAGTGGCCATCAAGGTGTTGAAGCAGAATACAGGTGAATCCACAGCCGACTGGGCCAAGCGTAGTGAAGGCTTGCTAAAGGAAGCCCAGCGATTGAAAGCTGCCGCTCATCCAAATGTTGTTCAAGTCCTGCACATTGTGAAGGATTCCACTAATGATGTCCTTCACCTTGTAGCTGAGTACTGTGACGGTGGTTCTGTAGAATTCGATTACCGCAACGGCCCGCTCACGTTGCAAAGTGTTCGCAAAATCATCACCGATGCCTGTCGCGGATTAGAACAGATCCACAGTTGCGGTATGATTCACAGAGATATCAAGCCAGGCAACATCCTTAGGCACGGAAATAATTATAAAATTAGTGATTTTGGTTTGGTATCTGACAACCTGATTCTTGGCTATGCTTCCGGCGACGGCTACATCTGTCATCTCGCCCCTGAAGTGTTTCCAAACACTGTGACAGGCATCCCTGGAATTACTAGCCGAAAGACGGACGTGTGGGCTATGGGTATGACAGTCTATCGGCTGATCAACGGCCATAATTTTTACCTCCACTATCTAACGGGCAAGGATGTTCGTCATCTCATAACCAATGGTGGTTTCTCGCGTTCCTTGGACTGGCTTCCCCATGTTCCTGATGCCTGGCGGAAATTCGTTCGCAAGGCCATGCACGATGATACAGCCCAACGTTTCCAGACGGCCCTCGCCATGGTCCAGGGTTTGGCGCAACTGCCAATAACGCCTGCATGGATCTGCCAATATACGGCCAACGAAATCACCTGGACATTGAACGAGGGGGCGCGAACTGTGGCAGTCGTTTGGAAAATCCATTCTCCGCGCCGCCACGAATGGTACGCGATGAGAACAGGTGGAGGCAAACGCAATATGTCTGCTGGTGGCGTTCCCGGAAAAATCCTCACTTCAACCGCAGCTCGGACCGAACTGGAAGACTTTTTCGCTAATTGGGCCTGATTGCCCCTAGTCGCTCTGCCTGTTTATCTGTAAACAGGTGATTTCCAAAAATATGGGGGGGGCCTGATGTTACAAGAAATCGTTGTGCTGCATGCTTCTGGCGTTTGCCTGAACATTTTGGGCAGAATTTACCATCCCTCCCGTCCGTGTTCAGGAATGGGAGACCGCAATAACCACATTTTGGTAATTGAAGCATCACTTCAGAGTGTTTACATTTTCAGCGAAATGCGAATGAAGCGCAACTTTAATCCAACGGGCGGGTTTAGGTGATCGAAAAGCAGACCGTAAGTCATGTTAATCAATGGATATCGCCAATATTACAACAAGCTCTATCGTTAACGCCGTGACCTATCTGGTGGCCAATCATCGTCTGCCTGGACTTCAGATTCTTTTTCCAAGTCAGCTTAAGGAGTATGGGCCAACAATCGAGGGACTTGGAGCCTTTGCACGGCCCTTGGTATTCGATTCCGGCCTCGCAGGCTACGAGTATGCCATTTCTGGCACCTGTTTTTTGGCAAGTTTTCGAGGACGGAATCTGGTCATCACTGCACGGCACTGCCTTACGGGCTCGGATGGGAATGACGTTCGCATTGCCTGTAATCCTGTCACAAAGTCATTTCTGCCCCTCAAGCAAATGCACAGAGCGGAGGGCAACCCCGATTATTGTGATTTTGTGGTCTTCGAGGCCGCTCCGGAATTGTTGTCCTTTGAGGAGGCTGCCACCATACCGTACCTTAATTTGGATCAGCTCAGGCCGCGGACAAGGCAGGTCCGCCAAGGCACCAAGCTTGTGGTGCCGGGTTTTCCAAAGGATCTAAACGCCGTGGACTATGGCAGGTTTGTGTTGCATGAGCAGCGCTACCTTCCAAGTGGATATTTCCTTGGGCCAACCTCAGAAACCGGAATTTACCAGTTGAGCTTCGACCACATTGAACACGTTGAAAGTATTGATGGCATGAGTGGCAGCCCTGTCTTTTCCATAGAGGAACACAATGACCTTCATTACTTCGGATTTATGGGCATGATCATTCGCGGGTCTGTTGAGTCTCGTTCCGCCCGTTTTATTGCTTCCGAGATCATCTTTCAAGCCCTCAACAAACTTTTCCCATCGTGAAGCTGGATTGTTTTTGGCCGACTTATATGGGAAGGAACTGTGTCCAAAACTGTGCCTAACTGTGCCTAAAAGTGTGCTTAACCGAGTTAGGTCGAATTTTGACGGTGTACGCGCAAATTCTGCTGGAGTAGCGACTTAGAATCGGTTAAAAAAGCCCCGATTTGAGCACAAAAAGGCCCGAGTCCGACCACCGGCACCAAACTAACATATTGGGCTTAAGTGTATTATAAAAACGAAAAGTCCAACTTCCAGTGAAACTTCCAGTGATTGAGCTAGGTGGGTAGTACTCCGGCAGTACACCCAGCCTAGGTGGCCAGTACACCATACCCAGGCTTTCTCGCTCTGCCCTATCCTAACCCTAGGCAGAACGATGAAACCGCGATATAGAATCTTTAAACGCGCCACCGGGGTGTTTTACATCGAGGACACCGCCACCCTTCACCAGGAAAGCCTCAAAACCAAGGACAAATCCATCGCTCAGACCATTGTAAGCGCCAAGAATCAAGCCCAGGAACAGCCTGCCCTGAACCTGCAACTGGCGCGGACCTACCTTGCCGCCAGCGATCCGGCCGTGTTGGAACGAACCTGGAAAATCGTCATGGAAGCCATCATGAACGGTAAACACGGACCAACCCAGGAACGCTGGCAGCGGGCCATCAAGGATCCCGCCTTCGATGGCCTGCGCAACCGGAGGATTCTCGATACGCGAGCGGAGCATTTTTGGAGCGCGCTTAAAAACGGTTCCGTTTCAACCAATGTCTTTCTGCGTCGTTTGCACAACTTAGCGTTGGATATGAGTTGGCTACCCTGGCCGATCATTCCAAAAAAACAGTGGCCGCCGGTACGATTTAAAGCCAAACGCGCCGTCACCTCTGAGGAGCACCGACGGATCACCGAGATCGAGTGGGAACCGGAACGTAAAGCCTACTATGAACTGCTTTGGCATCTAGGCGGCGCTCAGTCTGACGTTGCTGCTCTGCGCGCTGAGGACATTGATTGGACGAACCAAGTAATCAGCTATGCACGCATGAAGACGAAACAAGTCTCGATCCTGCATTTTTCTGAGGCCGTTGGAAAAATCCTAAAGTCGCTGCCAAATTCGGGTCCCTTGTTCCCTCGGATCGCCAAAATGCATGAAAAACACCGGGCAGCGGAGTTCAAGCGCCGTTGTGACCGGCTACCGTGATTTTACCACGCTGACCCGCCAGCTTACGGTCGAAGAGCCTATCACCGAAGCCAAGGATCTTTACCGGCTGGGATGTTTCCTGCTGGGGCGGGAACAGTGAACAGTGACGATTATTTTTCACCAATGATGCCAATTAAAAATCAACAGTGAGCCGGTAGCATCGAGCAGCGGTCCGGAGGCTGGCCCTTGGGGGTCCAAGCCAAAACCGGGCGGCTGCAA
>Ga0116153_10000364_pt1 | contig 60972 bp, 33 predicted proteins | sample AD_UKC028_MetaG_FD_89896 | JGI IMG/M metagenome (GOLD analysis project Ga0116153, IMG submission 89896) | Active sludge microbial communities of municipal wastewater-treating anaerobic digesters from USA - AD_UKC028_MetaG | ecosystem: Engineered > Bioreactor > Anaerobic > Digestate | place: USA...
CTCCCAGATCAATTCAACGGTCGGCGCTACGCGCCAGGCATGTTCGGAGTTGTGCAACCACAGATGAAAACGGATGGACACCGATTCGAAGTCTGAGTTTTTATCTGTGTTGATCCGCGTCCATCTGTGGTTACCCTTCTGAGCGCGGTGACTTGCCCGGACGTCGCTGGGGGTGCGAGAGATTAGGCCGGAGAATATGGAGCTATGGACACGACGAACGTCAATCCAGCGGATGCACAGAGCCCCGCGAAAGCGCCGCAGCTGACAATCGGTTGTCACTGCCCTCACAATACCGCAAGAGGGAACTCAAGAAGGTTACCGATGCCTTCGGCAGAATACCTGTGTGGAGAATCGTCGATGATAATGCCAGCGAGCCTGCGTCGTCGTGGCGAGATGCCCCTTTTCCTTACCTGGTCACGCATGCCTTCGACTGGGCATCGCCAGTTTGCCGCGGCGATGGAAAACCACCGATTCCTGTATTCAAGCTTTCGGTGGCTTTCGAGCAGAAGGAGCAGTTGTATTTTTGGAAGCGGAGCTATTACCACCACGAAAGGCTAAGTGGGGATCCCATTGCGATTTTGCACTCTTTACCCACATCGAGAACGGTACCCGTGTTGTGGTCACGGCTACCGAAGAGGGCATTCTACTCAAACCCGTGACGGCGGCGCTGATCAAGCGCAAGGCCCGTGAGCCGCCGATGTCGGACTCGGTGCCTCCGTGAGAATTCATCGATCCAGGCAGTGCAGCGAGTCTCGCCCGGGGGCTGGATCGCCCTTTTTCGTTCGGTCGCTTGCGCATCCAGCGCTTTTCTGGCCTATGGTTGCTATGCGAAAAACCACTCAACGTGAGTTCAGCGTGATCGTGGAGCGGGATGAGGAGGGCTACGATGTGGCCCGCGTTCCGGAATTGCCCGGCTGCCATACCCATGGCGAGAAGGAATCGACACCCTGGCCGGCAAGGTGAACTTTTTGGTGGCTTCCGAAAAGTTTGCCCTCCAGGCCTGTGCCCTCGCCCACCTCGCTGAGGAGCCGGATCGCCAGCCCTGCATCCGCCAGCTGAGACAACGCTATGGCCATGGAGTGGTTGTCACGCTCGGCGAGAAAGGCGTGATTGCCGACGACGGCCAGGGCTACTGCCGTGTGCCAGCTTATCCGGCTCGGACGGTGGACACGACGGCGGCCGGTGACATTCTGAGTGTCTGCATGATTCTGCTGCACGAATATCCCGATGTGCCCGCCAAACTGAAACTGGCCAACACCATCGTATCGCAATTCATCGAGGGGCAAAGGGCCTTGATCCCGTCGTTTGCTGGGTCCAGACCGGCGCGGTATAAAAGATCAGGTAGGGACGGACCGCTTGGGACGACCGGGCTTGTCTGAAGCATCCCGCTCTTAAGTCCCTGCGTTCAGCGCGCCCATCGATCGCGCCCTACCTTTCGTCCCTGCGCCTTCGCGCCTTTGCGTGAAATTCCCTCGTGCGCCAAGGAGGATCGGACCGTCTGGGCCGACCGAGCCGCATCCCACCGCAGGGATGGCCGAGTTATTCGTAAGTCATGACGACATTCGATTCTTGCACTTGGATCGAGGTGATTTTGAGGGCCTGAGGGCCTGCCAGGCGGTAGAACCGGACGTTGCCGTTGATCGGCACCAGGACACGTCGAGCTGAGGTGTCCACTACAGCGGTTGCATCGGCAGCATATCCGGATGAAACCAGGACCGAAGATTCCACGGTAACGGCTGGAGCCGGCACGATATCGGTCCAGGCCTTGATGGCGGTGGGCGATGCAGGATCGTTGATCAAGGTGCGCGCGCCGGTCGCGGGATCCACGGAGAACCATTCGGCGTAGGCGTTCCCCGCCCGTTCGTACCAGATCAGCCTGAAGGGATAGAATCCGTCGACGGGCGCGACGAAATCGAGGGTCAGGTTGGAGGTGCCATCATTGAGGGCCATCACCGCCGACTGATCGCTCAGGGTGGCGCCGGAGGTGAGCTTGAAGCCGTCGTCGGTGAGAATTCCCAGGCGATAGCCGCCGGCTTTGAGTTCGAGCCATGCCGTCATTTCAACGGAGAAATCATTGTCACCGTTATAGCCATAGAGTTCGAGGCCGGGCACCAGTGCATCCGGGTAATTCGGATCCTGGAAATTGCCATTGTTCCGGTCGTCCTGAGTCCAATTGACGAGCTGGCTGACGGTATTGGTGGTGATGAACGGGGGAGTGGGCAGTTGACCGGCCAGTTGTTTTTCCGCCATTTCGGGGCTATCGATGGAGACCTCGCCGGCCACCGCCTGGACCATACGGACGTTGAATCCGCGATTCTTGCCGGGGCCGGGCTGGCGGTTGGCGGTCTTGAGCGAATAATAACTGATGGCGAACTTCCAACTGGTTTCGATATTAGTGCCCTGGTTATCTTTAAAATAGACCCGGGCCAGATTCATGGCATCGGAGGACGGCAAGGGGGACACACTATAGCGCACGGTGGCGCCGGTGGCGGTGGAGGTCACCGTGGCAGGCACGGTTTGTCCATTCAAATCGAGTTTCACCGATGAGACATCAACCGTAGTATCCCGATTGGCGATCGTGGCTTGGACCGTGAGGAAGGCCGTTTGCTGGATGGAATCGGCGGCAGGGTTGACTTCGCTCACCGTTGCCCGTTGAACGCCAGTATCCGCGACCGGGATGAAGACCAGGTAGTTTTGGAACCGGCTTCCGTCGCCGGGATCAGGGGTGATTTGTTTCAACCGCAGCGTGGTTGGGCCGGACAGCTTCAGGACGATTTTATTTTGGCCCGAGCCGTCGGTCAGGGGGAAGTTCCGGTAGTTGAAGCCGGTGATCCCGGCCAGGAAAGTGCCGAGGAATTGCGTGGCCGCGTCGGGTTGCGTCCGGTCACCTGTGACCAGCTGCAAATGAGATTCCGCGTTCACGATGTTCAGCAGGGATTGACGCAGGTAGACCTCGTAGGAGCCGGCGGGGAAATCCCGGGTGTATTGGATCCATTCATCGGCTGCCAGATCGCCTACGTCGTAGTCAAAGACGCCCGAGTCGGTTCCTCCCGCATCTTGGAATTTTTTCCGGGGCACATCATAAGTATGCTGCATGCGGACGGGATCATTGAGGCGATACATCGTATTGGCGCCGTTCGGAGTGGTTCGAGTGTCGTTATAATCCACCAGGCTCACACCGGTTTGGCCGCTATAGGATTGCGCCTGAGGACCGAGCCCCTCGGCGATCGGGATGGGATTGTTGTAGTAGCTGCCGCCATCGAAATTATAGTCCTCCGCCTCGATGGTCATGAGAGAGGTCGCGAAGGTGTCGAAGTAGATCGTGGTGCTGACGGCGACGCCGCCCGCATCGACGACTTTGAGCAGGGCGGTGTAATTCACATTCGCCTCGAGTTTGCCGGCCAGGGAGACGGTTCGGGCGCTAGGATCGCCTGACAGCGTCAGGCCGTTGGCGGTCGTGTATGCCGTCCCGTTTAACTCGATTGAGATCTGGTTGTCCGCAAGCGGTTGGTCATCGGCGGCTTTAAAACTGATCGAAGTGGCGGGGGCCAGGAAACTGCTTGAGGTTTTCGGAAGGACATCGGTAATGACCGGCGGCTGATTGCCCTGCACCGGCGGGGCTTGGACGGTGGCGTTGTCGAAGGCCACCCGGTAATTGTCTTCCAGTGGAGAGCGCTTGATCGCATAAAGATAGAGGGCGAACGAGCCTTTGCCCTGGCTCGGGGGATTGGGCGCAATGAACGGTTTTTGAGCGACCGCTCCCAGTTCGGCCTCATTGCCAAAATCGGCTCCCGGAGTGTCGGTCACGGTCTTTTCCCAGAGGACAGCATTCTGGTTGTCCTTATCGAGAACCTTGCCCGTAATCACGACATTTCCATTCTTTCCAACGAGGGACAGGACGAGTTTGACGTTCTCGTGTTTGACGGTCGCTTCCGGGGTGTCGTCGTCGATGAAGTAATGGTCCAGCGCCTTGACCAGGATGATTTCGTTGGCGGATTTGGCAAGGCTGTAGCCGAGCGTCTGCTTGGGATCAATGCCTTGGGGCGAAAAGGCCAGGACGGCGTAGGCGTCGTTGCCGGAACCTTGCGTCAGATCGACGCTGAATTCGAGGGGTTCGCCTTCTTGGATCGTGTATTCCCTGGAGGTCTTGAGACTGGCGGTAAAGAGGCCGGCGTCACTGGCCCCGACAGCCGCCTGGGGAACGTCCATGACGAAGGCGCCTCCGGTTTCTTGTGGCAGGAGGAAGGGAAGATCGGCCACAGGATAGTCAGTCCAGTCGGTCTTCTTGTTGTCATTGAAATCGTCCACGACGGTCGATTCGAGCACGACGGCTTCGGCGTTATCAAAGGCGGCGCGATAGGTGTCCTCGATGGCCGGGCGCTTGATCGCGTAGAGATAAAGCGCGAAACGACCGGATCCCATGGCGTCAATGAAAGGTTTTTGTCCAATGGCTCCCAGTTCGCCTTCATTGCCAAAATCGATGCCGGGGGTATCCGTGACGGTTTTCTCCCAAAGCACAGCGTTTTGAGCGTCCTTATCGAGGACTTTGCCGGTGATGACGACATTGCCGCCTCTGCCGGTTAGCGTCAGCACCAGCGTCACGTTTTGGTGTTTGACGGTTGCGGCGGGAGTGTCGTCGTCGATGAAATAATGGTTTAAGGCTTTGACGAGGATGATTTCATCGGCGGACTTGGCCAAGCTATAGCCCAAGGTTTGTTTAGGATCGATGCCGTTGGGAACGAAGGCGAGCACCGCATAGGCGTCGTTGCCTGCGCCTTGAGTCAGATCGACCCGGTATTCGAGGGTGACACCCTCGCGGATGGCGTATTCTTCGGATGTCTTGACACTGCACGTAAACAGGCCCGCGTCGCTCGCCATGACAAGGGCCTGGGGCACGTCCAGGACGAACTGCCCCCCTTGTTCCTGCGAGAGCAGGGAGGGGTGGTCAACGACGGGAAAATCACTCCAGGCGGTTTTGATGTTGTCATCGAAATTGTCCACCACACGGGCCATGGCGGACAAGGCCATGGCGAAACCGACGAGGATAACGAGGGTTGTTTTTTTGGCTTTTAGAGTGCTTATCATATACATCTCCGGTTATTTGGTTTCATACCCTTTCATGTGCCCGGCGGGAGCGGCCGGGGAGGATCCTCTGACCAATCCCATGCGGGCCGGGACCAAGGGAAAACCATAACTATGGTGTGGATTTGTCCCCGCAATTCTCCAGGCAGAACGGTCATTCGTCAACAAGAAATTCCAGATTCTGTTTGGCTTGTATTCGGTGTTGCAAGCGGTTATGAATTTGGTTCATCACATGAACTGGACCGCGGGATCGGCCGTTGTCATAGGATTGCTGGGGGGGCTTCTTCAGGCCGGCCAAACGGCTTCGAGGCCGGATACCGAATGGGGACTGAATGTGATCCGGAAGGAGGATCCTGGCCGATTTCTGGTGCGCCGCTGGCAAGCAAAAGAGGGATTTCCCGCAGATTGGATCGAGTGCCTGCTACAGACGAGGGACGGTTGTCTTTGGGCGGGAACTCCCGAGGGGGTTATTCGTTTTGACGGGGCCAATCCGGCCTTGATCAACGCGTCTCGGTGTGCGGCATTTCGTTCGGAGGTTTGCAAGGCATTGGCCGAGGACACCCGGGGAGGTCTTTGGATCGCGACCAAGAAAGGCGTGGTGCAGTTCAGCGAAGGCAAGGCGCGACTCTTTCTCGCGGCAGACGGTCTGGGGGGAGACGAGACAACATCGCTTTGGCCGGACAAAAACGGGGGAATGTGGGTGGGAACCAGCCAGGGATGCAGCCACTACGACGGGTCAAATTGGCGGACTTATGTCGATACGAACGCCCCCAGTCCCTTCGTGTTCTCGGTGTGTGAAGACTCCCAAGGAACCATTTGGGTGGGAAACGACGCGGGGCTTCAGCGGTTGGACCCCCAGACCTCGCGGTTTACGCGGGTTTGGGAACTCGATGAGCCGACGAATGATCCGGAAGCGAGGATCGTCCGATGCATGGCCGTCGATGGGGAAGGGGCATTGTGGTTTGGAACCGATCATAGCGTGTTCAAGCTTACTGCGAGCAGGCTCCAACGGATTCAGCTGGGGCACAGTTCGCGGCATTCACGCGTGAAATGCATTCTCCCTCTGGAAGATGGCCAGGTATGGGCAGTGATCGGGTTTTCACTTCGCCGGTGGAACGGAGAAAGTTTTGAACCGATGGACACTCATTTTGGACTGACTGACCTCACCGCGACCGCCTTGTATCAGGATCGGGAATCCAATTTGTGGGTTGGCACCCGGTATGGTGGACTGGTCCGGTTGAAACCGACTCCCTTGCGGCTTCTGACCAAAAAAGATGGCCTTAGCCACAACAATGTCCGATCGCTTTGCGCCAGCCGGACAGGGGACGTCTGGATTGCGACCGAAGGCGGGATGAACCTTTTCCACGACGGTCTCATCAGCAGCGTGCCGCTGGGCATCGATGAGGATCTGTATTCCTGTCGTTCGGTCTGGGAAGACCGCGCCGGTAACGTCTGGGTGGGCATGGCCCCCGAAGGACTGGTCTGGTTGACGCGGGATGGCGGACAGTATCAAAGTCGGGTGTGGATGCCGATTCAAAGCGAAATTGCGGCCCTCTACGAAGATCGATCAAGCGGGATCTGGGCGGGATCCAAGCGGGGATTGGTCCTCATCGAACCGATGACTTCGGATGATCGCGTTTCTGTCGGCAGCCAGGCGAGCCCGGAAAACATCGTGAAACGTGAATGGGTTTTTCAGCCTGGGGAAGTCAAGGTTTTGGAGGGCAACCGGCTGACGCGGCTGATTTCCTCTGGAATGGTGTATGTTCAGGAAGGGACAAACCGGATCGGCGCCTGTTCGATGGCCGATTTCGAACGTCAGCAGCCTCCGTCCTGGTTTTTAATGCGGCCTCGTGGGGAGCCGGTTTCTTATGATTTTCGGTCCATCGTTGAGGATCGAAATAATTCCCTCTGGTTTGGCACGGCTAGTGGATTATGCCGGCTTGAAAACGGAGTCATTGCCTCGTTTTTGAACGAAGACAGGCTTCCGACCGCCGGTATTCGCTGCCTCTACAAAGATGATCATGGCGCGCTCTGGATTGGGACCGATTGGGGACTGACCTGTCTAAAAGATCGTGATTCGGTGACGATCGACGTCAGACACGGATTACCCCATCGCGCCGTGCATCAGATGATCGAGGACCAGCAAGGCTTTTTATGGATCGGGAGTCCGGTGGGCATTTATCGGATCAACCGGGCAGAACTCGATGAGGCGGCCGGGGGACGACTCCAGGCAATACAACCGTTCATTTTAAATGATTCCGATGGAATGCTTACAAGCGAAACGACGATGAACGTTCAACCTTCGGTCTGCAAAACAGGGGATGGCCGGCTCTGGTTCTCGACGCCACAAGGGGTGGCCATCGTCGATCCTTCCCAGGCCTGCTGGAGACCCAAACTGCCCGCCATTCAAGTGGAATCGATTCGGGCCATGAACGAGGTCTGCTACGACAACACCCGGTTCGTTGTGGATGTCCCCAATAACGGCCATGAGCCGACTCAAAATGGCTCAGTTCTCGCGACCACGCCTGGGGATCGACTGATTCGCCTGCCTCCCGGTAGCGGTCATTACCTGGAAATCCGCTACTCGGCAGTCGACTTGTCGGCCTCCGAAAAGCTCGAATTTAAGTATTGGCTGGAAGGTTATGACCACAACTGGATCGAAGCCCGCGGTCGGCGGGTGGCTTATTATACGAATCTAAGGCCGGGAAATTACCGGTTCCGGGTGAGGGTCGCCGACAAACACCACCGTTGGAATCCGGAAGAGGCGACGATGGCCCTGGCGTTGACTCCGTTTTTCCACGAGACCCTGTCTTTTTACGGGCTCTGTGCCCTGGGACTCCTGGGACTCTTTGCCGGTTTTCATCAGAATCGTCTGCGGCATCATCGGAAGATGCTCCGGCTTCGGCAGGAATACGCCTTGGAACAAGAACGCGTCCGCATCGCCCGAGATCTGCACGATGATGTCGGCGCCAGCTTGACGGAAATCAGCATCCTCAGCGAAGTGGCCCGGACCCGATCGCCCGATTCCACCGGATCGAGCGAACATATGGACCGGATTGCCGAAACCGCGCGCCAGGCGGTCGATCGATTCAGCGAACTGATCTGGACCACCAACCCGCGGAATGACAATTTGGAGAACCTGGTGTCTTATCTGCGTGAACACATCGCCCGGTTTCTGGAATCCGCCGCCGTTCAGGCCGAACTGCAATTTCCCACGTCAATCCCGGCGGTGCGCGTCAGCACCATTTTTCGTCGTCATCTGCTGCTTGTGGTTAAGGAAGCGCTGAATAACGCTGTCAAACATGCCAAGGCCCGATCCGTTAAGATCAAGGTCAACTACACGGAAAACCGCCTTGAAATCACGGTCGAGGATGACGGGGTGGGCATGGAAACCCTCGAGGCCTCGGATGCCCCCCATGGCTTGGCCAACATGCGCAAACGCATCGCCGAACTCCACGGAACGCTGACGTTGAACTCGAGTCCCGGCCGCGGAACACAAATCCTTATTAAAGTGCCGTTGCCTGCCTGACCCGGAAGGGAATTTTGCCATCATGTCGATCAAAATTGCGATTGTTGAGGATAACCGAACCGTCCGCGAAGGCCTGGCTTTCCTTGTCGGTAACTCGCCCGGTTTCGAATGCGTCGGCCAATGGGCGTCCGGCGAGGAAGCCTTGGACCACGCGCCAAAAATCAAACCCAACGTCGTGCTGATGGATATCGGACTGCCCGGGATGTCCGGCATCGAATGTATCACCCGACTCAAGGAAATCCTCCCCGATACCCAGGTCATGATGCTGACGGTCTTTGAAGACGATGACCGCGTGTTTCAATCCCTGTCCGCAGGAGCCACCGGATATCTCCTCAAAAAAACCCATTCCGCCCAGATCCTCGAGGCCATCGCCGACTTGCACCGTGGAGGCGCTCCCATGTCCAGCCAGATTGCCCGCCGCGTCGTCGAGGCCTTTAAAAAATCGGCCGATCCTCCTTCGGATGTCGATGCCCTTACGCCCCGCGAAAAAGAGATCCTCGGCTATCTGGCCAACGGCTTTCTCTATAAAGAAATTGCCGAAATGCTCGGCATCCGCGTCGATACCGTCCGTACCCATATCCGCAATCTTTACGAAAAACTTCAGGTCCGAACCCGCATGCAGGCTGTCAATAAAGCCATGCCGAACCGCCCCATCAGCCCTTTTCTGAAATTCCCCCCCCGTCCTTCTTCCGATTCAAAATAGCCGCAGCCTGATCTCTACTACTTTTATGCGACTGGACCTGAAAATCCATTGCCCCTAGTCTAGAACTACTAAGGCCTTCGGGATTTGCGGCTGAAGGATTCGAAGCATCAGAAAGTAGTGGATTCTTAACGCTGCGGGGCCAGAGCCTGAAACGTGACCCTCATGAGTTGAGGTCCTTGGCAGGCTGGCTTTTAAGTCTCGATCATCTCGATCACGACGCTAAGGGGGTGGGGTGTATTCCCGATATCGGCAAAAAAAAGCTCAGGACGGCTTGACACGCACTGTATGAGTGTTACAGTACAGTCATAGAGTGAGCGTATGTCGATGGCGTTACATTTTCAAATCGATGGGCAGTCGGGCCTGCCTGTTTACCGGCAGTTGATGGACCAGATCAAGTATTATGTGGCTTCGGGCGCCTTGGTTTCGGGGGATCAATTGCCGTCCATTCGTGAACTGGCGCAATCGCTGGCTTTGAATCCGACCACCATTGTCAAAGCGTATAACGAACTGGCCCATGAGCGGGTGATTGAGCTTCGGCAAGGCAAGGGGGCATTTGTGGGGGCGCAGGCGAGTATGCTTTCGGCCAGGGAACGGGAGAAAATGCTGAGGCGGATGGCGCGTCAACTGGCGGTTGAGGCCTCTCAGATGGGGATTGAGATGGGGCGTTTGGCACAACTGCTGGAGGAAGAGGCGCGAGAAGTGCAGGGGAACCGGTCGTCGGCAGAGGGCTTGGCGCCGGTGGTTGTGGCGGGTTTGAAGAGGTGAGGCATGGCATCGACCATTACAGCGCGAGACCTGACCAAGACATTCAAGGGGCCTGTTGTAGCGGTGACAGGGATGGATTTGGACATTCCGGAGGGGGCGGTTTTTGGGTTGATCGGGCGGAACGGAGCGGGGAAAACCACGACGTTGCGATTGCTCATGGGCCTGATTCGCCCGGATAGCGGGTGCTGTCAGGTGTTGGGCAACGACATGATCGCCGCGGGAAGCCAGGTTCGCCAGAAGGTGGCCTACGTGGCCCAGAGTCTGCAGTTGCCGGGATGGATGAGCGTTGAGGATTTATGTCGTTGCCACCGGCATTATTATTCCTTGTGGGATGACGATCTGGCTGGACGACTGGCGAGGCAGTGGGAAGTGCCGTATGCGAGGCCGGTGAGCCAACTATCCGGGGGCCAGCAGCGGCAGGCCGCCATTCTTCTTGCCCTGGCCGCCCGACCACGGGTGCTATTGCTAGACGAACCGGCCGCGGGTTTGGATCTGGTTGCGCGCCGGGAGCTGTTGTCGGGATTAGTGGACGCCTTGTGCCAGGAGGAAGGTTGCACGGTGGTCTTGAGCACCCATTTGATTGGGGACCTGGAACGAGTGGCGGACCATATTGGCATCATGGATCGCGGTCGTCTGACGGCATGTGTCCGATTGGAGGAGTTGCTGCAAACCACACGGCGTGTGCAGGTGGTCTTCGACCAGTCTGAGGTGCCCGAGGGTTTTACGATTCCGGGGGCGCGGAGTTGTCATGTGCGGGGACCGGTGATTAGCGCGGTCGTGCGCCTGACGGAGGCGGAACAGCTGCGGCGCCTGCGGGAAATGCCCGGCGCCAGGGTCAACATTTTCTCAATGAATTTGGAGGACATTTTTCTGGACTGGTTCGACCGCGACGGCGGGGGCCGATCGATGGTTTCGGACGACCAAGAGGACTTCAGTCTTTCGTGATAGAAATCAAACCAACGAAACTATGAATACGAAATCGATTTGGAGAACAGGAGTGGCCCTATGGGCTGTTCTCGCATGGGGCGGCGGCTTGCGGGGCGCCGATGATTCAGACAACAACCTTCCACCGGCCGTTCGGATCACCCAACCTGCCGACGGGACCACATTTGCGCTGGGTGAAACCATCCCCGTCACAGCTGTTGCCGAGGATCCCGATGGTTACGCAAGTTACGCCGAGTTTTACAGCGGAAACGACAAAATCGGCGAATCCCAGATCATGTTTGTGCGGGCGCCGGATCCGGGGGACCCGATCCAGCACAACCTGGATTGGAAACCGGCGACCGCAGGCGTTTATCACTTGACGGTCAACGCGGTGGATGATCGGGGGTTGGGAGGGGTTTCGTCTCCGGTACGGGTCACGATCAAGTCGGTGGCAAACGAGCTCCCGCAGATCGAGGAAATCTGGATCGAGAAAGACCAAGTGGTGGTGTCGTGTGACATCCCTACCGGCTGGAGAAAGGTCACTCTGGAATCCCGCTCGCGATTGGGAGTGGGAACCTGGCAGCCCAAGGCCGTGCAACGACTGGATGGCTCGAAAGGCAAATTGACGTTTCGTCTTGATAAATCCGGCGAGCTCGAGCTTTTAAGGCTTCGCGCCGATGCCTCCGAACCGTTGCCCGCCACTTTTTATGCGGGGAAGACAAACTTCAACGGCCAGGCGAGCACCTACGCCCCCTCAACGTTCGGAGCGGGCTATTGGGAGCTCGACAGCCGCGACGCCGCGACCGGCGCCCCGACGGCTAACCGCGAGGTGGTGGAATCGGATATCTGGAAAATCGAGGAGAACACGCTCTATTTCTTCAATCAATACAGGGGCCTCCAGATCATCGACATCACCCAAATGGACGCCCCTGTGGTTAAGTCCACCCTCGCCCTGCCCGCCGCAGGCGAACAGATGTATGTCATCCAGAATCGCTATGTGGTTTTGCTGGCCCGGACCCAGAACACTTACGAAACGGACGCGGAAAGCCAGGTGTTGGTGGTTGACACGATGGATGCGCCACGGATTGTGGCCAAGACGCCCGTTCAAGGTTCCCTCCAGGAAAGCCGCCTCGTGGGCTCAGCCCTGTACATCGCCTCCCAGGCCTATCGTGAGGAGACAATTCCGCCGAAACCGGGCGATCTCGAAGGACGGGGGGAGACCGTCTGGAAATGGGGTTCGGTTGTGACATCCATCGATCTGGCCGATCCTGTGTCACCCGTTCTGCGGCAATCCCTCTGGTATGAGGGCTATGGAAACGTGATTCAAGCGACGGATCGCTTTCTGATGGTCGGGATGCAGAGCCAGGAGGATTACTGGCAATCGTTGGTGCGCCTGGTGGATATTACCGCGCCGGATGGAACGATGCGGGAATTGGCGACGATCAAGCCAGCCGGGCGGGTTGCGGACAAGTTCAAGCTGAACGTCTCGGGCGACATTTTCACCGTCATCTCGGAGGCCTGGAATCGGGAGTGGGGTTCAAACACCTGGCGAGCCAGTGTGCTGCAAACCTTCTCCCTCGTTGATCCGACCGCACCCAAGGCCTTGGGCAAACTCGAGGTCGGACACGGCGAAGGGCTATACGCCACGCGCTTCGATGGGGATCGGGTTTACATTGTGACTTTCCTGCGAATCGATCCGCTTTGGGTGGTCGATCTTAAAGATCCCGCTAATCCCACGCTCTCGGGAGAACTCGAGGTTCCCGGCTGGTCAACCTTCATTCAACCTTTGGGGGACCGCCTGGTCACCATTGGGATCGACAATACCGTTGGCTGGAAGGTGGCGGTGTCGCTTTTTGACGTCAAGGATCCCGCCAAGCCCGGATTGCTCGCCAAGATTCCGTTGGGCGAAAACAGTTCCTGGAGCGAGGCCACCGATGATGAGAAAGCCTTCACGGTTCTGCCGGATGCCGGCCTGATCCTGGTGCCTTATCAGAGCTGGGGGACCAAGGGATACGCCTCGCGCGTGCAGGTGATTGATCTCGGCCCGGACACGCTGAAACAACGGGGGGTGATTGAACACTCGCTTCAGCCCCGGCGCGCCACCCAATACCGGGACCGAGTGGTGTCAATTTCGGGGCGTGAACTGCTGGTTGTCAACGCCACCGATCGAGACCAGCCCGTGGTCACGGCAGAGATCGAGTTGTCTTGGCCGGTGGATCGTGTGGTGGCGGCCGGTGATTACCTGATTGAAATCGCCAGCGGCGAGAGCTGGAATGGTATTCCCGATCCGGTTCTGCGCGTCGTCAGGGAACAGCAGACCGATGAAATCGTGGGACGCTATTCTTTCGGCAACGGATTACCCATCGTGGGCGTTGAAAAGAAAGACAACCGTCTCTATGTGCTCCAAGGAAAGAGCGTGGATTCAGGTGGAATTTTGATCCTCGAGGATGGCGAGGTAAAACCCGATGAAGTGCAACCCCAGTCGAGCCTGGTGATGTCCGTGTTTGATCTGGGGCTCCTTCCCAAACTGGAACTGGCGGGGCGCGCGGAAGCGCCGGTGGAACTCCTCAATTACTCCTCGCGATTCAAGCCGGTGTGGCCGAAGCCAGACCTGCTGGTTTGGGTGGGAGGCGGCGGTGGATGGTATGGACCGTGGTATCGGGTGGGCTTGGTGGACGCCATTTGGGGCAGGCCCTGGCGGGGCGGATCCAGCGGAGGTTTGCTGTTTGCCTTCAACACGCAATCCCCCAGTTCACCCGCGATGGTGTCATCGCTCAACCTGCAAGAAACAAACAGCTGGTGGGACTTCAGCGATCCGCATGTGGCGGATGGATTGGTCTACCTAAGTCACCAGCATTCCGAGTTTCTCCCGGATGTGATGCCTCCAGGTTATGTCAGGCCATCGCCCACGATCATCGTGAACGAAGACGGGACCCGGACCACCAATGTTCCCCCTGTGGGAATCTGGGTGAGCCGCAACTATCTGAATGTGATCGATTATGCCGATGCGGCCAATCCCACAGTCCGCAAACCGGTCAATATTCCCAATCCTTTGGCAGGCATCTCCCACCAGGGCTCGATGCTCTACACGGTGGGACCGCACTGGGACGCAGATTTTTCGACCGACTGGACCCAGCACCTGGACGCCAGCGCTTACGATGGTGTGACGGCATCGCTGGTGGACTCTCTGAAGCTGACGAATTCGTGGCCGGAACCTCTGATCCTGACCGGAGGAAATATCCTCACCGTGGAGAATGGGACAGATAATCGAAGCCAGTGGCTGGCCTGGCAGTTGGCTGTTAATGGACGGTTCGTGCGCTTGTCAAACCAGAAACTCGAGTCTGCCCCGTCGAGTCTAAAGGCCTTTGGGGACCTGTTGGCCGTGCAACTCAATCAAAAGATTGCCCTTTATGATGTCAGCAACATCATCGCCCCCGCCTTTCTGACGAGCGAAACCATGCCGGGTTGGATTTGGCCCAGCCTGGATTATGCCGATGGTTCGAGGCAGCAGGGCCTTTGGGTTCCCTTAAGCGACTATGGGGTATTCAGCATTCCCTTGGGGCACGCACCCTAAAGGAACATTAAACCCGTGACTTTCCTCAGGTGTTGGTTGTTTGGGTTACAATCGGGACGGCAGTATCCGAAGGATGGCTGCCGTCCTGATTGTTCTTCCAGGACCGGAAGACCGCACACCCAAAAGGCGGTGAGATCCGCCTTCACCCTGGTGGAATTACTGACCGTCATTGCCATCATCGCGATCCTTGCCACCCTGCTCAGCTCGGGCTTGGCCTCCGCCAAAAAGGCATCGCAACGCGCCCGGTGCACTTCGAACCTGCGTCAGATCTCTGTGGGTTTTCATCTCTATCTGGATGATTACGACAAGCGCCCGCTGCGATTGACGGCGTTGTTCGATCATGGCCAGTTGCCCGCCCGGGATGTCTTCCTCTGTCCGTCCGATCGGTATGGCGGCTGGGCGGACCGGATACAATCCCAGGTCGGTTCGGATACTCTGGACAACTCGTGGGCGGAGTCTGGATCCACTTCGAAGACCGCTCAACCGCCCATCGCGCCCGTCCGTCTCTCGTATCTGCATCCTTTGGGTTGGGACGACGACTCCTGGCAACAACTCAGCAAAAAAGGCAGTCAGGCAGGCATCGCCGCCTGCCAACTCCATGGTCTGGGTCGTCCCAACCCCGATTTCCCCTCCCTTCACGACTTTCAAGGTCTCGTCCTGCGAGCGCAGTGGGACGGTGCGGTTGTCAAACGCCAGGTGTTCTGGGATAATAATGTCATGGCAGGTTCTGACATCAGAAACCACGAAACATTTGCGCCTCCACCCGCGATGGCGACGGAAGACAAACCCTGGCAGCTTTTTAGCGACGAGCCCATTCAAGCGCCAACGCCCTGAAGCTCGATTTGCCTTCGCCTGAAACGGGAGGGGAACAACTCTTGAAAGATCAGCGTCCAAACGACAAACTCGCGGTTCCGGAGGACATCTCGGCCATTCGCGTCCTTGCGACCGAAGACATCCCGGCCTCCAGCAACCGATGTCGCGCGTGGAAAGGCATTCTTTCTTTTGAATGGCAGGCGCACAGCCGGCTGTTCCTTTCCCTGATCGCTCTCTGGCTGGCTGCGGTCTGGATTTTGCCCCTCGCCGATAATCCCGCCTGGATTCTGGCCTTCGGCCTCATTTACGCCCTCATTGCCGGTCCCGCAGTCGGGGGCCATGACATCCTGGAAGGCTGCGAGGAATACGCCCTTGCCCTGCCGCCCTCCAGAACAGAACGGTTCTGGATCCGTTTCGCCCTTGGAGGAGGGTTGCTGATTGTTTTTACCTGCCTGGACTTGCTGGCGCTTGGACTGGATCTCTCCCAGGCCGTGGCGCGGCTCTATGTCGATGCGGGGCTCTTGCGGCCGGCCGATGTGTTGGAGCCTCGATTGTTGCTTGGCCTGGTCATTGCCTTTCCTTTTGCCTGTTTCGGACTGACATTTGCCTTGGCTGCCAATGCTCCCACGCGTTCGCTGGTCTTGACCTCATCGTTTTGGAGTGTTCTTGCATGCCTGTTGATCCTGCGGATGGGTTTGTTTTATGAGTATTGGCATTGGGGGGGATGGATGGGCTATGTCACGACGCCCGCCTTGATTCTGGCTGGCCTGAGCGCTTTATGGATCGGCTGCCGATTCTATCGTTCCAAGGAATTGGCTCTTGGGGCCAAACCTATTGTCCTTCCGACCCATTGGTGGATCTGGACCCTCCTCGTCCTGGCTGGGGCCGGACTCTGTCTGTTCCTGGTGCGTTCTCTCCTGGATGAGTTTGTTCGAATCCTCAGACAATAACTTTTTGTGATTTCGGCAGCCGAGCACCCAAAGCGATGGCGTGCGCCCAGGCAATTTTTTATGGCTGACACCGTCTAATGAGGTGTCACAAGATCAAGCAAATGCCGGCCGTGATTGGAAAGGATGAACCCATGAGATTTTTGGGCCATGCGCCACATCAGAAAATCTGGAAGAGAATTCCCGGATGTTGTTCCGTCTTCAGCAGGATGAAAGGGGATCGGGAAACGGGTAGGGCCTTTCAGACCTGCCCATCGCCCATGGCAACGAGAGGGGCTCTGCTGGACATCGGTTCGAGGGTATTCATGGCGGCAATACTATTGACGGGATTGATTATTCAGATGAACGGCGCAACTCGACAGGAATTGTGGCAGGCGGTCCAGGCGGCAGAAAAAAAACGTCAGCCCCGCACCGCCATCACCAATTTGGAGCCGATTATCCAAGCCGCCTTGAAGGATAAGGCTTATGGCGAAGCCACCAAGGCCATCCTGGAGCGGGTTCGATTCCAAACCCTGATTCAGGGGGGGAAACCCGAGGAAGCCATTCAACAGCTGAAGAGCGAGTTGACCCGGACGCCTGCGGAGTTATCTCCGGTCTTGCACACTGTCCTGGCACATAATTATTGGACTTACTTTCAAATGAACCGATATCGTTTCCTGCAGCGAACGGCCACGGCCGGTCCGGCGGAAGGCGATTTTACCACCTGGGATTTGCCGAGATTATATCGCGAAATTGACCGCCATTTCCAAACAGCGCTGTCCCGCGCTGATGAATTGAAAAAGATCCCGGCTGCGCGCTACGCCCCCATTCTGAATCAACCAGGAGACTCCTGGCCTTTCCTGGCGCCTCAGTCCGATGCCGAGGACAGTCCATCACCGGTTTTGGACAAATATCGGCCGACCTTGTACGATATTTTGACCCAGGAAGCCTTAAGTTTTTACACTTCCGGCGAGCAAGCAGCCGCCAAGCCGCAAGAGAATTACGAGATCGAGGCCTCCGGTCCGATTTTCGATAACCCCGATCGGTTTATAACGTGGGCTCGCGCATTGCCGATCAAGCAGTTCCCCGATTCGCCTTTAATTAAAGCCCTCCAGATTTTTGGCGAATTGATGGTTTTTCATGCGAAGGACGAAGATCCATCGGCTTATGCGGATATGGATCTGTCGCGGTTGCGCTTCGGTCACAACCAGGCTGTCGGAGAAGATCGCGACCCGCGGTACTGGGATTCGTTAAAGACATTTGTTGAACGCTGGGCGGATCACGAGACCTCGGCGCTCGCCCTGTATTACTGGGCGCAAATGCTGAAGGACGACGGCCAGTGGGCGGAAGCGCGGCAGCTCGCGTTGCGGGGAGTCCAGACGCATCCAGAAAGCGAAGGAGGCAAACGCTGTCGCAACCTGGTGGGCGAGATCGAAGCCAAGGCCTTGCGAATCACCACCGAAAAATCCTGGAACTGCGGCCGGGGATTTGGACCCGGAACAGATTCTGATTCCTCGCAGGTCAACACCAATCTTTCAGCCTGCCCCACAATCCAGGTCACCTACCGGAACCTGACCCATCTCAATTTTCGGGTGATCGCATGGGAGTGGGAAGCCTTCCTCAGCCGGGAACACACCCGCCCCGAGAATCTTAACGACCGGGAAAAACAGCAGTTGCTGGCCAAGACACCGTTGCTCGAATGGAACGAGATCCTGCCTCCGACGACCGATTTCAAAGAGCGCTGGATCGAGTTGCCCGCGCCCTCAGGCCTGGCGCCCGGTCATTACTTTATTGTGGCCAGTCCCCGCGCGGATTTCAGCGACCAGGACAATGTGGTCAGTTACGTCGCTGTATGGGTGGGCGAATTGACCCTGGTGGTGCGCCCCCGGATGGGAAACATCGAGGGCCTCGTCTTGAATGCCAACTCCGGCGAGCCGGTGTCCGGCGCCGAGATCACCGCGTGGTACCTCAATCGAAATGGCATTCGCATCGCGGAGCCAAAAACGAACTCGGACGGCGATGGATTCTTTCTTCTACAACCCAGTGAACAACGGGCTTATCTGATTCGCGCCCAACACCAAGGGCACACCGCGTATTCCCAGGAAATCTGGGCGCAAGGCGTTCCCCAGATCAACCCATCCACCCAAACCCTTTTTTTCACTGATCGCGCCTTGTATCGTCCCGGCCAGACGATTCGGTATAAGGGCCTCTGTCTCCGGGTGAACAAGGAACAGAACGACTATCAACTGCTGAACGGACGGACGATTTCGGTTGTGCTTGCGGATCCGCATGGCGAGGAAATTGGCCGGATGGAGCACCAATGCAACGATTACGGTTCGTTTCAGGGCAGTTTTGTCGCTCCACGGGATCGTCTGATGGGCCGCTACGTCATACGGCTGGATCCGTCTGAAGTCAGCGAAACAGCCATCCAAGTCGAGGAGTATAAACGCCCGAAGTTCCTGGTGACGCTCGAAGCCCCCAAGCGCATGACGCGCCTCAATGAGGAGGTCGTGATGACAGGCAAGGCGGAAGCCTATACCGGCGCGGCCATTGATGGAGCGGGCGTGGCCTGGCGGGTTGTGCGCGAACCGCAGTGGCCCGTCTGGTGGGGATGGTGGTCTTGGCGGCGGCCTGATCCGCGGATCGGTGGCAGCCAGGAAATTGCTCACGGCGTCGCGGAGACACAGGCCGATGGCACGTTTCCAATTACCTTTGTGGCCCGGCCCGATCGCCGGATCTCGGAGGCCGATGAAGTCGCGTTTCGTTACACGGTCTACGCTGATATCACCGACAGCGCCGGCGAGACGCGGTCCGCCGAGCGTTCGGTGCAAATCGGGTATGTGTCTCTGCGCGCTTCCCTGGAGGCCGCGGAATGGCAGTCCGTCGATGCTCCTGTGGAGTTGACCGTATCTCTCCAGACGCTGGATGGCGAACCGCAGGTCGGCGAAGGCGTGGTCAAGGTGCATCGACTTAAAGAGCCCGCCAAAGTCCATCGCAAGCCCCTCAGAGAAGATCGCTGGCTCGGAATCGACCCAAAAGATCCCCACGCCCCTTCTTTCGATCTTTCCGATCCCAGCCGCTGGGATTTGGGCGATGTCGCAACCGAGGCCGGATTCACCTCGGATAACACCGGCAAAGCCAGGCTGTCCATCAGATTACCCGCCGGCATCTACCGCGCCGTTCTCGAAACGCGGGACAAAGACGGAAAGAAAGTCTCCGCGATGAGTCCTCTGCAGGTTCTGGATCCCCAAGCCAGCAAGCTGGCTTTCAATGTGCCTAATCTGATCGCCGCCCCACAATGGGAAACCTTCCCAGACAACGAATTCACCGCCTTTTGGGGAACTGGATACGATCGGGGCCGGGCCTTCATCGAGATTGAACACCGCAACAAGGTTCTGCGAAGATTCTGGACGGAACCCGGACGCACCCAGCAATCCATCCAGTGGAAAGTGACCGAATCGCTGCGCGGTGGTTTTATCGTGCATGTCACCCAGGTGCGTGAGAACCGGGCCTATCTCACCTCGCGTCATGTGGACGTCCCTTGGCGGAACAAGGAATTAAACCTGAAGTGGGAACACTTCACGTCGAAGCTTGAACCCCAACAAAAGGAAACTTGGAGCCTTGTTGTTAAACCCATGGAAACCGGAACCGGCACCCAGGAGACCGGGGCGGCCGAGAAATGGGCCGCCGAGATGGTGGCCACTCTCTATGACGCATCGCTCGATCAGTTTTTGCCGCATGAATGGCCGCGGCGGTTTGATGTTTTTTACCAGGATTATGGTTCTGGCGCCGCATGGTTTGCCAATTCTCTCGAGGCTTTCCGGCATATCAAGGGCCGCTGGCAATCTCAGGCTGTGGGTGTAACCCATCCAAGATTGCGGATTCATCCCCGCTATCTGAACAGCGCGCGGTCCGGATTGGCGGCACGCTATGGCTTGGCCCGCGGAGTGGATGTGGCCTCCGATTCCGCGGTCATGATCTCCAACGCGGAGGTTGCGCCCATGGGCGCGCCGATGATGGCCATGGCCCCAAGCCCCCAGTTGGGTCGCCAAGCCGGAGAAACGTTCGGGGCCGCGGTTGAAGCCGCAGGCATCGGCGGAGGAGCGGGAGCCGCCAAGGGCGTATCTGCCACCGCCCCTAAACCTGATCTCACCCAGGTCGCGGCAAGAAAGAACTTGCAGGAGACCGCCTTCTTTTACCCGCAGTTAACGTCCGATTCCAACGGAATAGTGCGGATCTCGTTTGCGATGCCCGAGGCCCTCACCACCTGGCGGTTCTTGGGCTTTGCCCATGATCGACAGCTTCGATCCGGCTTTCTTGAAGACCGCGCCATAACCGCCAAGGAACTCATGGTCCAACCCAATCCACCCCGTTTCCTGCGGGAAGGTGATCTCATCGAGTTCACTGTCAAGATATCCAACCAATCCGCCGCCCGCCAAAACGGCCGGGTCCAACTCGACTTTAAAGACGCCGCCACCGACCAGGAGGCCAATGCGATCTTGGGGAATACGCAGCCCGCCTTCGATTTCGATATTCCCGCCAAGGAATCACGGTCCTACGCCTGGAAAATCAAGGTCCCGGACGCCGCCCCCTGTCTCGTATATCGCGTGGTGGCTTCGACGGGCCGGTTGTCGGACGGTGAAGAAGGTTATCTGCCGGTCTTGGCGCGGCGTGTGTTGGTCACAGAATCCTTGCCGTTGCCGATTCGCGGACCCTCGACGCGGAAGTATGACTTCGCGAGCCTGCGGCAGTCCGATCGATCCCGATCCCTCCAGCACGTGAGTTACACCCTTCAAATGGTCTCGAATCCAGCCTGGTATGCCGTCCTGGCCCTGCCATACTTGATGGAATATCCCCATGAATGCGCCGAGCAGGTCTTCAATCGGCTTTACGCCAACGCCCTCGCGCGGCACGTGGCGGCCGCGGATCCCAAAATCCGCCGGCTGTTTGACCTATGGAAAGGCACCGCCGCTCTCGACAGCCCGTTGGAGAAAAACCAGGATCTGAAAGGGATCCTCATCGAAGAAACTCCATGGTTGCGACAAGCGCACGATGAAACTCGAGCTCGTCAAAACTTGGGGGCGCTCCTGGACGATAATCGCCTCGAGTCCGAGCTCCAAAAAGCCGCCGAGAAACTGATCCAGATGCAGCTCGAGGATGGCGCCTGGCCCTGGTTCCCCGGCGGTCGGGCCAATGACTACATCACCCTCTATATCGTGACTGGATTCGGCCGATTGCGGCATTTGGGCGCCGAAGAGGTGGATGTGGCTTCCGCCGTGCGATCCCTGAACCGCCTGGATGCGTGGATGGGGCAACGGTACCGCGATATCCACAAGGAACCTAAACCCGAGGATTACGTGCCAAGTTCCACCGACGCCCTTTTCTTATATGGCCGCAGTTTCTTCCTAAAGGACCACCCTCTGGATTCAACCGCAAAAACCGCTGTCGAGTTCTTTTTAAAACAAACCCGGCTGCATGGGCTGAAAGTGAACTCTCGACAATCGCAGGCCCACCTGGCGATTGCCCTCAAACGCTGGGGAGGCGAGGCAAACCTCGCCGCGGCCCGCGATCTCATGCGCAGCCTGAGAGAACGCGCGGTCACCGACGATGAAATGGGCATGTTCTGGCGAGATACGGAATTGTCCTGGTGGTGGTATCGTGCCCCCATTGAAACCCAGGCGATGATGATCGAGGCCTTTGACGAAGTCGAAGCGGACTCGGCATCGGTTGAGGCCTGCAAGGTCTGGCTCCTCAAACAAAAACAGACCCAGGATTGGAAGACCACCAAGGCCACCGCGGACGCTGTATACGCCTTGTTGCTCCGCGGCAGGGATTGGCTGGCCAGCAACCGCCTGCTCGAGGTCAGTGTCGGCGACATCGACATCACCCCTCAGCAAGCCCCCATCAAAAAGGACTCGAGGCAATCCAAGGCGGATCCCGTGTCTCCGGCCAGCGTGGAGCCCGGCACCGGTTTCTATGAGAAAAGGTTTGCTCCAAGCCAGATCAAGGCCGCTTTGGCCGGGATCACTGTGAAAAAACTGGATGAAGGCATCGCCTGGGGCAGCGCCCATTGGCAGTACCTTGAGGACGCCGCCAAAGTGAAAGCCTACACCCACACGCCCCTAAAGTTAACCAAGACCCTATTCCGACGCGTCAATACCCCCGGCGGCCCGGTCCTCGAACCGGTTCAAGACCAGCTGCGCGTCGGCGATGAACTGGTCGTGCGCATCAAGCTCAGCGTCGATCGCGACATGGAATACATCCATCTCAAGGACCACCGGGGCAGTGGAACCGAACCGACCCATGTCCTGTCCGGTTATCAATTCCAGGATGGGCTGGCTTACTATGAAAGCACACGCGATACCGCCAGCCATTTCTTTGTGGACTATCTTCCCAAGGGCGCTTACGTGTTTGAATACTCCACTCGAGTTCAGCATCGCGGCCAATACCAGACGGGCTTGGCCACCATCCAGAGCATGTACGCCCCCGAGTTCAGCAGCCACTCGGAGAGCTTCCTCCTGAAAGTGGAATAAGACCGGCCAAGTTCCCTCGGCGATCGCTCCTGCCAGAAATTGTTCGTTCGGATGGTCCCGAGGCCGGATCCTTTGATGGGAGCTTTGCCGACGGGGAGCACAACGGCAAGGGTGAACGACCCAATGGGCCTTTCACATATTCGCTTTTGCGTTCCGGACGCCTTCCCCCTAGAATGCAGTCCATAGGTTTGAAAATGGAAGTTCTGTTGATCGATCGATAAAACGCTTTCATTTGCGATTATGATCACTCGCCGTGCCGTGCAAAGTCCGCGTCCTCCATGGCGTTACCTCGCCATCAATATCATCTCGCCCGCCATTCTCACGTTCGGCCTTTTCTTCGGCCTGATTTTCGCCGTCATCATTCCCAGCATGAAGAAGATCATCATTGACCGAAAAAAGGAGATGATTCGTGAGCTCACCCAGGCCGCGTGGAGCGAGTTGGCGGGCATGCATGAACAGGAACGGCAAGGGGTCCTGTCTCGGACCGATGCCCAACAAGCGGCCATCGCTCGAATCCAGAACATGCGATACGGGGATGACGGCAAGGATTATTTTTGGATTTCGGACACGCAAACCCGCATGATCATGCATCCCTACCGGCCCGATTTGAACGGTCAAAGCCTCCTCGATTATTCGGATCCGGCCGGCAAAAGACTTTTTGTCGAATTCACTCAGGTGGTTAAAGCCCAAGGGGATGGTTATGTCGATTACTTGTGGCAATGGAAAGATGACGAAAACCGAGTGGTGCCCAAGTTATCCTACGTCAAAGGCTTCGCTCCATGGGGCTGGATTGTGGGAACGGGTATTTATATCGAGGATGTTCGCGATGAAATCAGCCGCTTAACCCGCCGAGTCCTTCAGATTTCCTTGGGCATCTCCCTGGTGATCGCGGTCCTGCTTGCTTACATTATCCAGCAGGGACTTCTTTTGGAGCGTCAGCGTTGGCGCGCCGAAACGGCCCTGCGCAAGTCGGAGGAGAAATATCGCCTGCTTGTGGAAGGGACAACGGAAGGTGTCTTGTTGGTGCTTCAAGACCGGCCCGTGTATGCCAACAAAAGCCTCTTGTCGCGCTTGGATTACACCGAGGAGGAGCTGGCCGAAACCCCGCTCGACAAGGTCATCGAGGCGATCCCCAACGGCGACGAGGCCGCCGATGGTTCCGAACGACGAGCCAGAATCTTCGGCAAACAGGGGATCCCCGTCGATGTGCTGGTGGCCTCCGCTCCGGTCACGATTGGAGATAAGTCCGGTCAAATTTTTTCCGTCAAAGACATCACGGCGCGGAAGAAAACCGAAGAAACCCTCGCCCGTCTGGTCGCGGATCTCCAGAGCATGTTGCCTTTGGCGACTCGTTCCATCAAGGCCTCCTCCTTGCCTCTGGTTGCCTGTCCATTGGATACTTCAATCCAAAAGGCCGCCGCCATCATGGCCAGGGCCAAATCCAGCGCCATCCTCGTCCAATCCCCTTCGGGCGACTCCATCGGCATCGTTACGGATCAGGACCTTCGCAACCGTGTGCTGGCCGTGGGACATTCGACGGCCTGTCCTGTCTCCAGCATCATGAGCGCCCCGCTGGTTCGCATTGAGGATCGGGCTCTGTTATTTGAAGCGGCGCGCATCATGCAAGAGCGCAGCCTCCAACACCTGGTGGTGGTCAACGAACTCGGCGCCATTCTTGGGATCCTCACCGGCACCGAAATCCTGCATGCCCAACGTCATGCCATCGGAGCGTTGCTTGGAGAAATCCAGGAATCGCAAACTCCCGAGGAATTACGCGACTGCCGCGGAAAACTCCCGGTCTTCGTCAAGGCCTTGCTGGAAAGCGGCGCCCGAGTTGAAAGCATCACCCGCATTATGACCACGGTATCGGATGCCGTTCTGATGCGGCTGATTCATTTGGCTGAAGCCGAAATCGGCCCCCCGCCTGTCGCCTTTACCTTTGTGGCCCTGGGCAGCGAAGCTCGGGAGGAACAGACTCTGGCGACCGATCAGGATAACGCGATTATTTTCGCCGACGTTCCCCCGGAGCAGACCTCCACGGTGCAAGCCTATTTCCTTCAGCTGGGGGACAAAGTCTGCAACTGGCTGGACCTCGTCGGCTACCGGCGTTGCAAGGGGGAAGTCATGGCGAGCAACCGCAAGTGGTGCCAGCCCTTGGAGCAATGGCGCCAGTACTTCTCGGAATGCGTCAGCGCTGCCCGGCCTCAGGATCTGCTGGACGTCAATATCTTCTTCGATTTCCGTTGCGCCTTTGGCGAGGCCCACCACGTCCAACTGCTGCGGGAACACCTGCATGGACTCCTGGAAGACGAGAGGCACAATGCCTTTTTTTTCCATTTGGCGCAAAGCACCCTGCAGTTCAAAGCGCCGCGCGGTTTTTTTGGCAACATCCATCTGGAATCCTCGGCCGAACGCCCGGCTGCGTTCAACGTCAAGGCCGCCATCATTCCCCTCGTGAATTTCGCCCGAATGTATGCCCTCCGGCACCGATTCGAGGTCACCAACACCCTCGAACGTCTGCACCGCCTGCGCGACCAGGGTTTGCTGGTGCCCTCCAGCCATGACGAGCTCGTTCAGGCCTTCACGGCGCTTATGCAAATGCGCCTCAATCACCAGGCCGCCCAAATCGGACGCGGCCTGGAACCCGACAACTTCATTGGCCTTCGGGAACTCACTCAACTGGAGCATTCGGTGCTGAAGAAGATTTTCGCCGATATCACCGTTTTTCAAGCGCGTTTGGAAACCGATTTTGCCCGAACCTCTTGATTTTATGCGCGTCTTGATTGTCGGCGATGTGCACGGCCAGCACCAGCGGCTGGCTGAAAGCCTCCGCCAGGCCCAGGCGAATTTTCGCATCACAGCCGCCATCCAAGTGGGGGACTTCGGCTTCTACCGCGACCAGATGGAACATACGCGCATGGACGGTGTGCGCTTCCCGGTTCCCTTGCATGTCATCGATGGCAATCACGAGGACCACCAATGGCTGCGCCACGCCCTGCGCCTCGGCCTGGAACGAATCTGGAAAAACGAACTGAACCTGATCTATCAACCCCGTCCTTCTGTGGCCCGATTCGGCAGTTCCAAAGTCGGATTTCTGGGCGGGGCCCTGCATGTCGATCGCCCGCAGCGACACAATTGGCTGGGCGGCTTTCCCAATTATATCCTCCGGCGCCATCGCGAGCACGCCGCGACCTTGTTCAACCAACAACAACCCGAACTGATTATCACCCACTCCTGTCCCTCTCGCATCGGGATCGGCATCGTCGGAGTGCCCGAACTCCAAGCCGCTGTGACAGAGCATATCACCGCAGCCGGCTTCGATCCCGGTCCACGCGAAGATTGCGGCGAAGTTGAACTCGGACGTCTGTGGCTCGATCTCGCCTACAGACCCCGCGCCTGGGTTTTTGGCCACTTCCACCGCGCCCACAATGCCGTGATCGAAAGCACACGGTTCGTCTGTGTTGGAGACGATCTGGATTCCTCCGCCCGCCCGCTCGTCATCTGGGATACCGAAGAAAAGAAGTTGCTTCTCTGCCCCGCCGATCCTAGCCTGCTTTCCCCATGAATCCGGCTTAACACGACAGCGACAATTCCGCAACGAATCAGATCGCGGGTATGAGACAGGGCCCCGCCCGCAATCCATGGTCCTTTCAAGATGCGCTTAGACGCTGCGGTTTGTCCTTATGACACAGCCGCGCTCCGAAGTGCCGCTGAAGCGTTAATGCCCCCTCTAACCCTGAGGCTCTGTCCTTACGGTCGCTTGTCGCGACGTCAGAACAGACACCAAAATTAACACCAAAAAGCCCAAGGGAATCGTGATGATGGCCGGTTGACTAAATGGCACAATGGCCCGCGCCGGATCCAAGCCGTAGACATCCTTGTAAGCTTGGGCGCTCAAGAGAATCCAGGCCAGGGAGGACACCATTCCGACAATTATGGCGGCCGTAATGCCCTGCTTGGTCGTGCGTTTCCAGAAGAGCAACATCACCAAAGCCGGCAGGTTGGCCGAAGCGGCGATGTTAAAAGCCCATCCCACCAGGAAATTCACGTTCATGCGCGCAAATAGAATGCCCAAACCTATGGCCAGCAATCCCACGCATAAGGCCGCGATTTTCGCCGCACGCACCTTTTGAAACTCGTCCAGATTCATTTTTAGAAAGTTGGTCATCAAGTCATGCGCAACGGCGCCGCTGGCGGCCATGATCAGACCGCTCACGGTGCCCAGGACGGTCGTAAAAGCCACGGCGGACAGCACAGCAAAAAGAAATTCGTTGATGCTGCGGGCCAGCAGCGGGGCGGACATGTTCGAGTCGGTAACGTCAAGATTACCGCTGGTCATGGCGCCAAGTCCCAAGAACAGCGTGAGCACATAAAAACATCCAATGGCAGCGATGCCCACGACGGTGCTCTTGCGGGCGCTGAGTTGGTCCTTGACGGTATAATATCGGATTAGGATGTGCGGCAAAGATGCCGTGCCACAGAATAAGGCCAGCATGAGCGACAGGAAGTCCAGCTTATCGAACAGCTTGGCGCTGCGCACCTTCTTAAAAGTCGGACTCGATCCCGGCGCCATGAAATCCGAACCTGGCGTCGGATTTTGGTAATAGACCGTAGTGACTCCGCCGTTTGATTCCGTGATTCTGTCCGAATTCCAGAGAATGACTTCGCTGTCCTGGAGAGTACGCAGAAATCCGAATGGCCCAATCGGACCCGTTTTCTCCACTCCTCCTGGCAGACGCGATACATAACCGACAGGCGCCAGATCAGCCTCACCGGCATTTTTGCCTCGGGGCAGGCCATTGACTAACTTACGACCGTCTCTCAATACCGTGACCGTTTGTGCCTCCGAAAGCCGATCTCCCTCCTTGCGCCATACGGATACTTCCCCCGTCTCATTTTTTACCCGCAGATACGGCTTGCCGATCCATCCCCCCTCCTCAGGCAAGATTGTCGCCCCCGTTGTCACCTCCGCCACAGGCACATCCCGCTTCATAATTCGGGCTTCCCGGCCCGCCGAATCCGTCGGCTTTGTGGAAACCCCGCGGAAGAATATGAGCACCGTGATGAACGCGCACAATAGGACCAACATCGTCCCTTTGATGAATTGCACCCAGGTTGTCGAAACCATTCCCGCCGTGGTCACAATCAGGGTCACGACCATTCCCACGACAATCACTCCGACATAATGAGGGAAACCCAACAACGGCTGAACCAAGGCGCCAGCCCCGACCATCTGGGGAATCAGGTAGAAGCAACTTACGACCAAGGTGCTGATCGCGGCCGCCAGCTTGATCCCGCGCGAGTTGAATTTGTTGTCCAGCGCGTCCGCAAAGGTATATCGCCCCAGACGTTTCAAAGGCTCCGCAATAATGAACAAGGCTACAATCCATCCAGCCAAATAGCCGATCGAATACAGAAAACCGTCATATCCGTAGAAGGCTATCATGCCGCATATCCCCAGGAACGAGGCCGCAGACAGGTAATCCCCCGCAAAAGCCACGCCGTTGACCGCCCAGTGAATACCCCCGCCTGCCGCAAAATAGCCGCTCGCGGACTTGGCCTTGGAACCGAGGTAAAAGCTGATCGCCAAAACCGCGCCCGCAAAGAACAGAAAAACTAAAACCGCAATCCAGGATGTCTCGTGAATCATGGGGGGGGCCTCCTTATTTGGATTTACGACAAACCTTCATATAAACCATCGCCAATACCAGGGCCGCCACTATCAGCGCGAATCCATAAACCACCGCCAAGTTGGCGCCGAACAAAAACGGTTTGCTCATTGCCTCCGGCCAAAAGGCGCTCAGCGCCATAAAGCCCCCGTAAAAAACCACGTAGACAATGAATAAAACCACCCCGGCACGTGTGTTGTGTGCGACCACCGCCGCATCCTCGCGTTCTTTGACCCCCGTTGCCTTAAAGTCTAATCCAGCCATAGCTACTGTTCTCCGATGCAATGACACTTCCGGGATCCGCTTTCTGTCCCGAAATAGGCCCTGCATTTATTGGGCAAACCACCCCAAATGCCAATCGTCCCTCCAACCGCCGGGGCTGGATACACGCCATCGGCATGATGGTTATTCGCGGATTTCTCTGATATGCTATCGCGTAACCCTGTTAAGAAGCAAGTCTTATTGCTCTCTTTTATCCTATCGCTGTCTTGTCTCAGCTCAAATTCTGGATTGAAATTCGGTCAAAGCCGAGTCATGACCTTGTGGAGGGCGCTTAGGGTCCGTGCAAAAATAAACTTCCGATTTTGGCGGGAGCGCCGCCGGGTCAGATGCTAGGCGCGTGAGCGGGAGTGTATCCTCGGCGATACTCGACCGTCCATGCAACAACGCAGATGACCCGGCGCCGCCCCGCCCCGGAGGGCTGCGAGGCTTTGGCACGCGGACTTCGTTACTCCTCAGTCAGAGACCGCTGCGGGTATCTTCCCTCGTCGAGCCTCGCCAGCGAGCCAAATCCTCAGCAGCAAAATCGGAATTTATTTTTGCACGGACCCTTAGCTCTTTTTAACATTGCCTGCGGGCTTGCGCCAACATGGGAGTTCGAAAATGCGCTTAAAATGAATAGTCACCGCTTTTCCTTCTGTCATGATGGGAGTAATTTCAGGCATAATCCATAAACGAGGGCTCTTAGCCAAGCACTTATCGTACGCCAACGATACCCAGATGTCCCTGCAAGGATGCTGGTCAGGTGGCCGAGCGGGCGAAAAGACCGCTGGCCAAGGCGTGTGGTCGATCCTGTTTCGGCTAGAAGCTGTGGTCTAAGTCAAATCAACCCGGTCATTCCTTACTCCATATGGGCAAACCATTTGTCAATTACGGCAGTCTCAGGAGATCTCTTTCGACGGGCATCCTTGCGGGGCTGGCTGCCCATGCAATGATCGTCGATGGGGAGGAGGTTTCGAAGGTTATAGGTCGCTTTGACCGCCACGTGGTCGAGGTGACTTGGAGCGGGGCTTGCGCCACGTATTCGCACACGACGAATACCTATTCTGATGCAGAGGTCCTGCTGCCAATGTCCGTGCTACCCCGTACTTGCCTTGATGGTAAAATCGAACTGGATGGGATGCTGGCATTGATCTTTCCAGCGGTCACCCCACCCGCTTCTCTTGGGTCGAGTGACTCCCTGGTATTCAACCCACCACTCAATGCGAATGTATCGTTGGAGGGCGACTTGACGATCCCCAATGCGCCGCGAAACAATACGCAGAAGCTGACGCTGATGGCAGGGCCAATCGGTGCTGGCACCACGAATCTCTGTCCCTTCAGCACAGTGACCCATGGTCCGCCCCTGAGTTCTGGCGCCAATCCGCTAAGGGTGATGTGGTCATGCCAGCGGAGCACGCTGACCTCTCCCGAACGCGAGGGCACCGATTGGGTTTATCGATTGGTCTCCACAGTGAGTATTCAGCTCCAAGAACCAGCCTTATCCTTTCCTTCCAGTTTTCTTCTCGGTTGCACGATTAACATCAAGTCTTATTACCGCGTGGATATCGCCGGTGGCATGCAATTGGATCCAGCGCAACTCACATTCGATGTGACCCGCAGCAATCCACCGCCTCAAACCGTGACCGTCAGGAATGCTGGCAAGACCAACCTGAACTTCCACGTCAGTACCGCCACGGAGAACAGCAAGCCTTGGCTTCAAGTGGGACCACTGGTCGGCACGCTCGCGCCTGGTCAAGTCACCAACCTGTTCGTCCAGATCGAGAGTGGCGCGTTGAATCCAGGCACTAACACAGGCTTCATCACCCTGATTGGCAACGCCTCAAACAGCCCAAAGATCCTGCCGGTGAAAGTGATGGCAACAGATCTGGAATTGGTTGCCCTGGAAATCATTCAGGCGGTGCAGAACTGGCGAAACAGCGTGCCGCTCATTGCCGATAAACCCACTCTGGTGCGGGCGCATTTGCAGCTCCTGCGCCCGATGATCCCGCCAAAAATCCTCCAAGGCCTTCAACTCCGGGGATTCCGGACTGGCGTAGAGTTGGCAGAGTCACCCCTCGGCGCCATTAACGCGGGTGGGATTCTTGTTCACACTAATTCGAATCAGCGCCGCTCGACCTTGGCCAGCAGCCTAAATTTCGATCTGCCTCGAGGGTGGCTGACTGCCAACCTGGAACTGAGGCTTGAGCCGGGCGCCGAGCCAATTCTGTTCCATGAACCCGCCGAACGCGGCGGGGTGGCAGGTGATGGCAGGATTCATGTGGGTTTTGATCCTGTTCCCGAATTCAAGATCCACTTCATCCAGGTGCGTTGGACCAATGCTAACGGCAGGGTGTTTCAGCCGGGAACAAATGAGGTCGACAAACTAAAATTAAGCTTGCAGGCCGGTTTTCCTGTCTCTCGCGTCAAAGCCACCCGAGGGCAGCTGATCTGGCAAAATGGCTCGCCGATTCTTGAGGAAGTCAACGCGTTGATCGCACTGATGCGTATGCAAGATCCAAGCGGTCGCCTTTATTATGGCATTATCACCGGCATTGATTTGGGGGGGCTGGCTCAAGGAATACCCTCCGATATTTCCAGTGGTGTGCTGACCGGCGATCCCTCTGATTACACCCGGACGCTTCACATGCATGAAATCGGCCACACCCTGGGCCAGCATCATACGGTGCACTCCGTCCTCGGATTGACGACGAACGGATATAAACAAGGTTACTGTGGAGAGGTCGCCGATGCAATCGCCCCGGATTATCCGTTCTTTGCTCCCTTGCGGTCTGCAGGGATGATACCCGCGTTGGGGGACATGCTGAGTGGCCCGGAACATTTGATTTATGGGTTTGATCGAAGCGCATGGATCGTGGTCGATCCGTATCGAACGGCGGAATTGATGAGCTATTGCGAATTCAGAACACAGTGGGTATGGCCATCGGTATATACATATACTAATCTGTGGCTGGCTATCAGCAATCGCTTTAAAGCCGCCCCTGCGATCCACGCAGCGGGCCCGGCATTGGAATGGCAGGAATACCTTGTGGTTCGAGGCGCAGTAAATTTGGTGAGTGGAGCTGCTCAGTTCCTGCCGTTCACACGGTTGCGCACCTCTCAGACCATCACCCCGCCACCGGTTGGGGAGTATACACTCGAATTCCTGAACGCTGCCGGATCCATCCAACAGGTCATTCCATTTGCGTTGGTAACAGGTGTTCCAGACTACGCGACAAAATTGCCGGAGACTGGTTCAATCCTGGTGCCTGTGGCCGCTAATCCTGCGATCCGACAGGTTCGGTTGCGGCATCGTGGCGTCATGATCCTGTCTCGCAGTGCCAGTCTCAGTTCGCCGAGCCTTCGAGTGCTCCAGCCCAATGGCGGGGAAACCATCGGGACCGGTTCGGCGGAATTGGAATGGATGGCCGGCGATGCCGACGGCGATGTTTTGAGTTATCTGATTCAATTTAGCGCCGATAACGGCAGTTCTTGGGAAACTCTCGCTGCCGATTGGCCTCTGAACCGTTACACTATAGACGCCGAGTTCCTGCGCGGTACTACAGAGGGTCGCATTCGCGTCATCGCCAGCGATGGTTTTAACACAGCCGTCGACGAATCCGACAAGCCGTTTACGGTGCTGAATCGTCCGCCGAACGCCTCGATTCGTCTGCCGGCATCCGGGACCTTGTTCAGCGGCGAACAGGCAGTCGTTATGACCGCTACCGCCAGCGACCTGGAGGACGGGTCGTTCCCGGACGAAAACCTGCAATGGACGTCGGACGTCGACGGTTGGATCGGCAGTGGCGAATACCTCCAGCGCCCGGCCAGCGCTTTCACTGAAGGTCCTCACTTGATTCAACTCACAGTCCGGGACTCCTACGATTCAGTCAACACGGCAACAGCCCGGATTCTCATCCAAAGACATGTCCCCGCGAATCTTGCCGATCTCGAGCTGATCATGGAAGGGGGCCGGACAGCACCTGCCGGAATCCAATTCCAGATCCGGCTTAGGAATCTGGGACCGACCGATGCGAATGAGGTCCAATTCATCGTAAAACCACCCCCCGGTGTGATCCTGGTTTCAGCAACGTCGTCGCAAGGTTCCACGCGAATTGAGGCTGGGACGTTACAATGCTCCCTGGGCATATTGGCTGCCGGTGAGGAGGCTAATCTCGAAGTTAATTTGGAGTATTCGGGCCTTCTCAGAGGTTCGTTCCACGTCCAGGCCACGACCCAGAGCACCGATCCGATCCCGGCCAATAACAACGACTACTTCGTTCTGGCCGAATTGCCGGTGGAATCCGAACCCGTTCGCCTCGCGTTTGAAGTCGTAGCACGCGAGATTATTCTATCCTGGCCAGCCTCAGCCTTTGGCTATGTCCTTGAGAGCACCGATCGTTTGTCTGAATCCAGCCGATGGCAGGAACACAATAACTTCGAACAGGCAGGCGGCCAGAACACCTTCAGGATTACGCCAGCCGAAAGCTGCCGATTCTACCGCTTGCGCCAGCAGTGAATTTTCACGGCATGGAATTCAAAAGAGCCCGGCCTAAAGCCCCAGGCGGGCGCGGTCATAGGCCTGGCGCTGGGCGGAGGTCATTTTGCTGAAGTCAGGTAGGCCATTGGATTTTGTTGGCCAGGTTTGAGTCGGCTGTGGACTGGATGGTTGCGAAGGCAATTCGGGCCTGGATTTGGCGGAATCCACCGCGGGCTCTGTCTTGGGCTTCGGCGATCGGATCGGCGTGCTGACCAGAATTCGACTCCGGGAATCACCGCCGTAACTCATGCTTTGATCGGTCAAAGCCAAGTCTTGTTCGAGGGACAGCTTGGGTTTGATCTGACGGGATTGCAGCACTCCATGGTAGGCGCGGACGGCTTCCTCGGGAGAAATCTTGCCTTCCACGATCAGGCGGAGCATTTCGATAAAGGCCAACTGGTGTTCGGCGTTGTTGATTTTCCGTCCGAACAAGGCGACTCGCGCTCCATATTTTTGGGCGTCATGAATCAACTTGAAGGCATCGTAGGTGGTTCCGGCGCTTCCGCCCAGGATGCCGACCACCAGCTGGGGATCATACTGGGCCAGTTCCTCCATGAATCGAGGACCATGGTAGGCGATCTTCAGGAACAAGGGCCGGCCGGCCGCCGTCACACCCGCCAGGCTTCGGAGGATGCAATCATTGATGAACTCGCCCAGCACTTCGGGCGTGACTCCACTGGCCACATTCGGATCGAAGACCTCGAGGAAATACCTAAACTTCTTGATTTCGGCCTCCTCGCGGAAGGCCTTGAACGCCAGCAAGGCATTACGATCCTGTTCGAGGTTGTTGACGAACGTGATGGAATAAAGGCCGAGGTTGGCGCCGGGGAAATCATCCCGGGATCGATCGCACTCAAACTGCCCACACTGAATATGGTCGATCGTGGCGGACCGAAAGGGGTGGGAGGGCTCTTTGAGATACGTGCCATGGCGAACCGCCCAGACGTCGGTCGTATCGTTGGCCCGAGCCGCAGGAGTGACGGCTGAGTTGCGGAACAATCCCTCCTTGATGCTCAATTGCTCGTTCACGCTGGCCGACATGAGCATGATATCGACCTTCGCCTGATGCACGATTTCGCGGATGATATCGAGAAATTCGGGAAGGTTCCGGTAGCCGAATTCATCGCGGGTCCAGACCTCGGGCGAGAACTGGGCGGGACGCGCCCCCTGAGCGGAGAGATGTTGGCGGGGGCCCGTCGCCCGGATGCCAAAGGCCATGTCGGCGTCCTTGGCGTCGGCGATGATAAACGCACGGCTCGCGGGATTGGCTTTGATCTCCGCAAGTTTGTCGTCGAGTGACTTGCTCATCATGGAGGATCATAAGTAAGCCGCACCCGGGCGCAAGCGAATAGAATGCACCCCAAGACTTATGGAGGGGGTGAATCGGAAGCGGCTTTGGGCAACATTCGAGCCATGACATAGATCAGTCCACACCCGACGATCAGCAGGATGGCCCAGAAAAGATACTTGGATTTCTCCGGAAGACGATCGCCTGCAAACCAGGATTCGCCCTTGAGCGAGACCTCCTGTCCGAGGGTTCCGTTGGTCTTTTTTGCCCGCAGAAGCTGGGCGCCGACCAATTCCAGATCGTAAGTGGGAGACGAGACTCGGGGATTGCCATAGTAGAGATGCAAATTGGTCAGAGCCGGCGGGGTTTTGAAAAGCAGCCGGGTCACGCGATGCCAGGCTTGAACATTGTGAATCCGGAGGGGTGGATTGTCCGCGTTGTCAATCTCGAGGATCAGACGATCCGATTGGAGGGATTCGATGCCCAAGGTAAGAGGGCTGGGTTTTTGTTCGGGGGTTTTGGTCCAGAGCGCATGGCCATGAAAAACCTGGTAGGGATCTCCCAATTCATTTTTTCTTTCCTCTAGAAGCCGGACCTCACGGCGGAAAAACCCGGCGTCGGTGGTCAATGTGACTTTGGTGACAGGAAGTCCTGTTTTGGGCAGGAGCATTTCCCACCGGCTGACCCGGGGGCGTTTGGGATCGTCGGCGACGGTGATCACCGGCGCCAGGGGGCGAATGAGGGAGGTCCGTTCCACAAGAAAGGGCAGTTGCTGTTCGGCCGACAGAAGCCGCAAATCCGCCAGGCTCCGTGTGCGCGAGAGCACCTCGAGATCCAGTTCGACCTGGCTGGCCCCTGCTGCGGGCAGGCGGACTTCCTTTCGGTATTTCCAGGCGGAGACATCGAGGGGATTTCCCAGGGTGATTTCGGGGATGTGATCGGTGGGTTTAAAGGCCGGATTGTTCGTGAGGGTTTCTGGAGAGAGGCTGAGTAACGGGGCTTTTCGCAATTGATCCATCCGGTTTGCCAAGTCGTACCGGGGGGACGGGCAAGTCGTATTGCCGCTCAGGAGATGGTAGGAACCCTTCTGGTTTGCCAGGAAAATCAGGTGAACGGGCCGGCGATAGGCACGGATGCTCCGAATCGTCAGGGGCGGGCTGTCCCCATTATCGATTTTCAGGACCAATTCGCGATCTTTCAACGGCAGATCCGAGGCAAACCAGACGTTGGACACTGAATCCTGGTCGTCGACTGCCATCCGAAAAATGACCGCTTGATGCACGATACGTTCTTCCACCTCCTGGCCGCTTAATTGGCGAATTGACAACGAGATCGACCGTTGAAACAGCACGTCGGATGTGTCCAGAGCAAGACCGGCCAGCAGAAGGTTCTGGCTGGGCAGTTCGAGCCCCCATCGGGATTCGCCCGGGGTATCCTCTTGCTGCGAGATTTTTAGATCAACCGGGATTTGAGGGGTTGCCATGGCTTCGGATTCATGGAATTGGACGCCCGTAATGGGAACGGGCGTTGATCGCCGGTCGTCGATGGTGCAACGAAAATACCGCCACCCACCGGATTCGAAGTCCAGAAAGACCCGGTTGACGCCGGTTGCATGTCGAAAGAAAGGCTGGTTCCGAACCAAGGTCCGCCAGGTATTGCCATCCGGGGAGGCTTCGATCGTAATGGCCTTGATGAAATCGCGCGCCGGAGTTTCCAGAGTCAATCCGGAAATCGGCAGGGCCGAGCCGGAACGAAAAAACAGCCGGGTTCGATCGTTTTCGATTTCCGTTCGAAAATCGCGCGCGGCGATGATTCGTCGGGGGACTTCGATCGGACGATCGATGGCGAAAGGGATCTCCTTGCCCTGGTCATCGAACAGTCTCAAGTCCTCCAACCCAGGACGCAATTGGTTCAGCGTCTCCAAAGGCAAATCAATCTTCACCAATCCTTCCTGGGGAATCGAAAGGGTCTGGAGATAACTCCACCCCGAGGGAAAGGACGCTCCCTGAACGGTCCAAAGACCGAAGACGAATGCCAGGATCGAAGCGCACAGGCTTAACCGATGTAGCCTGTGAGATTCTGCTGCCACTGTGAATGAGGATGCGTGCATGAGATTACCTGTTGGATTGTGGGCTGGGAGGTGGTTTCTGTTGGGAACCGCGCGCCAGGAAACGTTGGTAAATAAAGGAGACCAGAATGAGTGCAACGGCCAGGCCGACGATCGATCCAATCCGATAGAGTCCTCCCAGGCGCCAAAGGTCGTGGAGGAAGATTTTCAGCAGGGTGATCGTCAGTAACCCCAGGCCGGCATAGCGCGCATAGCGGATATCTTTCAGAATCCCCAGGATAAAGAGGAGGAAGGCGAAGGTAGTCCAAGCCAGGGAATAGGCCATGTCGCGTTTGAGATTGCCGGAGAATTGGAACGTGACATAGGTTCCGGAACTGAAGAAATCGGCAATTTCGATGTTGAGGAGAAGAAACGCCAGGAGGGTCGCCAGACTGTAGAGGACAGGGGGGGCGTTGAACTGGCCGATGAGGTTTCTGGGGGGGGCCAGAAGACGGGCCCCAGCCATGAGACAGAGGGTGGTCAGCCCATAGGCGTAAAGAAACCAGTTGAAAATCGGCACTTCACTGCGCGGCCAGTAACTGAGGACACGCTGATTGAGGGCCAGACGAATAAATGCGGTCCCCAGCAGGATTACCCCCAGCAAACGCAATCCCGGATGGGGTACCCGATGAAATAGCCAGATTAAGGCTGTTCCCTCCAAAGCCCACCCAATCGTGATCCATTGACGGTCGAACTGAATCGGCATGATCAGCGTGATGAAGAACAAGGCCGAGCCTCCGAACAATGCCAGGACGGTATTGCGTTTCGGGTGATCGGACGGCATGTGTTTCAGGGCCCATATCAATGCCGCGAAGGCGGGCAAAGCCAAGACCGCGGGAATTAAACCGGGATAAGGATTATGCGGGTAAGCGCGCTTCAACAACTGGTAGATCAAATAGAAATGAGCCGGGCCCGATAGAGCCGAGACCGCCCAGGGAACCATCCGCTCCCGAAAGCGGCCCGCCGAAAAAAACGGGAAGACCATAAAGACCGCGTAAAACACAAGATGCCAACCCAGGGGAATCAGGGCAAAGTCAGTCGTGAAACTGCGATGAAACCAGAGGAGCTCCAAAGCCAGAGTGCATAACAATCCCAGGATCAACACGGGATCCGCGCCAAACGCCCGCGCCAGGTAAAACAACATGAGGACCAGAACCAACGCCAGCCCGAAAACCGCGGATGGATTGGGGAGCGGCATGCGGATGATGACGAGCATCAGCAGGAAAAAGGGGAGCAACGCCGAAAACAAGGGCGTCTGGAGAACGATGTCCTGTCGCGGATCGCCCAGTCCCAGATCAATGCCAAGCTTCGGAATCTTGTCGGCATCGCCGTGGGATTTCATCCGTTCATAGATCCTGCCGCCAGCCCACAGGCCCGCGCTAAAAAAGATCACCGTAAAACCTGCCAGCACGCTTATGAGGAACGTGAGATTCAGAAAATCGACCGGCGTTCGGCCGATCCAAATGCCAATATTGACCAGGGAAAGGCCAATCACCACCAGCACGGGAGTGAGCGAACCCAACACCACGGCCACAGCCAATGCCAGAAAATCCACCAGGAGAACAGCCGGCCAGAGCACCCAGGATAGTTCCGACCCCAGCTTGACCACCGGCAGAATCATCAGGGCCGCCGCGGCGATGGGAAACAAGGGAAGCCAAGGATACTGTCCCGTTTGGGGCTGGCCTTGTTGCAGGGCAATCGGAAATGCCGAGTGTAATACGGCAAAAATCAAATAGAGCCCCAAAGCCCAGTAGAGCAGGGGCGGTTGCAGGAAACCGATCGTCCAGGTAGTGAGAAGAAAGAAAACGATGCCTCCGGCGATCAACTGAATCTTGCGCAGATGCTCGCAGCACCAGCAAATGGCCAACGGCGCGAGATCAACCAGAAACACATACCCAAAAATCAGGCCCGGTTTGCCCGCCAGCTCTCGATAGCGGTGCGGCTGCCACAGGAGATACAGCACAAAAGCAAACGCCGAGAGTATGTTGATAAAAGCGGCGGTTTCCAGCCGGTCATTGGCCTGCTGACGGCGGTGAGCCATCAGCAAGGTGAGGGTTGGCAACCAGGCGAACACCAGAAAAACGGCCAGGGCCACCAGGATTTTTTCACTGGCAAAAAACTTGCCGACCCAGGCGAATTCCATGATCACCGTGGCCACGCTTGCCAGCACCACCTGGTAGCTCCATCCTTGGCGTAAGGCCACTGCCGCCAATCCCGCGTTCAGGATCGCCAAATACCCGAATAATCCCACGGGATTGTCTTTGCCGGTGGATAACAGGACGGGCGTTAAAAAGCCGCCCAGCAATCCCAGGAGGGCCACGACTTGGGCGTTGAGACGAATCGCAAGCAGGAATGCCGTGGCCGTGACCAGGATCATCAAGAGGAACGTGAGAACCGCCGAGGGCAGGAGAGTGTAAAAGGCATGCGCGGCAAAAATGTCCGCATACAAAATCACTATTCCCGTTGCGCAAAGGGTCTGGACGGTCACTGGACTCTTCTCCAGGGACAGCTTCAGCCCCCCAATGATCAGGCCAAGCCCCGTGAGAAATCCAAGACCCACCCGCATGGACGGCGGAATCAGATCGTTGTCGAACGAATACTTGACAAAAAAAGCCACCGCCAAAAACAGCGCCAAACCGCCCACCCACGCGAACAATTTGACCCCGATGTATTGTTCCCAATTGACCGAAGCCAGCGACCAGGAAGGCTGCGGAGCGGGCTCGCCGACCAGCGGTGGAATGGAGGCTGGCTCCGGCGCCGGCCGAGGCGGCGGCACGCCAGTGCCCGGGACCTCCTCGCCGGCCGTGGGTTCCGAAGGCACGGATTCCTGTGTCTCGATCAACGGGGGAGTCTCGGGAATAGCTTCGGGCTCGGGCGGAGGGGCGGATGGAGCAGGGGATTCTTTCCGGACCGATGCGACGATGGCTTCAGCGAAGGCCGCGGCGGCGGGGGCAGGGGCGGTTTCGTCGCGCGTCGTGCGTTCCTCTGGCGCGCGTCGCGCGGCTTGGATCTCCCTCAGGATTCTCTCCTGCAGATCCAACCGCCGATCGAGTTGATCCAGGCGCCGGCGCAGATTGAACGTGCGCGCGATTGCAGCGATTCCAAGAATCAGAGGCCCTCCCAACAAGATGACCACCAACAGTAAAATGACTTGTTCCATAAGTCGTCCGTTCCTCAATCAAAGCCACTTATCCGAAGAAGATTAGGAAAATTGTGCCAGAAAACCTTTTTGAATACAACTCTCTTTGAGCGCCATGTATGAAATCTACCACTGTTGGATCTCTGAAGACAGGGCGAGTGGCCCGCGATACAGTGCATTTCATCCAATGGATCCTTTGATTTAACGTATGAAAACTGTCACGACCCGGCGTCATTTTATTCGTCAAAACCTGGCGGCCGCCCTGGCTGTGGGCGCCATTCCCAGCCTGGTTCCGGTCTCGGTCCTGAGCCGCGCAGGGCAAACCGCGCCCAACAGCCGAATCCAAGTGGGTTGTATCGGGACCGGACCCCAGGGACGCGGCGTCATGGGCGGTTTTCTGCCCCAGACTGACGCCCGGGTCATCGCCGTTTGCGATCTGGCCCAGCGCAACCTCAAAGCCGCCGTAGACCAGGTCAACCCGCAATACAAAGACAAGGCCTGCGCAACTCACGGGGATTATCGGGAACTGCTGGCCCGTCCGGATATCGATGCCGTTCTGATCGCGACACCCGATCATTGGCACGTGCCTGTGGCTGTCGCCGCTGCCCGCGCGGGGAAGGATATGTACCTCGAAAAACCGATGGGATTAACCGTGGCCGAAGATCAATTTCTTAGGAAGACCATCCAGGATCAGAAACGCATTTTTCAATTTGGCACCCAGCAGCGATCTCAAGAACAATTCCGGTTGGCCTGTGAACTGGTCCGCAACGGGCGTATCGGCAAACTCCAACAGATCAATGTCTGGTGTTCAGCCAGCATGCCGGGCGGTTCGACCACTCCCGCTCCCGTTCCCTCCGACCTGAATTACGACCTGTGGCTCGGCCCCGCGCGCCACACTCCCTACACCCCCGGGAAATGCTTCGATAGCGATCCGCCAGCCACCTGGAAAACCTGGTGGTTCAATTATGATTACGCCCTCGGATTCATTGCCGGCTGGGGAGTGCATCCTTTGGACATCGCCTATTGGGGACACCCGCAAATGATGAGCGAGACCTTCGAAGTCGAAGGAAAAGGGGTCATCCCCACCGAAGGCGCTTGCAATACCTCCGTGGCGTGGGATGTCAATTTCACTTTCGCCGATGGGGTCCGCCTCTGTTATCGTGGCGCGCGAAACGGATATGAACCGGTGACGCCGATGAACGACCTGTCCCCCTGGGCCAAAAAATACGGTCGCGCCATTGATCATGGCACCGCTTTCGAAGGAACTGACGGATGGATTTTGGTCGATCGAGGCGCCATTCGCACCTCCCCCGAGCATCTCATCGAGGATAAGATCGATCGTCCCGGCGATAGGCGCCTGATCCGGAGTTCCCATCATGTGCGCAATTTCCTCGATAGCGTGAAATCCCGAGTGCCGGCCATCTGCCCGATCGAGGACGCTGTCCAGGCCGACATTCTGTGTCATTTGAGCGACATTGCCACCCGGCTCGATCGGAAATTGAAATGGAATCCGAGAAGGGAACGATTCGTCAGGGACGACGACGCGAATCGTCGCCTCGCCTATCGACCGGTGCGCCCCCCATGGAATTGGCGTTAAACAGCGCTCGGAGCTTGACCCGACGGGCTCAACAGCTCAGGTTTATCCCGCACCCTTGAACACATTATGAATCTCAAACCATCACCACTCGGCCGTCGCGACTTTCTTCGGACTACCGGGACCCTCGCCGCCGCCGGCGCTGTGCTGGGTGTCCCGCAATTCCTTTCCTCCCGCGTCCTGGGAGCGCCAGGCGTGAAAGGCGCCAATGAACGCATTGTCGTCGGCCATATCGGCGTCGGAGGCATGGGCGGCGGCCATCTTCAATACATGTATGCCGAACAAAACCGGGGTAATGTCAGCATCGCCGCCGTGTGTGATGTCGATAGCCAGCGCCTGGCGAAGGCCTTGGATACCGCCGGAAAAGACGCGAAAGCTTACAAAGACTATCGCCACGTTCTGGAACGGAAAGACATCGATGCCGTCGTGATTGCCACCCCGGACCACTGGCATGCCGTGCAGACCGTGCACGCGGCCGAATGCGGCAAACATGTGTATGTCGAGAAACCCGCCTGCTGCACCATCGAGGAAGGCAAAGCCATGGTCGCGGCCGGCCAGAAAAACCGGGTGGCCATCCAGGTCGGATCCCAAGGGCGTTCACAGCCCGAAGCCCATAAAGCCCATGCCTATATTGCCAACGGCATGCTGGGCAAAATCCATAAGGTCACCTGCTGGCACTATGAAAGCCCGGCCGATAGCCAACCCGTCCCGGATGGCAATCCACCGCCCGAATTGGATTGGGACCTTTGGCTGGGGCCACTGCCATGGCGTCCCTACAATCCACGCTATTGCCACGGCACTTTTCGATGGCTCATGGAATCCGGCGGTGGACAAATCCGCGATCGCGGCGCCCACGTCATGAGTAATGCCCTCTATTTCATGAACGCCGATCATACCGGCCCCGTGTCCATCGAGGCCAAAGGAACCGTCCCCACCAAAGGCCTGTGGGATTCCGCCGTAACCATGGAGGTTACTTACGAGTTTAAAAATCCGGATTGGACCCTGATCTGGGCGCAACCCGGCCGTAAGATCCCCTATTTTGATGACGATAAACGCAAACGCGAAGGCATCCGCGACGGGTACGGCGCGGTTTACCAGGGCGACAAGGACTCGTTGATCGTCTGGGTCGGCGACGGCCAGGTTTATACCGAACCCAAAGCCCTGAACTTCAAAGTGCCCGCGGGAGGCGTCGAAGTCTATCGCAGCCCAGGTCACCACGAAGACTGGTTCCAGGGCATTCGCACCGGGAAGAAAACGATCATGAATATCCAAGCCGGCGCCGCGACCGCCTTCCTGACGGTCCTGGGAAATCTGTCCCTGCTGCTCGGCCGCAAACTTGAATGGGATCCTGTTAAACAGGAAATCGTGGGCGATGCGCAAGCGCACCGCCTGATGAGCCGCCCCCAACGCTACCCCTATTGCCTGTAAAACCACCTCGGAGGATTTGAACATGAATAAAAACCAGCTTTCTGAATCATTAGGTGTAATCGCGTTGGCGGGAACAGCAATAACCGCTGCTGGCGGCGATGAGGCAGCCACTGCGAAGTTTATTGCCGATCTTAAGAGCGCCGATGACAAGACGCGCGCCGAGGCCTTGGATAAATCGGCTCGCTTCGGGGCTTCGGTTGTCCCCGCATTGGCTGATCTCCTGGGTTCTGCGGAGACTGAACACCGTCGGGCCGCTCAGCGGGCTCTCTACCGCCTGGTTCGCCACGCGGGGCGTCCTGGCGCCGAAAGCGAGGCTCGATCCGTCGAAGTGGAATTGGTCAAGGCCTTGAATTCGAACCGACCCGCCCAAGCCCGTCGCGAATTGCTGTGGATGACATCCGAGATTGGCAAGGATCTGGCCATCGACACCGTGGCTTCCCTGCTGGGAAGTAGTGAGCTTCGCGAAGATGCCCGCTGCGTTCTTCAACGGATCCCCGGCGATAAGTCGCTCGAAATCTTAAAGACAGCCTATGAAGCCGCCCGAGACGACTTCAAGAAAAACCTGGCCGAGTCCCTCGTGAAACGAGGCGTTACCATTCCCGGATTCCAGAGCGAGAAACTCAAACCCGTCAAGGATTAACCCGCAATCCGGCCACAAGCCACAATAGGGGGATGGCCAATCAATTGACCTGTCCCTTTGTCGGGCTCAAATCTCAAATCTCATATTTCGTTTCCTCACAGGAGGTCCAAGGCCCACGAGCGTGAACTCTGGGGCAAAAAGGCTTTCCTTGAACCGCAGGCTGTTAGGGCGAAAAACTGGTCGGATTGATTATAAGCGTCGCTTACACTAAAGTCCTTCCATGCATGCGACGATCTATGCACGCGGACAGATGGTCATTCCCTCGCGGGCGAGGAAGACCGCTGGGATTAACCACGGGGACGTGGTTTTGGTCGAACCTGACGGGAACGGTCGGATTATTCTCACCCGCTTGGAACGGCCGGCCGCCAAACCGCTAACGACCAAGATTCGGTATCGCAAGGGCACACATGCCGTCGGCACCGTCGGTCGATCCATTAGCAGCGAACAGGTGCGGGCTCTGCTACTGGATTTCCCATGAAATACTTGCTCGATGTGAACGCTTTGATCGCTGCGATCTGGACCGATCATGCCCATCACCCGGCGGTTGACGCCTGGATCAAAGGCATGAAGCTGGCCAGCCTGGATCACGCCATTTCCCATCCCGCGGCGGCCGTCATCGCCTGATTTTCCTCCGGTATCAAGGATATTGGTATTACGATTCGACCAGAGTATGCTAAGGGTCTGATCGGGGCGGTGGTGGAAGACAACGCAGATGAACTGGCCGAGCCGATTGACCGGGGCCTGACGAAAGAGAAGGCGCGGAAGACTATTCGGACGGTCGAGCGGCGGTATCCGCGCACGGGGGATGTGGCCACGCAACTGGTCCTACGCCTTCCTGGTCCAAATCGCCAACGCCACCGAACGGCCGTTTTATGAGATCGAATCGGCACGGGAGAACTGGCCGCTGGCGGAGATTAAGCGCCAATATTGACAAATTAGAGGCGTGGATGACACGACGGGATAATCTAGCTAATCTGTTAATCACGCGAGAAGAAAACCATGAACTCAACACATTCGCCCATTGACGAGACTCCGCTATTCGGACCTTTACCGGTTGAGCTGTCGGAGAACTTGCGGTCAGTCAATCCTTGGTGGCGAGGCGAGCCTGGAGTTAAATTGCCCGAATACTTGCGGTGGCCATTTGAAAAGTTGCACCATTTGCTGCGCAAGGGAATGACTCCCGCCACCGTGTTGCGAGGGCCGAGACGCGTTGGTAAGACGATTCTCTTGCGGCAACTCATCCACCGGTTATTGACCGACGGAGTTGAACCGGAGCGAATCCTCTATGTCCCATTTGATGACCTGCCCACGATGCGTGGCATCAAAGAGCCCGTCTTGGCGATCAGCCGCTGGTTTGAAAAGCAAATCCTGGGAGTCTCTTTTAATACGGCCACGCAACGCGATAAACCAGCCTTTTTGCTTTTGGACGAAGTCCAGAACCTGGATTCCTGGGCTGAGCAAATCAAACACTTGGTGGATAATCACTCCTTGCGCGTCTTGATCACCGGCAGCTCTTCTTTGCGGATTGAACAAGGGCGGGACAGCCTGGCTGGACGCATCACCACGCTCGAACTGGGTCCCCTATTGCTCCGCGAAATCGCCGGATTGCGCTTTGGATTTCATCACTCCCCTCTGTGGCCTAATGGCGCCACCGAAGTCCTTGCCCAACCGCAGTATTGGTTGGACATCAAAGCTAGCCTGGCCAGCACCAATGAAATACGGAGGAGTGCGTTCCGGGAATTCTCCCAGCGAGGCGCGTACCCCATTGCCCAAGAGCAAACGGAAACCCCCTGGCCGGAACTGGCGGATTACCTGAATGAAACCGTCGTCCGGCGCGCGATCCAACATGACCTGCGTTCCGGACCCAAGGGGCAAAAGCGCGATGAAAAGCTGCTTGAAGAGGTGTTTCGACTCGCGTGCCGCTATGCGGGACAGATCCCCGGACCGTCTGTCTTTGTCCCCGAGATCAAGCAGACTCTTGCCGGCAATATCGGCTGGAATCGCATTTTGACTTATCTGCGGTTCTTGGACAAGACGCTGTTGATTCGGATGATCCCACCAGCGGAGTTAAGATTGAAGCGGAAAAAATCTCCCTCAAAAATCTGCCTCTGCGACCATGCGCTGCGCGCCAGTTGGTTGCAGGAAATCATTCCGTTGGATCCTGCAGGCCTCGATGCCCAACCGCATCTCGCGGACCTGGCCGGCCACTTGGCCGAAAGCGCCTTGGGGTACTATCTCGCGTCAATCCCGAGTCTGGACGTCGCGCATTTCCCGGTTCGTGGCGCGGAGCCGGAAGTCGATTTCTTACTCACCCTGGGATCGCGGCGCGTCCCAATTGAAGTTAAATACCGCAAACGAATTGACGCGCATCAAGACACGCTCGGTTTGCGCGCCTTTCTGGAGAAATCTGTCTATAATGCGCCCCTGGCTTTGTTGATCACGCTGAATGACCAAGTCCAGGTCAATGATCCGCGTATCGTATCATTGTCATTATCTGAGTTCTTATGGCTGCGATAATCATCGTAAAAATGACCACCCGCGATTGATTAAGTCTCTGTGCAAAAACTACTTCCGGAATTAGTTTTTGCACCCTAAGGTGGCGTTTTCGCTGAAGCAGGCGTCACTGGATTCGGTGCATGAGAAGAACATGCGCCACGGGCATATTTCGACCCTCCTGCAAGACAAATTTTCGCCGATGCCGTGCACTTTCGTCAACGTCAATTATTCTTCTTAAGCTCATATGGCCATCTCGGCCCGGTGCGTTCCGCCGTCTTTAGCACCAATGGCAATACCATCCTCACTGGAAGCTTTGATCGAACCGTCCGTCTCTGGCGGCTTACTCCAAATCGTTGGACTCTGGAGGACATGGAACGTGTGGCCTGTCTGCAAGCAGGCAAACGCGCCGACCAAGCCGGTGGGCTTAGGCTTGTGATTCCAGATGACCTGGAAGCTCTCTGGGAAGATCTAAACAAGCAACGCCCGGACTTGTTTGTCACGCCGGCAGGTCGGATCAAGGCATGGCACAAGAGACAGGCGGCTGCTGCGGAAGCGAGTGAGAATTGGGGTGCGGCTCGGTTTCACATCGAGCGAGGATGGGCCTCAGACTGACGATTCGACGCATACCCAATATGCGTTAAGCAGGCACATCAACTGAGCCTGAATGGTCTTGGCCGTAGCGCTGGTCATTTTGCTTTTGATCCGAAGCAATGGAGGCGGGTGAATCCCCGCAGAAACACTTGGCCGTCGCTGATCGCCGGCGACGCATAGCAGGACTCGCCCAACTCGAATGTTGCCACGCGCTCGAAGCTTGGACCGGGCTTGATGACATTGATCTGGCCGTCATCGTTGATCAGGAAGACCAGACCGTTGATGAGGACGGGCGAGGCATGATGGCGTCCGAGTTTTTCCTGCCAGAGCACTTTGCCAGTGGCTGCTTCATAGCAGAAGGCCACGCCGCCGTTATTCACGCTCAGGAGGAAATCGCCTGCGACGATCATCGAAGGGACATAGGGAGCTCCCTTGCTGTCGCGCCACGCGACATGGGTTTGGGTGACATTACCCGCGCCGTTGGGGCGGATGGCGTATAAGACCTGTTTGGGCCAACTGCTGCTGATATATACGAGGTTGGCTTTCTCACTGTAGACCGGGGTGGACACAAACTCCTCCGACGGACCGTCCACGGTCCAGATTGGTTTGCCGGTATCGGGGTCAAAACTGGTGACGCAACGATCGCCGCACTGAATGAGTTGAGCCCGGCCGTTCATGGTGCGAATAAACGGCGCGCTGTAGCTGATGCCCCGGTTCGTCCGTTTGACTTTCCAGAGTTCCTTTCCGTCCGCGCGACTGAAGGCCACAAGAAAGGAATCACCTTTGCTGTCGCCGTCCACGATGACTTTGTCCTTGTATACCACCGGTTCATTGCTGAAGCCCCATTCGCCAGCGTGTGTGCCCGGACGGGAAAGCCAGAGTTGTTTGCCGGTTATACAATCATGCGCCGCCACAACGATATCGTCCCCAACACGGAAGGCGGTATAGACTCGATCCCCGTCAGTGGCGGGTGTGGCCGAGGCGTAACTGTTTTCCTTGTGGATCTTCTCGAGGGGACCTTGAACCACGGTTTGTTGCCACAGGATCCGGCCGGTGTCGCGGGCCATGCAGAGAAGGACCCGTTCCTGAGTAGCCGGAAGGGCGGTAGTCGTGAAGACTCGATCGCCCCAGACGATGGGGGAGGCGTGTCCCTGGCCCGGGATCTCGCTTTTCCAAAGGGCATTGCTCGGATCCCATTCAAGGGGCACCCGGGTTTCAATACAGGTGCCATCGCCGCGCGGTCCGCGCCATCCGGGCCAGTATTCAGCGGCTGCCTGGGCGATTCCAAACCACAGGCTCGTTAACAACAGCAGCCATCCAGCGGTTCCTTTTTTCATGGTTCTCATTTCCTACCGTTAATGACTTGGTGATTCCAGACAATTTCGATCGATGGAGGCGCTGACCGTTGATCGTTGATGACAATCTCCTTTGTTTCCGGTACAAAGCGGGCGTGATTGTCTTCATCCAAACGAACTCCACCTTATGAAACTCGAACTCATTAATAAAACAGCGATCCTTCTTTTCCTCTTAGCTGGCGCAATGTTCCTTTCGGCGGCGGGTAGTGAAACAAGAAGCCTGGCTGCTCCTCGGATGAACGGGGGCAAGCCCCTCCTCCAGACGCTCAAGGAACGGCAATCCATCCGGGAGTATGTTCCCGACGTGTTGAGCGATCAGCAATTGTCCGATCTGCTATGGGCGGCCTTCGGGATGAACCGCCCTGAGATCGACCATCGCACGGCGCCCTCCGCGCAAAACACCCAAGATGTCGATATTTACGTCGTTATGGCTCAGGGCGTATTTCTTTACGAGGCAAAACCCCATCAGCTGAAGAAGGTTTCGGATCGTGATCTGCGGCCTCTGACCAGTGGACAGCCCTTTGCCAAGATCGCCCCGGTTCAGCTGGTGTTTGTGTCGGATTACGCCCGAATGCCCAAGGTCAGCCCTGGATTGAGAGATCTGTATGCCGGGGTGGATACGGGTTGCATTGTGCAAAATGTCTATCTCTTCTGCGCGTCCGAAAACCTGGCGTCCGTCGTGCACGAACTGGATCGGGATCCGCTGGCCAAAGCCCTGGAATTGCGCCCGGATCAGCACATCGTGGTCGCCCAAACGGTGGGCTATGCCAAAAAGTAGACGATGGCAGAAGACGCGTCTCGGGACGATTACCCCTATAAGAAACAGCTTGGGGGTTTCGGAGACTAAGAGCCTCTTTGAGCGCGCGGAGGCAAGAAGCCCTCAGGCAGGTTTCAAGGCATTTACCCTGATCGAACTCCTGGTGGTCATCGCGATCATAGCGATTTTGGCCGCCATGTTATTGCCGGCTCTCGGCAAGGCGAAGGAGGCGGCAAAGAAAACCCAATGCAGCAGCAACTTGCGGAACTTGGGCATGGCCATGCTCATGTATGCGGACGACAACGAGGGTTATATCCCCCGAGGCAATGATCCGATTTGGTGGCAGGTGCTGACGCCGACCCTGGGAGGTCGCACGAGAACTGACTACAGCCAAGTCAAAGTTTATGCCTGTCCCAGTTACCCCGACAAACGGCAGCTTATTGGTTATGTGGTCAATGCCTGGGTCTTCAGCAGTCCCAGGGACAAGGTCGGCTCTGAGCAACGAGGTCTCACGCGCATGACCAAGCTCCACAGGCCAACCGATACGGTTTATCTCGCCGACAATGAACACGGTTCCTGGCGTCCGATTATCGCGACGTTGAACATCACCGGTTCCATCGAACTGAATGATGTCTGGAGCCCAAGCCACCTTCCCTATGCGTCCGGGGGCAAGACATTGAACAGCTCCCGACGGGTGGCGCGAGCCCGTCATGGCCAGGGGCCGAATCTGCTCTTCTACGACGGGCATGTCGGCTGGATGAAAGCCGATCGGCTTACTGTGGATGACTGGCGGGAGCAGCGGTATTAAGGGTCTGGAATCCAATTTTGTGGACTCGCGGCGCTCGTCACTCCGAGGTTCAAGGGCGCAATGCGCGCCGAAGGTCGAGGGGATCTCATTTGGCTTCAGGCGGCTTGTCTTTTCGGATGCGGACTTCCCGGGCTCCGGGAGGAACAGGAGTATGGCTGACAGCACCTCCCGGCCAGCGCACCAGGACCGATTCGACGGGATCGGTCATGCTCATGACTGTTACAGCCGCATCCTGCGACCAGTATCCGCTTCCACCGTGAACCTCGTGCGCGGCGCTTAAACGCCCGCCTCGATACTGCATCCGAATCATGGCGCCGAATCCCTGCGGATTGCCGGGGGGACCTTCGAGGATGATTCGCAGTCCCGGTTTTGCGCCGTTATTATGGAACAATTGGGTGGCATTGCCGTTCTGGGCAACCGCCAGATCGAGGCGACCGTCATGATCATAGTCGCAGAGGGCCGACCCTCGGCCCTCCCCATAAACCAAAAGCCCGCTCTCGTGTCCATTCATTGGGCTGAAACCGCCTTTGCCGTTTCCCTTGCACCAGACTCCCCGGCCGCCGTCCAAACGCGAAATCTGAGGGGGGACCTGGAAGAAATTCTGGCAGACATAAATATCCTGGTGACCGTCCCCGTCGAGGTCACCCACGCAAAGACCGAAGACAGGAGAGAACTGGGTTTCTCTTGGCAGAGGGTGGGCTTCGAAACGATCGCCCCGGTTCATGAACACCATGCTTTCGAGCGTGTTCACGCTCAGATCCTTCATCCCGGACAGGCGTTCGCCCAGGAATTCATTGACACCCGCTGTGCTGAAAGACGTGAAATCCTGGTAGCGTTCCCGGATGAACGGCAGAGCGGAGGCGACGGTTTCCCAATCCCGCCACGGAACTATTTTGTTCATTTCAGGCGCGAAATAGGCCTCGATGACTTCGAGATTGCCGTCGCCATTCAAGTCGCCATGGTAAAAATGCAGGGATGGGGACAGATGCCCCTGGTATTTGGAATTGCATCCCCAGTTGCCTGCCACAAGATCCATTTTGCCGTCTCCATCGAAATCTCCAGCGCTGACGCTATTCCATAAGCCAAGCCATTGCCCGAATCCCAGCTTGTCGGTAATTTCCCGGAACTGATCCGCTTCGAAATGGAAGACACGAATCGGGCCTCCGGCGCAGGCCAGCACGAGCTCTGGCAGCCCGTCGCCGTCCAAATCGCTTGCCAGCGCCCCGCTCACCAGACCGGCCAGTGCCAAGGCGTCGCTGGCTTTGGGGTTCTGCTGCCATTTCCCGGCCGTCAATCGATAGACATGGGAAGCCGCCGGCTCCGGAAATCGCCCGGGAATGATTCGACCCCCGACAATAAGCTCCAGGTTGCCGTCCGAGTCGAAATCGGCCAGGACAAGGGGACCGGTGCTCGAACTCTGGCCCGGTGTGCCATCGGTCATGCTCATGGCGGCCGGATCGCACAGATAGGTCGAGGGCTCGCTGATTAAGCCATCTTCGTAATTCGCTGTGCCAATGAGCAGGGAGGGTTTGCCCTTGGCATCCATCCATCCGAGGGCTGTGGTCTGATCCCGATTCGCGATAGCATTGTTTGGGGATTCCTGGACGCGGACAAAGGCGCCCTGGCCATCCTGGAGGCAGACCGCCAGTTGACCGCCTCGGCCGCTGGGAATGATGAGGTCTTCCCAGCCATCACCGTTGGCGTCAAACCAGCAAACGCCGGGTCCAAGCTGACTGAGCTTGAACGGCAACAGCGGTTGGCGTTGGTAATCGTCGAACGGTTCTTCGGCATGCCGGTGGTCGATTAAATGGCTGACATTCTGGAAGAAAGGTGGGGGGACAGGGCGGGGGATCTGGGAGGTCTGAGCATTCGAGACGATTGAAGAGACCCCCTGGGCGAGCGGCTGAGATGAATTGGCCAGAAACGCGGCATCCGGCTCGAAGATTTCATAGAGCCGGTTAGGCGCAGCCTCCGATATCATGCTGGTGCGGCCGCTCCGCCATTTGACGGAAATCGTGAGTTTGGCGTCAGGTTTTCCGGCGGCAAAGACGCGGATCGGATCGTCCCCGGACAAGTAATGACCGCCGCAAATCATCTCCTGGCTTTGGACAGGCAGGTCCGCCTGGGTCACCTGAATCTTCGCGCCAATACCGCGGGTATTGGGCGGCAGGCCTTTCAAGCGAACAACGACCCGAGGCCGAATGGAATCGTTGCGGAGGATGAGCGGTGTGTCATCGAGACAATTAATGGCCACATCCAAATCCCCGTCGTTATCGAAATCGGCAAACGCAATGCCTTGGCAGACCTTGCGCGAGTTGAATCCCCAGGAGGCGCCCATCTCCTCGAAGGTCAGATCGCCCCGATTCCGAAAGGCAAAATTCGGAACTTCAAGCCGCGTGAACATCCGGCGCAAATTGAGTTGCTCGAGCTTGGACATCGGCTTGGTTCGACGGAGGGCCTCGATGCGTCTCGAGATATCAATGTTTTGGGCATCACGCACATGGCCGGTGACGCAAAGCAGATCTTCGAATCCATCAAGGTCGACATCCAGAAATGCGGGACACCAAGTCCACTCCGAGGCCGCTATCCCGCTGAAATGCGCGATTTCCGCGTAGGCGCCGTCGCCCCGGTTCCAGAAAAGAGTGTTGCGCGAATACTGGGGGCGATCCTCGATCTGGCCGACGGGCAGTTGGACCGGCCGGCGATCCATCAGCTGCACTTGGCGGCTGGCATGATGCCGGCTGAGCATGTCGGCCACAAAAAAGTCATCGTGTCCATCGCGATCAATGTCGGCAAAATCCATGCCCATCGAGAAAATGCTGGTCTGTCTTATGGCCAACCGGCCGATCGCGTGAAAGCCGCCTCGCCCATTATTGATCCAGATGCGATCGGGCGAGTGGAAATCGTTGCAGACATAGATATCCGGCCGTCCATCCTCGTTGAGATCACGGAACATCACCGAGAGGGCCCAATCGTACGGAACAGAAATGGGTTTGCCATCTTCGTCAAGGAACGTGCCATCCGTCCATGACAGGGGGGTGAACCGGCCTTGGCCGTCGTTGCGGTAAACCACATCGGCCTCGCCGTTCTCGAGGATTCCCATGTTGGGTTCGTAGGTATACCGCCCCACAAGATCGGGCTCGGTGACCGGACGGCCGTTGACCGCGATGATTTCATAACGCCCCTTGACTGTGGCGGCCTTGAATCGGGCGTCGAGTTCATCCCGCCAGGTGGTGGATCGGTAGTTGGCCGCATACAAATCGAGCGTGCCGTTTCCATCGATGTCGGCCAGGGCCAGCGAGGTGCCCCCATCGCCTCCGCGCAAGCCGGATTCGCGAGTGCTTTCCTGGAATAATCCCTTCCCGTTGTTTTGGAAAAGGCGGACACCGGTTCCCACGCCGTTCACCATCAAGTCCAGGTCGCCGTCGGCATCGACATCGGCAAACACAGTTCCGCTGGAAGCCTGGCCGGCACAGGCCACGCCGGCTTTTTGGGTGACGTCCTCGAATCGCCACTGGCCAAGGTTGCGGTAGAGGACAGACGGACGATCGATGCCACAGAAAAAGAGATCGCACCAACCATCGCCGTCCACGTCGCCGGCCGCCACACCCGAGCCGTTGAGCAGGATCTGGTTCGTGAGGTAACGCTCCATCGGCAGGGCGTTGGTCAATGTCACGCCGGTCTGACTGGACAAGAGCTCGGTGAAGCCTGTCTTGCCAGTGGCTGGCACAGCGAGCGCGGTCCATTGGGCTCCTGCTGTGGATTGCCACTCGGCGGCATGGGCGCAAAAAAATGGCGCGGCCAGGAGTAATCTCCCGGCCAGCGCCATGATGTGTCGGTTCAAAAGGACGTCCACGTTTTCGGGACGCATGAATCAAGACCGTCTATTGCCGGAGGCGATAGAACTGCTGCTGGTTTTGGGCCGCCTTCGGTATGGTGTAGGACATGCCGGAAGGCGCCGGGCTCACGTCCGTCCAGACGCCAGGCAGCGAGGCGGCAGACTGCAAGGTGCCCGCGCTGGTCCAACTGATGACCAGATCCCCGTTGGCCTCTCGAGTGATGGCGAGGCGCAGTTCCGGGGGCAACTCCGGATAGTTGTGGATCACGGCGTTGTCGAAGAAGCCGCGAGTCGTGGTGCCGGCGGCATTCCCCACGTTGGCGTAGGCGGCAAATCCAAACCGGATGCCTTGCGCGAACGGAAAGACTACGTCGGCTCCCAGGATGCCATCCACATAGAGCTTCACCGTTGAACCATCGGCAACGACTTTCATGTGATGATTCTTCTGGTCGAGGTATTTCGCCTCGTTGAAGACGTTCATGTAGATGCCGCCGCCATCGGTCAAAGGGGTGATCGGATTATCGCCGATCTGGCCGATGACCCGATGGTATTGCCAGCCGCCCGCCACGGTGTTCCAGCTGCCAAACTCGGTGAAGAACACATAGTTGGTTGTTGAATCCTTGATCCAGATTCCGACCCGTTCTTTCGACGCGTCGCCGCCCGTCAGCACGTATTCCATCTTGGTCCGGTCGATCTCGAAGTCGATCGGGGAAAGCTGGCTGGCACTGTAGGTATCCTTGGTGTAAAGGGCGAATCCCACCCAATCGTTATCCGTCACATAAACGCTGGTGACATCGATTTTCACCTCGCCATTGACGATGGACACTCCGGACTCAGGCGTGGCCGTGCTGCCTTCGACCAGCGGGGTCGAGTCAATCGTCCACTTGGTCGTATCAATGGTGGCGGCATCGAAATTGTCGCTAAACACGACCGCTGGCGGCGGGACCACCGTGATTTTGACATCGTTCGCCGCGGCAATGCCTTGTTCACTGGTCATCGTGAGCGTGGTGATGCCGGGTTTGAGGGCCTGGACTTTAAAGCTTTGAGTGTTTGCTCCTCCGGCCGGGAAGGTGAGCGTCAGGCTGCCTCCCGTTGCCCCTTCCGGAATGGCAACGGTGGGATCGCTGCTTGCGACCGTCACTTTGGCCTCGGCGGTTGCGTTGAGGAAACTGGAAATGGTGACCGTTTCCTCGAGGGTGTTGTCGCCCTTCACAATCATCGCGCTTGCGGGCGCAATGGTGATGGGGGCGACGATATGATGGATCTTGGCGTTATCGAAGACGCCTTTGACCGAATCGTCGTAATCGCGCGCATACACACCCACCTCGGCATGGATCCCAGAGGTCACCGCGAAGTTGTATTTACCGCCGGACACGCCATCGAGGAACAGCTCCACCTGGCTGCCGTTGGCGACGAGTTTCATCTTATGCAATCCCGTGTCGGTGACACCGGAAAACTGGGAGATAGCGGTCCCGCTTCCGGTGGCGCTTACATTGACCTGCCACCCGGTTTCTCCCACATTCTGGCCAAAGAACACGTAGGTAGTCCGGTCGTCGGTGGTCAGAAAGACACCCGTGCGCGCGCCGGTGCTGGGGGTGCCGTCGGAGAGTTTGTTAGGATCGATCGAAACCCGGTCGATCTCGACCACCAGCGGGAGGGCGGGGGTTGCGGTATAACTGTTGACGGTTTTGATCGATAGACCGGGCCAGTAACCGTATTGATCGACGGTGCCGCTCATGACCAGTTGACCGCTGGTTTGTGCCATCTCAAACGTCCCCGCGCCGGTGGTTTCAAAGCCCAGCGGGTTGTTGGTCCATTTCGTCGTGTCTAGGCTGGAGCCGGAAAAGTCGTCGACCAGGTTCACTCCGAAGCCTTCCACAACCACAACGGAGAGGCTGTTGGCAGTGCTCATGCCGATCGTATTCGACAAGGTCAATTCCGCCGAGCCCGATGGCCCGATTGACTTGACCTGGATGGCTTGTTCGTTGGAGGCGCCTGCGGCGAAGGTCAGGGTCAGGGTGTCTCCCACCGCCCCAACAGGGATGACCATACCCGGGTTGCTGGTGGTGACCTTGACCTGCACGGCCTCCGTTTTGTTAACACCCGGAGGAATGCGCACCAGGATGTCTGAAAGCGTCTGGCCTGAGACGATGGTCGCGCTGCTGGTGGAGAATGCCTCCGCCCCCACGTTTTCCACCTTCAAATTGTCAAAGATGGTGCCGGCGGTATCGTTGTTGGCGCGGGCATAGCTTCCGATTTGAACGGTGATCGGACTGAAAGGAAACTTCACTTCGGCGCCGAAAACGTCGTCGAGATAGAGCTTTACGGTCTTGCCATTGGCAATGACCTTCATCTGGTGTTGTCCGAGGTCGTCCCACAACTCGCCATCGAACTTGGCGATATTGTTGCCTCCGCCTGTCGGCACATCACCGGATTCGCCGATTTTTCGGTTGTAATGCCAGCCTCCCTCCATATTGACGTCCGCAAAGAGAACATACTTGGTCCGGGCATCGTCCATGATCCAAAGGGCGCTTCGGGAGCCGGTGGTGCCTCCGTATTCCATCACGCGATCCACCGTGACGATGACGTTAGTTTCAGCGGACGCGGGAAATGTGGGAACCACTCGGAGTGTCGCGCCCGCCCACCATTGTTCGGTGACGGTGCCCGTAAACTCGACAACGCCGTCATGAACCTGAGCGGCAATCGTCCCTTTGCCGCCCTCAAACATGGGCGAATCCGGAACGAGCTTGCTCGAGTTTAGTGGACCGGAAAAATCCTCCGTGAACACGGTGTTTGTGATTTGCGCCGACGCCCGCGGGAGGAAGAGCATCCCGGAGACGGCCAGGGCTGCAAACACAGATCTCAGTTTGGGTTTCATACGTTTTGTTTTGAGGATTGGGTTGAACTGCGACCGGTTATCCGCCAGAAGTGATTCGGACATTCTGTTCTGTCCTTCGCAAAGCTAGGACGGAATCAGGCGAATTTATTCTGCGAGGGATCACGGGCAAGATCCTACTCCCAGGCGGTGGCGCGTCAAGCCGTCCTTTGCCGGTTTCGATGAAATCAGGCTGGCCAGAGACCGGCGGGATTCTTTATCCTAAGCGTCATCTATGAAAAACCATCCTTGTCCTTGTTGTTCCTGTGCTCATCAACGTCCGATCCAAAGTTCTTTCCCCAATTTCAATCGTCGCGACTTCATCCTGAGCGTGAGCGCGCTAACGGTGGGGGGATTGGTGGGAAGCGGGACGAACATCGAAGCGGCCCCCTATGCGCCCCGAGCCGGGCGTCGTCCCATCGAGCAACGCGTATTGCGGGTGTTGCCCGTCCTGACCTACAGCGTTCCTCAGCGGCGGGAAGCGACCAGTTGGCGGGACTGGGGAGCCATTCAAACCGAGGAAAGCGCGCTCAAAGAAAAACAACGCATCGAGCAGGAATTGAGTCGGATGATTGAGACGGCCGACTTTCGGGCCGAGGTCCTGCCGGCGGCCATGGTTCGGAAGATGGATCAGGTGGCCAGCCTTCGGAACACGCCTCATGATGTCCTGTTAATTTACGCGGCCGGTGGCGGAACTCAGCTTGTGGAAGCCGTGGCTCAGGCGGGTCATTGGCCGATCATGTTCCTGCGCCATGATCCGGGCCCGGTCTATTTGTGGTATGAGATCGCGCATCCCCGGTTTCTGCGCAAGACCGTGGATGACTACAGCCCCGGCATGGATGTCCACGATGTGGTGGTGGACAGCCAGACGGAGCTGCAATGGCGGTTGCGTGCGCTCTACGGGCTCAAGAACACGTTGAACAAGAGGATCCTGGCGGTCGGCGGCGCCAGCGGTTGGGGTGAGGGAGGACGACAGGCGCCCGCCCTTGCGCGGGAACAGTGGAAAATGGAACTGGTGGACTATCCCTATAGCGAATTGGGACCCCGCATCAAACAGGCCCGGCAAGACTCCACGCTAGTCAAACAATGCCAGGCCAATGCCCGCAATTACCTGCGGCAATCGGGCGTTTCCCTTCATACCACCCGCCTATTTGTCGAAAATGCCTTTGTGCTGCGCGAGGTGTTGAACGATGTCATGGACGAGGCGGGAACGGACGCCATGACCATCAACTCGTGCATGGGGACAATCATGCCCATGTCCGAAACCACGGCGTGCCTGCCCTTAAGCCTTCTGAATGATGACGGATACCTGGCCTTCTGCGAATCGGATTTTGTCGTGATCCCCTCAGGCGTGTTGCTGCATTATATCTCCGGGAAACCGGTCTTTTTAAATGACCCCACCTATCCGCACGACCATGTGGTCACGTTGGCGCATTGCACCGCCCCCCGGCGCATGGACGGCCGGCGAAATGAACGGACCAAGGTGCTCACGCACTTCGAATCGGATTACGGCGCGGCGCCCAAGGTCGAGATGCGTCTGGGACAGCAAACCACCAATCTTGTGCCCGATTTTGGAAACCGTAAATGGGTTGGATTCGACGGAACCATCATCGGCAATCCGTTTCTCGACATCTGCCGATCCCAAGTCGACGTCCGGATCAATGGCGACTGCACGGCCCTGCTCGAAGAGATGAAAGGATTCCACTGGATGATGTCGTACGGGGATTACCTGAAGGAGACGGGGTATGCCCTGAAGAAAATCGGCGTCGCCTTCCACAACGTCAGCGCCAAGAAAACGGCCTGAGAGTTCAGCGACCAAGATGACAGGACTTCTTCTCATCCGCGACCTGGCGATCGTGCTGATTATCGCCGGGGCTATCGCGTGGTTTTGTCAAAGACTTGGGCTGTCGGTTGTGGTTGGGTATCTGGCGGCCGGGGCGGTCATAGGCCCGCACACGCCTCCATTTGCGCTGGTGAACGATCTGGATCGGGTGCAAACCCTGGCCCAGATGGGGTTGGTATTCCTGATCTTCTCGATTGGACTGAGCCTGAGTTTGAGCCGGCTGAAACGTTTGGGCCTTTCCATCATCCTGGCGACGGCCATCGGCGCCATCGTGGTGTTAAACGGAGGACGTTTCTTTGGATGGGCTCTGGGATGGAATGCCACGGCGAGCCTTTTTTTGGCGGCAATGCTGATGGTGTCCAGCTCGGCCATCATCAGCAAAGTGCTGGACGAACTGAACCTCACTCACGAGCGCCCCGGCCAAATGGCCTTGGGCACCACCGTGCTCGAGGATGTCGTGGCCATCCTCATGCTGACGCTCCTGACTTCCTGGATTCGATTCGGCGGAGATGCGCCCCCGTCCCTTATACCGACGTTGGGGACTTTGGGGGCATCGGTCGTTTTCCTGGTGCTGTTATCGATGTTGATCGTGCCCAAGCTGCTCTCACGCGTGAGCCAGGGGCCGATGTCGGAGATCCGAACCCTGTTGGTTGCCGGACTGGCGTTATTGCTGGCGTGGCTGTCGGTCCGCGCGGGGTATTCACTGGCATTGGGCGCATTTATTCTGGGCGCGATCGTGGGCAGCACCCGATACAAGGCCGATATCGAGCGTGTGTTCGAAGGGTTGGACCAGGTTTTTGGGGCAGTGTTTTTCGTCGCAGTGGGCATGTTGGTGGATTTTCGGATGTTGTTGGATGCCTGGCCTTTGGTTTTGGGAATGACGGCGATGGCTTTGCTGCTTCGTCCTTTGGCGTGCGCTTTGGGATTCCTGGCGGTTGGCAACACCAGCCGGGACTCCATCCAGGCCGGCTTGATGCTGACACCGCTGGGCGAGTTTAGTTTTATCATCGCCCAGCTCGGGGTCGAGAGCGGGGCGATCCCGAAGTCGGCTTATCCCGTGGCTGTGGGCGCATCGCTGTTGACCTCTTTGGCATCGCCGTTGATTGCGCGTCATGCCGAGTCTCTGAGCCGGCGTATGGTCCAAGCGGAGCCCCGTCTGGTGCGCGCTTGGGTGGCGTTTTACCACGATTTTCTGGTGCGCCTGCGCACTCGCCAAAGCAGCAATGTGCTGTGGCGCCTCACGCACCGGCGCGTGTTGCAGGTCGGAGTCCATATGCTGTTTGTCTCAGCGCTGCTGTTGCTGGCCAAACCGCTCTACGCCCAAATGACACAGCGATGGGCCGCCGACTGGACTCTGGCGCACACGATTCCCTTCCTGTTTTGGAGCGGATTCGGCGTATTACTCCTGGGCCCCCTCATTGCGTTGTGGCGCAATATTTCGGCGCTGGCCATGATCTTGGCCGAGGCGGCGACATCCGGCGCGCGCAGGCAAAAGCGCCTGAGACTGTTGTTGGAAGCCGCCCTGCGAGGGGTAGCATTTGTCGTCCTCGCCGCCTGGCTCCTGGCCCTCCTGCCTGCCGGCTGGTCGTTGCTGGGAGCCGCGGGCGCGGTGCTGCTCGTCCTGGTCGTCGTGGCCACGGTTTTCTGGCGGCGCTTTGTCCGTCTCCACAGCCGCCTCGAGATCGAGTTGCTGGAGGAATTTAAACGCGCCAGCCAAATGACCTCCACCTCGGCCTGGTCGTCGTCGCTGCCGCAACAGTCGGCCGATTGGAACCTCGATATTGACGAGGTCACGCTGCCAGGCGATTCGGCGCACACAGGAAAAACCCTCGGACAACTCGCCTTGCGCAAGAAGTTCGGATGCTCGGTCGTGGGCATCGACCGTCAAGGCTATGGAATCGTCAACCCAAGCGCCGACACCGTCCTGTACCCCCAAGACAAATTACTGTTGCTCGGCACATCGGAGCAATTAGTTCTGGCCGCCCGCGCACTCAGCAGCGTCACAAGCGCAACCGGCCGATCCACCGATTTCGATGAACTCACCATGGAAACCGTGGTGGTGCCTCCCGGCAGTCCCCTGGCGGGAAAAACCTTGCTCGAACTGGACTTGATTCGACGCGTGGGCGTCCAGATTGGCGGCCTGCGCCACGGCAAACAAAGCCAGTTGTCCCCCACCAGCCAGGATCGCTTCTCCGTTGGGGACGAACTCCTCGTCCTCGGCACGCACGATCAGATCAAGGAGTTTAGAATTCTGTTGGCCGCAAACCCGGCTTAACCGGTGCCGCGCCGGCTGGAACAAAGTGACTGCCGCAGACTGGACCGCGGGATTCATCCCGCCTCGCCGGTCGACGCAAGGCGCCTCTGCCATCAGGCATACCAATGTATACTAAAATTACATATTACTTATAAACACAATATAAAATAAATTAATATAAAAACTAACAATATTATAATAAAACAGCCTCAGAGCTCCTGATCTCATATCGAGAGGCGAGGATGGCCGTGGAAAACGAGTGACCCCAAAAACGCGTGTTGACCAGGAGTTTTGGTCAGGAGCGAGGCGTGCCGACCGCGCATATCCGGAATGGATCTGTAAGGGAGGCGCAACGAAGTGCCTGGCCAAACGAACGGCCGCCCAGAGGGTTGCGCCGAAAATGGCCCGCGGACTTCGTTACGCGTCCGTGACAGCCTCACGAAGGGGATGCGCCCTTCGCGTGCCTCGTCATCGGGCCATTTTGGGCGCAACAGAATGCATCGTATTTCGCAAACTCCAGACTAGCCTGCTCTGCAGGCTAGAAGTCTTAACAAAAGAGTCAAGTTTTGGTTCGACCTTAGTTCTTGGAGGAATCGGTTAATTGAGCATATGGGTCTCTTGGAGCATGAGGTCGATTTGTTCA
>Ga0116153_10000370_pt1 | contig 60140 bp, 38 predicted proteins | sample AD_UKC028_MetaG_FD_89896 | JGI IMG/M metagenome (GOLD analysis project Ga0116153, IMG submission 89896) | Active sludge microbial communities of municipal wastewater-treating anaerobic digesters from USA - AD_UKC028_MetaG | ecosystem: Engineered > Bioreactor > Anaerobic > Digestate | place: USA...
GCATCCGCAGCTACATTTCGACTCTACGCAAACACGGGCTGCCTGTGCTCGAATACCTTCGCCGTGCCCTCGATGGCCGCCCATTCCTGCCTCAGCCAGTGAAAAGCACCTGAGCAGTTACGTTCACCCTCTGATCCACCAAGTAACTATTCTCGTCATCCCATGAAACCAATCCTTATCGCACTCTTGTTGTCCGCTGCCTTTCTGCCGTTGTCTGAGTTCGCGGCAGCCCCGGCCGCTGTCGACGGTCCCCTCACGATCTGGTTCCTGCAACCGGCCCGGAATTGGAACGAAGCCCTGCCGCTTGGCAACCTAAGGCTCAACCTAGATCTGCCCGGCAACGCCGAGGGTTACCGGCGGAAACTGGACCTGCGGCGCGACATTGCCACGGTGCGTTTCCGTTGCGGCGGCACGGTCTTCACTCGCGAATGTTTCATTTCCCATCCGGACGGCGTGCTCGTGATGCGCATCACCGCCAGCGAGCCAGGCAAAGTCAGCTTCACCGCCGGGCTGGATTCAATTTATCCCAATCAGGTGCGCGCCGAAAAATCGGGCCGCTTGGTGCTCGAAGGCCAGTGGCACGAAGATGGCAAGCGCAAGGACTGGATCGCTACGTGGTCCGAGCCGGGGATTCGTTATGCCACCGCGTTGCAGGTCAAATCGGACGGCGGTACGATCCAGACAGGGACGAACACGCTTCAGATTCAGGGTACCAACTCCGTGATTCTCTGCCTCGCCGCTGGCACCAGTTTCCGGAACTTCCGCGACATCTCCGGCGATCCCGATGCCAAATGGCCGGGCCAATTGAGGCGCGCAGTGAAGATGGGTTACGAAAAGCTCCGCGATCGTCATGTGAAAGAGTTCCAGGGATTCATGGATCGTGTCGCGCTAGACTTAGGCGGGGCAGACGCCAATCAACAACCCACCGATGAGCGGCTTAAAGCCGTCAAGGCTGGAGCCGACGATCCCGCGCTGGCAGCGCTCTATTTTCAATTTGGACGCTACTTGATGCTGAGTTCCAGCCGGCCCGGTTCCCAGCCAGCCAACTTGCAGGGCATCTGGAATCGCGACGACGCACCCGCCTGGGGCAGCAAATACACGGTCAACATCAACCTGCAGATGTACTATTGGCCCGCCGAGGTGGCTAATCTCTCCGAATGGGGGCTGCCGGTTTATGACATGATTGACGATCTCCGCATTACGGGCAGCAAAGTGGCCAGAGATTATTATGGCTGCGGCGGCTGGACCGTGCATCACAGCACGGACCTCTGGCGCGGGGCGGCGCCGGTGGACGGCGTCTGGGGCGTATGGCCGATGGGCGCGGCGTGGATGGTGCGGCAAGCGTGGGAACACTACCAGTTTACGCAGGACAAGAAATTCCTCCGCGCGCGCGCCTGGGCGATGGTGACCAGGCTGCGCGTCATTTGCATTTGCTCCTGGCCAATTCCACGCTGCCGAACTTGTTCGACAACTGTCCGCCGTTCCAGATTGACGGCAACTTCGGCGGCTGCGCGGGCATTGCTGAAATGCTGTTGCAGAGTCATGCGGGAGAAATCGCCCTGCTCCCGGCGCTACCCTCGGCTTGGCCGACCGGTGCGGTGAAAGGCTTGCGCGCTCGCGGCGGCTTCGAGGTGGACATGGAATGGAAGGACGGAAAATTGGTGTTGGCAAGAGTGCGTTCACTCCATGGGAATCCCGCGAAAGTGCGTTACGGCACCGAGACGCGGGAGGCGGCACTGAAACGAGGAAAGGACTTTGTCTGGAAATGAGCCGGGGTATTTCCCAGTCAAAAATCCTGCTGACTTTCCTCCTGCTGTTGGTGGCCGGGTTGGCGACCGCGATCGTGAGTGCGGAGCAGCGGGTTCATCGCATCATGCCCGTGGGCGATGCGAACTGGTGCTTTCCCCCGGTGCCGGGCATCCCATTTACGATTATCGTCGTGGCGGACCTTCCCTGCGGGAACAGATGCTGCGTGAAGCAGACCATTTTCTAGCCGACCTTTTTTATTGAAGCTCATTGACCTGCTTACTTTGGAAACGAACGCCTGATTTGAATTCATGAAACCACTCGTCCCCATTCTACTCGCCCTGACCATCTGCGCGCAGGCTGCCATCCCGTCCTACAAAGTAATCTGGAACAGCCCGTCACAGGATTCGCTTGATTCCATGCCGCTCTCCGGCCGCTTGGGCGCGGGCGCGAACGTCTGGGTGCAAGATGGCTCGATTTGGCTCTATCTTGCTCATAACGGTGCCTACGACTCCCGTGGACGACTCCTCAAGCTCGGTTGCGTACGTATTACCCCCAAGGATACCAGTCTCGGCCAAGCCGGCTTTTCGCAGACGCTTGACCCCGCCACCGGCGCCATCTCGGTCACCCAAGGTAATTTCCAGGCATCCCTCTGGTTTGCCGGCGAAACCCTGGTCTTCGAGTCAGAATCCCCCGCCGCCAAAGCTCTCGAAGTCGCTTTCGGCACTTGGCGTGAGAAAACCAAGGAGGGCATTCGCAACGACATGATGGGAGCCAAAACCAGCTTCTTCAGCGACCAGGTACAGTCCTCTCCCGGCGGCTTCCTCGCCTTTCACCGCAATGCCGACTATCCCATTGACCTTGCCAGCAAGGCCCGCGGACAGGGAATAACGCCCGGGTCCCTGCCCGATGTGACTGCCCGCCGCGTTTCCGGCTCCGCCATCGCCATCGAGGCCGGCTTTGCCAGCCAGCCGTCCGAGTCCGCCGTGCGCTGGCAGTTCTGGGATGGGAAAGCCTGGACCGGCATCACGCCAGCCCGCAGACAACACGTGATCACCATGCGCCTGGCTGCCTCCGTGGATGCCAATCCAGACCAATGGCTAGCCGAGGCCAAGGCGATGTTGGACCCGGAAAAACGCGAGGCCGGAAGGGCCGACGAGCTGAAACGCTGGGACGAATTTTGGTCACGCTCCCACATCGTCATCAATCCCGGCAAGGGCGAGTCCGACCCGGGCTTTCTCATCGGCCGCAACTACCAACTCTTCCGCTACATGCTCGCCTGCAATCGCGACGGCGAGTTTCCCCTGTTGTTCAACGGCGGCATCTTCACCACCGACAACAACGGCCGCATCAAGGGCAACAACAATGACGAACTGCCCATCTTCGAAGGCGAACCAATCACCCCGGATTTCCGCCGCTGGATGGGCTGCTACTTCATGTCGCAAAACCAACGCTGGCTCGGCTGGCCCGCCGTGGCTGGTGGCGATGCCGATCTCCTCGCCCCCACCACGCGCTTCTATCACGACCGCGCCAAAGTCGCCGCCGATCGCGCAAAAAACCGAGGAGCCGGAGGCGTGGTTTACACCGAGCCGCTGGATGTCTGGGGGCTTTGTCCCGTGGCCCCGCGCCCCGACGGTTTGTGTGGCGCCCAACACCTGACCTACCACTTCTCGATGGGCCTGGAAAACGCCTGGATGAATTTGCAGGCCCACTTCAACACCGGTTACCCGATCGAACAGGATCTCCATTGGATGATGGGCACCGTCTATTTCTACGACTCCTTCTACCGCGCCGAAACCAGGAAGCGCACAGGCAAGGAACTCGGCGACGACGGCAGACTCGTGATTTATCCCGGCAACGGCTTGGAATACGCCGGCGACGCCACCAATCCGTTGGACGGAGTGAGCGGGCTGCTTGCGCTCACCGAGGGTCTGCTGCGATATTCCAACCTGCCGGTTGCCGACCGCCAGCGGCTGGAGAGGATTCGCGATACCCTGCCTCCGCTGCCCACGGCCCAACGCCAGGGCCGCCTGGCGGTGCTCCCCGCGCATTCTTACAACGTTCCATACAACAAGTGGGAGCCGATTGAAATGTATGCCTGCTGGCCCTACCGGCGGGTGGGTATCACCCGACCGGAAACGCTGCAATTGGCGCGCGACACTTGGGAGACCGTCCCCGCCGACCGCGCCCGCTTGTGCAAACAGGATTACTCGTGGATGGCTAACGTCGCCAATATGGCCGCTCTCGCGTGGCCGGAAGAGGCGATGAAGCGCGCCCTCTACAAGATGGCCAACACCGCCGCGCCTCAGGCTCGTTTCCCTGCCTTTTTTGGTCCTGGCCATGATTGGCTGCCCGATCACAATTGGGGCGGATCGGGCATGGTGGGGGTGCAGGAGATGCTGCTGGCACCGGAGCCGGTACCCCAGGGAAAACTCCATCTTTTCCCCGCGTGGCCGGCGGAGTCGGACGTGCACTTCAAATTGCACGCGCCCGGCCCGACGATTGTCGAAGCCGTGTTGCGTGGTGGGAAACTCGTTTGCCTCAATGTCACCCCAGAATCGCGCGCCAGAGACATCGTGAATTGGCTCGGCAAACATCCGTCGTATCAGCCGCCTCCGCCGCCGCCGGCACCCCTGAGCCAGGGCAAAAAGGTTACGGTTTCGAGCCAATTTGACCAACCGGGATACGACGCCGCCCGGGCCATGGATGGGGACATCAAAACCCGCTGGGCCTCGGCATTTGCCGCCCGTGACGGTTGGCTAGCGGTGGATTTGGGAGAGGAAAGGGAAATCGGCAGCGTCTGGATCGCTGAAATCGAGTGGCCCGAGACGCAGTTGTTCACCATCGAGATCAAAGCGGGCGAGACATGGAAGGAGATCGCCCGCGGAACGACCATCGGCGCGGACAAGACCATCGAATTCCATTCTGTCCGCGCCCGCGAAATTCGCCTCCACATGCTGAAGGCCAAACGCCCGATCAACATCATTTTGACCATTGGGGGCGAGCAAGATTTGGCAATATTCTATCAACGATTATGATCAGAAAAAGTCCGGCGGTTTTTGCGTGTGCGATCTTGGCTTTGAGCGCAGCCAGGGCTGACGAAAACCTAAAATGGATCTCCCTGTTCAACGGCAAGGACCTCAGCGGCTGGACAGTGCGTGGCGAGGCCATTTGGTCTGTTCAAGATGGCATCCTGGTAGGCCTTGGCGGTATGGAACATATCTACTCCGAGGCTCGTTGCTCAAGTTTCGAGGCCAAGGAACTGTAATACCTGGACTTGAGCAAATAGTGGCTTTTCAAGCTCGCCATAAAGCTCCCCTATCACCGTTTGAAGCCGGGCTGAATGATCCAACCCGGATTCTGAGATTGTCCCTCGACTTCATAGGCCCCCACGTCAAAGGGGCTGCCGCGTTTGCTTGTGTTGAAATCGAATGGAGGTGCAAAAGTGCCGTCCGCCTTGCCCAACAGCGGCGATCCTGGCCTGGGCCAGAAGTCATGGCGCGTTGCATCCCCCCATGCCAATGCAGGCGTGCCACCCTCGAAGCACTGGCAATCGTCGACGGCGATGCCGGCCAGGCGGCCATGCACATAGTTGTTACGCAACACGGCATTCCCGAGAGCATCCATTTGAATCGCGGTTCCGGTGGGGCAGAAGATGGCGTTATTAGCGAAGACCATGTTAATGGCGTTGGACCAAGCCAGGCGAATGCCGATCGGGGTATTCCAGATGGTGTTGTGAACGATCGTCGTATTACGAACTTGAGGAACGGCTGCATGCGGTGTGGCGGTGATGCCGGTCGCCGAGCATTCAAAGATGATATTGTTGCGCACCGTCGCATCCGAGATCACCTGAATGCCCTCACCCGCCCGCCAAATAACGTTTCCTTCGACCAGGTTCGTGCCTGGCCCGCCGCCGTAGACGAAGATGCCGGGGTACTGCCGGCCCAGATTGGTGTCGTGGATGACGTTATTCCGGATTATGTTGCCGTGCGAACCATACTTGATCTCTATGCCATCGTTACCGCCTTCACTGGTGCTGCGCGTATGGTGGATGTAATTGCCCTCGATCAAGGAATCCGTCGTGCGCCATTTTCCATCATGACTGCCGATATACATGCCTTCGCCCTCGGTCGCGCCGCGCGTGCTCAACCCCGTGTGATGAAGATGATTGCTCCGGATGACAAACGCCTGGCAATCCCCGCTGTTCATCGTCAGCGCGTTGTTCTCCGTCTCGAAAATCTCGCAACCCTCGAATGTGACATGATGACCGCGGATGAATCGGACGCCCGAGCTGCCTCCCTGAAACCGCAAACCGCGAATGACCAGGTATGCGCAATCGATGAACTCAGTATTGTTATAACGATCGTGGTCATCGACGGGCCGAGTGAGTAAGGGCGCCTCGCCCAGGGCGGCTCGGATCACGATGGGCAGTTCCGGCGTGCCCTGGGCGGTGACCGCCCGCCGTCCGGTCTGTGAATAGACTCCCCCATGGAGGACGAGTTCATCACCCGGCTTTAGCGCATTGGCTACTCGCTCAAATTCCTCATCCTCGGCCATTGTCGCCGGGTGAATTTCATAGGTCCGCGCGGAGACGATCATGGGACCAAATCCAAGCACCAGGATAGAAAACCAGAGGTATCGTGGGTTTAAGCGTGAAATCATAGGTCGATCGTCAAAAGGCGATGCACTCGAACGGTCATTGACCCACTTTGGGTATCACAGGGCAACCATGGATTTTAATATTACTCTCGTCAATCAGCAGATTTCTGGTTTTCCACAGCTCTGACGTGAAAGAAGACTGAGACAAGCCAGCAATCCAGCGGGCAGGATTGTCCTTCTCCCCCGGACGGGATCAACAGGGAATTAGACTTTTCTCCATGTCATTGTTCACAAATGACTTGTATTTCTTTAGTGCTTGCTTTTTTGATGAGATGCTGGGGACGGAGCCAGCACAACAGGTAGCGCGGAAGATGAGGTGATGAGCTCTGCCACCCGCCGCAATGCGCTGGCGGATGAGTTTTGAACATGAGAACCGTCCCACAACCCGGCGAAGTCTGGTTCGTCGACATGGGCATGGTTGGGAAACCGCGTTATGCGCTGGTGTTGGCGGCTCAAACCGATGCCCGGCTGGCGCTGGCCAGCGTGGTCTTTATCACCAAACAATTGCTCCAGAAAACCAAGCGCTTCGGACAAGGTGGATGCAGGCTTATAGATGCCAGGACTCGTGGAAATGCCGATAAATTCGCGAACACAAGGCCATGGCAATGCCCATGGATGGGCTCCCGATATCAAACGTTCTTTTCCACGCTGAAGCTGCCTGGCGTCTCGATCGCCTGATCGCCTTGCAGCCAAAACATCACTTTACCGCCTTTCATCGCCGCAAGATCGGGACTGACAGTCATGGTCCAACCGCGCTCTCAAAATGGTAGGTCCCGGATTCCACGCCGAGCACAGCGCGATCGCCTTCCATGCGCAGGAACTTCGCGCCGGGAACCGCGCCGAGCGGCCGCCCCGCTTCGCGGATGGTCGCGCGATCCGTGGCCGGCAGGAACACCGTGGCGGAAGTGTTCGCCGGAATGACGAGATGCAACTCGAACCGATCGGCGCTGCGTTTCCATTGGCTGAGGATCTTCCCGCGAAGACTATCATACTCCGCTTTGACCCAATCAATGGGCGCGCGATCAGGATTGCTACCCGGAGTGGGGGGACCAGGCTTGATCCGCAGGCGGTGAAAACCGGGGCCGTCGGTGTCAATGCCGGCGAGGTCGCGGAACGCCCATTCCATGACCGCGCCAAACGAGTAGTGGCTGAAGCTGTTCATCGCGGCGTTCTGATTGCCTTCCGCGCCGTCAAAACCGTGTTCCTTGGTGAAGCTGTCCCAACGTTCCCAAACCGAGTTGGCGCCTTGTTCAACTTCGTAACCCCAACTCGGGAATTGGCGGCTTTGGAACAGGCGCACCGCCAGATCATGCTGTTCGCTGGCCGTGAGGACGGGCAGCAGCGGCTTGGTGCCGAGGAATCCGGTGGCCATGCGATAGTCGTTTTTTGCAATCCGATCGATCAAGCCAGAGGCAATCGTCTTCCTTTGCGCTTCGGGTGCCAGACCGAACGCCAGGCTCAACACGTGCGCCGTCTGTGTCTTCACCTTCAACGCCCCTTCCGCCGTCAGGAAGTCCTGGGCGAATTGGCGCGCGATACGAGCTTGAAGCCGGTCGTACTGCTCGGCCTCCGGCTTGCGTCCGATGGCGCGAGCCATCTCAGACATCAGCTGCGCGTCGAGCTTGAAATAGGCGGCGTCGATGAACTCGAGGGGTGTGTTCTCCTTCACATTCAACCAGTCGCCCCACTGGTTGCCGTCCTTGCGGCCACGGAGGTCCGGCGCGCGTTTCTGGCGCCAATCCATGAAACGCGTCATCGACGCCCAGTGCCGCTCGATCACACGCGTGTCCCCGTATACGTGCCAGAGGGTGAAGGGACAGATGATCCCCGCGTCGGTCCACGCGGTCGCCCAGGTCTGACCGGGTTCTCCGTGGCCCATCGGATATGGGCAGTAGTCGGGATAGGCGCCAAAATCGCGCTGGGCTTCCTCCACGTCATCGAGCCATTTGGTGAAAAAGGCGGCAACATCGGCGTTGTAGCTCGCGGTGCGAACGTAGATCTGCGCGTCACCCATCCAGCCCAAACGTTCGTCGCGTTGGGGACAATCCGTGGGGATCTCGATGAAGTTGGCGCGCTGCGTCCACTGCGTGTTTTTCCAGAACCGGGTCATCCCCGGGTCCGAACAAGCGAACTCGCCGACGAGCGGCGTATCGTTGTGCAACACGAGCCCGGTGACGGTATCGAGATCGGGCTTCTCAGGCAAACCGGTGAGCTCCACGAACTGGAATCCGTGGTAAGTAAAACGCGGCTGCCAGGTCTCGCCGCCGGCGTCACCCCGGAGCGTGTAAAAATCCGTGGCGCGCGCCTTCCGAAGATTCTCGGTCATGAGGCGGCCGTCGCGATGCAGCATCTCGCCGTAGCGGAGCTGGAGCCTGACGCCGGCCGCGCCTTTGACCTTAAGGCGGATGTTTCCCGCAAAGTTTTGGCCGAGGTCGAAGATATAAACGCCCGGCATGGGCTCCGTAAGTTTCTGAACCTTGAGCTCCTGCGTAACGCGAATAGGGGGAACGGCATAGGCCTGGAGTCGGGGAGGACGCTGAAAACCCAGTTCGACTTCGCGATCACCGCAGTTATCGGAGAAGATCGCCTTCGTGCTTCCGTTATCTTCGGCTCGAATCGCGAGCGCCCACTGCCATGGCGCGTGTGGAGCGCCGCGAGGACCCGAATCGCCGGGACGGCACCAATCGGGATCATCTCGTCCCGCCTCGTAACTTTCACCCATGATCAGATCCGCCTCGCGGATCGGGCCGTCGCCGCTGACCTGCCAGCTCGTGTCCGTGCCGATCACCTCGCGGGAACCGTCGGCGTATTCGATCTCGAGTTGCGCCAGCAGCGCGGGGGTTTTGCCATAGAAATACCGGCCCACCTTGTTCGGGCCATAGCCGACGAGCACGCCGTAGCCGACATAGCCGGAATACCAGCCCTCGGCCACGATGGCCCCCACGCAGTTCGCACCGGATTTCATCAAATGAGTCACGTCATGGGTGCGATAGTAGGCGCGCTTGCGGTAATCCGCCCAGCCCGGCTCAAACCAAGCATCGCCAATGTGGTAGCCGTTGAGGTGGAGTTCGCAAATGCCCAGCGCGGATGCATAAAGCGTGGCCCGCTGAACCGTCTTCGCAGGGGAGAACTGCTTCCGATAATGACGCGCGGGCGGCAAGAAGAGCGTCGATCGGTTGGTGTGCAACGGCGCGGTGTCCCGGAAGCTGATCCATTGCGCCGTCCAGTCGCTTGGCTTGAGCAAACCCATGCTCCACCGCGCGGGCTCGCTCCATGCCGAAGCCTGGCCATCCTTGTCTCATGCCTGCACTTTCCACCAGGCCGACTGACGGGACATAAGCGTTTTGCCAGCGTAGGAGATATTGACCGTCTCCGCGCTGGGCGCCTTCCCGGAGTCCCATAGGTCCCCCTGCCCCGCCTCAAGCCTCTCAGCACTGCTGGACACCAGGACCCGATATGCAGTCTGCCTCTGTCCCCGCTCGGTGGATTCGACACGCCAGCTCAGGCGCGGCTGAGCTTCGTCAATGCCCGTTGGATTCGAGAGGTACTCGCAGCGCAGTCCCGTGAGTGAGATATCCGCAACCAATACGCCTGGGAGGATGGATAGGAGGCCTGTTACCAGGAAGGCGATGGTTATTCTTGAAGCCAAGAACCCCAGGGAAGCGGAGAGCCGAACTCCATGCCTGTGCGCCTCCGGCGTTCGGATTGCGGCGAGAACCGGAAAATTGCGGGATGATTTCATATTTGGAAACTTATAGTGGCAGGAAGTGTGTCTGCGATTGCCATCCGACGCGAGGCATTTTTCCGACAGTGCCGGCAGCGCTGGACACCCTGGCGGTTTCTGGGCTATTGTCCGCAAGTCATGAGCGCAAGACTTGACTCGACCCATCCCGCCTCCTTGCTGCCTCGACAAGGTTTGGTTCAGCGGTTGGTTTTCGACCGGGCCGTCCGCGCGCCGCAAAGCTCTATCACAGTTCGCGAATCCCCCTGATGACACCATGAGAATCCCCCGCTTCATTGAAACAGCCTTGTGCTTAACCGCGGCTTTCGCGGGCGCAACGGCCTCATCGGCCCAGACCAACTCGAATCAGGCCTGGCCGCAATTTCGCGGGCCGGATGGACAGGCCACCAGCCAGAATCAAGGGCTGCCTGTCACTTGGAGCGCCGAGGAAAACCTTGTATGGAAAACACCGCTCCCCGGCCCGGGGGGGTCCAGTCCCATCGTCTGGGGCGACCGGATATTCGTGACCGGCTTCACCGGCTACGCTGTGCCAGGATCCTCAAGTGGCGATCTGAACGCGCTCGAGCGTCATGTGATTTGCCTGGATCGCAAGGACGGCAAGATCCTCTGGCGGAAGAATGTCCCGGCGATCCAACCCGAACAAGCCACGGTGCGCGATCATGGTTACGCGTCGAGCACGCCACTGGCGGATGCCGACCGGCTCTATGTCTTCTTCGGCAAATCAGGCGTGCTGACGTTCGATCACGACGGCCGGCAACTATGGCGGGCGAACGTCGGTTCGAAGACTCACGGTTGGGGATCGGCGGCCTCGCCGTTGCTTTACCAGGACTGGATTATCGTCAATGCCGCCGTCGAATCCGATTCGTTGGTGGCCTTGAACAAACAGACCGGCGCGGAAGTCTGGCGCGCCGTCGGCCTGAAAGAATCGTGGAACACGCCGATCTTGGCGCCCGTGACCGGCGGCGCAACGGAACTGGTTGTGGCCATCGCCGGTCAGGTGCTCGGATTCGATCCCGCCACCGGGAAACGCCTTTGGTCTTGCGCCACAGGAATCAGCTGGTACATGGTGCCCAGCCTGGTGCGCCACCAAGACATCGTGTTTTGCATTGGGGGACGCACGGGCGGTGGCCTGGCCGTCCGCGCGGGCGGGCGTGGCGATGTAACCGAATCCCACCGGCTATGGACCCTCAACAAAGGTTCCAATGTCTCGTCGCCGCTCTTTCACGAAGGTCATCTTTATTGGTTGCATGAAAATCTCGGCACGGTCTATTGCGCCGAAGCGGCGACCGGCAAGATGGTCTTTGAGGAACGTCTGACCTCCGCCGGTCAATTCTACGCTTCTCCCGTCTGCGCGGACGGCAAGCTCTATTGCGTCAACCGTCGCGGCAGTGTGTTTGTCATCGCGGCCAAACCGAAGTTTCAACTGCTGGCCTGAAACGAGCTGGGAGACCGCGGCAGTTTCGACGCCAGTCCCGCCGTGGACGGACACCGTTTGCTGGTGCGTTCGGACAAGTGCCTTTACTGCGTGGGGAAGGAAAACTGACTGGGGCTTGGTGGAGCGAGGCTGGCCTCAAACCTGATTGCCGCGCGGCTTCTCGTCGGCGCGGCGGGCGCCAGCATAGCAAACCTCCGTATCAACACCACCGAAAGCAGACCCTAAATGTGTTAACTATTATTTTGAGGGCTGACCCCAAGGCCCCTTTCTCGATATTACCTTGCTTTGTCCGGTTGTTTGGTCGATAATAATCACATTTATCCCCGGGACGATCGAGAGGTTGTTGTTCAGAAAGCTAAAACGCAGCGCCCGCGCGGCTCATCCGGATCGAGGGTAATCTGATCCCTGCCGGGTGCGCCGAGTTGATTGCGCGTCGTCCGCCCGGCTCAGCGGTTCGGCCCAGTTGGGCTTTGCGTTTCTGGGCAGGGCATAACTGAAGACAAGAGGTTGTTTCCATGAAAACCATTCAGCCACAAAACCACGGTTTGAACCACGGTTTGAAATCCGAGCCCGCACGCGCACCCCACGTATCATGGGCCGTTATCCCCCTGCTGTTGCTTGGGATCGGACTGCTGATGCCGGAGCTGGCCCGAGCTGAGGAGTTGGCCTGGACGGGGCGCAGCAGCGGCTACTGGCGCAACCCTGTGAACTGGGAACCGATCGCCATCCCTCAGACGGGCGATGATCTCGTGTTTCCGTTCAGGTATACACCCACGGCCACGACCAATAATTTTGACCCCGGGGGGCGGCTCCGCTCGATCACCATTTACGGCCCCAACTACGCGCTGCGCGGTACTCCCATCCTACTGAACGGCAGGATCGCTACACTTTACGGCGCGGGTGAATCCGCCTCGGTTGACTTGGACATCACCTTTCAGTGGCGACCGGATGCGGCCATGAACTGCGGATTTTCCCCGGCGTACAGTGACTCGATTCTCTATGTCACCGGCGACCTGGACCTTCTGAGCTCAATCATGGTCACCGATCGTGGGAATGTGCTGTTGGGTGGCGCTATTAGTGGCACAGGTGGCATCACCAAGTATGGCAATGGCTACTTGCGCCTCTATGGTTCGACCGACAACACCTACACGGGTACGACCCGCCTCATCTCCGGGACGCTCGAATTAGGCAAGACGGGCGCCAACGCGATGGGGGGCGATCTCTCCGTGGGCGATAGCCAAGGGACGGACATCGTGCGTTGGCTGCGCGGAAACCAACTGCCGGACACCACCACCGTGACGGTCTATGCGGACGCGTTGCTGGATCTCGATAACTTCAATGAAACCATCGGCGGGCTTGTCCTGCGCGCGGGAAAGGTGGAAACAGGTTCCGGCACGCTCACCTTGAATGGTGGTGTAACGGCCGGTGACGTGGTTGGCGTGGCCAGCATCCGAGGCAAGCTTGCGCTCGGCGCCGCCACGCGGACCTTCGAGGTCCTTCCCCAGCCCGACCAGGGCGGTTATCCACAATTGCGCGTGCACGCGGCGATCAGTGGCGCGGGCGGCCTGATGAAGACGGGGGGCGGGTATCTCAGCCTGGCCGGATCCAACACCTACCGGGGACTGACGACGGTGGGCGATGGCACATTAATCGCGGAATCGGACGCGGCGTTAGGCGACACAACCCGTGGAACGGTGGTCCAAGCCGGCGGGGCGCTGTACTTAAGCAACGTCCAAGTCGGCGAGGAATCGTTGACCGTCACCGGAAGCGGCCATATCAATTCATCCGCGCTGATGGCTTTCGGGCTGGCAACCAATTCTTGGGGCGGGCCTGTCACCTTCATGAATCCGGTGGGCATCTATGTCAACGGACGCGGCTGGCTTCGTTTCAGCGGGCCCATGGACGGCGCGGGCGGTCCCATTCTGACAGGTCCGGGGACGGTCGTCTTCTCGGGCACCCGCGGCAACACCTACACGGGCGAGACCGTGGTCAACCAAGGCGCGCTCGAGTTGGGCAAGACCGCCGGCACGGGCGTGGCCATCCGTTACGGTACGTTGTACATCGGCGATGGAGTGGGAGGCGCGCAGGCGGACGTGGTACGGTTTCTGGCCAACAACCAATTGTGGTCGACAGTCCCGGTTGTCATCACGAACTCCGGCTGGCTGGACTTAAACAACTACAACGACACCGTGGGAGACCTGACGTTGTCAGCGGGCAGGATCGACACGGGCACGGGGCTGCTGACGCTGGCAGGGGATGTGAGCGCTCGCCCCGCGGGATTGGAGAAGGCCGCGATCCATGGTCGGATGGCGCTATCGGGTGCGATACGAACCTTTGAGGTGACGTCCGGTGGCCAACCGGTCGTTCCCGAGCCGGTGCTGCAGATGGAGGCCGAGATCAGTGGGCCGGCTGGCCTGCACAAAACAGGCGATGCCACCCTGGCCCTCCGCGGCGCCAACAGCTACAGCGGCCTGACCACGGTCGCCGAGGGTGTGCTGATGGTGCTGGCGGATACGGCCTTGGGAACGACCGCCGCAGGCACGATCGTGCACGAACAAGCCATTCTAACTCTGGGTTCCATCTACAACCGGGGCATTCATGTTGGGGATGAAGCCCTCACCCTCCGGGGATGGCTGAGTGCGGCCGGTGGATTCGACACGTCGAATTCCTGGTCGGGACCCATCACGCTGGCGGCCAACGTCGATATAAGTGTCCGTGGAAATGGCTTCTTGAACCTGTCCGGACCGATCACAGGCCCGGGCGGTTTTACCAAGGGCGCAGGAGATTCGGGCACTCTCATCCTGAGCGGGGCCGATGCCAACGCCTATGCCGGCGCCACCTCTGTGCGCGATGGCACGCTAGTGCTGGCCAAGAGCGAAACCGACGGCGCCATCCCTGGGCTGTTGGGGATTGGCAGCGATAAAGGGGGAACAGGGAGCGCCGTCGTTCGGCTGCAGCGGCCCAACCAAATTGCGAACAATTCCAGTATTACCATCACTGCGTCGGGCCGGTTCGATCTGAACGGGTATTACGACCGCATCGACGCGGTAACCGGCAATGGTTCCGTCGCGTTAGGTTCCGGTCATCTGATCGCGGGTCACAGCGGCAGCAGCTTCACGTTTGACGGTCGGGTCTCGGGCACGGGGTATCTCTGGAAAGTGGGCGGCGGCACGTGGACGCTGACGGCCGACAACACTTACAGCGGGACGACTAGGATCGAGGCGGGCACGCTGTTGGTCAACGGCATGCAGGCCGCCAGCGACATCGAGATCCAGAGCCATGGCGTTCTGGGGGGCGCTGGCATCGTTGGCCACATCACCTCAATCGGTGGGGCAATTTCACCCGGATCCAGCTCTGGGATGCTGACCAGCAGCAATATTCTCCTGGATGCCGAATCGGACTTTGTGGTTGAACTCACCAGCGCCGGCGCTGACCAGTTAAACGCGCGCGGCAAAGTCGCTTTGGGCAATGCCCGCCTGATCCTGGCCGCGCCCGGTCTGATGCCCACGGAGGGTCAGGAGTTTATCATTCTCAAGAACGACGGCACGGACGCGATCATTGGCACGTTTGCCGGGTTGTTGGAAGGGACGCGTGTCACGGCGGGGCCCTGTGAGTTCCGGATCACTTACGCGGGCGGCACCGGAAACGACGTGGGGCTGATAGCCACCAACACCGCCGCTTTGTGGCCGGCCCTGACTATCCGGCGAACAGCGACCAACACTGTGGTCGTATCTTGGCCGCAAACTGAAATAACGTGGTTCCTGCAAAAAACAACAAACCTGGGAGCTATGCCTGTCTTATGGTCGGAAATTCCGCCGCCGTATCTTACCAGTCCGGCCGATTACTTTTTTACCGAGCCAGCCTCGGTCGGCAACATGTTTTATCGCTTGTCCAAGCCTTGAACATTTGGCGCCCGCGAGCCGATGGTCTCCCTGAGGCCCCCCCTTACTTCGCGGGTCGGTTGCGGCTATTGGCAGCGGGCGTGGCGACGTCGGTGAATGGGGGCCGTTCGAACATTTGGCCATCACCGATCACGCGAGGATCGCCTGTTTCCCGCAAGACGGTCAGCAGTTGTGTCGCCAGAGAGCGTTTCCGATCCGCGTAGGCAGGGTTGGCGGCCAGGTTGTTGATCTGATCAGGATCCTGTTCGAGATCGTAAAGCTCCTCCGCGGGACGCTTTCCGAAGGCATATTGATAGTGCCATAGCCACAGGGATTCGTCCTGTTGACCGACGAGCCACGCTTTGGTGGGGCTGGCGTCCATGTCAGCAAACGCGGCATAGGTGCTACGTTCGAGCACTTCGGCAGAGGGGCGTTGAGCCTTGTCGGTAAAACCGGGACGGCCCAGGGGCCAGCGGTCAGGCTCGAAGTTGCGAATATAAAGGAACTCAGCCGTGCGCAACGCCCGATGGGGATAGGGCCGGTGGCCTTCGCGGGCCGAGGCGACGTGGCGCTCCCGGCCGGTGACGACGAAGTTGCGCGCGGGATCCACGACTCCTCCTTTTCGGGAGCGAAGCACATGGAGGAAACTCTGACCGGTCATTGTTTCAGGCGGTTCCACGCCAGCCGCTTCCAGGAACGTGGGCGCCAGATCCATCAAGTTAATAAAATCATCCACAACCCGGCCTCCCTGGATGCCGGGACCGGCGGCAATAAGAGCCACCCCAACGCCAAAGTCGTAGAGGTTGCATTTTCCGCCAGGGACTCCCGGCATGCCATGGTCGCCGCTAATCACCACGAGGGTGCGGTCGAGTTCGCCCGAAACTTCGAGCTTGTGGAGGAGAACGCCAACCCCGGCATCCCATGCTTGGATCTCCCCCAGGTAATCGGCAAAATCGGCACGCACCTCCGGCACGTCGGGCATGAATTTTGGAAGCTTACCCTTGAGTGAATCCGGATTGATGCCCCACAGGGCCTGCCCGGAGCCTTTCTCCCAAGCGCGGTGGGTAAGAGTGGGACCAAACCAGTAGCAGAACGGCCGGCCCGGCTGGCGATCGGCCAGAAACGCCTCGAAGTTGTCGCGGACTTGGCCGAGGATGGTATCGCGAGCCGCCTCGAAACTCAGGCCTTGGCGAACGAGCTTGGTGGCGTTTTCGGAGAAGTCGCAGAAATCGCGTCCGGCTTTTTCGTAGGCGTGTTTCTGGCCGCCGTAGGGGGCGTCGACGGGGCTGCCGGGACTCCAGACTTTGTAACTCTTGCCCATGTGATAGCCCGCATCCCTGAGCAACAGCGGATAACTCGGAATGCTTGGATCCCACTGCGCCCCTTGCAGGATGGCGCCGCGTCCGGTGCGCCAGAAATACTGTCCCGAGAGGAGCGAACTGCGACACGGAGTGCAGGATGGCGCCGTGACAAAGGCGTTCTTAAAGAGAACACCCCGCCGTGCGATCCGGTCGAGAACGGGAGTCTTGAGCACCTGGTTGATCGAAGGACCCGACTCGACGGAGGCGTAGATGCTGGCGAAGCGACCCCAATCGTCGGCAAAGCAAAACAGTATGTTCGGGCGCGGAGGTTCCGCCGGAAGCCCATAACATGAGGCGAGGATCGAGCCCAGCAGCATGCAGCGCGTGATAAGATGTTTCATGGAACCGGTGGAGTTATATGCACATTGTCAAATCGAGCCGGATGGAATCGGCTCGCAATTCCCACCAAACCGCGCTGATAAGTCGAGTCGCGGAGGTCGGCCAGGGTCTGGCCATCCAATGTGGCCATGATCCGGTCGTCAAGGCATCGCAAAGAGACCGAGTGCCAGCGTGTATCGGGTTCCGAAGCGACGCCATGAGCGAGGACCTTGCGGGCGGTGGTGAGTTCCCAACGTCCATCACCAAACAGGCGGAAACAGTAGCCGGCCGGTTGTGCAGTCGTGAAATGAATCCATGTTGCCCCTGGGTACCACCGGGCCAGAACGGCGATAAAACGCTCACGACGGGCATGGGTCTCCGAGGGCAGCGACTCGAAGCTTGCCTCAACGCTCACGCCGATGTTGTTCCAGCCCTCGTCACCCATCACAGAATAGGCATAACCTGCTTTGGCCCAATCAATGCCCGGGCGATGGACTTGTTGGCGGAGACACTGTCCCCCGCCCTCGCGTGACACCACTTCGAACGCGCCTCCCATGTCGCAAAGGAAACGGGCGGTTCCGTTGAGTCGGTAGCTTTCGAAATCGTCACGGTAGGGCAAGAGAAATGGCGAGGGCGGTGGACTCGACGCGGAACCTTTACGTTGGCCGGAGGTGGTGGTGATCGAGTAGATGCAGTTGGGATTCAGTGTGATCATCCATACGCCGTTGCTGGCGACCAGGTCAGGCTGCGGGATGAACTGCTCCATCATATCCGAGCGCCAAATCCGCAGGGGTTGCGGGGCCATTCCGCCGACCGACTGGAGTGCCAGAGTTTGATCACCTTTTGCCTCGGTAGTTTCGATGACGAGAGAGAAGTTTTTGCCATTGGGCGCGATGAACCCGACCATGCTGCCGCCTTTGGGAAGCTTTCGGCTCAAGCCATCGAGGAAGCGCCAACCCGGCTTGGCAAACTGTGTGATGTGTGCGACTGCCCAGAGTGTCGGGGCGATCTCGAACGCGCCCGACCAGGGAGTGTTCGCGGTGATCACCCCCGAGCGCGGCGCGGGCAAACAATCGTAGTAAGCGCTGATCGGGCTCCAGAAGTTGATCTTGGTGAGCCCGCGTTCGAGGAAGGCATTGTTGATGCTCGCCGAGCGCCTCCAGAGAAACGGCTGCATGGTGTTCCAATCCCACTCCCCATGTTCGGACGACCAGGTGCGGACACCGGCGGCACGGAGTTTGGCGACCGAAGGGGGCACTTCGCCGTAGGGATAATGGACGCCAATCGCATGAAGACACTGGGCCAACTCCGGATCGGCGGCGGCCTGTTCGGCAATCTTCCACTGGTCTTTGGGCGGACCGTTCATGTCGCCCCCGACAATTTTGACATGTTTCAGGCCGTTGGCATCCAGGGTGCGCCGCAGGAGCTTGATCCAGTCAGGCGTGACCTCCTTCTCATTCCAGCAACCCACCAGTCCGATATCGAGGTTGTGGAACTGCTTGCCGCCGTTAAGGAAACCAACGAGATAGTCCGCCATGTCCTGGGAGCAGTAGTGGCCGTTGCCAATCCAGCCCGGCGCGCCCCACGGCAGGCAGTCAAGAATGATATTCGGGTTGCGCCTCTTTGCCTCCTTCATCAGCCACCACTCGTAGCCCCGTTCAAAATACTCGCGCTTTGGGTGGTCGAGTTCCTCGCGGTTCCGCGCATGGGTCGGTTCCGTGCCGTCAGTTGAGTTAATCTCGCCCCCAACCTCGACCTTGAGGTGTTGGAAACCGGCCCCATATTTCGGGAGAAACAGCCAGTCGAGGATGTTGCTTCGGGCCGGTTCGGGATAGTCGATGAGCAGCCGGGTCGAGGCCCCGGCGCTGACGGCCCCAATGCCTTCAAATTCGGCCCCGGACTTGGAGGGATTAATCACACATTGCAGCTCGGCGGCTTGAAGGGAAGCCGTGTAGACAAGCGCTCCCAAAACGAGGGGCGCAAAGACAAAGGCCGCTTTATTGTTCATGGGCTCGGTAGCATATCACGGATTAACTCCAGATTCGACCGCGGCGCGACACAACAGCGCATCGCCGGGATTGTGTTGTGGTGTCAATGATTTCAAAGGGCTGGTTCCCTGAGAACCCCCGCGCCTGTCGCCGCGCTGACCGCACGGATCTCGGGCAGAATTTGAGTGCGAAGTCGATAACCCTCGATGACATTGCGGATGAAGTCGTTGGTCGCCCCTTGTTCAATAAACGCGACCATGCACCCGCCAAAACCTGCGCCGGCCTGTCGAGCCCCGATAACTCCGGGGGCTTCCAGGATCGCCTCCATCATCGCGCGCATGGCAGGAACGCTGATTTCGTAGAGCTCACAGGCGCCTCGAAATGATTCAGCGCAATGGCGGCGAATCGCGCCATGATCACCCGTTTCGAGGGCGCCGGCCATCAGGAGCACCCGTTCATTTTCCTGGACAATAAAGCGGCAGCGTTTGGCCACCTCGGCGGGAAGCGCGTGCTGAGCCTGCTCAAACGATAGCCGAGTCAATTCTCTCAGGCTGCCAACTCCCAGAAGCCTGGCGCCTTCTTCACATTGCGCGCGGCGTTTACCGTATTCCGATCCTGCAAGTTGCCTTTGGAATTTCGTATTGCAGACCACGATCTGGAGGTCCTCGGAGAGGGCGACTAAACGGCTCGATAAATCGCGGCAATCCAGCAGCAGCGCGTTGTCACAACGCCCGACACACGAGGTGTATTGATCTAGAATGCCGCAGTTGACCCCAAGGGCCACAAAGCGCTGAGCCAACCGGACCTGAATCTGGGTGATAATTTCCAGGAGTTGTTCCACCCAGCCAGGCTCCGTGGCCAAATCCATGAGCAATCGATCAAAACCACGCAACGACCAGGCACGCTCGAACAGGGCAAACCCGAAGTTCGGAACGGCGAAATGCACCCGATTGTCCGCTCTCAGGAGCCGCCGGGCGTCGTCGAGCAAATGGAGATCCTCCGCGTCAGGCCACTGAAGGGCCGAAAGATCATGGTTGACTCCCAAGGGCGCGTGCGCGTGGGAGTATCCCTCCGATTGCGTGTGCCATCCTGCCCCCCACCAGTCGTAGCTCACCGTTCCGTCGGCGGAGAGCCGCTTTTCGCAATTCAGGTCCAGGCGCAACAAATGGTTATCCAGGCGTGCGGGAAGTTCCGTCAACGCACACCTCAAATGCGCGGCGAGTTTCCGGCCCATTGCGTCCGTGTAGTTAACTTGAACCGGCAATCGGTCCACCGGTTGGCGCCAAATGGCCTGACGCACCCGTGTCTGTGGTATCATGGGCATCCCACTGGTATTAAATGTCAATGCCGGGAGGGGAATCAACTCGGAATCTCAATACGGGTTTGGCCATTTATCCCACTCTTTGGATCACTGACCGCATCCTGCCCGAATTTGTCAATGAAGTGGATGATGGGAAAGACGTTGTTCCTATGGCTGAGTGCATCGACTCACGCATGGTTGACAGCGAGCATCAGTAGTGTGTTTAAGCGAGGCACGGTGAAGGCCACGGCGTCTCCTTCACGGCGCAGCCGCAACGCGCGCCCCGAGGGCAAGGGACGCACCGATTGCACGCGCTGGCGCAGGCGCAGGCGGATTTTGATGCCGTCCAAGGGGATGTTCGGAAGATCGCGTTGGGAGCTGACCAAGTTCAGCAGGTGCCGCCGCCGGTCTGGTTGATAAAAGAGGCTGATCTCCACGGTGGGATGGGCCTGCGCCTCGAAGGTGGGCGAGTCATTCAAGCGTTGCAAGAGCCGGATGAAATTTTCCTGAAGTGTTTCAACTTCCTCCTGCAGGGAAGCGCTGTAGAGGGTCTTGCCTGCGCCGTATCGATTGAAGACCACCTCAGGATGGTCAGTGGTCACCCATGGAGGATTGCTGTGGATGCTCGAAAAACGGCGTTCGCTTGTTGTGGGCCAGGGAAGCGTCCGCGTCGCCAGCACGGTAGCTGGATTGTGAACCCGCACGTCCATGGTCGGACCCCGCACATAGGCCGGATATTTCGCGTCCCAACCCGGAAACAAATCCCGCCCCGCCGCCGCGGGCGCCACGTAATGCTCGCGATCGCTCCAATCGGCCTTGTCGAGGGAGACGCCGAAGAGGTCAGCCAGCATGAAATCATTCTGGCGCTGGCCATTCTTCCGCACGAGCGAGGTCGCTCCACTGGCGTATAGCGCGCCGCCGGTTCTCACCCAGTCGCGGATAGCGGCGATTTCCTCGTCATCCATATGATGCACGTTCGAGAGGACCAGCGTCTTCAGACGCGGAAGCTGGCCGAGGGATTTGCAGGTGATAACGCGCCACGGCAGATGATGGGCGATCAGCGCCCGGGCCGCCTGCATTGTGCTGCGGGTGTGGGTATCCGCGCCGTTGTCCACCTCAACGACGGACCGACCGTTGCCGCGCATGTCGAAACGCGACTCCAGGCTGTAGAACAGGCCCACGTCGGCCACGCGCTCTCCGCCGAGGTCAGCGTATCGTGGCATAAGGCGGTCAAAGATGCGGCCCATCCGCTCGTGTGCATGAGGGTTGACGGTGCCGATGGGATCAATCGCATCAATGAAGATGAACGCCGCCGCATCGGCAATTGCCGCGCTGGCTTTGGTTTCGAGCAGCGCCTCGGACTTGCGGGCTGTATGATCCTGAAGGCTGACCGAAAAGCTGGTTTCATAGCCGAAAGGGCGGTTCGGCGTCAGGTCTTCGAGCATCTTCCGCACAAACGAGCCCTGCAATGCGTCGCCGTAAAAGTCACCCTGGAGAAAGTCGTTCTGCGCGACCAGCGGCCAACTCGCGCCATTATTCCAACTGCCAGGATAGGTGGACGCCTGGTGCTCGACTGTGGCGTCGGGCTTCGCTGCTTTGACGGTCCCGGTGCAGATCGCCGCAAACTCGCCCAGCCACTGCTCGCGTTTGCGCTGGAACGTAACCCACCGCTCATCCGTCCAGTCCACCGTGCGCGGCATCTCGCCGCCGACTTCCTTACGCCAGCGTTCCTGACAGTGAGCGCAGTAACAGACGCAGGTCCAGAACGTCATGTCGAACCGCATGCCGTCCAGATCAAACCGCTCTGCGATTTCGCGGGTCCACGCGCGGACATATTCGCGGTAGGGTGAGTTGGGACAGACGAAGCCGTGGCGGCTGCCCCGCCCAAACTCGCCGCCGTTGGGGTGGATAATCCGCCAGTCGGGGTGTTGATCGGAGGCCCAGCGGTCATGAATCACGCTGACATACAGCACACAGGCAATATGGTGACGATGGCAACGCTCGATCAACTCGGCGACAAGGTCGCGCCCGTGCAATCCGCGATGCTGCTGGCCAACTCGCGTCGGGTAGTTGAACAGACCGGTGTGAGATTGGGCATAGAGGACGATGGACTGCGCCCGTGAAGTCCGGAGGCGGTCGACGTACGAATCCGGATCGACCTCCGACAAGAACTTCGCATCCCAATCCGGGATGTGCATGTCGATGACGGCGCGCCGCCAGGCGCTTTCAAACCAGCGCGGCTTGGGTTTACTGTTTGGCCCACCCGGGCTGGAGGCAACTCCCGCGCAGTGTGCGAGCGGATTGCCGGCGAGCACTGCCCCCAGGGCTGCGCCGGTTGTGGCCAGGAAGGAGCGTCGATCCACCTTGGAATCGGAGGAAAATGTCATGGAGAGACCTCTGCTGGACTTGCTGTGCGGAAATGCGTGACGAGATCCCAAACCTTTGTGGTGTCCGGCCGCGTGCCGGTCATCAAGCGGCTGCGCGACGGCGAGTTGCTTTTCTATCGCGTTCATTTGCAGGTGTACCTTGCCGCAGACGGGCTAGCCAATCAAACGGTTTTTCCGACGTAGCGACAGCATCGCGAATGGCGGTGAGCGCGCAGCAGGCGTCGCGGTCGCGGTATTTGTGAAGACGTGGCATACTCATGTCGTGGGATTGAATCAGCCAAGAACTGAGCGAGCTCTTAGGTTCTCTCCGGCGAGGCCGCCCTGGGTTGTGCGGGCCTGGCGAGGACGTCCACCTTTTTCGCGAACTCGGTGTTTTTGAGAGCCGCGTCCTCATTGCCGCCTTCCTTGTCCAAGTAGTCCTTCAGGGCCTGCTGGAACAGCTTGCGCGCGTCATCGAAGAAAGTTTTGACAATGCCGGATATGACATCATTGAGCTTGCGGGAGACATCTGCCTTGCGCTCATGTTTGGCCGCCTCTGCGACTAGTCTATCCAGCTTAGCCTGTTGCTTGAGGTAGATAATGCGAGCCAAGTCATAGGCCCCTTTGCGAAGGGAGCCACGCTCCTGCTTGGGCTGAATGCCCGCGATGCCCAAACGACAACTTTCTTCCAGAGACCGGGCGGCAAGGATTTCGAGAGCGCGCTGGTTGGCTGGTTCCTCCGGCTTAAACCCGTCGGGCAGCGGCCCGGACTGCCAGTCGCCATCAGGGCCTCGGAGATTAAAGGCGCGGTAATAGTCATCGCCCTGGCGGAAGAATTCGCGGCGGCTGGCCGCGTGGCACGATTCGCGCATCTCCAGTCGGCGTGGCCCCGCTCGCCGGAACCCGCCCCCGTGAACCGGTCAAGTTGTGCCACAACTGAACGCTCTGCCGCGGTCCGGACCAGTTCGCGCCGAACAGGTCCGGCGCGCCATCGCCATCCACGTCGAGCACTTGCAGTCCGTGGGAACCGGTCGTGCTCACGACGACTTTCTCCCAGGGGTGTTCCGGGCCGCGGTTCAGCAAGACCTCCACTTCATCCGGGTCAGCGCCCTGATGCATCTCGGCAAAAGCGATGTCCATCTGGCCGTCGCGGTCGAAGTCCGCCGCCGCCAAGGAATGGACCACCGCTTCGACGGGATCGGCCAGCCGGTGCTCGCACCAGGAACCTGCACGCGGATCGTCCGGTGCCTCGAACCACGAGAGCCGATATCGCTGCCCCGCCAGTTCACTCGGGGCCAGCGCCACATCGGGCCGGCTGTCCCCATTGAAGTCCGCGACGGCGACGGTGGCATTGCGATGGAACTCCGCAAACCCGTGCGCCTGCCAGCGCACGGCATCTCCCGCGCGAATCGTCTCGAACCACGTGCCGCCGATCACGATGTCCGGGTCGCTGTCGCGGTCCAGGTCGGCCGCGGCTAGCCCCTCGCCGTGTGGACAGGACAGATCCACGCCCTGCCAGCGTTGCTCCGCCTGCTGCAGCCAAATGCGGACGCGGTTGCCCAACTGGGCACCGAACTCGGATTGATTACGCGTGACGGCATCCAACCGACCATCACCGTTGAAATCGGCGACGGCGATGTCGTGGGTGGGATCATCGGCGATGCGATGGAGCTTCCAGGATTGGTCCGGGGTGGCGAGGAGGTTACCGGGATTCTCGAACCAGACCGTGCCACCCAGCAGTACGTCCACGTCACCATCCCCATCCACGTCGCCCACGGCCCCGCTCACCGTGTTCCAACCGCTATCGGCGATCCTGTGTTGCTTGAAGTCGGGCCAGCGGTACCAGACCAAAGGCCCCTTCTGGCCTCCCACGATAAGCTCGTCCCGGCCATCCCCGTCGAGGTCGCCGCCGATCTTCGTCCACGGATTGGCCGGGCCCGCGGCGTCTACATCGCGCAACTCGAATCTCACTGGGGCGCCAGCCACCGCATCCGGCCCGGGTCCGACGGTGCGGAGCGGGTGCGGCCAGGTGAACTTCTGATAGCCGGGTTTGGCCACACCCACATGGTAGTCGCGCCCCGGTTTCAGGTAGTCGGCGGTCCGGAGGTTTCGGCCGACCTCGTCCGGTTCGTAGTCGTTGATCCCGACCCGCGGATTCCCGGGATTGCTCCAAATGTAAAGCGGATCGAGGACGTAGCCGGTGCCGTCGTGTCCCTGGCCGACCTGGCGGGGCACCGGGTAGGCGTGCCCGGCGTGCAGGCAGTTGCGGCGCAGACTCATGACGATCATCTGGATCTCGTCGCAGTCGCCCCACATCCGGGACTTCATATCGGGCATTACGTTGTCGGTGATGATGCCGGTGCCACCGCGCAACCAGAGCCAGCGGTTCAGGTTCAGAGTCTCTCCGCCCAGATCGTCGAAGAGAAAGGTGTTGTCGTAGAGTTCGAAGTGCCGCACCCCCGCGGGGCTGGTCTCGGCGCCGTGGGAACCGAGGTTCGAGTTGTTGAAGACGCAGCGCCGGACGACGGTGCGCGAGTGGTCATCGAAATCGAAGGACTGAGCGCCTGCAAAGTAGCAGTCCTCGACGTAAAAGTTGTCCAGCCCGCTTACATCCCGCCTCCCCATGGTGTCGGCCGTTCTCCAGGATTCGCCGGACTCGCCTCCGAGCCACTTGAGGGTGATCCCGGTGTGATGAAGCACGGGGATACCCTCTTCGAGGCCGCCGTCGAAGGAGCAACGGTACAAGAGGCCCCGGGTGTTCATCACCAGAATGGCGCGTCCGATGTCACCCCCGTGGGTGAACCAGCAGTCGTGGACGATCACGGGCTTGCCTCCCGGGGTGCGGTGGAGATTTAGGTGCGCCCCGAACCTGGCCGAGCCGGAGTGAAAGCGGATCCCGCTGATCTCGACGCTGGCGGCAGCATCCTCGAAGACGTCGATCATGGCCCGGTTCCAGTCGTGGGCGGCGTGGTTGATGATCGTCGTCGAGGCGGGCACGGCGAGCACCCAGGCCTCATGTTTGCCGGTGCCGCCGGTCGCTGAAACGTCCAGCACCAGGTTCTTTCCCGCATACGAGGTCACCGTGCCCTCCAGGAACCGAGTCCCATTGGCGATGTGGGTGGCCCTCACCCTGCGCCCGACCGGGAGATCCAAGCCCGCCGGCGTGACGAAGGCCTTAATTCCCGTGCCGATCGAGTGTGCCGTCCGGGTGTGGCCGACGAAACCACCACCCCCGGCACCCTTCAGGCGAATGCCTTTGCGGAGGGACATTGAGTTGTTCCACGTGGCCGTCCCGGCCGGAATCAGAACCGTGTCGCCCGGACTCGCCTTGGCGACCGCGGCCTCGACATCGCGTTGGGCGCAACTGGCCGCGGTGTGCGTCGCAGCGGATGCAAACGTAGTGTGAGTCAGTAGGACCACGCCCAGAGCCAGCGATTGAAACTCGACCACGCTCATGCGCAGATCATTTCAAGGCGGCTTTGAAGTGGCAAGGTCGAAGGGGCGTCCGTTCGTTTCGAAGCTTGCCTTCGGCCGGGTCGTCCAGTACGTCCTTGATCATGAACCCCAAGAGAAGCAGTCCCCCCTGTCGCTGGCTGAATCGCATCCTCTGTGTCGGATTGGCGTGCGGGCTGGCCACCTTGCCGTCCGCCCCGGCTCGCGGTTGTTCGACGATTCTCACCGGCCGAGGAGCGACCACGGATGACTCCGTCATGATGAGTCATTCCTGCGACGGCGACGTGATGGGCCTGGTTTACGTGATGTCTGCCCGCGCCTACCCGCCAGGAACGCGTTTGCCGATGTATTGGAACGTGCCGCGGCCCAGCACCTACGCGGAATACGAGGACAACCTTCGGAAGGGGTACGACCACGTGGGCAACCTGCCGGTGAGCGAGACCTTCCGCAGCCTCATCCTCGCCGGGAACCTGGAGAGCATGACCACGGGCGGACTGAACGAACACGGCCTCTGCATCGCCATCGAGTTTCTCCCCATGCGCAAGGGACTCGCGTGTTCCCGGGGTCGTGTCGGGCCCAACAGCAATCACTGGACAACCTCGCTCATCGCGAACGGCCTGCTCCGTGCCCGCACCGCCCGGGAAGCCATCCAATTGATTGGGGCGATGATCGAGGAGTACGGCTTCCTCTATTACCGGGCTCCCAGCGCCGGGGTGGCGCTGCCGATTGCCGACGGGCGCGAAGCCTGGCTCATGGAGATCTTCGGTCCCGGCGAGGGCTGGAAACCGGAGAGCGGTCGACCCGGCGGGGTCTGGTGCGCCCAGCGGATCCCGGACGGCGAAGTCGGCTGCAGCGCGAACCGCAGCCGGATCGGGACCGTGAACCTGAACGATCCCGAACACTTCCTCGCTTCGACCAACGTTTTTTCGCTGGCGGAAGCACTAGGCTTCTGGAAGCCGGGCACGCCGTTCGTCTGGCACGACGTTTATGGTGGGCCGGGCGACCGTAGCAATTCCCTGCGCGAGTGGAGGGCTCTCAGTTTGGCAGGGCCTGCGCTGGGCCTGAAGTTCACGGGCGATTCCCAGATCGATCGCTACCCCTTCTCCGTGAAGCCGGAACGGCCGTTGACCGTGGCCAGGTTGATCGACGTGATGCGGGATGCTTACGAAGGCACCGACTTCGACGTCACATCCCAACCCGCGTTTCAAGTCGAGGCGGGGCGCAGCCCGCTGGCCTGTCCGTGGGGACCGCCGGAGTTGTTCGAGCTGCTCCGGCTGAAACCCGAACGGGCGATCTGCACACCGACGAGCGGTTACGTGTTCGTCGCCCAGTTGCGAGCCGAGCTGCCCGCGGCCATCGGCAATCTCCTTTGGTTCGCCTACGGACCGGCCGACACGAGCTGCTTCGTGCCCTTGTATGCCGGGGTGAGCGACCTGCCGGACGAGTGGGATCACCCGGCGAACTTCACCCGCATCGACCGTCACCAGCCGCAATGGAATTTCCGGCTGGTTCACAACCTGACCCACCGCCTGCCGTACCGGAAGACTATCCAGGCCGTGCGGCAGATGATCCATCCCGCCGAACGCAGCTATGTCGAGATCCAACCCCGCCTCGAGCAAGCCGCACTGCAGGTCATGCGCACGAAGGGTCCCAAGGCTGCCGAGGGGTTCTTGACGGCGTATGCCTTCGACTGCACCAGCCAGGTGGGCTCCGCATACGCGGCCCTGGTGGACGATCTCATGTATCGGTTTCTGGTGGGCGATCCCGAACTGGGGCGGAGCGCGCCGCCGCGGATTTCCGCGCCTGCGGTGCCCGAAGCGGAGCGACGCCAGTGAGGCCCGTTTCGGGACTGATTGTTTTCCATAGGTCGTCGCGCACCAGCGATACGGCCCCTTGAGGTTCTTTACGGGTAGACCAGGCGATAGAACTGCGCCGCGGCCGGCGGGATCCGCAGGAGTTGAATGGCGCGGCCGGTTGCGTCGGTCGTCACCGAGCCGGCATCCTCCCACGACCGCAGGTCGGCGGAGCGCTCGATTCGGTAGGCGCGCCGGGGAACAGCGCTGAGGCGGAGTTCCAGTTGGCCGGGAGCGACCCATGCAACCCCGGTCCATCGGGCGGTGGGTTCGATCCACTCCCGCAACAGGGCCACTGCCTGGGTGTTGACGACCGAGGTCGCCAGGGGCGGCATCTGACCCGGTCCCAGGCTTGAGATGCGAGTCAGGAGCATCGAACGTTCGGGCGAGCCGGGCACGAGCACCCGGTTGTCCGGGTTGCCCCGCACATCCTCGAGGAGTCCGTCGATGATGCCCGCTTGATCGAGCGGGATCGTGAACCGGGCGTCCCAGGAGCCGCGAGCCGGGCCACCCGGTTGGTGGCACTGGACGCAATTGACGGACAAGTAGGACCGGGCACGGTATTCAATGCTGGCTGAAGTGTCCTGGGCGTCGGCATAGGCGGGCAGATCGGCAGCGCTTGCGGGCCCGTTCGTGAAGTAACCGCTGGCGGCGAGGGCGAGGATTTGGTTGGTGACGCCCCCGCCAAGGAAGACGTCTCGATTGAGCTGAAGCGTATTGAAGCTCAGCGCATGCCCCGCGATGGGAGTATGGCAGACCAGACACTCGCTCCGGGTCGGGTAACGCCAGACTTGTTCGCGAGAGATTGGACCATCCTGGACTACGAGAGTCTCGTCCATACCCTCTTCGGGAACCAAATGGGCTTCGGTCTGGGCCGCATTCCAGCGATAAGTGATGCCATAGGTGCCGCCACTGTTCCGCACGAGAAACCGGGTCTCGAGCCGGCGGCGTGATGCCGGAATTCCGTTGGTCAGTTCGAGGTCAAAGTGCTTGATCCAGACGGTGCCTTGCGGCGCCTGCCAACTGTCTTGCGGGTGGAAGAGCAGGAAATCGTTCGTGTCGGGCACCGCGAACCATCGGGTCTTCAGGGCGTGGTCAGACCAGAAGGGCGCGTTCACCTCGTAGGGAACGATGCCGGGGTTCGGCCTCAAGCTACGCGGATCGCTGAAGGCGCCCGTCTCGGTCAGCGTGGGTGGGAGCGGCGGGCCAACGGCTGTCGAGTTGTAGGTAAGACGGTGGATCGGGCCGTTGATGCTGGCGAGCAGCACATCCCCGTTGGCGGGGTCGATTCCGAGTTCGACGATACTGGAAGCAGTGGTGAGTCGTTGGTGGCTCATGACGCGGTTGCCGTCGTAGAGGAGCGCCCAGACGTTGCCGCTACCGAAGTCAGCGAACACGTAGTGCCCGTAGATTTGCGAAAGGCGGTTGCCCCGATACACCACGCCGCCGGTGACCGAGTTGCCGCGTTGGTCCGCCGACCCACTGTGTGGGTATGCCCAAATCGGGTCGACGAACGTCACGCCGGGCGGGGGCGTTCCGGCATACGGCTGCCGCCCCTCGCGGTAGTTCCAACCATAATCGCCGCCGCGCCGGATCAGATCGATCTCCTCCCATGCGCCCTGACCGACGTCGCCCGCATACAGCCAGCCGGTGACTGGATCGAAGGACATGCGCCAGGGATTGCGCAGACCGACCGCCCAGAACTCCGTGCGGACACGGGCAGGATCGACGGCCGCGCCATTGAAGGTGGTCGCTCCGACGAACGGATTGTCGGGCGGAACGGCGTAGCCTCCTGCCACCGCCGGATGGGGGTTGGGCGCGAGGCTTTCGGGGCGTTCGTCCACATCCAGACGCAAGATGGCGGCGAAGAAGTCGCGATCGATCCGACGGCTGTTGCGGTAGCTGTCGCCCCCTCCGCCTTCGTCGCCCAGCGCCACATATAGGTACCCTTCGGGTCCAAAATGGAGGTCGCCGCCGTTGTGATTTGACGCCTCGTCGAACTGGGTGAGCAACAGCCGCTCGGAGGTGGGGGACGCCCGGAACGAGTTGGTGGTTGACCGGTCGAACCTGGCGACGCGATTGTGGAATCCGTTCCCTGCCGCGGTCGAAGTATTGAGGGTGTAGTAAACGTAGAACCAACCGTTCGACGCGTAGCCCGGATGAAAGGCGAGTCCCAGCAGTCCGCCTTCCCCGCTGGTATTGACCCGGGCGGAGATGTCCAAAAACAGGGTCTTGGTGGGGGAGACCAGGTTGGTGATCACCTGGATTCGACCGGCCCGTTCGACCACGAAGAGCTGATTGGTTTCGCCTGGGGGCGAGACCAGGGCGATGGGGGCCGAGAAGTTCAACCTCGGGAACGCCGGGGTCAACGTATATCCGAAACTCGGAGGCGCCGCCGGCAGGTTCAGCGTCGTGTTGACCTCCCGCGCCGCGGCGATGACCATGGCACTGCTCAACCCCAGGCACACTGCCATCCCCAGAGCGCTCGTCGCTCGGTTGATTCGTCGAATGGTTTGCCTGTTCATAGCCGGATGCTAGGGTTCGCCCGGCCGCCCTGCAAGTGTGCGTCTGGCGGCACACAATGATCTTCTCGTGATGACTCAGAGCACCGGGCCGCTGGCACGACGCAGCGGTGTGTAACCACGGAAGACGACTTCCGCGGGTGATCCGTAACGTGCCACGACTTGGCCGTGACCAACCCCATCACCAGACCAACTCGTTCGCCCGGTTCACTACGTAATCCACGTGTTTGAAGTATTCCTCGTTGGGACGGGTTGGGTCGCGGTCCAGGAGCGGAGGCGCGTCCAGGAGCGACACATTGCCATCCGGGTCTGCGGCCACAGCCACAGCAGCGGCCAACAGGAGTTACTTCTTCATGGCGGTTGTTCTTGGGTGAGTGGATGAACGAGTCGGCGAGCGGCGTCGGACTGAACCGCGACGATCTTCTCCGGGCGCGCGCGACAGCAGTCCGGACCAGTGCGGTGGTGTGCGGCAGTTTCATGACTCGCTTAAGCCGGTCTGGCGCAGAATCTGGCGCAGATAGGCCAGGGCCTGTCGGTAGTCGGCGGGTCCGACGTACTCGAGGATAAGCGGCGCGTGCGGCGTGCGCTCCGCCGCCAGCGTGACGAAGCGCCGGTAGTCCAAGTCGCCTTGGCCGGCGGGCACGCCTCGATCCACGTGCAGCTTGCGGTCCTTGGCGTGCAGGCAGTCGATGTGGTGCCCGAGCTGACCGAACATCTCCTCCAGGTCATTCACCTCGAGCAGGTTTGCCGGGTCCAGCAGCGCGCGGAGACGCGGCGAATCGACCTCTTCGAGGAAGAGCCGCGTGCGCTTGGCGCTGGCGAGGAAGCCGCGGAAGAACGGCTCCAGCAGCACGACCGCGTTGTGGCGCTCGGCGGTCAGGCTGGAAACATCGCTGCGCTGGTTGTAACGCCAGAAGTTGCTGTCGGTCTGGCTGAGGAAGAGCTGCACCGCGCCGATGCCCGCGGCGGCGAGTTCCTTGGCGAGGTCCGCGTTACTCAGCGTGTTGAAGCCAAAGGTGGCGATGCCCACCTTGGGTCGGCGGGCTGGCTCGGTGGGTTGGGTTGCGATCGCCCCAGCGGTGGCCAAGAGCGGGAAGGCCGCCGCCAAACTGGTTTTGAGCGCCTCGCGGCGCGCAAGCGCGCGGAGCAGCGAGGCGGGCAAGACCGGATTCAACGTGTAGACCGAGGTCCAATCACGCATCGATTTCATCGCCAGCACCACTTCAGACCGCCCCGGCAGTGTGCCCAACGCCACCGCCGAATCGTCCACGACCGAGATCAGCCGGGCCCAAACGTGTTCGTGGCCGACGACTCCCGGGGACAGATGGGGGATCCCTGCCACGCGCTTGCCACGCTCGTTGAGGCTGATTCGCGCCTGCACCCGATCTGGCTCTGCAGCGAGAGCGAGGCGCATCCCAGTCAGCTCTCGCATCGCGTCGACGGAAGTCTGCGCCCCGTGGAACAGTCCCGGCGCATAGCACCACAATACGGTGCGATTGCGGCCCAGCACCCGGCGCCGGATAAGCTGCCGCTGCGCGTCGGCAAAGTGGAAGCAGTTCAGGAAGATGATGAACTTGTACCGGTTCGAGTCGGCCAGGGCGAGGTCGTCTACCAGGATGGAATCATGGGGCGCTCCCAGTTTCGCGAGTTGTGCCTGGGCGGGCTGGAGGGTCTGCTGAAGCATGCCGCTTTCGAAAGTCGTATAGCTGCAGGACGTCTCATCCGACACAACAAGAATCTCGGCAACAGAAGAGCAATCGCGGTCCTTGGCACCGGCAAGCAGCAGGTTGAGGCGCTTGACCTCCGCCATCAGCACCGGGTCATCGAAGTATCCCCCGTGGAGATCGAAAAAGGCTTGGTAGATCCCGTTTCCGAGGACGAAGCCCGCCCCACGCCGATATTGCCAAATAGTATGCTGTGGGGTTTCGGTGACGCCCAACTCACGGCGATAACGGGCTACCGTTTCGCGATCCTGACGACCGGCATTCATTTCGTCGTAGCGGAACGACACGGTGTCGTTGTCGTGATACCACAGTATGCCATGGAGGTCGACGGATGTGATGGGCGCGCGGGCGTAATCCGCGCCGTGGCCCAATTCGCGGTCAAAATAGCTGGCGGTGACCGCCACGAAATCCAGATGCGGCGATTGCGCCAGTTTGGCCATCGCGTTGTGGCCGAACTCAGGGTCGCCGCCAAATTCAAACAGGTAGCAGTAGAACGTGCCCACAACGTTGCGGTGGTGACAAGCCTCCTTGGCGGCACGGGCAAAGCTATCGATTGTGTCGGGTATGAGGTCGTTGTAGAACAAATACCAGTCGATGACCGGCATCTCGGTGGCCGGATCGCGAAAGGTGCGTTCGTTGCGGCCGGCCTGCCGCGCCGGTTGCGACGGCACGTCTGCTGAATCAAAATCCACGGAGGAATTGTTCCAGGCACAACGCAAGGCGTCCACCGACCGATACTTCGCCCCGAGCCAAACGCGAAAGGCGCGCGCGGCATGGGGACTGGAGTCGCTCAGCTCCCCGCTGTGAATGCTCCAGTGATACCACTCCTCGCTCATCAGCCCGGTGATCATGTAGCCGAAGACATGAGCCCCGTAGTCCGACTCCTGGATATGCCGGATAACCGTTTGCAGCCCGGCGGCGGTGTCGGCCCGCCACCTCCGCGAGGCCAGAGAGGGAAACACCTTGCCATCGCGCCCGTGGCCGATGCCTTGGCGGTAGTGCTTGCCGCCATGCGCCAGCACCTGGCATTCTTGCGGATGGGCTTCGATCCACCACTCGGGCGTGGTGAGATAGAGGCGCGGGAGCAATAGACCGCGTGGATTCGATTCGAGCACCCGATGCGCGAGTTCGTCCAGCGCTCGGAAGTCCCACTGGTCCGGTGCAACCCATGTGGGCGTGCCGAAGCCGGGTCCAAGGTTCGTCGAGAAGCAAAAGACATCGGTGCCGGCCTCGGTGAACTGCCGAAAGTACTCTTTCCGCGGCACGTAGGTTTCGAACACCGGTTTGGTGTAGGGTTGACCATCGAGGAAGAACATCGGCCGACCACGATGGCGACGGACTTCAGTGCGGGGGCTGGGAACAGAAGGTTTTCGCTCTGCAGCAGCCAACGGGCTCGCCACGTCGGGCAAGTAAAACAGTGTCGAGCTCGCAATCATCGACCGCTCGATAAATGTGCGCCGGTTCATGGGTTTCAATTACGGGGCTGAGGCACCTTGGTTCAGGCCAAAGTAAACCGCGCCAAACATGGCGACGTTCCATCCTTGCATGGGCACGCCGGCTTGCTGCCCGGTTTCGCCGTGCAAGTATTCGTGCGGAAGGCAGTCCCCCGCCATCTCCAGATCTGCCTGCGACATACGTTTGAGAATATCAATACCCTCAGCTTTCTCACCGAGTTTGAACAGCGCCCAGGCATGGGCGTGGTTGAGCCAGGGCCAGATGCCGACATTGTGATAAACGGATTCCTGAATCATGCGCTTTTCCATTTTGCCGAACAAGGCCAGTTGTCTTCCCATTGACCTAATATGAAACCGAGCGCATCAGGATGGTCCATAGAACCAGCCCTCCAAGAAGCTTGAAAGGCTTGCGGCGCGGCGCTCTTATCAGTAGTTGCATATAATGACTTCGTGAATATCGTTGACGGTCAATTCCACACGATTCCCGCGCTTTTTTAATTGGGTGGTGGGATTCAGCGCCTTCGCGCCCCTCAGGCCGTCACGGAATTCGAGACGCGCCCGGAATATCGGCGCATCTTCGATCAATCCCGGCAAGACGTAGGGGCGCTCCTTGGCGGGCGTGGTTTGAGGCGTGGCATTGTAGGCGATCAGGTGAACGCGCAAGGTTCGCGTGGCTGGATCATCGGTCACCACCGCCTCGACGTTGGCGGGCGCGCTAACGAGGACACGCGGCACTGGGTTCAAAAGGCGCACGGCGTTGGCGAAAAGCCGGCGCGCCTCGACGATGTGATGCTCGCTCGCCGTGGCGAGATCGGGCGAACCGGCAAAGGTGACGACCTTGCCTTTGCCCGCGTGATTGACCAAGACCGCCGGTCCGACAACCTGGCGCGCGCTGAGAGGCCAGTCGGAATTATAACCCTGCGGGTTCGCAAGCGAGGCGCGGTGCGAATCGAGCAATTGGCCCACGGGCGTGGCGGTGGTGGGCTCATAGATTGTGGCAGGGCCTTGAACGAGGAACGGCCAGTCGGGCCGGAGGTCCGTCGTTAAAACGTTGGACCGTGCAAGCGTTGAAGCGGCACGGGTTGACGATGCCCCGGCGTTGCCGGCACTCGTCCCATTTGCGTCCGGACCAAACCGCATCCAATGGTCGGCCCCCTCGAGCCGGGCCTTTACCTTCGCCCCAATCAGTTCGTTCAGAACGCTTTGTGCCAGCGTTCGCCCCATGCGGTCGAACTGTCCGCTTTGGCCCGTGATCAGCAGATTGCCTCCTTCCTCGACGTAACGCCGGAACAGATCCACTTCACGCTCAGTCAGGATGCCCGTGTTAGGCAGGCAGACAATCGGAAACTGCCTCAAACCCTCTGGATTCAGGTTTTCGTCGAATAGAAACCCGAAACCGATGTGTTCATAAACACACGCTTTATGGGCGCCCTGGACGCTCTGGAAATAATAGGCCGGCTTGTCACGCCCCATCCAGTCGCGGGTACGGGTGCTGAAGTAAATCCCGACTTCATGCACCGGCGTTTGCCGGAAGTGCCCGCGCTTGGCCCGCGCTTCTCCAAGCACAGCGCCAATGCGGTCATAGGCCATGGGATCAAGCCATCCATCGTAGGCGGTCTTGTCAATCATGGTCACGAACGCGCCGTGCGCGAGCAGCGTGAACATTTCCCAGCGCATGTCATTAAGCGGGCGCGTGGTCTGGTCATGATACATCCGCACTCCGCGCTGGACAGCCACCTGGAAGGGCTTTCCGGGCGTGGCGGCGCGATACCAGGCGGCATTAAAACTGGCGCTCAAGGCGCCAAAGGCCCACTGGCCCGCCTCGCCGGTGACGAAGTCGCCGTTGCCAGCATGGACAACCGGCGTCTGGCCGACTTCCCACGAGAAGGGCGGATTACCGTGGTAATTGAAATCGACGGTCGCGCGCGGATCAAGGCCCCGAATGGAGTCGGTGAGCATCTTTTCGAAGCGATCGCTGGTGGCGTATCGGAATTGGAGCATCTTATCCCAGCCATCGTCCTCCCAGTTCACTCCCTTGGGCATCGGACGCTGATATGCCGCTTCAAACAACTTCTGACACCTGTCACACCAACAGCCATGGGGAGGCCCGAAACCCTGGTCCACCATGTCCAGGTGAAAACCGGAGATGCCGTAAGACCACATCTCGGCCAGAAGTTCTTTCACCGCGTTCGTGTAAGGGGAATTGTAGCACACCAAATGGTCAATCGGCTTGCCGTCGGCGGCGCGGGCTTTCCAGTCGGGATTCAGCCGCAAATCGTGCGCGGGGTACTGGAGCTGACAATAAACAATGAGCGGCAGGCGATGCCGCCGCGCCTCGTCCGCCGCCTCACGCAGCACATCCCGATCGCCAAAGCTTGCGGGCTTGGGAAGCCGTTTTGAATTGTGAAACGTGAAATCACCGTCTCGCACCCAGAGGACCAGATACTCCGCGTTCGCTTGGAGGCAACGCTGGACAATGTCGCGCCCGTTGAAGTTGCGGGCGTAGTCGGGCGCGTGCTTGCCGCCCGCGAACTGGGCGCCGGTCGGTCCGACTTCCATGCCGACCAACGCATCCGCAAACCAGGGAGTGCTGGCGACGGGCGGGGCTCCTGCAAAAGCGGTCGCGCATAAAACAGTCACGAGGCAAAACGACCCTGCAGTCAGGCGGATTACGACCGAGAGGATTTTCAGTAAGAAATGGCTCATAAAATGGGTTTAAGGTTCTACTTCGCTGTGTGCATACCATGGTTGTGAAGGATCGGTGCTACGGCGGATAATGAGCTGGGTAGGAAGCCGCTCGTGGAGAACAGGGCGGTTGTTTTTGTCCCGTAATGCAAGAAAAAGCTCAAACGCCTGCCGCCCCATGTCCACCATCGGATAGTGGATGGTGGTCAATCCGGGATCCACGACGCCCGCCAGAGGATCATTCGCAAAACCGGCCACCGCGATATCCTCCGGGATGCGCAGCCCTCGGGATCTAAAACCCGCCATCGCGCCAAACGCAATCATGTCGTCTCCGCAGAAAACCGCCGTGAAGCCCGCATCTTCCTCAAGCAATCGACTGGCGCCGGCATACCCATGCTGGATCGAATAGCTGCCCATGAGAATATGATGGTGGGCGAAAGGAAGCCGGTGTTTCCGGCAAAACTTCCTGAACGCCTCATTCCGGAGCAGGGTATTGCGATTAATTGGATCTCCACTGATAAATCGAATTTGACGATGCCCCAACGCCAAGAGATGTTTCAAAGCCAGTTCGGTGCTCCGCGCATTGTCGACCAGCACACTGGGCAAGATCTTGCCGCGCGGTGGCTTGTCCACCACCACCACGGGAGTCCCCGACCGGTGAATTCCTATCAACTGATCCTCTATAGTGCCAAACCCGCAATAAACAAGGCCTTCGACCTGTTCCCTCATCAGCAATTCAAGCGCCCGCGGCTCGGTTTCCGGAGCGTCGTGCAGGTCCGAGATCAACACCGAGTATCCATGAATTGCCGCGGCGGCGGTCAGACCTTGCACCACCCGAGACGGACAGCGATTCGCAATGTTGTCCGCCACAAAACCGATGATCCCGGATCGGCCGCGCTTCAATTTCCTGGCTGTGCCGCTCGGGATGTAATTCAACGCCGCCACAGCGGCTTGTACCCGCGCCGCAATATCCTGGGACACCCGGCGTTTCTGATTGAGCACATAGGAAACTGTCGCCGTCGACACCCCTGCCCTTCTGGCCACATCCCTAATCGTGATCATGGGCGCATGCGGGTATAAAAACCATCCGTCCGACGCCCACCCCAGGCGAAGAGATCAAACACGGACAAGTTACCGATAAACAACACGGGGACATCACGAGGTCAAAGTAGCCGTGTTAAACGTTTAACACAAGCAGTTATTCGACATCGTGACTCGGGAGAAACGCCGGCCGCGTGAATGCGATCCTGGATATGGAGTCGGCCCGACCGGATCGAATGAGGAACCTTATGGACACCATCCGCATCGAGGCGATCGGATCTATTGACCGCTGCCGCTCTGTGTCGATGGATTGAGGGGACAGGTCCCATTCAGGCTTCGGGGCCCGGTTCCGTTGCGCAGGCCCTGCCGCCGGCCATGACCATAACCGTTCCCCATCCCGGCGCCTTTACCGGCTCCGCGCCCCCGGGGGGTGCCGGTGATGCATGGTCCGCCTCGCTGCTCCAATTGCTGCAGCCGGACCTGCTCCTCCGGGGTGAGGGTGCCTTGGGCCTTCTTCTGCCGGAGATCGCTGACTAATTGTTGCACGGCGGCGCGGTGCTGAACCCTTTGCTCGGCATTCAGCGACCGGCCGTAACCAGGCGTAAACCCAAGCGGACATGTCGTGGCCGTTGACTGGGCGTTGAGAATCGTGGTGGCGGCGCTCAGCAGCATTGCTGCCATGAGGGATTTGATGATCGTCGTGCTTTTCATAGCTCTACTTCATTTAGGGTTGTGGTCTGTTCTCTTGTCTGGCACAGCCTGATGTATCGTTCTATTAGTAACAGACCCCACGAAAGTAAAACGAAGCCCCCGAATTAGATTACAATTTATTTATGTATTCAATCCGTGCAACCGAATCCCAACTCACGATGCTGCGCCGTTGATTTGAGGGGCACGGTGTCGTTGCGCCAGTAATCGGCATGGTAGGTTGGACCGTCCTTGTTCCAGATCTTGCTGACAATGTCGATGTCTCCGTCGCCATCCACGTCCCCGAGGCAGGCATCATGCCAGCCGGGATTATCTTCCTGAATCACCCTCGGCACGAACATCGGAGGGTGACCGCCGGATTGGAGCCAGATCACACCCCGTTCCTTAAGGCCCTTGGGTTTCATGGGGAGTTTGCCTTGCCCCGACATATAGGTGTCGGGATCCTCTTGTTCGCCCCCGAAGATGTCCAAGTCTCCGTCGCGGTCGAAATCGGCCACTCCAAGAGAATGAAAGGAACCCGTGCCGGGCACGCTTCCTGGGGATGTGGGCGGATCGGGCAAGGGGAATCGAGTCCAGTTCGCGCCTTTTCCTTCGTTGCGAACCCAATAGACATGGCTCATGCCGGTGTCGCAATCGCTGTAAACAATGTCCTGATCGCCGTCGGCGTCGAGATCGACAACCCAGCTCCGAATGCTGGTGCCGTATGAGGCGTTGGGAATCAACAAATGGGGCCAGGCGTGCGAGATCCAATCGCCGATGCCCTGGCCGGGATTGGCAAACCATTGCCCTGCGACGACCAGATCGTTATCGCCGTCACCGTCCAGATCTCCTACCCCCAGCGGTGTCACTCCGCCATGGTGCCCCACATGGCGCGTCACGACGTTGCTGGCCATCGCCGCGGCCGGATTGTACCAAACCAGGATGTTGCCGTCGAAAACCACGATATCCTGGCGTTTGTCTCCATTGAGATCGGTTGCCAGCAGATCATGCCCGTTGCCAGGAAAGGGGTGCGCGGTCCAAGCGCTGTTCGGCTTGGCTCGCAATGTCCCCGGATTCCGAAACCAGGCATGGCTGAAGACCAGATCTGTTCGGCCGTCGTTATCCACATCGAGCGCGGTTGCCCCGAGCGCCTGGGGAATATCGGCCGAATTGCTAATCAAATGCTGCACCCACATTTCGTCGCTCCGGCGTTCATACCACCAGAAACCAGGCGCGTCCCGCCTCGACAACGCGGCATCCAGGTCGCCGTCACCATCCAGATCGGCCAGGGGAATTCCGGCCGTTCCCCACTCCTTGCCGGGCAGCGGATTGGCGATGGTGAAATGCGTAAACTTGAGGGAGACTTGTGCCGGGGCGAGGGATCGACTTTGAGCCATTTCGGATTGGCCTTCTCCAGGTGAGCCCGCATTCAAACCCAAGGCGCTCCCAAGGGCCACAAGCAGCCAGGTGACGATTGTATTTTTCATAAATGGAAACGTATTGTGACACGGACCCGCGGCCCGGTAAATCGCTGAATTTTCCGCCCCAGACACTCTCCGCAAATCCCGGAGCTTAGTGTTGCGATCGCGCGAGCTCGAGAGTTGGCTGTCAAAGCCACTCGTCGCGCCGGCGCGATCGCTCAACGGCATTGGTGCGACCAACGACCGGGCTACTTTCTCAGCCGATAATATTTGGCGGCGCCATCGATCGTAACAGTGACGGTGATAGTGTCACCTGCCGGCACCGGAGGGTTGGGGACGGACGACCATTCCGGACTCGTCAAGCTCAGGGCCGATTCCAGAACAAAGCCAGCCGAGGCCGCCGGCCAGGAGATGGCCAACTCATTGCCATTCCTGACAATGGCCAGCGTGGGCGGCGGAGGGGTGACCGTGGTTGGATCGCTTAGATTCCGTCCCTCTGCCAGGTAAATGTCATCCAGCCAGAACCCGCCTCCCTCGCCGTTCCAGACCGATTGTTGCGGGGTCCAGAGGAAGAATCGGATCAGCGGATTGACATCGGTCCCATTGCGAAAACTGAAGGTCTCAATTCCATCATGGGATACGGCCGTGGGCTCGGCAACGGTGTCGTCCTGAATAAACATCTGCCATGTGTCAGCCGTGTTGTCGACGACCACCCAGATCTTGTACCAAACATCCGAGAGGAAGGGATGGCATTCGGTGTACGCTGTGGTGCCGTCATACACCCCGATATTCTTGTTGCCCAGATCGTTTCCGGTTCGTCGGACCCCCTGGACCTCGTAATCGCTCGCCGCCGCATAACCGTAACAGGGTTGATCTGAGAAACCGATGCTCACGTCATCGCGGTTCCAAGTGGTCGAGGCGGCGCGGAAGAACAAGGTGCCGGTCTGTCCCTCGGGGATCAGCGCGGGTAAAGAGAGGGACTGGTTAGCGGTCGCCAGACGCAACACCCGATTATTGGTGTTGCCCCCCGCGAAGGAGGTCGGATCCATAACCACACGGTCGCTTCCGAATTCACCCAGCCAATCGCCCTGGTAAAGAATGGAACCGATCGAACGATTCTCGAAGTTATCCAATCGCGTGAAGCCGGACGCCGCGTGGGCAAACACGAAGACCGGAAGCGAATAGCTCGAGAGACCGTCGTTATCGGTGGCTTTGGCGCTCAGCTGGTGCGCGCCCTGGGACGCTTGGGCAAGCGTGAAGGTGTAAGGTGAACTCGTCGCCGTGCCGATCAATCGGCCGCCGTCATAGAACTCCACTTTCGCGATCGTGCCGTCCGCGTCAGCGGCGTTTGCGGTGACGATGATATCAGCCGGCGAGGTGATGGCGGTAGAATTCGCGGGGCTGGTGAGGGTGATCGTCGGTGGCGTCCGGCTCCAATACTTGGCCCGCAAATAAGCGTCCATATCCGCCAATTCCGCCTCGGATAGGGCTCGAGTGAAAACGAGCGCTTCCAAGATTTCGCCACGGAAATAAGTCCAAACCGCACTCAACACCCCGCGACCCAGGTTCCCGCCGTTTTCATCGATGCCTGCTGTTGTGGCCGCTTTGCCGCTCACAGTTTTCACCAGCTCTCCGCCAAGATACAGGCTCTCTTCGGTTTGGTCCTTGCGGACCACGACCCGCGAATAGTCGCGGCTCACCGAGGCGGGACGAGTGTAGGCTGGCCCCGGATAGTTCGGGCTGCCGGTCTGGGGGACCGTGGTGCCGATGCGCCAGGTCACCGAATCTTGAAACACACCCAACGAGAGCGCGCCCCAGCCATCGGATTCGGTCCAGAAAATCGCGGCCGATCCTTCCCCGGCGGCGCCGGTGGTTTGAGGAACGGTGTTATTGGCCACCAACACAAGGGTGAGTTCGCTCAAGCCATTCATGGGCATGCCGAAGGTCAGGTGGCTGGCCAACCCGTCGAAACTCACCGCGGGAGTCCCCAAACCCGATGTCACCAGCGCCGGCTGGGCAACAGTGAGCGGCTGAACGGCGTGGCGCTCCTGGCCGGATTGATCCGCCCAGGCCGATACTTTGCCGTCCACCGCCGTGATCCCGGCATCCGCTTTGAACCACAACCCCAATCCATTCAAGACCGGCCCCTCCTCCGGGGTGGCATAGTTGACATACACCACCACCCGCTCCGACATCGCCCACGCCCCCGCGTTGTCTGTGGCTTTGGCCGTGAGACCATACGCGCCCCCCGCCACATTCGACCAGGTCGCGGTGAAGGGCGCCGAGTCGTCGGTGCCAATCCAGATCCCGTTGGCGTAAAACTCGACCTGGCTGACGCTGCCGTCGTCCTGGGTGTTCGCCGTCACTTCCAGGGTTGCCGGAGCGCTCAAAGCCGCCCCAGCCGCCGGACTGGTTATCTCGATGGTCGGACGCTGGTTCGCGAAATACTTTTCATGCAGGTAGGCCTCCACCGCCTCGCGTTCGGTGTCGGAAAGCCCTCGGGTGTAAACCAGCACTTCCAGAATCTCGCCGTGAAAGTATTTGCCCGCGCCCTGCCCCAAATAGCCATTGTCCGCCACGCCCGCCAGGGGGTAATTCTTGAAATCGATCTGAAGCGCCAGCGAACGATCGATATACAAGGATTCCACATCCGCGTTTTTCACGAGCGTGGTGAGCGAATACGCCTGGCCGATGGAAGCCGGCCGCGGATACGAATGATTGTTGGCGGTGGTGGTGGTGCCAATTCTCCAATTCACATTATTTTGAAACGGGCTCAAGAAGACCCAGCCCCAACTCGCGGTTTCATCCCAAAAAATCGCCGGGCAATCCGCGTAAGACGAGCCGCCATTTTGCGCGGCGGAGAGATTGTTGGCCACCAGGAAGATCGTCAGCCCATCGAACCCGTTGATGGGGGCGGCAAAGGAGAGAAAATCATTGGCTCCATCGAAGCGCAAAGCCGGCCGGCCCGTGCCGGTAATCACCCGCGCCGGCTGGCTCGCCACACTCGTCTGAGTGGCGTCATGTCCCTGACCGGATTGATCAGCCCAGGCGGACACGGCATCGCCGTTGAAAGTGATCCCGGCATCGCCTTGGAGCCACAGGGTCAGGCTTTCGGTGGGAACCGCGGCCCCCGCCAGCCAGGGGCCGGCCAGGATCAATCCCCACACGAGCCTTGTCCAGGCCAGCAGCCTCGACGGGTATCGGGTCGATGCGGTGAGGGGTAAACCGAGGAGGAACAGTTTTCGCATTTTCATTGGGGTTGAGAGTTTACGGGTTTGATACAATTGCCGGTTGAGGTTAATCAGATCCATGGTTCTGGCCGGGTCCGCGCGAGGTTTGCTGTTCACGGTGCCCCGGCCGGCAAGTCATTTCTTCAGGGCCGTGGTGCGGTCATTTAGCCAGGGCATATCATGCGGTGAGATCCCGCCTGAGGAAAAGGGGGTTCCCCGGCTAATCGGCACCGCCAGAGCCGGATCCCGCCATTTGCGGATTTCGGCGTGGCCATCCGCATAACTCAAATCCCCGGCGCCGTTGTGGTAGCTCGCGGGACAATCAATAATCGTGGCCGGCTGCTGCGGCCAGGTGCCGAAAAATGCGTCGTTGATGCTGTCCTCGCGTTCATCAATGATGACCCAAACATTGCAGGGCGGAGGCGTGGTAATATCGCTCATCTTCTTGTACCGATGATACTCGGGACGCAGGAAATCCTCGCTGCCATCGCCGACGACATAGGCGTTCATGGCCACTGAACGCACCCGGGAACACTCCTGGCCTCCCATTTTTACCCGGCTTCGATCCCCGGGGCATTTGTAGATGCTGACGTTCCGGGTATAGGGTCCGAGCCGAGAATTCTGGAGCAGCACAAGGTTGGTGTTGTCCCGGTTGTTGGAGTTGAAATCCATCATGCCGTCCACCCAGCCATACCCTTTCTGCCCGAGCGCGTTCACGCCCCATTGGTTGTTCGGCGGCAGTGTGCCCTGGTGGTCATCCGCATACATCGTCCAAGCCAGGACGATCTGTTTGAGGTTGCTCATGCAGTAAATGCCTTGGGCTTTGGCCTTGGCCTTGGCCAGGGCGGGGAGCAACATGCCCGCCAAAATGGCGATGATGGCAATCACCACGAGAAGTTCGATCAGGGTGAATCCCCGTCGCCATTGGATCACTTGGAGCCTCATCGATGATTTCATGATGGTTCCCTTGGCTCGTCGGGGCGAGCCTTCATAGATTAAAAATCTTCGGTGTCGAATGATGGCATCCTAGCCATGCGCCCCTCGACTGCCTAGCTCCCCAAATGAGGAGTTGTGTCTCCCGAAATGTCCCGCCCACCTACAACTCGGGGTTCCCGGAATGAAACCGCAATGCCGCTTGGGTCCGGGAGTGGACATGGAGCTTGCTGTATATGTGTTTCAGGTGCCACCGAATGGCATCCACGCTCACCCCCAGTCGGCTCGCGATTTCCTTGTTGCTGAACCCGCCGGCGACCAACTCCAGCACCTCTTTTTCCCGGCCCGAGAGTTGTTCCACCGCCTCGGCCGCCGCGCTGGGCTCTCGAAAATGGGCAATGACCTTCCGGGCAATCTCGCTGGTCATGGGCGCGCCTCCTCCGTGAACCTCGCGGATTGCGGCAACAATCTGCTCGGGGGTCGACCGCTTGAGCATGTAACCGCAGGCCCCCGCCCGCAGGGCTCGAAAAATGCGATCCGGATCCTCATACACGGTGACCATGATGATCTGGGTTTCGGGCAATCGGGCTTTGACGTGTGCGGCGCACTCCACCCCCGACATATTGGGAAGTTGAATATCCATTAACAACACATCCGGGCCGGGCTCGCGCAACATCCGCAGACCTTCCTCCGCGGTGCTCCAGGCGCCGACGCAGACGCATTCAGGAGCCAGGTTCACGATGGTTTCCAATCCTTCACGCACCGTCGCGTTGTCTTCGATAATCGCTACTTTGATCATGACTCAATCTCCACACTTTAATCGCAAACCCAATCGCACGGTCGTCCCTTCGCCCCGGCGGCTGTGGATTTCGCATCGTCCTCCCAACGAGGTCATGCGGATCCGCAAATTGGACAAACCGTCCAGGCCGGGCCCCTCCGGCACGGTTTCGAGTCCGCAGCCGTTGTCCGCAACCGAGATCACGAGCTCGCCGTCATTCACCCGCATGCCCAGCCGGACCTGGGTGGCGTTGGCATGCCGCACCACATTGTTCAGGACTTCCTTTAAGGCGAGAAACAGGCTATGCCGTATCTTGGATTCCAAGGGATACTCGGGGAGGGTCTCGGGCATCTCCAGCTGGCACGCAATCGAAGCCAGACCCAGGAAACGTTGGGCGTAAAGCGAATAATAGCCGGCCAGACTCTGCACCGAATCGTAGTGCGGATTCACGGCCCACACAATTTCATCCAGCGTGCCCACCAACTGCCGCGCCCGATCGGTCAGCTGACCGAGATACCCCGCCTTTTTTTCCGCGCCGAGAACCGGGTCGGCAGCGAGCGAACCCAACATGCTGATCTCGGTCAAGCCGCCGCCCAAGTCGTCGTGCAGATCTCGAGCCAGCCGGCTGCGCTCCTGCTCGATGGCCCGTTGCTGCTCGACCCGTTGTCGGGCTCGAACCTGTTGCGCCAGCAATCGGGTTCTCTCCTCCACTTGCCGGCGCAATACCCAGATCCATAGCACGGCAAACAAGAGCACCAACCCCAAGACCCCTAAGATCGCCAGCAACCGGCGCGGGGTCCACCAGGGTGGTTTCGCCAGGATTCGAACGTCTTCGGGCGAATTGAGGACCAATGAAAATCGTTGGATATCGCGGCCTACCGCCCAGTTGCCACCTTCCCCTAGAAACACTCCCGTTACCGCCACCCGGCTCCCGATCGGGATGGGCCCCACGGATCCCCGGTTCGTGTCCAACCGTGCGGTATGGGTAAAGAGCCCGGTGTTCAGCTCCAGGATCTGCAAGCCGGCCTCATGGCTCGTGCCAATCAGGATCGACTCAACCCGCACCCGCGTGGCGTCATGCGCCCCATTCAACAGGTTGGTGCCCGTCAGCTCCCGGGGCCGCGGCAAGGGACTTGTCTCTCGACAGCGAACAAATGCCTCATGGAGCACCGGCGAGGCCGTGCTCAGATCGAGAAATCCCACGACCTCGGTCAGCGCGCCCAAGGGCAGCGACGCGGGATGCTTCGGCAAAAACCGCAAGCCATTGGCGCCGTCCATCAGACAGTATAAACCGGGCTGGGCGTGGACGATCTGCCCAGCCACCTTCACCCGTTGGAAAGCGCTAGCGTGTGGATCGAAAGACCTTAAGCCGGCCACAGTCCGGGTCTCGAGCGCGAAGGGATCCGCGGGCGCGGCGAGGTCGACCGTAACCGACGGCTGTTCCATGTGGATTCTACCGCTGCGCACCAAGCCGGTGGTTCGATCGTAAACGGCCAGCATGCAACCTCGGATGCGCACCAACGCGTCTGTATAATGCCGCCAGTCCTGCACACTCCAGCCCCCCAGGTCCATGTCCAAACGCCCCACTCGGGTGAACAGTCGCACGCCCCTCTCATCGACCCCGGTCACCACCCCCTGGATCTCGACATATTGCGAATCCAGACTTCCGTTGAGAATCTGGTCAATTGACGGCTGGACCGGGACCGGAAGCCGCCCCAAACCCAGGCGAATTACTTTCTCCGCAGTAATCATGGGGGCGAAGGCGCCTGCCTCAGTCACCCCTTGAACTTCACACAGGTCGCCGATTTCCAGCCGGCCCCGGACATCTCCCAATGGCACCGAAACGAACACTCCCAGGTCGGCATCTTGGACCACAATGCTCATGCTATTGGCAAAGTGAGCGATCAGCACACCTTGAATCCTCACCGGATATCGCCGTCGGGCAGCTTCAGCGCTAAGACGACGCACTTGTGTGATGGTGGTCAACAGCGGAGCCTCCTGGCCGGTGTCCGGAATTACCGGTTCTTGAAGGTGCGATTCCAACACCGTTCCCTCCGAGCCGATTTCACTCCAGCCCAGGACTTCAACCCGGTCTCCCGGGGCCACCGACGGCATCCGTGTGCATTGAACCCGCGTTCGTCCGGTCGGATCCTCGATCACCAGGACTCGATTCGAGCTCACCGAGACGAGGGTGCCGCGCATGCGTACCAGCCCGGAGTGGCGCGGGAGATCGGCAATCGGAATCACGGGCTGAGCGGCCCAGCGCTCTGGCGCGATCGTCAGCAGTTGCACATCCTTCCAACTCGGCACCCACAAGGCACCGGAAACGCTCGATGGATCTGTCTGGCTGTTCCCATGGCAAATCCCCGTCGCCCGCAGCCGGCTTCCCAATAGAACTTCCGAGAAAACACTGTGGCCATCGGCCACTTCCATCGCCAGATGGTCTTTGCCCGATACGAGCTCAAGCCGTTGGATCTTCTCGCCCTTTTGAATCAGGGTCACCTCTCCCTCGATCTCCGACCATCGGACCTCGTCCTCGGAAAGCGGCTGGCCTGTCATCAAACGGCGTGGCAGGGGCATGAGCCCCTTCCCTCGCGGGATCACCCGCAACTGCGAATCATCCAGGAAGAGGAGGCTCCCGTCATCCGATTCCAGGTGGAAGGTATAAAGGCCATCCGCCGGCACGCGCAGATAGCCACTGAATTCAAGCCCAACACTCTCTCTGCGCGTGGCCACCCCGACGTCGAAATTCGCCGCGATACCGGTCGTCGCCAGCGGCACCCGGTCGAAATCGGGCACAAAATTCCACTCGCCTTCATACCCGCGATAGACCAATCCGGGAACCCAGTTGGTGGGGCCTCCTCCCGACGGTTCCCCTCGGTGAAACAACGCCTCGTCCGGAATCGAGCGGCGAGCGAAACCCGGCCCGGAGTAACTGACCCGCAATATGCCCGCGCCCAGGCTATTGAACCAGCAGAGACGAACGGATTGAAATCCGGCCTTCAGCTGGAGGGCGACCCGTTCCACTTTAGGATCATGGAGGCTGTCGTTGTCGATGAGGAGAGGAGGCACCAACACCGATCCCGGGCCGCTCCGCCGCGCGCTGCAGATTCCCTCGATGCCCAATCGGTCACCCACCCGAACCAGCGGGGCGTCGTCACCCGCCTGCACGCGCAACGCCCCCGAATCCTCGACGAGGATGAATCGGCGCCCGGTGCCATCCTCCCAGCACACCACACCCTCGAGTTGGATCCGACGCACACCTTGGTATCCGAGATTCGCGAAATGATGGAATTGCGCGACGTTGGTCATCATAGGGAACGCGGTGGGATCCTCCCGCCCCGCCCCAAGCGCAATCCATCCCAGACCACACACCAACCAACCCAGCCATATCCCTAAAGCAGCCCTGCCGGGAACCGACTCCGTCCGTGCACGGTTTGAGTCCACAGTCACGATTTCCCGTGATGCTGTCGTCAAACCCGCCCGCCAGGCAAGAGCATTCTCCCGAAAGGGTCAGTGACAACGCTGAGCTCGGTAGCAGCCCATCCAGGGTAGATCCCGGTGAAGCGGCTCAGCCTTCCTCAACCAACTTCATACCGAGCAGGCGGACGAGATGGCGCGCGGTGTCCATGTGGTCATCGTAGAACACCACCCGGTGCAGGAGGGTCATGGCGTCTTCGCTGTCAATGGCGCTGCTCCAATTGGCGGCCATCGTCGCCGCGTCGCGGACTTCGGTGACGATCTGGGTCCGGCAGGCGCGGATGGACTTGGTCGGAACCTCGACAATCTTGCCGGTCGAGGCCAGGAGGGTCTCGAGGTTCACCAGCTTGGTGCGGGTGATAGTCTGGCCCACGCGGTACAGGACTTCCGGGACGCAGCCGCTCCCACCGACCTCGGAATGCCCGCGCAAGAGGTAGGGCGCTTCCTTGCCCCCCACTCCCTCCATCTTCAATGGGGCGGTGCAGTGGGCCGTCCACAGCACATTGCGCGAGGTGTCGAACGTGGCGTTGCCCTGGAAGCCTGCGCGATCGATCACGTACTGGAACAGCATCATCGTCAACAGCGAGTCCATATCGCCCTCGCAGGCCGCGGGGATGCCCGCGTCGCGGAGCCGGGCGAAGCCCAGGCAGGGGAATCCCTTGGGCAGCCAGCCCATGCAGGTGCCGATCGCCAGCCCCTGGGCTTGTTCCCGCTCGACGAGCTGTTGCAGGGCCACGCTGACACGGGCCGCCTTGTTGATGTCGTCGGCGCCAGGCTCGATGATTTCCTTGGCCCCCCGGGTCCAACGTTCGGCCTCGGCTCGAACGGCGGCAGCGTCGGCCCTGTCAATGAGTTCCCCAAAGGCTTTCTCCTCGACGGCAACCACCTCGGTTCCCAGTCGTTTCTTGACCTCCTCCGGCGTCTGGGCGGGCTTTGTCCCTCGAGCCGGCGGGAAAAGCAGAATCCGGCTCTGCCGCATTAACGGGATGACTCGGAGCAGGCGCAGGGCGCGTTCGAGCTCGTTGTAGTCGCTGGTAGGAAAGAGGGTCACCGGTCTCCCCTGGCGCTGCCAACGGTGGGCGTACATCCAGTCATGACCACTCGCCGGGAGAGAGAACACGATCATGGGATGCACGCCGTCGAGAATCGGCTGCACTACCGGCGTCAGGGCGAAGATCTGCAGGTTGATGACGAGCACGGGCGTCTTGGGTCCGAACTGTTTCAGGAGGGTCGCGGTCTGCTCGGAGGTCGTGGCCTGTCCGATGGTCAACTCAATGTTGCCCAAGTCCTTCTCGGCCTTCGCCAGCCGGGCCTTCATGGCTTCAAACTGCGTGGCGTCGGCTCCCCAACCGCGGTCAGCCGGACCCGGGGCGCCGGTGAAAATGACCCCAATTCGGGCCTTTTGCCGCAATCGAGGCGGCGGCATTTCTCCGGCACGGGCGTAGCTGAGGCTGGCAGTGGAAAGCACCAGCCCGGCGGCCACGCCGGTCTGTATAAACTCGCGTCGCGTGCACTGGTCACACATAATCTCCCCCTCCGGTTCGTGTTATTCGTTGGTTTCTCGGTTTGGCAATGGACACCAGGCCCTTCAACCGCCGGCATCAAGTGTCGTGGCCAAAAGGCCGGAAACAACGATGTTCATCCATGTGTCAGTTGTCAAGACTGTTTTTTGACGCGCGGCTCACGTTGGACGTCCCGCGCGGTCTTAAGACGAAGTGACCGTCCCATTTGCCGTGCAAAGAGGTGCGATCTGGGGAAGCGTGGATAGCGTCAATTCGCTGAAAGATTCGCCCCAGTCTACGGTTCATATGAATAGGACGATAATAACAACCGTGAGGGCTATGAACCGTTTTTCTTTTCTCGCCGCCTGGGCGCTGGTCGCCAGCCCGTGGGTTTTGTTAGCTCAAGGGAATTCCTGTAAAAACGTGGCGAGCACCACGCCCGATTACTCCTGCTGGAACGGGACCAACTGCCTGGACTATCTCGAACCGGCGCCTATCGGGATCGATGCTCGGTATGCCTGGCGGTTTCCCGGGGGAAGGGGCGCCGGGATCAAAGTGTTCGATGTCACAGGCAGTTATCGTTTTAGCCATGAGGATTTGCCCGCCCCCTTCTTCCCTTTGAATCCGTCACTGCCCCCCGCGGACTACGAACACGAGACCGGCGCCGTGGGCATCATCGTCGCTTGCGACAATGGCTACGGGGTGACTGGCATCGCGAATCAGGCGCAAGTCGGATTTCAAAGACCTTTGGACAAACGAGCCGATGATGATGAGCGGGACCTCTTCTCCCGGGGCATTAGTAACGCGGTGTCAATGCTCAACCCGGGCGACGTCATTTGGATTTCTGGAGATATGAGCGGAGCGCCGACTAACGATGCGGCTACCGCGGTATGCGCCCACAAAAATTATGGCCACGTCCCCATCGAATGGGAGCAGTGGGAATTTGAAGCCATTTCAGCCGCAACGCGGAAGGGCATCATCTTCTGTGAAGCGGCTGGCAATGGGGAGATGAATCTTGATGATGATCGGTATGAAGGGAAATTCGACCGGTCGGCGCGCGATTCTGGCGCCATTATTGTCGGAGCCGGTCAGTCCCCAAGATTCGGGTTCACCCGGCGATATGATCCAGATTGTCTCCTCCTCCCATTGGTGGAACGCGCCCCTCATTACTGGTGCGGCTATGGGACCCGGGTCGATGTCCAGGGACGAGGGGACAGCATCTCCACAACGGGGATAGGATCAAATGTTCTCCCCACGGGTTGGGCAGCGAATTCAAACGAGCTTTACACAGCCGGATACGGCGGCACGTCCGGCGCCACGCCGATGGTGGCTGGGGCTGTGGCGTGTATCCAGGGGTTTCTCAAGGCACAGGGCCGGCCGGTCCTGACACCGGTCGAAATGCGCGACCTGCTGGTGGCCACGGGCATCCCCCAACAGCAGGCGGATGTGACGGGAGACGGCGTGGTCGACGTTCGCCACATCGGTCCCCTGCCCAACCTGCGTGCCGCCATCAACGCCCTACTCCCCACAAGCCTGGCCGCCGGTCACTTCAATAACGATTCCTACGAAGACCTCGCCATCGGGGTGTGGGCGCGCTATGGATGTGCGGACCGAGATCTCCTCCCCGGATACATCCTGGCGTTTTATGGAAAAGGCCTGATCGGCCTGGAGTCAACGGACTTCGCTACGTTCCCCGGACTCGCCTCACCGGGACCCGTCCGGATCACCTCGATTCGCCGACAGGGGAATCTGGTGACCCTACGCTGGGACTGTGATCACGGCCGTTATCAGTTGCAGAAAAAGGCCAGTCTGGTGGCCAATTGGGTCGATGTCGGCAACCCGGTCAGCGGCAATTTTATCGCCCTAACGGTGACCGATGCCGTGGCGTTTTACCAGATTGTCAGCCTGCCGTTGTTCGAGTGATTAGCTCACTCGAGGGTGTTTTTTAACAACCGGATTTCCTTTTTGAGCATCCTCCCGATCCGATGTTTCGCGAGGTAGACTCGCCCCATGTGGACGCCGAGCGTTTGGGCAACTTTTTGAGCCGGCCATGACTCGACGCAGTAGAGGTCAAATATCTGTAATTGCGCGGGATCAACCTGGCGTTTAACACGCTCCATCGCCGTGGTTAACAAATGGTCTTCCCACTCCTCGTCCCAGATCGTTTCGAGATCAAACCCGGCGGGATCAGGAATTCTCTCCATGGTGGACGTCCGGTCAGGATTGCCGCCGGATGAGGTTGGGAGAAAATACGGCGCCCGGGGAGACGGGGGATGGGCGGCATCACCTGGCTTTTGGCGCTTTTTGTACTGGTTGAGGATTCGCCAGTGGGTCAGCCGCAGCATCCAGCTCTTGAACGAACAGACCGTCGGATCATATTTAAAGCCCTCAATGTTTTTAGCCACGGATATGACCGTCTCCTGTACGATGTCTTGAGCCTCGGCATCGGTCAATCCCGCATTGCGCGCCGTGTTATAGATCAACTTCCAATAGGTCTCGAAAAACTTCTGCCAACTATCGCCATCCTCCCAGTCCTTCAGCCGGCTGAGGAGGCTTTCGCGGGTGGGGAGAAATGCATTGGATCCTGTCGCCATAGCCTTGTTCGATTGTTCCACAAAAATAAGAACATCCGCAACCCACGATTCTTTCGAACAATCCAATGCAAATCGAAAAAAATTGGGCTCTCCCGAAAGAACCGGCGATCGGGCTGGTTATTACCTATGAGATGAAAACCAAGAATTGACCCCCTTCCCGCTGGAATTTCCCGCGGCAGGCCCGGGTGCTTTCTTTCGCGGCAGGCGTCAGGGTCAGTCCGCTAAATGATCATTGGACTCGTATTGTTGGATTGGCGGACTGACTCCGCAACTGAATATCGTCCGAGGGCGGCAATCCGGCCCCAACACTGGGCGCCGCGCGCCACAGGCGTACGGTGCCGTCACTGCTGGAGCTGGCCAAGGTACTGCCATCTGGCGCAAAGGCGACCTGGGTAACCTGCCCCGCGTGCGCCTTTAGCGTAGCCACCTCGCGGAAGACCTGGAGATTCCATAGCCTGACCGTGCTATCCCAACTGCCCGAGGCCAACGTCCGGCCGTCGGGCGCGAACCCGAGTGAACTGACCATGGCCGCAACCCGACGCGAGGCTCTTCGCCAAAGACGCAACATTCCAGCGTTTGGATCGGTGGACACCAGAAAGGCGCCATCAGGAGAGAAGGCCAACTGCTCCACCTTGATCCCAGCATCATGGCATGCGGATTCCTGGGGCGGATCGAGATCCCACCAGCGCAATGTGCGATCCTCACCTCCACTAACCAACTGCCGTCCCTCCGGCGCAAAGGCTATAGCCCGGACGGCATCCGTGTGGCCAGCCAGCGTCGTCACCGCTCCCTGGGATTGGACGTTCCAAATCTTGACGGTATTATCGCGGCTGCCGGAGGCGAGCCACCGGCCGTTCGGGGAAAAGGTGACGGCATGAACATAACCCCGGTGTCCGGACAAGGTGGCCACCAACCGGCCAGAGGCGCTGTCCCAGAGCCTTAGGGAACAATCACTGCTGCCCGTGGCAATCAAGTTGCCATCCGGAGATACAGCCACGGTCCAAACGGTTCCCGTATGGCCGCGCAAAGTCAGCCAGGCGTCGCTTTGTTGGCAGAGTTTTGCCAGGTAACGCCATTCAAAACCCAGCATATCCAGCTGGCGCTGGCGATGCGCTTCCAACAGTTCACGCGCGCGGCTGACGTTTCCGCCATCCCACGCTTGCAGCGCCAGGTTCATATCGGCCACGTAGAGCTGTCGTGCTGTCGCCCGCGCCTGCCGCGCGGTATGCCACGAAAGCCCGGCGGCGATGGCCAACAGGGCAGCGATGATCAGGCCCGTCTTGGTGAGGATGGCCAGTCGGCGCTCGACCAGACGCAACCGCCGGACCGAATGCCCCCGCTGCAGCAGCAGCAGGTCCGCAGCCATTTGCTGCGCGGATTGATACCGTCGGCTCGGGTCGGTGTGACAGGCCTTAAGAATAATCGCATTGAGCTCAAGCAGTCGGCCAGGATCCTCGAATTCGGCCAGATCGGCCGGCAATTTGGGGAATTCCTGACGATCCCGCTCCATGCTCATCTCATATAACACTTTGCCGAGGCTATAGAGGTCTGCCTGGGGTGTGCCCGGCCCCTCGGGCGCCAGAAAACCACTCGTGCCGACCGAAGACATCGTGGCGTCCATGCTGGCGATCAGCCACGGATCCGCCAGTTTGGGCACGCCGTGCACGAAGATGATATTGGATGGTTTCACATCCCGGTGCACCAAACCATGCGCATGCAGATGCTCCAATGCTGTCGTCAGCGCCAAACCAACTTTAAGGCAGGCGTCAATGGGCAGTCGGTGGTCTTGATCCAAGTCGGCCTTGAGGGTGTGGGGCACATAGGACTCGGGTTGAGGATTGACCGATTGCGTCAACGCAGAGAAAACCGCTCCGGAATCCGGAATGCCTCCATGCCGTTGGACGCCCACGTCATCGCCCAGTTCCATCACATAATAGAAATATCCTGAGGCATCATTGCGTCCAACTTGCAGGATGTTCAACTGGCTGGGGTGCGCCCTCGATACCGGTTCGAATTTGCGGATGCCTTCGAACTCGCGTTCGTAAGGGCGACCCTGATCGAACGTTCGCCGGTGAATAATCTTAACGGCCCGGAATTCTCCCAGGATATTCCGCGCTATCCACACCTCTCCGTAACTACCGCGCCCGATGCAGCGCAGAAGCTTATGATCGGGCACCTCTGGAGGCGGATCGGTTGTTTGGCCGGAAGCCGCACCCCGAAAAGGATCTTCAGGCAAGATGGTCATGACCAAAAACCTTCATCCCCACGTTGTCTTGAATATGTCCTACGCACCCTTTTGGACTCACGATTATAATGCCATCGCTCGTGCTTGGACGAGCGTTGGATTTTAGCGCAAAAATTAATTCCGAAAATTATTTTGCACAGAACCTTACCAAAGGGTGACAGCACCCAACCTCCGAAATGGAAGGTCCGGGGTTAACAGGGTGAAATCGTGGGTAATCGCTTGCGCACACAGCAGACGATCAAATGGATCTCGGTGGATCGCCGGTAATTCGGCACTTCGGAAAAGAGACTCGAAATCGATCGGCTGCCGATGCAGGTCGAAAAACGCCTGCTGTTTGGGAATCCAGGTTCGCGGGGCTTCCGGCAAGGGCAGTTTGCTCGTCTGTTGCTTCAGCACGATCTCCCAAACCGTGGCATCGCTCAGGAAAAGCCGATTCGATTCGTCGTCCATGGCATCTCGGGCAGGTGCGGATATCCGGTCGGGTTCAGCCGCCAGCCAAAGAAAAGCGCAAGTGTCCAACAGCAGGTTCACAAGCCCCAATCCTTGAGTTCTGCCTTTGTCAATGGCGCCAAAGCCTCCTCGGGCACGTGAAAAGGCGCAGTAGCCAAGCGCCCAACTTTCGCTCGAGCTGAATGTCGGGATCGATCGAGCGGAGATAGCCGGGCAATTGGACGTTTACCCCGCGCGATCAAGAATTCCTCGCCGGATTCGACTTTCGCCAAGTAGCGGGAGAGATGGGTCTTAGCATCGTGCGTCGTGATCATCTTCATGTCGGAGAAAATTAGCGCAGACGAATCAACTTAGTCAACTTAGTTCAGTTACGATGGAATTTATTTGACCTGTGCACTTTACAATCGGCGAGTCATGGATCCCAATGCATCGATGGGTCCGTTGGATTTCGCCCGGTCATTCTTGCGCCACCTCGCACTAATTTCTCGTTGAGGTGATGAACCATCGCCTTGAGCTCGGCCACAGCGGTGGTGAGCTCGGTGATCTGGGCCTCTTTCGCTAGCACGGCCTGCTCCAATTTCCGGTTCAAGCCCTGGATGGCCGCCAAGGCTACCCCGTTGGCATCCACCGCAGCGATGTGTTTATCGTCCGAACCGAGGCCGAAGGCGGCGTGGAAATCCTGGGCCATAGGACCGAGGTGGGGCGTGGTTGCGTCCTCCTTGAAGTTCCACTTGGAAATGGGCAGGACCGCCACTTTTTCCAGCACTTCCCGGCTATCCACGGGCGTGAAGTTTTCTTTAGCGTTGCGATCGCTATGCTCAGCGAGGACGCCAGCGATGGTCAGGTTGCCGGATTGATCGAAGGTGGCGAGCGAGGTAGAGGTGCTGTCTTCATTGTATCGGACCACTTGGACGGTTTTGCCACCGAGGGTAGGCATGCCCAGCGCCAGCGTGTGTGGCTCCATGAACAGGCCCCATCGTCCCAGACCGGCGTGTTTGCCACTCGCAAAGGGATCCCAACCGCAGGCGAGTAAGGCCCGATCCGCGGCATTCAAGGAGATGGCCGGTGCCATGCCCGTGTCCATGCGCAGGCCACCCGTGGCGCGGATATTAAATTGGTTATCCCGCGTGGAACTAAAGTCAGCGTTCGCCGAGTCGGCCCAGACAAAGGCGCCGGCGTGCAAGGCCTTGGCGCCACGGCCCGCGGCAAAACTACAGAGGCCATCCGCGTCGTTCTCAGTGCCTCCCGGGATGGTCGCCCAGGTCCCCGACGCCCAGTTTTGCTCACCGCCCCCTACGGTAGCGCTTCCGCCGCCAACGGTGTTCCAGAATCCACCGCTAACGGTCGCATAGGGACCATTTGCCTGGTTCCATTGACCACCGCCAACGGTGGCTTCGGCCCCATCCGCCTTGTTTTCGAGTCCGCCCGCGACGGTGGCGTGATCGGCGCTGGCCTTGTTTTGGAACCCGCCTCCTACCGTAGCGCCAGGTGCGCTTGCAGTATTGGTGAGGCCGCCGGCGACCGTGGAGGCGCCACCACTGGCGAGATTGCCGCCGAGTGTTTGGCCGTCCCAGCCTCCCCCGCCAACCACAGCCCCGTTTCCAGTGGCGCGGTTGAACCACCCCCCACCGACAAAGGCGGCATAACCACTCGCTGTGTTGTATTGGCCTCCGGCGACGGTGGCATTATCATTGGTCGCGGCATTGCCTTCGCCCCCCGCGACGGTGCTCATGCGGCTGAGGGCCCGGTTGCCGGCCCCACCCCCGACCGTCGCATGTAGAAATTCCGCCCGGTTACCCGATCCGCCACCCACGAAAGCGCCGGTGACAGTCGCCCGGTTTCCCACCCCGCCAACGACAACCGAGCCGTAGCCACTGGCCACATTGCCGTTGTAGCTCTGGCCATCATAACCGCCCCCACCAACAAAGGCGCCAGGAGCAAGCGCCATATTCCCATAACCACCACAAACCACGGTCACAGCTGAAACCGCGCTGTTGCCCTGTCCTCCCCCAATCGTCGCTTGGGCGCCCACGGCCGAATTGCTCCACCCGCCGCCAATCGTCGCGAACATCCCACTCGCGGTGTTGTTCTGCCCCCCGGCGATGGTCGCCAGGTCGCCAGTTAAGGTGTGGTTGACTCCCACCTTGAGCCGCCGCACAGTCAGGTCCCCGCCGATGATCTTTCCCCCATCAATGCCCGTGGCGCTGATATCAGCGCTGACAATCGTGCCGTCGACAATCTTGTCGCTGGTAACGACGTTGGGTTGCAGGCTGGCATTGGCGACGCCGTTGGCGGCAATCGCCGAGGCCATGTCGGCCGTAGTCGCCCGGACCGTTACGCCGGCGCCCAATGCGTAAAGGGCCGTTGGCACCGGTGAAAGCGGTTGACGCGGTCGCAGGATCGTAAACAACCCGGAACCATTGGTGCGAACGGTGATCTCCAGCCAGCGATCCACACCCGTAAACACGCCAGCACCGAAATCCAGCGCGATCATAAATAGACCGTCACTGACCCTTACCGCATTCGTCGCCAGCGTCGGACCGATCTGGCCACCGTTTCTTACGGCATCGTATAGCGCGAACTTGAAATCGTAATAACCGTTGGCGGGCGCGCCAGCATCGGTGAGTTGGCCCTGATAAGTGAAAGCCGTGCCCAACGACGCCGCCTGGGCCATAGTCAGGCCAGAGAGGACGAAACCCAGGACAAAAACTGACTTTAGGTTCATGGCAGGCTCCTTTTGCGTTTTATTAGTAAGGATACAAACAACCTACAGCTTTCACCCCAGTTTGCACTTACAATTCCGATTGGGAGCAAATGTGTCGCTGCTGCCGACAGGCCAAGACCATTGTCTTCCCATAAACCGGTGACCTGTAGCGTCGGGCCTCCAGCCTGACGTCGAGGTCGGCGTCTCGGCGACCGACGACTGATCACTGGTCACTGGTTTTCCGCCGCGCGGGACGCACGGCTCTACGGCAGGCGAGGACGCCGGCCGCTACCTTCGGTTCATGGCCCCAATGCGCTTCGAAAATCCTCGGCTTCGTTGCTCCTCAGTCAAAGATCAGATAACGTCTGGTAAAACATAATGGACAGAGAAGGACTGGGATGTATAATCACGCCAATCCTTTCCCATTCATTCCTAACGACCCAAGCGAGGTTCATGATGAATCCAAGAAATCGTCTGCGGGATTGTGGCATGAGCTGGACCACTTTCCTGGCTTTGTTGGCTGGGGGCGTCCCTGGCGCGTTTGCCGGCACCGACTTCAACCATGATGGCCGGGACGATATCATCACCTTCATCCGAGATAGCGCGACCGGGGCTGGGCGCGGTGATGTCTATGTCGCGCTCGCAACCGGTTACAGCTTTGGTCCCGGCGGGCGATGGCACAATTTCTTTTGCATTGGACAGGAAATCCCGTCCACCGGCGATTTCAACGGAGATGGCCTGGACGATCTGATTTCTTTTGTTCGCGACACAGCCCTGGACGCGAACCGGGGTGACGTCTCTGTGTCGGTCTCCACCGGCTCGAGTTTCCTGGGAAGCCAGAAGTGGCATGATTGGTTTTGCGTCGGCAATGAGATTCCACTGGTGGGCGACTTCAATGGCGACGGTCGCGACGACGTGGTCACATGCCTTCGAGACGCCGGCGCGGGAACCGCCCGCGGAGATGTGTTTGTGGCCTTGTCCACCGGCACTGGTTTTGGCGCTGGTCTCAAGTGGCACGATTGGTTCTGCATCGGCAATGAGATCCCGATGGTGGGGGACTTCAATGGCGACGGCAAGGATGACCTGGCCACCCTGCTCCGGGACACGGGTGCGAATACCGCCCGCGGGGATGTCTTTGTGGCCTTATCGACCGGGACGGGATTCGGCCCTGGTGTCAAATGGCACGATTGGTTCTGTATTGGCAACGAAATCCCGTTGGCGGGCGACTTTAACGGCGACGGCAAGGATGATCTGGCAACGTTCACTCGCGGTTCGGCGGGGGATGTCTATGTTGCCGTATCAACCGGCACTTCCTTTTCCGGCCAAGGGAACAAGTGGCATGACTATTTTGGCATCGGCAATGAGATCCCGATGGCGGGTGATTTTAATGCCGATGGAAAAACGGATATCGCCGTGTTTGCTCATGACACAAAGACTGGCGACGGCCGCGGTGACGTTTATGTGGCCTTATCCACCGGGGCGACCTTCGGTGCGGGCCAAAAATGGCATGAGTGGTTTTGCATCCTTGATGAAATTCCCACCGCCCAAGCCGCGGCATTTCCCCAGGATATATTCGCCGACTCTTATGAGGACGGCAGTGCCGAGTTCGTGGGGTATGTCTCGAATGAGGAAGACCGGTTTAAGGGTAATGTTTGGGACTTCAAGGACGAATTCGACAACACCTGGCCTTGCAGCCAGTATTACTGGGGAGAACGCCGGTTCATGCAGGAAGATCATCTGACCTTTGTCGACAGCGCGGATCTCGCTTTCGTTTCAGGCCATGGCAACGCTTCGTTCATCGTCATGACCTCGGGTCAGGATTGCGACCTCACGGCGTGCAGTTGGGGAAGTTGGTCCTCGAACAGCCGCCGGGGCGACTTGGAATACATCGTTTTCGAGAGCTGCAGTGTGCTTTCCCTGGATGGCGATTGGCGGGCGCGCTGGGCGTGCACCCCCCATCAACGCCGCCCCTTTGCCGGGCTGCATGTTGCCGGCGGTTTCAAAAACAGCCACTGGGAATCTCCCGTATATCAGATGAGCGATGAATTCGCGGAGAATCTCGAGGATGGTTTTTCCGTTCGGTGGGCTTGGCTCGAGGCGGCGGACGATGAAAACACCTGGGTCTGGGGCCACGACAATCTGGGTTGTGTCTTCTATATCCGGCCTCACCAAAATGAAACCTATGGCGGGCACACCTCCCCAGACCGATGGTATCATAGTCCGGACTACCTCCTGGATGCGGAATACTGGGAGTATTGACCTGTTCATTCCCGATGCCGGGAGGGAAGACGCTCGCCCCGGCTCGCGACGGGTTCCAACTCGGCCAAACAATCTTCGATGAATCTCAATCCCCATCCCTCCCCGATTATGAAAAAAACCTGGATTAATCTAGCTCTTTCCTTCGGATTGGCCGCTCTTTTTGGCAACACCATTTTCGCCCAACAAATCCTGGTGTCGCGAGAAATGGAAAACGAGCTCCATCGAGAACTGACCAAACCCATCAGCGTGTTTACATTAGATCAGACGGCCTCGATCCGCATCGATTCAGCCCTTCGGGCCTGGGTGGCGGCAAGGACGGACTTGGCGAC